>Ga0081519_100006_pt1 | contig 64002 bp, 69 predicted proteins | sample ConSprmetagenome_FD_70987 | JGI IMG/M metagenome (GOLD analysis project Ga0081519, IMG submission 70987) | Hot spring microbial streamer communities from Conch Spring, Yellowstone National Park, USA - C T=80-84 v2 (version 2) | ecosystem: Environmental > Aquatic > Thermal springs > Hot (42-90C) ...
AGTCAAGGCTTCCACAGCTTCTCTGATAGGTTCCTTGGAGCCTGTTTTAGCGGCTGTCTGGGGAGCAATATTTCTACAGCAGATTCCAACGGTTACTCTCGCCTTAGCGTATATGCTGATACTGTGCGCGTCGATACTGCAGATTATACCTACTAATAGATGACTCATGTGAAACATGGTAGTTGGCTTGCTATTTTTCTAAAACAAACCTGTACAAGAAAAATCCATTATCCTGCATTGGAGAGCGGGCTACATTATTGAATATAGCTAATCATTGAGCCCTAGGTAAGTTGATTAAACTGGTTAGCTACAAAACCATTCTAGTAGGCGTTTTATTGAGAATTGGAATCATTGGAGTCGGAAACATGGGTTCTAATCTAGCAGAATGTCTATCCAGCAAAAACATTGAGCTCGCAGTGTACAATAGGACCAGGCATAAGGCCGAGGAATTAGGGAGAAGGCTTGGAGCACGTGTTTACGACTCTCCGGGAGAGCTTGTGGAGAACGTTGACGTAGCGATCGTGTTTGTAACCGATGATCACGCGTTGAAAACAATATGTTTCGAGACAGCCTCAAAGTTGGAGAGGGCTGGGTCAACGGTTTTCATAAACGCTAGTACGGTGACGCCAACAGCTAGCTTAGAAGCTATGAGGATTCTAGATTTGTAAAGTAGTCTTGTTTTTCACCAAGATATGTGGGTGGACCACTCATTATTAAAATACTCGGCTTTCTCTCCAGCAAATAATTCAATGAATCATCGCATAGACAGCCCTGAACATCGCTTGCGTGTACGATGCTTTCTCCATCTTCGATTATTGATGTAATCAAAGCCCACCCAAGCCTGGAGTTGCATTGTCCGTGTGGAACAGGGTGGGAGAATTCAAAAGAGACTCTCCCTATTTTGAATTTTGCAGAGTCGGCGTAAACTATTGTTCTAGCAAGCGTTTTCACCTTCATTCTCTCCAATAAAACATATGAATGCATCTCCTGGCTATGGTTTATGAAAGATTGTGGATTCTTAATGAACAGGGTTTTGCCCGAGTAATAGTTTTCCTCCCCAAGCCTGTACAGGTAATGGTCTCTATGGCAGTGTGATATGATGATGTAGTCGCTTTTTTCAACGAAGTCATATATTGCGTGTAGTTTTTCCCGAAGAACTGTTAACTCTTTTTCGTGCGGGGCAACCCGTACCTCCTTGGAGCTAGTGAAGCACCAGGGTCAACGAGGAAAGAGCCCTCGGAGGTTTCGATGAAAGTAGCCATTGACCTAACCCCCATACTGTTGAAGGCGATAAGAAATACTTTCAATCAATCCACCTTGCTCCACATGTAGGAGGGTTTGAGGGAAAAAGATTATTTGCTGGAAGACGCCTCTTTCAACGCGGTTTTAACTAGGTAGAACATCACTGGGATTATCAGTAATGCTATTGCGGCGGCTATACCGTAGGCTATGATTTTCATAACCTCTACGGAGCCATTTATCTGGCTGACTATGGTGGCCAGTCCCACATATACTGTTATGAAGACGAAGACCGTGCCTATCAATGGAATCATTTTATCGAATGTTGAGTGTGTTTCGCTAAGTACTTTCGTAACCGCGTCAACTATTAGGACACCTATTGCTATGATCACTGTTCCAATGATCAGCGAGAACACGTAGTCACCGCCCAACCCTAGTAGGTTCAGCGCAATGGTGATGAATACCGCTACCAGCCCAACGCCCACTATGTACTCGAACAAGTCAGCTATCGGAGAATACTTCTCGTTTGCAACAGTCCTGAATAATCTTCCAACGTATTTTGAAAGGATGAGAATGAGTGCGAGGCCTAGGGATAGAATCACTATTGAAGCGAGAATTCTTGGCGAGTAGAATGTCACAGCGCCGGGCACTTTACCAGCTAAGCCGGTAGCGTCGATCATGCCTAACCCGATGGTCATTGAGATAACCATTATTGTTGCTTTGAGTAGGCCAGAGATCAAGGAAGGCATCTCGATTCCCGAATTCTTCAATGCGGCCCCAACATCCGTTGATTCAAGAGGCTTTGATAGCTTCTCAACGACCGATTTGACGAGGCCTCCAACCATGTCGGCAACGATGTAGCCGATTATAATGATCACCGCAGCAGTGAAGGTCGCTGGCAGTGCTACCATCATGTTATCCAACAGCGCTGTGGATCCAAGCATTATGCCCAGGGCTAATCCGAGCACAAATAAAAAGAGCAGTATTGAAACAGCGGTTTATATAATCGGTATTTCCCCCCGTCTCTCTCGCCCAGCGTTAAACCTATCAATTTCGCAATATACTCTGCAGCCAGCATGGCTAGCGGGATACCTATGGCAAGGACTACTAGGCCGCCCAGAATTCTTATCAGCAAGTTAATGAAGAATACTATGAAGCCCACTGCAGGGCCCGATAGTCCTGTTGAATTTATTGCTAATAGGATTGACAACGCAATTATCACTGCCATCAACACGCCGCCCGATACCGAGCCGAGGTCGATGCCAGCGTCCTCGAATTTCTGTCCCATAATAGTTTTCCTCAAAAACCTCCACACTACTCTATTAAACACGGTTTCAACAATTTTCTTGGCAACCCATCCTACCAGGTAACCAATCAGTATGATGACTAAGACCATTACCGCAATAGGCAAAGCATTAACGATTTGAACCAAGGAGTCCTCCAGTGAATATATTACCTGTTCTCAGGCCACGAGTACCTGCTATTATATAGGTATGTCACGTTTAATTATATAAACTCTACATGATAGAAGCATAAACATTTTTGTTAATAAAAACGCAACGAATATTAAATGGATATAACTATTCGTAAAATATGGTGCAAATTTCCTGTCTAAGCATCCTTTGGAGATACAGTCCTCGAAAAAGCTGTCTAAGGATGAAATAGCTCAGGCACTACGCTTGACGATAATTGCGGAGCTCGACGCGATTAACCTCTACCTGCAGTTAGCCTCATCCATTGAGGATGAGAAGGTTAGAAAAGTCTTCGAAGATGTAGCATTGGAGGAGAAAACACACGTAGGCGAGTTCCTCGCAGTCCTTAAAAACTTGGACCCAAAGCAGGTTAGCGAGCTGGTGAAAGGCGCCGAGGAGGTTGAGGAGTTAACGGGTGTGAAAACAGGAGATGCTTCAACAACGGGGGGAGAGGGCCGAGTGAAGTGCTCCTGGGGCAGTTTCGAGGAATATGTTAGAGACAGGGTAAAGAAAAGCGTGAACGAGCTGAGTTTGATAAGGAATAACATACCCGTTTTAACAGTTGCCAGGAGTGTTGCCTCAACGGTGTTCGAGAGAAAACCGGGCGAGAAGATAATAATTCCTTTGCAAGAAATATCGGTCAACTTTTCAATCAGCCAGAGAGACGTCGATAACTGGCAATCAGGTTCAACCGATGCAAGCCTACCAGACCTCTATAGGGCTTCAAGGGAACTCGTCTCAAACGAGGATAAACTCCTACTACAGAGGATTCTAGAATGCAGGGAAGCAGTCACATACGAGATAGGAGCGTGGGAAAGCGGGGATGAGGTTGTTAGCGATGTAAGTAGAGCCGTTTCAACATTAATGTCTTCAGGTTTTCATACAAACACTGCAATGATAATTAACCCAGCAGTCACATACGAGATAGGAGCGTGGGAAAGCGGGGATGAGGTTGTTAGCGATGTAAGTAGAGCCGTTTCAACATTAATGTCTTCAGGTTTTCATACAAACACTGCAATGATAATTAACCCTGTTAGATATGCTAAGCTGTCAAGGGTGGATTCTAGAACAGGGTTAACCACCTTGGAGAGGGTTAGAGCCTTCGTAACCAACATAATCGTTACCCCGTTCATCAGTGAGAAGGAGATCATAGTACTGGCCTCAACACCCGAGGTTATAGACGTAGTCATCGGCGGTAACGCTGAGGTGGATTACATAGGGCCCAAAGACAGGCTTCACGAATTCAGGACTTGGTCATCTATAGCTCCGCGCGTCAAGAACGGGCAGGGCATAGTGATTCTCAAGGAGAAGTAGGTTACACATATATTTTTAAGCACACAGGCTGACGCATTTTGAATTAAGGGCCCGGGCCGGGATTTGAACCCGGGACCTCCGGGTTTCAGCAAGCCCTTCATCACGGGCTTCCACAGCCCGGCGCTCTATCCAGGCTGAGCTACCCGGGCCACCTTTAAGAGTTCCCGTGGCCTGGGTTCATCATTGCCTAACGGCTCTAAGCTCGGGCCCTTCAAAACTATCAAGGTTGAAAAGGGCTTATATCTTTATATCTCTGTTCAAAACTGATTATTCTCGATCGAAACTTATGTTGAACTACCAGTTTCGCAATCTAGCTTGAAAAAGAGAGTATTGAAGCACTTTTTGAGTTGGAACATGGTTTCTAAAAAACACATCCCTGAGGCTTAGGCCAGTTCTTTGACGCCCCACAATCTAACGGTCACAGGCGTTCTTGACAATAATGGCACGGTCTTATCAAGGTCGCTTGTTGAACCTTTTAGCGGTTTATTGTCCACAACCCCGACAAACCCTATAAGGTCTCCACTTTTTGAAACCGGTATGGTCACGCTAACCCTGTTCAATGAGTCGCGTATCGTGATCAATCCCAGCCTATACTTAGCAATCTCCCGTATCGACTCTAAGGTGATTTTAATGAGGTCATTTATCGTCCATCCCGGGCTCAAGTTCTTGGTGGTTATTAAGTCTGATTTAAGCATTAAAACCGCTAAATAGGTCTCATCCATGAGTTGCTCAACAGGGTATTCTTCTCTCTTAGGAGGAACCGGCGGGGGCGGTGTGGATACAGAAACCAGTGCCTCAGGCTTTGCCGGGGCAGTTGCCGGTGGTGCTTGAGGTGGGATCACTGTGATTGGAGGAGGTTTGACGGAAACTTTGGGAGGTCTCTCGAATAGCTCCAATAGCCCTGAGTAAAGTAGTGAGACAAAATTATTGCACACCCCTCCTTCCTTCGACTCGCAGTTGATGCGTATGTCCGCCACGCTTCCCTTATCCGCCGGCTTCACCTCGGCTTTCAGCACGAAGTCGGCCATTTCGCCAGACCCTTTTATAACGATGCTGTTTTGCGTGACACTCTCAACGCTTAAATCGAATAGCAGGTCGCGGTCAAACCCGTGGAATGTTTTAACTCTCGCTTGTAATGAAACCCTTCCATCCTTGGAGACAATGGTTTTAACGTTTTTAACATTCTTGAAGAATGTCTGAAGATCGTATAGGAATCCTAGAAGAGTTAACGGCTCCATTGTCACACTCGTGGAAAATATCACATATGCGCCGATTATGGGCATTCAAACCACTCTCCAATCTGGTTTAAATTATGTGGATTGTCAGAATATAAAGGTATGGAGTTATTTTTCAAAAACTAGCTTAGAGAGACAGCGAGCATCCTGGTAATGTCGGCAACTCTTTCTCCTCTATCAGTGGCCTCTTCAAGAGTATCGATAATCTCCTTGCTCAGAATACACCATTCAATAGATTTCTCACTGCATTTTTTAAGAACAATCTTATGTGCTTCAAGCTTCAGGCCGTCAGCTTCTTCCTCTATTTTCTCAATCTCATTAATGTACTCGATTGTTTCCTGGGCGCCCCTTTTTAAGCTTTGTAGAGCTGACAAGATTAGCTAAGCGATCTGCCTTATTTTCGAAGCGACTGTAGAGACATACTCTATCATGTGCCCCTCCAAATCCTCCGAAGCATCCATAAGAATTAAGATTCTTTTTTCCAACGGCTCGACAATACCCAGCGATTTGGTCAATGTTCAATGCAAGATTTACCAAGTACTCCCTGTCTATGGGGTGAATTAACGCCTGGCCAACCCCCTTCATTAAAGTCCTTTTGAATACGTCAGCTTCTCTCTCGAGAGAAGAGATTTTTCATGGTCTTTCATGAAAGAGTTTAGGTCGCGGTTCCTCACGTGGGACACGGAATCCTCCAGGGCCCTAGTCGTCTCCACAACCTTCTCAACATGTTTCAAGTGGTCTTGAAGAGTCTTCCTCTCCATCTGCCTAGAGGTCCAGAACCAAGTGCTCATAAACCTCCCACCAGGAATCCAGTTACATAGTAGAACACTATCCCGTTTATTGTAGTTATAGGAAGAGTTAACAACTAGGAGAGAACAATCTTCAACACGATGATACCACTGCTGAAAACCATTTCCTACCATACTTAGCAATGCCCACTCCAATTACGGATGAGACGGACGCGTGAGTGGTGGAGATAGGCATTCCATATCCTATTAGCAATGAAGGAATGGTTGTGAATAACCAAACAGTGAGAGAATTCGAAGCCTCAGCAACAACTCCCTTCCATAGTCGAGTTTAGTTATCTTGTACGCTACCGTATCTATCACTTCTCTACCAATGGTCCATCCACCTACAATGATGCCTACAGCGCCCATTGATGCGAGAATTAACATTGTGTAGGCATCGGGCAAGCCCAGGTATTTCGACGTGACGAAAAAGTAAACTCCCGCGGCGTTTGCAACATCGTTAGCGCCTAAAGAGTATGCTGAGAACAACAGCGTGAGAATCATGAGCGCCTTAAAAGTTCTCCTGCCTCCTGCAGTAGTTTCAAGCATTGTTAAACGCTTTTGAAGAACTGAGTATAAAGTTAGTGAGAGAAGTATTGCGGACAAGGGTGATATTATCCAGCTTAACAGAATGTTGGTTAGGACACCGAGATTTAGGTTGCTTAAGGATAGCTCGTCTTTTAAAACCATTCTAAGCCCAACCCCTATTACACCTCCTACAATGCTCTGAGACGTTGAGACCGGCATTCCCTTCAAAGTAGCTACCTAGATCACTGAACCCGCTGCGAGCACTGCTGAGACTGCACCGGCCAAAGTTAGAGTGGGAACAATGCCTTTGCCGATTGTTTTAATAACTGACGAACCCTGTAGGAGAGCGCCGGCGAAGACTCCTATCGAGAAAAGCATGAGGGCTTGACGAACTGTCAGGACGCCGGAGCCGACAGCCGTGTCCACCGGATTGGTTGCATCGTTTCCTCCTAGTATTAATAGCCTTAAAAAACTTAAAGCAGTAGCCGATTACTGTGAGCGTTAATGGATCCATAGTCCTGTTTAACGTATTTCGCTCTGGGTTAGTAAGTCTTCGGACTACAAGGAGATAGTTAAATATTTTAGACCTTGTCTCTTAAACAAATAAAAACAGGCCGCCGTAGCTCAGCCTGGTGGAGCGCTGCCCTGGTAAGGCAGAGGTCCCGGGTTCGAATCCCGGCGGCGGCTCTTAAGGAGTTTTGACTTGTGGAGCTTGGCGGTATTGATGAAAGGTGTTCGCGAACTCTTCGAAATCTTAAAGACTGTTTCTGAAAGCTTAGCCGGGTTGCTCAGAGAATACTATGGCGATACAGCTTACTCTGAAGTGATGGGTTTAGGCGTCACGGGGGATGTTACCAGACGTATAGATTTAGTGGCTGAGGAGCATGCTGTCGAGGAGTTGCGTAAGACGGGCCTCGACCTATGGGTTGTCAGCGAGGAAAAGGGCTTGTATAGATTGAGCGAGAAGCCGGATTACGTAGTCCTCATAGACCCGTTGGATGGAAGCCTCAATTACTCTGTTGGAATACCCTTTGCTTCAGTATCCTTAGCACTATTTCCATATCAACAATTAAACCTTGAAACCATCCCGCAGGAGGCTGTGGGAGTCGTAGAGAACATTTTTACACGCGAATGGTACGGGGTTGTTGGACGCGAAGTATATGTTGAAGGAAGGCTGGTTGAAACCTATCCTGCGCAGAGAACTGGGATAGCATCAGTTTATTTCGACACGATTGAGGATTTGAAGAATCTGCGTGATTTATTCAGGAACCGAGGATGGAATTTGAGGCTGAGAGTTTACGGGTCGGCGTCGCTTGAATCAGCGTACGCATCGGTTGGTAAAATAGACCACTTCATATCCTTGACGAAAAAACTTAGAAACACTGATATAGTTGTTGGCTACCTAATCGCAAGCAGGCTTGGTGCAAGCGTCACGGGGGATGTTTCACCTTCAAAAGTTTTCACGAGCAACGTGACCACAGTCGGCAGGATAGCTATATCCCCTCCCGAGAGGCTGATAGGCATTACAAGCCTCAACGAGCTAGGTCAATGATTAGCCTTAACTTCCTAGACAGGACTCTTGGGCCCTTCTTAGTGATTAAAACATCTTCCTCAAGCCTTACCCCAAACCTCCCGGGGTAGTACAGCCCAGGCTCAACGGTGAAAACCATGCCAGGCTCGAGCACGGTTTCACTGCCCAACCTCAAATAAGGTGGCTCATGAACAACCACGCCTATTCCATGCCCCAGGCCATGGATGAATTTTTTCCCAACACCGTTTTTCTCGAAGAACTCGACCACTTTCGTCGCCGGCTCGCCGGCTTTCACACCTGGTTGTGCGGATTCTATCCCCACGTAGAGGGCCTGCTCCACGAGCTCCAAAGCTTTCTTTTCCTCCTCGCTCAACCTTCCATATCTTAAAATCCTCGTAATGTCGCTACACCTTCCCTTGTACTTTACTCCCACGTCTACTAGAATGATATCGTTTCCTCCCAGCCTCCTAGAGGTAGGGATATTGTGTGGATAACTGTTGTTGGGCTTGAAGGAGATTATAGGTTCGAAAGCATACCTGCTTACCCCTTCCATTCTAACTCTTTCCTCGAAGTAGCCCGTTAACTCAGCCTCGGTGACCCCTTCCGTAACCATTGATGCGAGCGTGTGTACGCCTTTAGATGTTATTTCAATCGCTTTCTTTATAGCGTCAACCTCCTCCCTTGTCTTGACCATTCTCTCCTTCCATATTCTGCTAGACGCGTCTACAACTTTCTCGCCTGGGAGAGCAGATAACACGTTTGAAAGAGTTGATGGGAAGGACTTGTCCACGCCGACTTTCTCATTGTCTTTTAGTAAACCATTAATTATCTCCTTCCAGTCCTTGTCAACAACTTTGGCATCGTCTGGTTTTATTGATTTAGAGACACCGCATACTTCTACCCCCTCCTTTAAGCCATCCCTGAACCTGTAGAACTCTAGAACGGGAACGTAGATTTTTACGGAGCCTTTCTTATCTGCGTAGAGTATTTGGGTGGAGTCAGCTATTGTGGGAACCCCTGTGAAATACTCGGCGTTATCCGGAGCCGTTAATATTAGCGCGTCTATTTTCAAGTCTTGAATAATGCTTAGGAGCTTGCCGGTTAAATCCAACTAACACACCCTTTTGAAATTAAATCTTGAGATAATATAAAAAGATGGATGTTTAATTGACTCTAAAGGTGTGGGCGATGGAGATAGGAAAGTGTCCGAGAGACGCGAATAAAATGCTGTACACGTTTGAGTCTGAGAAGCTGAGTGATGGAGTTGCCAGGGTCTCATTGGTTTTAAAATGCCCGGTGTGTAATTATAGGGTCGTTGTGGAGAGGTTGGAGGCTAGTAGGGATAAGGATGGGAATGTTCTAATAAGAAGGTTTTTCACCGAGTCCAAGCCTGCGTGAACGGGGGTTGCAACCCTCTACTCAATCACGGCGTTAATTAAATCCTTGACAAGCTGGGGATTAATCCCTGTGAATTCGACCTTGTAGTTTTCAGGGTCAAGCGGGGATAGGATCACTGTAGCGTCCTGGGGGGTTTTCATGTCGAGCAATTTTATCGCGAACTTGTTTACCCTTCCCGACGGTATTGTAAGGGTTTCGAATTTTTTCTCAGGGAAAACCGGTTCCTCTTTCAACGTTTCTCCGACTAAAACGTATCTAGTTGTCTTCCTACCTGAGCGGATTGTTACCTGTTTCAACCTGTCTTTGATAAGTATCCACCTATTGCTTGGAAGCTTCATGAATATTTTCAACTACTACCCCCATCCGAATGTTCAAAGTTAATAACATCTTGTCTTAAACTTAAATATCGGGGATGACCGGGCAGAGACGTTCTGAGCTGTGATGTAGGTGGAGCGACTGGGACCTTTGAAATCCTATTTAAACCTTTTCATGGATAAACAGTAATGGTGTGTGATGATGAGTTACATGGATGTAGTTAAAGAGGTTGAAAAGATTGCGTGGCCTAAACCAATGAAACTGTTCACGGCGGGACCGGTCGCATGCTTCCCCGAAGTCTTAGAGGCCATGAAAATACAGATGTTCAGTCACAGGTCTAAGGAGTATCAGGAGATCCATAAGGATACGACGTTGAGGCTCGCCAAGTTCCTGGAGGCGGAAAAGTCGACAGTGCTCTTAATTCCTTCAAGCGGGACAGGTTTCATGGAGGCGAGTGTTAGAAACGCTGTCTCTCCTGGCGGGAAAGTCTTAGTAACCGTGATAGGCGAGTTCGGAAACAGATATAGGGAAGCAGTTGAGCGGAATGGAAGGAAGCCCATTGTTCTCGAGAAACCCTTGGGTAAGCCCGTTCTGCCAGAGGAGTTAGATGACGCGTTGAAGAAGAACCCAGATGTTGAAGCAGTGACGATTACTCATAACGAGACAAGTACGGGCGTGCTCAACCCGTTGAAAGAGCTAGCGAAGGTTGCGAAGGAGCGGGGGAAGATGGTTTTCGTAGATGCTGTCTCCGCTATGGGTGCGGCGGACATTAAGGTGGATGCATGGGGGATCGACTTAGTGTTTTCCAGCAGTCAAAAAGCATTCGGTGTTCCACCCGGGCTAGCCATGGCGGCTGTGAGCGAGGCCGTGTTTGAGAGAGCGAAAAGTATTCCTGAGAGAGGGTTGTACTTCGACCTCCTGGAGATTAAAGACGTGCTTGTGAAACAGTGGTCAACCCCAACCACTTCCCCCATGTCTCAGGTCATTGGGTTGAACGTTGTGTTGAGAATTATTGAGAGGATGGGTGGTAAGGAGGCATGGTTGAAAATGTATGCTGAGAGGGCCGAGAGGATTAGAAGAGGCGCATTAAACCTGGGTCTCAGGCTTTTCGCGGAGCCAGGATACTATAGCCCAACCATTACAGTCATATATAATCCTCCGGGAATAAAGGGTCCTATTATATACGAGGAGCTGAGGAAGAGGGGTTTTGAAATAGCTAAGGGCTACGGCAAGGTAAAGGATGAAACATTCCGCATAGGACACATGGGCTATATAACCGATGAGGACATAGATCTCTTATTCGAAAACCTCGAAGAGGTCTTAAAATTACTGGGAGTAAAGAAGTAGTTCTCAATTATTTTTATATTTTTCCCTCTTCATATTGTGAACCCATGGTGAAAGCGATGAAAATCCTAGTAGCCAGTCGCATTCATGAAAAAGCGATTCAGCTTCTAAGAGAAAACGGGTGCGAGGTAACGATTGTTGAAGAACCCGATGAGGACGAGTTAGCGAGGATTATAAAAGGCTTCGACGGGTTGATCGTTAGGAGCAAGCCCTTAGTCACTAGGAAGGTGATAGAGTCGGCTGACAGATTGAAAGTAATTGCGAGGGCTGGGGTAGGACTCGACAATATCGATGTCAAAGCCGCTGAGGAGAGAGGGATTGCATTGATCAATGCACCCGAATCATCAACCCAGAGTGTTGCCGAGCTCGCTATAGGGCTAATGCTTGCGGTTGCAAGGAAGATAGCGTTCAGTGACAGAAGGATGAGAGAGGGGTATTGGGCTAAGAAAGAGGCGATGGGCGTTGAACTATCGGGCAAAACCCTTGGCGTGATAGGTGCTGGCCGCATTGGAAGCGCTGTCGCAAGAATTGCTAAATACGGATTCAACATGCACATACTCTACTACGATGTCGTCTGCAGGGATGACTTGAACAAGGAGCTGGGGGCTGAGTGTGTGAGCATTGAGGAATTGTTGAAGAGGTCTGACATAGTGACTATTCACGTGCCTCTTCTGCCTGAGACAAGGCACATGATTAATGAGGAAAAATTGAGATTGATGAAGAAGACAGCCATCCTCATAAACACTTCGAGAGGAGCGGTAGTCGATACTGCAGCACTAGTGAAAGCCCTCAGCGAGGGCTGGATAGCGGGTGCAGGGCTCGACGTGTTTGAAGAGGAGCCATTGTCCATGGAACACCCGTTAACAAAACTAGACAACGTTGTCTTAACACCTCATATCGGAGCCAGCACGAAGGAGGCGCAGGAAAAAGCTGGCGTGGAGGTTGCCAGGAAAATAGTTGAGTTCTTCAAGAAGTGACCCCATATGTCATATTTCGAGATTAAGACTAGGCACCTTGCTCTTAAGATAACTTTGGAGGAAGTATCCAAGCTCCACATTCACGAAGAGATAATACCGGAAATGTATGAGAAGCTGGTAGAAAAGATCAAGCAAGACGGCTTCTTCAAAGACCCCGTCGTAGTCGATGAGAAGACTCTTGTCGTGCTGGATGGGATGCACCGGGTTGCCGCTGCGCAGACTTTGAAACTCCCATACATGCCAGTATGCCTAATAGATTACGACAATCCCGAGGTCAAGCTCAGGTCTTGGTGTAGGACAGCTTTTAAGAAGTCCAGTAGCAGTAGTGAGGCATTATCGGTTATCTCCAGGCTGGGGTTGAGGTTGACGAAGGTAGCGAGCATTGACGACGCCTTCGAACTGTTGAAAGCCAGGAGGTTCGTGGTAGCAGTAACCGATGGAAGCAGTGTTTTAGGCGTGTTATCCCCTTCTAGCGATATTAAGACCATATATGACTGGGTAAAGAAGATAGAGCATGCGCTTAAAAACTCAGGTTTCGATCTCGGGTATGTCACAGAAGAGGAAGCTCTTGAAAAGGCGAGAGAAGGAGAGGTCACAGTTTCGCTGATAACTCCTACTATCACCAAGGAAGAGGTTCGCAAGGTTGCGTTGAGAGGCGAGGTCTTCGCTCACAAGGCAACCCGGCATATTGTGCCGGCTAGACCGATGAACGTTAAGGTACCATTAAGCTGGATTGACGGGTCGATCACGCTGGATGAAGCTAGGCGCAGGCTTACAGAGTATCTTGGAAAGAGGCAGATTAAAACCTTACCCCCTGGCACAGTTCTCGATAGAAGATATGATGAAGAATTATTTGTTTTTGAATGACCTTCTTCCTCCCTTCTCATTCTTCACTAATCTTTATAAGCACTCTTTTCTAATCAAATCATTATTGGCGGGGCAAAACAGCGGGGTAGGGCAGCCTGGTAGCCCGCGGGAGACAGTGGTCGCGAGACCTGTCCGCGAAGCTCATAACCCCGAGGTCGGTGGTTCAAAGCGGGCGTTAAGCCCGTGGAAATCCACCCCCCGCTATCCCGCCCGCTTAACAGCGGGCCCCGCCACTCTCACAAAAACATTTTTATGCGCTGGAGAAGATGATTCTCCCATGGTGGTTGAATGTCTTGGAGCAGAATCTCTCTAATATTATTGCTGGTCACACCCATTGTTCTAGGATTCGCGGGATCAGTCTCAACTCTTCACGAAAGTAGTAGTGGCGTAATAGTGATCAAAGGTCCCACGCCGATAATGGAAGGAGAGGCTAAGGGTCCCGAGGATATTACCGTCATGAACGAGTATATCGCCGTAGCATTCGGTATTTCAACGACCCCGCCGTGGGGAATCCCGCCCGGACACATCATCGATCTCGCACCGGTTGCGCCCGGGGCTTCAGACGTTCTAGCACAGTTTAGCCTCCCCCTGAATGATTGGGGGAATTGGGCCACCATAACTAGCTTCCAAATAGTGGAGAATTCTTCTACAAGAGCCATTATCGTTGCGTTGGGTCAGTGGAGGGGTTTAGCAGTAAACTACACCTACATTCTCGAATCTGGCAAGCCATATCTGAAGGCTATTATAACCGTGACAAACAACGATACAGTATCCTACTCGAATCACATAATGGGCCCTGCCATATCCCTGAAAAGGGGGTGGGCCTACGTGCCGGGTTTTGGAACGGGAAGGATTAGAACATCCCCGAAGACGAATTACGGGATAAGCGAGGACTGGGTTGCAGCTTATCATGAGGACTATGTGTTAGGCTTATACTCGCCAGGCTACACACACGTAGTTCTTCACAGTAGTTTTGTAGACACGTTCTACCAGGTTACCCTGAACCCAGGCGAGTCACGCGTGTTTGAAGCATACTTGATAGCTTTCCCTGAGGGAGACCTGTGTAAGGTGGCGGAAACAGTTCAAAACTTAAGGGAGGGAGGACTGGCATCGATCAATGGAGTAGCTATGTCAAGTAAGGGTGACCCACTAATTAAAGGAGTGGTAATGGTAGAATCCAACGGTAAGCCGTATTGCTGGGGACTAGTGAAAAACGGATCATACTCTATAAACCTCCCAGCCCCAGGCTCCTATAGCGTCTTCGCGCTTGCCAAGGCGCACGCCCCAGGCACGAGGCAAAACATCACGGTCGCGCCGGGCGAAGCACTCGAATTAAACTTCACCGATGTAATTCCTCCTGGAAGAGTAGTGTTAACAGTGTTTAGAAACGATACTGGGGAGCCAACAGATGCTAGAATACTTGTCAGCGGGGGATACGTGCCACCTGTAATGTACTTGGCTGTGACCACAGTGTACACGGATGTTTACAACGTGGGATTGGCCATCATAGACCTGGCACCCGGTACTTACAATTTAACCATTGACAAAGGAGCCGGATTCATCACTACAGCTAAAACCATCAGTGTAACCGTAGCGAGCGAACAGGTTGTTGAGGCAAACGTCACTGTGGAAATACTGTTTAAACCATCCGATGAGGGATGGTACATGGTGGATCTCCATCACCACTCGGACTGGATGGATGGTAGGACGCCTCCTCACTTGCTCGTAGCAGCTCAGCTCGCTTCGGGACTAGACTTTGTTTTCGTTAGCGACCACGACTACGTCGGGAACTGCCCTGTGATACAGGCAATAGCTCAAGCTCGCAACGTGCCGTTCATATGCGGAGTAGAAATCTCTCCTGACTGGGCCCACTTCAACGTCTACCCAGTGGTAGATGCTTCAAAACTCGTATACAGAGGAACTATGAGAGAGATTATAACCGCAGCCAGAGCCGCTGGAGCAATAGTGGTCAGGGCTAACCACCCATATATTGGCGGATTGTTCATTGCTCAAGAGATGAACAATATACCGGGGGGTTATTACGAAGACTGGGATGCCGCCGAGCTGGGTCCATGGGGCATTAACGCACAGAGAACATTGACTAAGATGTTCTCCCTATGGGATTTGAATATAAGAAAATACCTAACGGCGGGAAGCGATGTTCACGATGTCATAATGCAGACTCACACTGGAAGGCCGAGGGTTGTTGCATATCTACCCAACGGGCCCGATCCTGTTTCACTAGCCCTGGCTGAAAAGTACGGTAGAACGTTTATATCGTACGGCCCCTTCATATTTTCCAACCCGTTACCAGGTAGTACTATAGGTGTGGCGTCGCTATCCGAGAACATCACGCTAAAGGTCAAACTATTCTCGGTACTCGGATTGAGCAGGATCGAGGTGTATGGTAAGGGAGGCAGGATTATACAAACCATTCCGCTGGGATCAGCTATGTCTAGAACTCTCGAAATAACTGTTCCAGCATCCGTGGCGACAAACGGTACTGAAAGCGGCTACATTGTCTTAATCGCCTACGACGCCAACAACAACAGGGCGATAAACAACCCCATCTGGGTGGATCTTAACACGCAACCTGTGACAACTACTATTACTGAGACAGTGACCAATACTCAAACAGTTACAATTACTAACACGGTGACCGATACTTTAACAGCCACGGCAACGGTGACAAAAACTATAACGGAAGCCACAACATATTCAACAACTTTAACGACCACGGAGATATCCGAAACAACCAAGACAACAACCTACACGTTCACCTCTACATACACGACTGAAAAAGTCCTCACGCAGACAGATTACGTGATTACAGGGGTCACCGCGGCCGTATTCTTAGCTATTGGATTAGGGTTGAGTAGGCTATTATTCAAAAAGTAACTGGGATCGAATCTCAATGTTTTTTATAGCCTAAACCTGTTAAACACACTAATAGTGCGGGGGTGCCCGAGCTTGGTCAAAGGGGTCGGGCTTAGGACCCGATGGCATAGGCCTGCGTGGGTTCAAATCCCACCCCCCGCACTTCACATTTTTGAGTAAGTTCATAATTTAGAGAACCATCGAGTACACTCCATTGGCTAGCATCGTGACGTTCTCAAGACCGATATTAAATAACAATGGATTAATTGTGAAGGTGCTCATGGCAGGGTGATTAGTTTAGAATACTCGTTTCCGCTTATGGTGTGTAATCTCAGCTCAACAACCTGTCCATGCGTGTATCTTATGGTCAACCATATTACAAATATTTTCTCCTCGCCAGGCCCGAGAGCTGGGGGATATGGAAGGTTAGAGTTCGCCCCTGCCGTGGCGAGGGTTTTCCCGTTGATAAACACTTGGTCCAGGGTGGCAGAATCGCTTCCAATATTTCTTACCCCTAACACTATGCTGAATACTCCTGTGTAATACACCTCGCGAATCTCGATATCAACATTCTCTTAGCAAAACGCTCTAGTAATTGCCGGGCTAACCTGGTATTGGAGAGTATCTCCAACCTTGATCTGAACCGAACCCTCTCCCCCTTGCTTAAAAGAAGCATCGTAGACGATAGCGTTCAACACTACTTCCTCCCTAGTGGCCGAGTTTTCCCTCTCAATCCTCACTTAGGTGGTTCCATTAAAACCCACCCTGCTAATAACGGTGACTATGGCACCCCCAATAACTACTTCCTCGATCGAGATCGGGATTCCGCTTCTGCTTCTAAACACTGTTTTTATGTACAAGTCACCACAAGAAATGTATGCCCCCTCTCCAAGCACCTCCACTTCTCCAGTATTTAATGCAGTATTCTCAAAATAGAAGTACAAGATGCTTGCCCCCTGAGCAGTTTTTACTAAAACAGCAACAATGTGTAGGGTCTTCACGAAATCCAGCTCGTATTAAATAATAATTGTTTCCTAAATTAATGGCCTCCGGAACCGTGGGGTTGGACGGGTTTGGTGTTTAATATGAGTGTTAGATTAAGCATTTATCGAGCTCTCTATAATTTTCACAGACGTAGGCTTGATGATTTTTGATCACTAAATCAGCAACCTTCTCCGCCAAGAAGTAAAGTTGTTCGCTTACTACCCCCCTTATGTTCAATTGTGAGAGTTGGTTCAAATCTATTAAAACAGGTTTTTCACCGGGCTTCACCACGATATCGACCACAAGATCATGGTATTTCACAATACCGGGGGCTATTTCCGGAGGGGTGTTAATATTGATGTAGCTTCCTAGCCAGTTTCCATTTCTGAAGTAGTTATGGCTTACCACGTAAGAACCCTCCTTGATAATCAACAAGTCTTTATCGCCGGGAAGCCTCTCAATACCTAACCCGTCGTAAATCCCCTTGCTCCTGAAAACCCTTTCAAGGACAATGCAAGCCTTTCCATCAACAAGCTTGAAATGCTTGAGAAATCCTGGGGTTAACTCTCTAGCTCCTTTCACAGGCGAGTAGTGAAGGATTCTGAACCTCTTTACCCCGGAGATTTTACTGCAAATCCATTCTCTAAACCCGTTTCCTACGATGTCCATATCGCACCCGTTTCCTACGAGTTCTTCAACCAGGTCTAGTTCGTCACCGAAACCCATACTCTTCAATTCATGATGTCCCGGCACTGTTGGAGTTACCGAGCGTCTCTCATGATCGAGGATTTTCTTAGCAATGCTCGTCAAAGAAATCAATCCTACGAACTCCCCGGTTCTCACCTTGCCCGGGTTCTCAACACTTTTCGCAACCTCCACCAACCTTTTATATTCATTCAGTAATGCCTCTATTTCAACCCCGACATCTCCTGGGCCTGCAAACCTTGCACTGCTTCTAAATTTCACCCCAAGCCCGGAGCCTAAGAGCTTGGATAAAGCAATTGCGGAAAGCCTGTTCTTTAACTCTTTATCTCTAATGTGCTCGGAGAAATCTATTCTAGGGCTTCCATGAATGAGGGAAACATAGTCTCCGAGCAATTTAAACTCTCGTGTAAGCTCGACGGGTTCTTCTCCACTCCACGAAGGCTTGGAAACACCTACAATTACCTTATCATTGATAAACAAGCCTTTACAATCCCTCAACACTCCTTTAAACTCACCCACATCTATAACGCAAGTCCCGGGCAGTACTTTTTCAACTCTTCCGAGGTAGACCGAGTTCAATTCAACCCTGGAGGCTTTTCTAAAGACGAACTTTAAACTTTTCGATAGCAGGTGGAAAACCGACATGGCCTCGCAGGGCTTGCCCATTACAAGGATTGAATCATCCTCAGCATCCTTCACTGTTACGTCTGGCGGGGAATTATCGAAGCTAATATTAAGCCTATTAGCTATCACGCCGCTTGGCTGGACAATTTTACAACCGTTTTTCAAAAAGAGGTGTGAGAGAGCGGTGGCGTATATACCTCTTACACGCACCTTAGTCAAGACCCAGGCTCCTCAGTCGTGAATTGTCTCAAGGATCGCTATGATCTGCCAGATCTTAGTCCTAGTGTTCAACGGCATGTTAGGGTCCTGGCTGACCTGGTCTAGAAGACTGATCGCGTTTGCAGCCTTAACCCCCGGGGTGAGTTTCTCGTCACGCAACTGGTTTAAAGCCTCTGTAGCCGCTCTTCTAATATTCCTAGGCACTGCTGTGTCGTTGACAATACTCATTAAAAGGTATATAGCATTCCTCAACTTGACCTCGTTGTCAGGCACCTTCGCCATCATAACCACCCGTTAACAATCCCTGATAAACATATATGAGTGTGATTAATAAAACTATTAGGAGGTGGTTCGGATGAGTGAAAGGAAAGACTATACTAGGATAATGGCAGAGTACTTGAAAGCAGGTGCTACAATGTTATCGCTAACATGCCCTGTTGAAGGGTGTGGCCTACCCTTGTTTAAGCTTAGAACCGGGGAAATTGTTTGCGCCGCACACGGGAAAGTCCTCTTGGTCAGAAGCGATGAGGAAGTCAAGGAGATAAGGGAGAGGATTACGATGATAAGTGTTCTCGACAGGCTCGAGGAGAAGACGCTCAATATTATAAGGGAGCAGAGCGAAGGTGAGGATGTAGATCCTCGGGAGATAATAGGCTGGCTTGAGGTTTTGGAGAGAATTAGAAGACTAAAGGAAATGAGCCGAGAGAAGCAGTCACAATCGAAGCCCTCTTAATCACTGGTAGTTCTAGATTACATCGCTCCCTAGTAACGATCTAATCTTCTCGATAACTTCTGAGTAGACTGCTTGAAGCTTTCTTGTCGCGTCAACCTCTACTAGCAGTCCCTCTGAAACCATTCTCTTATAGTACTGTCTAACCTTTTCGAGAAACTCTCTCTCCTCGAACTCGGGGAATCTTGATGGAAGGCCCTTTCTCCTCTCAATGGCGACCTCGGGGGGTATGTCGAGATACATCGCCACGTCCGGTCTTAGAGCATACCTGTTCACCTCAGCCACCCATTCGTAAGGGGCACCCATTGCTGACTGATAGGCTATGCTACTGTAGAAGTACCTGTCTGATATGACGCTAACCCCTTTCCCGAGCATCGGCAGTATCAACTTTTTCACATGGATGAGCCTGTCCAGGGCAAAAGCCAGTGCATCAATGTAAGCATCCCTATAAGGCGAGTAATCCCCTTTAACGGCTTTAACTATCAAGGAGTCTGTTGGCTCATAAGTATATACAGCGTCTAATCCTTTCGACTTAAACCTGTCTATCAGCATTTTAGCTAACGTGGTTTTTCCCGCACCGTCAATTCCCTCCAATACTATGAAAAACCCTCTATTCGATTGTGACATGATCATCCCCTGCCTTATGAGTAATAAGCTTCCCACTAGATAATATTGTTGAAAACTTCTCGAAATCCTCGGCGATGAATAAGGGGATTCCAGCTAAAACGCATCCAGCTATTAAAATGGGCTCCACCTCCTTGACGATCATGCAACAAGGGTTAACGTTGTTCCTTCTTAAAGCATATATGACATACGAGCCCACTGTACTTCCGCGTGAACCCTTGAAGACAAGAACTTTCCCTGCTATTTCAATCTCTCCCGTGTCTGTTCTGACAACCCCCTTAATAGGGTCTACCTCACCGAAGAAGCTCAAGTACTGGTTTATTAAAACAGGTCTCCCAGAGCAGTCTCCGTCAACCACTCTTTTAATCCTCCACTCTAGGCTCACTCCTCATCCCCGCGATAACTAGGTGTAGATGCTTTCAACTATCTCTTTTAAGCTTGCAATGCCTACTTTAAGACCATGGATCTTTCTCATGTAGAAAAACGCCTTACCGCTGTTCGTCAACATTAAATCATACTTCTTCCTCAATACCGATACAACTGGGCAGGTTCCCAAGGCTATGTCAACTTTCCGCGATAATAGCAGTCTCACAATCGAGGAATAAGTTGAAGCAATCTCTGGGGGCATTGTGACGAGAAGTCTACCTCTCTTAGGTTCACGATATCTTTCAAGTAAGCGCCTGAGAATGAAAAGCTCCTCCGGGTGTGTGTGAGGGCATCCCACGTACCCTAGAACAGTTTCACCTCTGCCGGGGGTTTCACCTATGTATTTCTCCACATCGCTAAACTCCAACGTAATGGTCTCTTCAATACCTGTCATATAGGTTCCTTTAGGAGTGATACCGTCTAAGACTGCCAGCGCGTGAGACCCGGATGCCGCCATCGCGGCTAGCAAAGCCTTTATCTCGTATAAAGGCTTTTCCTTAATCTCTAGCATAGGGACTTTCCTAACGTTCTCCCCAATCCATAACCCGGCTAGAGATAAAGGTTTGTTATGGATTGGGGGCGAGATTTTGATCAAAACTCTTGCAACCCTGTTTTCAAGCTCGTGGAGGCCGTGATGATATGTGAACCCGGTTAAGGCAGAAGCCAGCGCTAAGGGCCCTCCCTCCCTGTTCGTCATGGCTCCGAAGTAGGAGTTCGCGAAGATCACTGCACCGCTCTCACCCCATGCCAGGTGCTCGCCCGGCAACGGTGGTCTGTGGTAGTATGGTATGCATGTGAACACGGGTTTAGCGCCCATACCAACCAGTGCTTCATCTATTAATGCTTGCTTACCGAGATACTTGTTGTCGATCACCTCGGATAGCATTCCATAGTCCACGCAACCGGGGTTTATCGTAGTGTACACCCGGAATCTAGGCATCTCCCTGTAGAAGTCTCTTAGAAAATCCAGTCCAGGTTCGCCTATATTTGAGTATGAGACGCCGGAGACATGCGCATGGGAGATTTCCACGAGTCTCTCAGAACCCAGGGCTTCGCCCACCTTCACAATTATCTCAAGCGCTTTCGCGTAGACCCATCCAAACTCTCCCTTAAGCATCCTTTCCTGGAAAGGAGTAAGATACATTACTCTATAACAACCCTCCTGTACTTATCCCATGGCTCATTGAAAGGTTTCACGGCGAGGAAAATGACCTTATCTCCAATTCCATCCTTGCTCCTTGGCTCTAGAGTACTGCCCCTGATATCCTTTAATATTATAATGTCCTCGCTACCTTTCAGCCTTGTCGCCAGCGCCCACTCTATCTCTAACGGGTTGTCAACGTCGATATCCTCGTCAACGACAAATACGTGTTTAACGCTGGGGTGGGCGGTTATCGCAGCTAGCCCCGCTAGCTTCGCCTCACCTGGAGAGCTTTGTTTCAACGATATAGCGACGTGTAGCCAACCGCTCCCGCCCTCGGTCAGTCGAACCTTTACGACTCCTGGCGCCACCTTCCTGACCTCTTGAAATATTAACGGCTCCCTGGGGAAGCCCATCAAGAATTGGTGCTCCCATAAGCCAGGGACCACTGCGTGGAACAGGGGTGTTTGATGCTTATTAACGTAGAATCCTGATGGCTTAAAAACCGGCTGAGGCCTCTTACCATCCAGGTGCATCAATATATCTGTGAAAGGTCCCTCATCTGCGAGTTCCCTCGTCAAGACCCCTTCCACGATTACGCTGGCATTAGCAGGTACTGGTATCTTATACAACGGCGTTTTAACAACCTTGTTATATCCCGACATTGCTGCTGCCACGGATGCTTCGAAAACGCCTAACGGGGGAGTCATGGCTGCGGCCAACTCGAAATAGGGGTCGGCCCCTAGCACCAGGGCTACTGGGGCGTCAAGTCCTCTGTCATGGTATTTTTTCATTAAGAAGTGGAGATGTCTAGGGACGACTCTGATGGGGGCTTCCACGGGAGACTTGTACATGGTTCTATGATAGCTAGCATTGCATATCTTCTCGAAACAAATAGTGTATATGGAGCTTGTCAAGTAGCGTGAACCATCGTCTTTATAGTATTTTACAAACGGTAGCGAATCAAGCGTGTAGTCCCTTTTTTCAAAATGCTCGTCGAACTCCACGGTGTCGAGCGTTGCGGGGTTTTCCAGTGCTTTAATAATCCTGTCATATACTTCTAGATCCGTACTAGCATTGAACATGGCGTATATGTCGTTCCTCGTAGTCACCAGGTTTGTGTAGCCTGTGAACTCGCTCCCTTCGAGTTCGAACAAGATGAGTTTTTCACGATTGGAGGATGCTAACCTAGTGATTGCGTAATCTTTTTCAACTCTACCCACTTCCTCAACGGGCTTTCCAGCTTTACGAGCCATTTCACGTATTAATATCAGAGGGTTCAAGGAAACACCTCCAAAAACTCCTCAGTGAAATCATCTCTGAGTCTTATCGCTGAAACCTTTACCTCGTTAATTTTATCTGTGAACCTTGTTTTAATAATTATCTTTCTCCCCTGAAAATCGATTTTATCTATCAAAGCAGGGTACTCAAAATCACCGTTGGAAACGGCTGCATATAAATTCTTCTCAGCGCCAGGCTCGAAAACAGATATTTTGGCCACTCCGAACTCTTTCTTCAACCCATCCTCTTCAACCCTTCTCATTGTGCCGGCTAAGCAGAGCTTGTCCGGGAGGAGTGAGGCGTAAGTGACCTTTCCTTCAATGAATTTGTCCACGTGGGAGAGCTCTACTGGAATACCTTCTAATATTGGAAGACCATTGACGATGAGGTTTTCAAAACCAAGTTTAATTATAGGTGCCTCGTAAAGATATTCTCTATACTTCATGCTTCTAAGAATTCTTCGCTCTTCCCTGCTCCTAACCTTTCTCGTAGAAGATATTTTGAACTCGCACACTTTCACGCCTTGAGAGCTGAACTTTCTGAAGTATGGGGAGAGCTCGGTCCCGAACACAACTATGTAGTTGGGATTTATAGTGGAAATAAGTGAAACCTTATATCTCAGCCCTTTTTCATCCCTAATCCAGCCGTCGGTATCCACGATAATATGGGTGCTCCCGGCTTTAATGAACTCGGCCGCCAGCTCTTTGACACTACTAATTATCTTCCAAATATTTCCATGAGGCTTCACGTCTCCGATGAACCGTAGCTTCTCGGGCTTGACCTCTCCCGCCCACAACACCGGCTCTGCCACTCTCCCAGCAGACACGAAACCGGGAGGACCGAGATTGGACTGGCCTACGTCGCCATCAATTATCACGGGGGATCCGCTTCTCCGCAAGACAAGGTTTGAGAGTAGGGTTGCGAAGGATGATTTGCCACTATCAGTACCACCCACCAATACTATCAGTCCGCCGTGACTTGAGGCTATTTCCTGAGCGAGAGCATACTTGACGAGGTATGGGTCATCCTCATCCAGAGGCTGATAAGAGGCTTCTTCACCCATTAACATATCAAGTTCCGAATCCTCGAGCGCTCGTATTATGTAAGTTTTAGTTTTGTGAACTATTACTCTCGAGTCCTCGGCGAATATCTTCCCGAGAACATCTATAACGCCTTTCTTAACATGAATATTCACGGGGCCGAAAACCTTTAAGCCACTCTCTTTCGAAACGCTTACGACCGGCGTCATAAAACCTCAACCCCCTTTTTCAACGCAATCCGGTAAGCCGCGTAAACATCTTTGAACCTGAAGGGTCTCAACCCCCTTCTCATTTTCTCGGCGATATAGCGGATTTCGTCGCGGCTTTCAATAGCAGGGGAGGTCTTCTCCTCTGGTACTATTTCAAAAGGTAATTTAAACTCCTTCCTTAATACTTGCACTAGCTCTAAACCTTTTGGTGAAGCCCCTATTTTAACGCGGAAACTCTGTGAAGGGATGCATTTCAAGAAATACTTCAGCTCTTCAACAAACCCTAGAATATCCGTTTTCCCATAGTCGACTAGGGTTCCATCACCTAGGGCTACGTAAGCAATATATTTCCCGGGGTCTACGCCAACTACTAGTTCACGGAAGCTTTCAATGAGATACGTGGCCATAACCGCTTGCTCAATCCCTCTGCAATCATGTTCAGGATCGTAAATCACCTCTAAATCCCCTCTCTCTGAGATGCTGTCAACGAACTCCTTGTGGTCAGTGTAGAAAACGCTTGAGAAGGGTACTTCGAGGGGACTGTAAAGGTAGCTGAATAATACTCCGCGCTTTTTTAATAGTTCCCGAACCCGGATAAACCATTCTGGATCATAGATGGCTATGACGAGGTGTTTTTTCTGCAACCTTTTAAACCATTATAATGGTTAATATTCCCCGGCTTATAATATCTATTGGGGATTGGGATAAGGAGCGGGCAGTTAAGAATTTACGAGTTGGTTTTGAAATCACCGACGTGCTTATTCTACGGTGTGGCGGGAGCTGGTAAGACAAACATCTTGCTGACCTTGACAAGAGATTTATGCAAGAAGAATAGACCCTGCCTTTACGTCTCCACAGAGGAAACACTTCATTATGAAAAAGTAGGTAGGCAGGTTGAAGACTATGCTTACACGTTGTTCACAGAGGTCTATAGTCTTGACAAGCTCCTAGAACTAGTCTTCCATACCAGCTACATGAATTTTCAAACCCTTGTTGTAGATAGCATTAATTCTCTCTATAGAGCGGTTGCATACGAGGAATCATCCCTGGCTAAATTCACCTTTCTAATGGGGCTTTTAAGAAACATGAGCGAGCTGAAAGGTCTTAAGATATTAGCATCAGCTCAGGTTCGGGCAGGCGAGGAGGATGTTGAAGCCTCCGGTATGAGCCTCTTAGACTACTACTTTGACACTATTTTTCAAGTAGGATTTGAAAAAAATAAGAGGTTTGTTAAGCTGGTTAAGCCGAGATATAAGGCGACTCCTATTAATTATTTTGAGATAAATGAGAAAGGAGTAGTGTGGATGTAGGATGATAGAGGAATATGTCTATTGGCTGGTGAAATTCTACATACCAGTAATGGTTGCTAACGGGACTCCAGTACTAGTTAAGGGCACGCTCCGGATAGATTTTGGGCGGGACTTTATCGACAAGAAACCTTTACTTGGATCTAACAAGACGTGGGAGGGCTTGCTTGTGGGTGTTTCACACGCTTTCATAGCGAGTTCACTGATCTCTATCGTTTTCGACAACCCCTTCTATATAATTGGGGGATTTGCCGGCTTCTTCGGCCTATTAGGGGATTTAGCAGGGGCCTTCCTCAAGAGGAGGCTGGGGATCAAGCCCGGTTATCCTCTACCGGTAATTGACCAGCTCGACTTCGTGGCGTTTTCCACGCTCTTCTACCTTCTAACGGGTGTTGGGGAGTTCGTGGAAAACCCAAGTTATATCGTCTTAACCTTCATACTCATATTATTCCTCCATGTTGCCACGAATAACCTGGCGTATCACATGGGTTTGAAAGATAAGAGATGGTAATATTTTTAACAGGATTTTCACGTTAAAGGAGTTAATTGAAGGTGTTTACAATGAGGATACCGAAGGTAATAACGACATACTGCCCCAAATGTAGGACGCACACTGATCATTCAGTAGCGATCTATAAGCACGGGAAAAGAAGAAGCCTTGCAGAAGGAGAGAGAAGGTATGCTAGGAAGAAGAAAGGGTATGGCTCGAAAAGAAAGCCTGAGCAGAAGCGTTTCGCCAAGGTAACCAAAAAAACCGTGTTAAAGCTTAAATGCACCAAGTGCGGATACACATTCCACACGGAAGGGATGAGGTTGAAGAAGGCTGAACTGGTAGAGGTGGGTAAGTAGGTATGAGGAAGAGAAAATTACTCATACCGCAACCTCGAAGCAGATTCTACAAGGTAATATGCAAGACCTGTGGCGCTGAAAACGTAGTTTTCAGCCATGCCTCATTCCCAACGAGATGCAAGGTCTGTGGAACACAGCTTGTAAAACCCACGGGTGGAAGAGCCCTAGTGCTGAAAGATAAATCGGAAATTGTTGCGGAATTAGGTTGACCGTCTCTTTTCTAAGTTAAGTTTAAATTAACTCCTAATTTATCCAATCAAATTGATGCGGGGGTGCCCGAGCTTGGTCAAAGGGGTCGGGCTCAGGACCCGATGGCGTAGGCCTGCGTGGGTTCAAATCCCACCCCCCGCACTCTTGTAAACCGATATCATTATGAGAGATCATTCATTGTTACATTGTGAGAAATATGCTATCCACTAACGAGTGGAAAAACGGGTTTTAAGAGATTATTCCTCAGAAGGGTTTTCACGAGTAGAGTTTTTGGAAAAACCCGGCTCTCTTCTACTCTTGCCGGGTTTATTCTGAGTTGCTTGTTTCAGCTCGTCAAGCTCTTGCCTCAACCTCTCCGGCTGTGTTCTCAGCTCAGCCACTTCTTTCTCCTTCTCCATAACCTTATGTATGGGATCGAATAGTACATGGTTTCCAGCGTCGCATACGAGTCTTCCATCCTCATCAATCTTGAACTCAACCCAGCCATGTTCGGGGCATAAACTCTTCTAGTCTCCTTGGAAAACTCCAACCCGGACAGCTTCTCATACGGTTTCAAGAAACGATCGTCACGCTCACCCGATTTTTGTTCAACACTAGTGGTCTGACCAGTAACTATCCACGGAGGGATTCCGATGGTTTTAAGGAAGTCGGGGAGTTTTTCATAGGGAATAGTTTTTCTTCCAAGCAATCCAGGTATTTCAACCTCCACTCTTCTCGCCCTATCCAAGTTCCCAATAATCCTTACCCCCTTGAAGTCTTCAATACTTTTGTGCATTTTTAATAACTAGGATAAGATAGGTGAACAATCCGAGAGCTATTGCGGTTAAGATTCAGCTACGAACATCACTTGGAGAATTAGTTCACTGGTAAGCCCATCCATGTCAACCACCTATACTAGTTTGCAAAGGAAAGGATCTTTGGTTTTTAAACTAGAGTGGGATTGCTTTTCACAAATTCCTATACATGAATAAAAACCTTGCATTTTAGCCCACATCTAGTAAACTCGTTACTTCGTTAAAACATTTAAATATTGATGAAAGGAGTAGCGCCGGGGGCGGGATTCGAACCCGCGTGCCCCAGAGGGGGCAGTGGGTCTCCCGGGGAGATGCCGGAAGTCTCGAGCCCACCCCCTTAGACCGCTCGGGCACCCCGGCCTATTTAAACAGTATTGTCTAGGCCTTTTATAATGTTAAAAATGCCCCTCGAAGCCGGGGGTTTCTTCACCGCTCTGGCTAGACGCCAGACGGTCTTTCATCGGGTGCGTGTTTAACAATGGTTTCACGGGTAAATATTTTTTAACCGGTGCCTCGAACCACCTGTTTAACAAAGTACTTGTAAACTGGACTGGGCCTGAGGGGTCTGCTTTTAAACTCGGGGTGTGCCTGGGTGCCGAAGTAGAATGTTTTGGAATCCGCAAGCTCGATCATCTCTACAAAGCCTTCCTCGCTCCAGCCGCCGACTTTCAAACCAGCCTTCTCCAAGACCTCGATATACCTCGGGTTTACCCCGTATCTATGCCTGTGTCTCTCATAGACTTCAGGCACGTTGTAAACCTCCCACGCCTTCGTGCCCTTCACAATTATTATCCTCTTATCGCCCAGCCTGAGGGTTCCTCCCATTCCCGATACGTTCCTCTGGCTTGGAAGCAAGTCTATGACGGGGTATGGTGTCGCTGGATCCAGCTCTGTACTGTTAGCTCCTGTTAAGCCTAGAATGTTGCGGGCCGCCTCCACAACCATTAGCTGCATCCCGAAGCAGATGCCGAGAACCGGCTTCCCGTTTTCCCGAAGTAGTTTTATCGTTTTTATTTTACCCTCACTCCCTCTTCTCCCAAACCCTGGCAGTAGGACGGCTCCATCGTTCTCTAATACATCATCAGGCTTTCGTAAGCCCTGCTCGATCTCGGTTGCCTCATACCAGTTTAGAACCAGCCTAGCCTTCTCCCATACAGCAGCATGTCTTAAGGCCTCGACAATACTTATGTAGCTGTCTCGAACCTTCGTGTATTTTCCAACAAGAGCTATTTTCACTGGTTTGGTTGATTCCTCATAGTTTTCAATGAACTCTCTCCACTCTTCAAGCCTTATTTCTCTCTTCTTGGATAATCCAAGCCTGTTGAGAGTGTAGTCTGCTACACCTTGTTGGTGAAGTATTATGGGAACCTTGTAAATGAAATCGACATCGGGACTACTGAACACAGCGTTCAAAGGCAGGTTGCTGTAGAGGGCTATCTTGTACTTCGCTCCATCATCTAGGTAGGTTAAGGATCTGACTATTATAGCGTCAGGCTGAATACCTATCCTTCTTAATTCTTGAATACTGTGCTGAACAGGCTTTGTTTTAACCTCCCCGCTTGGCAGAACTGGGGCCAGAGCTACGTGAATGAACATAGTATTGGCTACTCCTTCTTCTACACGTAGCTGTCTAATAGCTTCAAGGAAGGGGAGGCCTTCAATGTCCCCCACAGTGCCACCTACCTCAACCAGGACTATTTCAGAGCCTGAGTCCCTAGCTATTCTCCTTATTCTCTCCTTAATCTCGTTAGTTACGTGAGGAATAACCTGGACACACTGACCCAGGTAGTCCCCCCTTCTCTCCTTTTCCAGAACGCTAAAATATATCTGCCCAGATGTTATGTTATTGGTTTTCGACAGATCGGTGTTGAGGAAGCGCTCGTAATGTCCTATGTCGAGATCTGTTTCACCGCCATCATAGGTTACGAAAACCTCACCATGCATGTACGGGTTCATTGTCCCGGCGTCAACGTTCAGGTATGGATCTATTTTCACAGCGGTAACACTGTACCCGGCGTCCTTGAGCAATAAGCCTATGGAGGCAGTGGTTATTCCTTTTCCTAGACCTGAGAGAACGCCACCCGTTATGAAAACATACTTAGTCATGCGCCCAGGGAAAACTATGAAAATTCTCGATTTATAAATCTACTCTTCCATAAAATAGTCTATGGCCTCCAACATCAAGTACAGGTATATCGGCTGGTTAGAGATACATAGAGCCTTATCTATTCTCGCAGAAAGAGTTCGCAAGGAGTACAGCCCTGACACGATAATCTCGATTGTTAAGGGGGGTTTGATACCTGCTAGGATAATTGGCGACTTACTAGGTATTGACGAGATAGGCTACGTTGGTGTGAAATTCTACAAGGGGGTTGACAAGAGAGGGGAGAAACCATTCGTAACGTTCACAGCACTGCCCAGACTCGATTATAGGAAAATCCTCATAGTTGACGATGTCATAGAGTCTGGGAGAACAATAAACACCGTGGTAGATCTACTGTCGAAATACAATTACTCAGGCTTGAAATCCCTGGCGTTGTTCGTAAAGCCGTGGAGCCCGGTTAAGCCTGATTACTACTACGAAGTAGTCGACAAATGGGTTGTATTCCCATGGGAGATCTGCGAAACGGTGAGAGAAGGCCTGGACATCACTAAGGATGTAGAGGATCCCTTGATAATTGACCAATGCACGGTCCCCTTGCGGGAAGGAGGAGAACTGTAAGCGCTATGTAGCCGAGAAAAGTTAGGAGGATACTATACATTAAGTAATTCTCCTCGGCGAAAACCATGAGGGAAATAGAGTCTAGTAGGCCGATAACCTCGTAGTTGGGGTTCACGATGTGTACGCGGCCCCACCAGCTTACGGGGTACAGGAAGAACCATAGCATCACATACGTGGAGTGAATTATTGATATAGCCCTCTTGAACACGTTGAAACGGTCTAAAACGATATACACGGCGGTAAAACCCATGAGGGGGGCGAAGTATTGATAGTTCACTCTCCAATAAGTGGTTAGAAATATCAGGTATGAAAGGTAAATATTCTCTAGCGCGAACACGATATCAAACCGTTCCCTCAACAGCTTCAAGAAGAGGAAAGTGAATAGGAGAAGAGCAGGAACCCACCAGTTCGCTGTTATCCAGGTGAAGTCTCCTCTTGTTTTCGAATACATATAGGTTGCGAGGCTGGAAAATCCGTTGAAACTATAGCAGAGAGGTGGCGTGTAACCTGGTGCACTAATGTTCTTTAAGACTGAATAGTGGGTTAGCAGACTACCGGGACAGGAGATCTCAAATGGCAAATAAGTTATGAGCACGCCAGTTGTAAAGCTTAACACTCCGGCAACCACCCTCTTCGCCTCCTTTAGGAGGGGTTTGCACGCGTATATCGCGGTAATAAGTGCTGGGAAAACGATATTGGGCTTAACTGCTACGGAGAAGCCTGCGAGAAATGAGACTAAAACTGTGTATCGAAGAGATTCACTGTCTTTTCTCAAAAGGAGTAAAATAGAAACTGCTAGAGGGAAGAATGCTACAGCATCGAACATACCGTATATTGATGAGACATAAATCGTTACAGGATTCAAGTAGTAGAAGCCTACAGATAGCAATGATTTTCGCGTTGAAAACGGTTTAACGATGAAATATATGGTTAATGCTGATAAAGTATCGAATAAGATGAAGACGGATTTGGAAGCAATGATCCAATCTGCTGGGACGTACACATAATATGTTCCAGCATCCCAATAATGAATTACCGGTGTCGGCGCGATCATTCTCGGGATTGATAAGAGAATTACAAGGATGGGACCGTAGGGGTAGGGCCACGGGTAAGGCCAGTTCTCACTGATGTGTGACTCCGCGCCAGAATACTTGAAAAAACATAGGCTTTTGGATAAGAAAGTATCCGCGAAGCCCGCGAACTGAGCTATATCGCTCCCACTGGTATATGGGGCTATAGAGAGCCTTATCAACAGCCCCGCTCCAACTATGAGAGCTAGGATTACAGGGTGAAGGGTTACACGTATTCTCAAGCTATATTCCCCGCATCAAGGTGACGAGTAGCATCTGAAGCGAGCGGGGCGTGGATGCGAGCGGTGCGGGTTGCCGATATGTCAAACCCCAGTGCTCCACGTATTTCTCTGATGATTTATCTAGTAATTCGATGTCCTGGCCGTCAAGACTTAATGATAAAGCCTTAGCGTATTCTACGATCCTTGCAGGATTAGTAGTCCCGACAACAGGTATCGCGCCCTTGCTGATCAACCATGCTAAGGCCACTGTTGATTTGGAAACACCGTGTCTTACAGCTACATGATTCAGCGCGTTTTGAAGCTTTTCATCTTTCGAAGCAGCTTTAAACACGCCATCCATTCTCTGGGCGAGATTCTTAGGCTCTGTCAACCCGGCCAGGGCCCCCTTAGCGAGAGGGCTCCACGCCAATAAGGCTATATTATTCCTTTTCATGTATTCGAGGAGCTCTTTCTCCACGACCCTGTACGCGAGACTGTATTGCAACTGGTTTGCGACAGGCTCTATTTTTCTAACACAGTTTAACGCTTCCCTCAATTCTTTTAATCCATAATTCGACAACCCGTAAGCTGCGACATAGCCCTGTGCAACAAGAGATTCCAAAGCGTTCACGACGTTACATATCTCGTTTATGTTTCGAGGGGGCCAGTGGTGAAGAACTACATCCGGCTTAAACCCAAGCCTCTTATGGCTGTTTTTAAACGCTCTCAGGAATTCCTCGAAAACTGGTTTGCGGAAACCAGCGATCTTTGTTACTACCACAACCTTCTCCCTTGCATCAAGTCTTAAAATTGCCTCACCGAGGAGTCTTTCCGACCTTCCATTCCCATATATTTCTGCAGTATCGATAAGGTTTATCCCTTGACTTATAGCTGTGCTTAAAAGCAGTGAAACCTGCGTAGTGGTCAGGTTTTTACCCCATAGTTTTGATGAAAACTGCCATGTTCCAAGACCGAGCCTGCTAACTTTTATCCCGGCATGTCTAAGCTCGATCACGGCGGCGCCACCTAGGGTTTTACAGTGAAGTAGATTCTTTTCTTATTCTTCCCCTTGTTCTCAATCTTCAGGAGGACGATCTCGCCTATCTCCAATGTATTCCGTACGTGAGGGCCGCCGTCTGCCTGCACGTCAATCCCTGGTATTTCAACTATTCTAAGCTTATCCACGGAGGGCGGCATTCTAGTAGCCAGCTTCACAACGCCAGGTATTTTCAAGGCCTCGTCCCTAGGGAGCCAGTATATTCTCACTTCCAATGCCTGTCTAACAATCTGATTCGCCTTTTCAACCGCCTTGAGGAACGCTTCCCTATCGAAGGCTTCCATGCTATAGTCGTCGTACGCGTATTCCTCAGAGATGTTTCCACCAGTTATGAGAGCATTGTAATCCCTGTACATTATTGCTGATAATAAGTGTGCCGCGGTGTGAAGCCTCATCAGCCTGTAGCGTCTATTCCAGTTAACCCTTAACAGTACTTTAATTCCTTCCGAAGCCTCTAACGGCTTCTCGAGCTCGTGAATTAGTAAACCGGATTCCTTATCGTAGTACACGCTGTTTACGGGGATTTCTAAGCCGTTATAAACAACCCATCCCGTGTCGTTGTCAACTCCTCCACTCCTGGGGTGGAAAATCGTCTTGTCTAAGACAAGCCTGTTCGATAATACTTTAATCACTGTTGCCCCCAGCTCCCTCAAATATGAGTCATGCTGATAGACTAGTTCTGTCAATTAGGCTCCACTCCTAAATAGTAATTTTGTTATCGAAGAATTATTAACTTAATAGTAGCCGGGCGGGGATTCGAACCCCGGTCGCGGGGTATCTTCCGAGCGGACCAAAGCCCCGCATCCTTGGCCGCTAGACGACCCGGCTATCATTAAAAATATATTTCCAGAAGGGATTTTTAACTTTCATTGCTTAATGGAATAATTTAAAAGCTTTTTCTACGAGCCTTTTTTTAAGTATTTCTAAAAATTTATAAGGGAGTTAAATGAAAGATTAAAGGGCTGGTGTTTCTTTATGGAGGATAATCCTGTGGAGAATACTTCTATGGAAGCAGGCAAGGAATCAAAGCCGAAGCAACCCTGCCCGCATGACAAACTAGTCTATGATAGTGAGCACGGAGAGTATGTTTGCCTGGAGACTGGCGAGGTTGTCGAGGAGAAAATAATTGATGAGAGGCCGGAGTGGAGGGCTTTCACGCCTGAGGAGAGGGGTAGGAGAGCTAGGACGGGAGGCCCGTTAACAACTACTGTACACGACATGGGGTTCGCCACAGCTATTGACTACTCCAACAAGGATGCCGCTGGGAGAAAGCTAATGGGTAAGAGGCAGGAGTTGGTAAAGCTGAGGAAGTGGCAGGCCAGGACTAGAATACTTACTAGCATGGATAGGAACCTGGCGCAGGCAATGAACGAGCTTGAGAGACTAGGGGACTTGTTGAACCTTCCATCACATGTGAAGGAAGAGGCTGCTAGAATATACAGGGAGGCTGTCGAGAAAGGGCTCGTAAGAGGTAGAAGTATCGAGAGCGTTATAGCCGCAGCTGTTTACGTCGCATGCAGGGAGTTGAAGGTTCCGAGATCGCTTGACGAAGTGTCGAGACACACCCGAATAGGAAGAAAGGATATTGCAAGATGTTACAGGTTGCTCCTAAGGGAGCTGGATATTAAAGTCGGCACCACCGACCCCGTTGACTACGTTCCCAGAATAGTGCACGCGTTGGGATTACCCGGCAATGTTGTGAAGAGGGCTGTCGAGCTTTTAAACGTGGTCAGAGAGCACGGGGTTTCAGGAGGGAAAGATCCCGCAGGGCTTGCGGCTGCAGCCGTCTACGTGGCGTCATTAGAGCTCGGCGAGAAGAGGACTCAGAAGGAAGTAGCACATGTTGCTGGAGTGACCGAAGTAACTGTGAGGAACAGGTATAAGGAGTTGGCGAAAATTTTTGGATTGGATGCGAACGCTTTTTGAAGGTAGCTAGTCCAGTATTAGTATGTTCTCGGGCTGGAAGCCGAACTCATCTATCAATATTTGTTTAACCTTATGCCTATGGTCACCCTGAAGCTCTATCCTGCCTTCTTTGAAAGTTCCACCGGTAGCTAGCTTTGTCTTAAGGGTTTTGGCGATCTGCTTTAAAAGATTCTTATCGTCTGGAAGCCCTTCTATAATAGTTACTTCTTTACCAAACTTCCTTTCATCAAGCCTTATCTTGATTACCTGTTGCTCTATGGATAGTTGCTCGCATAGCTCCAGAGGAAGTCCACCACATAGTGATTCATCCAGGCTCGAATACATCACCATATCCAACCTGTGACCTTTTGTGTCTATAATAATTACTCACCAATCCCTTAAAAATTTATAATTAGGATTACGGCTTGGAATAGGTTGGGTGGGTCTATGGTAAAGTATAGATGTGGAAGATGTGGCTACGTGTTCGATCCAGAGGAGATGAAGGTTTTCGGCAGAGGCAAGGTCAAGTGTCCCAGGTGTACTTACGAGATAGTTTATAAATTGGCTAAGCCCTACAGGCTCGTTAAAGCCATTTAGTATTTCTAAAAGCTTTATCCATCGCCATTACCTCAAGAATAATCTTCCCGGCCAGCGCGCTAGTAACATCGTTAACATCTACTAACGGATTAACCTCAACCAGGTCGAAACCCATTACCTTGTTGTTGGACTCGAATATTTTCCTTATTACTTTGAGAAGTGTTAGGGGGTCCATGCCCAAGGGCTCAGGGTTTCCAACCCCTGGAGCATAAGCAGGATCTATCACGTCAAAGTCTAGGCTAACATAGGTTCGGCCGAGATTCTCAAACTCTTTACCAACCGCTTCCAGATCTTTTGATTCCAGGATGTTGAAAACTTTTACTCCAGAGCTTTTCACGTAGTCGAGCTCATCCTTACTATACGCCCTCGACCCAATGTGTAGCACGTTTGAGTCTAGTTCTTCAACGATTCTTCTCAGAAATGTTGCGTGATTATATTTCGAGCTTAAGTATTCGCTCCTAAGATCTAAGTGAGCGTCGAAAACCACCAGCGTGTCAATGGTTTTATCGAAAGCTTTCACTATAGGGTAGGTAATCAAATGTTCTCCCCCTATAAATATCGGCAGGGTATCCGGGTAGAGACCCCGGAGCTCTCTCACAGCGTCTTCAATAATTCTCAAACTTTTCTCTACTTCACCCGGCGGTAGGACTAGGTTTCCGAGATCATTGATTCTCTCGTCCTCTAGAATTAGCCCGGTTAGAAGACTGTAAAACTCGAGATTGCAGGATGCGGATCTCACACTGTCGGGTGCGAAACGCGTCCCCGGCTTATAAGTGGTTGTACTATCGAACGGGATACCCAGCAGGATCCATGCTGAATTAGCCTTGGGGAGGCATGCGAAACCGATCGTTTCCTGGGTCAACAGGTCTAACACACCCATTTCAAACATCGCCCGCTATAAATGCTTATATAAAATTTAATTTAAATTATCATTCCGTAATAAGAGGGGGTTTAATGAACCATAGCGAAGAGATCTATGATGCGGTAATGGATCTTGCAAGGAGAAGAGGCTTCTTCTGGGGCTCTTTTGAAATATACGGAGGCGTAGCCGGCTTCTACGATTATGGTCCCCTCGGAGTTTTGCTTAAGAGGAGAATTCAGGATTTATGGTTGAAGTACTTTGTTTACTCAAACGACATGGTTGTCGAGGTGGAGACTCCTATTATTAATCCTAGAGTTATTTTCAAAGCTAGCGGGCACGAGGAAAGCTTCACAGACCCTGTTACTGAGTGCTTGAAGTGCGGAAGAATATACAGGGTTGACCACCTTCTCAAGGAGGTTCTAGGGGTTGAGGCTGAAGGGCTATCTCCCGAGGAATATAAAAGAATTATAGTTGAGAAAAATGTTAAATGCCCTGCGTGTAGTGGAGAATTAGCAGAGCCCTCGTATACGCTTCTATTGTTCAAAACTGAGATTGGACCCTACAAGGGCTCCCTGGGTTATTTAAGGCCGGAGAACGCTCAGGGCATGTTCGTGAATTTCGCTAACGTCCTGAGAGTAACAAGGAACAAGTTGCCTTTAGGAATAGCCCAAGTAGGTAAGGTTGCGAGGAATGAGATCTCCCCGAGGCAAGGACTGCTAAGGCTGAGGGAGTTTACTATTATGGAGATGGAGTTCTTTTTCGATCCCGAAAACGTCTCGGAGGATATTCGCGAGTACCTGTCTCAAGAACTCCTCAATGAGAAGTTGAATGTTCTAACGGCGGAGGACAGGGAGAAGGGTGTTTCGGAACCCAGGACATACACTGTGGGAGAGCTAATAGAAAGCAGCATTGTTAAGACTCCATGGCTTGCCCTATGGATGGGTGTCGGAAACATTTTTCTAAGAAGTCTTGGAATAGACCCTAATAGGACAAGATTTATCGAGAAGCTTCCTAAAGAGAGAGCTCACTACTCCGCACAAACGTTCGACCAGGAGGTTAAGACTGAGAAGTACGGGTGGACTGAGGTAGCAGGCTACGCCTATAGAACCACGTATGACCTGGAAAGACACATAATGTTCAGCAATGCTGACCTAACATTTTTCAAACGGTTCGAGAAGCCCCTAGAGGAGACGGTTAAGAAGGCTTACCCAAGTGTTTCAAAAATACGCGAAGTATTCGGAGACGTGTATTCAGAGGTCATGAAAAAGCTGTCGGAGAAGCAGCCTACGGAGCTATACGCGTTACTTGAGAACACAGGCTTTATAGAGGTCGATGGATCCAAGCTTGGCAGGGAGTTTTTTATATTCAAAGAAGAAGTTGAGAAGATCCACGGAGTCAAGATAGTTCCCCACGTTGTTGAACCATCGTTTGGCCTTGAAAGACTCCTCTACGTTGTCCTGGAAAACTCTCTTAAAACAAGGGAGGAGAAGACCGTTCTAGCACTCCCACCACAGATAGCTCCATACCATGTAGCGGTCTTCCCATTAGTTACTGGTTCGAAACCCGAGCATAGGAGAATCGTGGAGTTAGCGAGGAAAACATACTGGGATCTTATCAACGCTGGCTTCAATTGTATTTACGATGATGATGGCAGTATTGGAAGAAGGTATGCAAGGGTTGATGAGATAGGAGTCCCCTTAGCAGTAACTGTGGATTATCAGAGCATCGAAGACGAGACAGTAACGGTGAGAGATAGGGATACCACTCAACAGGAAAGAGTTCACTTAGACGACTTAAAGAAATACTTGGCCGAGAAACTTGGAATCACTGTTTTTTAACCAGCATAACCTAAAACTAAGATATGAGATAAATCATTATGGTGGAAATCAATGAGTGAGAGAGAGCAGGCTAGAAACGCCCAAGAGAAACAGCAGAAACCAGATATTTCAAAGCTAGTTTCAATCGTACCGCCAGCATCTGAGTTGAAGAAGAAGGAGAAGACTCTTTCAGAGAAAAGGCTAAGGGTTAAATACGATGAGTCATTGAAGGAGCCCATAGCCAAGATACCCAAGCCTATTGCTGGAATGCTGGGGATTAAAGACGGGGATAGCGTTGAGGTTGTTGTTGCTGGGAGGAAAAAATTCGTGTTCAAAGCAGTAATTATTGAATCACAGGAGGAGAATACTATCTACGTATACCCAGAAGAGCTTAAGATGAACGGGGTGGCCGACAATAGTATCGCAACCCTTAGAAAATCGAGACAATGATGACGAAGCATACGTGTATTCTATAATGAAGTCATTAGTAGACAAGTACGAGGAGACTCTCTCGCAAGCCAAAATAGTAGCAGGTTATATTGGGGTAAATGATAACCGGGTAATGGTTTTTCTTAAGGGATTAGACAAGTTGCTGGAGGAGTCCGTTTTTCTCACGTTGAACCCTGATAAGTTTTCGAAAAAATACCTAACAAGCGACCTAGGAAGATTCGTGAGAGCGTATTATAGCTATTTAAAAATCATTGGGATACCATATTTGATAGAGTTGCTCGAAGACCTTCTTGAAAAGCTAGAGAATTCCACATGTAAAGATTGTGTTGACAAGACAAGGAGCTTAATAACGAGTTTCAACCAGCTCCTGGGCACTCTACGATCTCGAGAAGAACTCCCTTAACAAACCTGGGTGCGACCTCCGTTATTTCAACTCTTCCTCTACAGCCACTAACTTTACCCAAGAACCGAGGCTCTGTTTCAACGAAGACTACGGGCCCGTGTTTAACCGGGTACCCGTACACTCCTCTCTTAGTTTCCAATAGGAATACCTCTAAGATACTTCCCCGGAGATTTTTCTTCACCATGAAATTATACTCTTCGACGCGTTTTTTCATCAATAATGTAATTTCCTTGTCAAATCCTAGCGGAAGTTTCTTCATCTTGAAAGACGTCTGAGGCAGGGGTGTGTATTTGTAAAGCGTTATCTTCTCCACGTTGGCGCCTGCCAGTTCGTCTAAAAGGCCAAGGGTTTTCAAGTATGTATTCGAATCCATATATGGTAAGTCATGCATAAGGTAGACGTAAGGTCTTAAACCATTCTCGCTCAGAAGTTTAGAGGCCTTCACGACATCCCCGGGGCTTATGGGCTTGCCTAGAACGCGGTTGTTGAACTCTCCATCACCTGTTTCGCAACCTATGTGAATGGTTGTGCCCTTCAAGTACCTCCCGAGGAGGGAGGCGATTTCTCGATCCACGAGGCAGGCCTTAACGTTTTCAATGCTAATTGTCACTCTGCCTTTTTCAACCTCTCTGATCGATGCGAGCTGGTTCAATAGCTCCTCAATCGCTTCGATATTGGCTGGAGGATTGCATGGATCTGTTAGAACCCTGCTCCCGTTTTTCCTCTCACGATAGTAGTCAAGGAAGTCGGGAGCGCTTAACACTATTCTCCTAGCCCCATTAGCGATCAACTCCTCAACCTCCCTCTTTACTATTACGGGATTCTTCGACCTTGGCGGGCCAAACAAGTAGGGGACGCTACAGAATCCGCATCCAGGGGGGATGTTGACAGGGCACTTAAGCCTTTCGGCGGGTGCCCCACTTCTACACTTCAAGCACTCTAAGCAGCCTAGTTTTCTCAAGAGGGGTCTGTGATAGTTGCTACAACCCCTAACCACTTCAACATATATGCGGAACACGGAGGGCGGGTTGTAAGACTCACCCAGCATGGTCCACGGCCTCACACTATTCAACAACTCCTCGGGCGTGTGAACGTGGGGACTAGTGGTCACGGTACGCCCCTTCACCCTGTAAACTAGTGCGGGCACTTCGCTGAGCTCGCACGATTTTTCGACAACGCACTCAACAAATTTTTGCAGGGGTATCTCGGCTTCTCCAATTATTAAATAATCTATCTCCTTGTAAAGCCCCAGCAGACCTCCACCTTCACTTGTAATAGGGCCCCCGAGGACTATTTTACCCCTGAATCCTTTCCTCCGCAGTCTTGAAACAAGCTTCTTAACAGCAACTTTGTCGCTTGTCATTGCCGAGACCATTGTGAATTCATAGTCGAGATAGCTTGAAACATTCCTGTAAACCTCCTCGTATGGTTTAAGAAGAGTCTCATACCTATCAGCGAGAAGTCCAGCGACAACTCTTGGCCCAGCACCTACAACGTCGAAAGTGGAGTACCTACTACCCCGAGCCCTTGCCAGAGCGTCAACCACTAGAAATCTTGGCAAACCTCATCACTTCGAGAAATGCTATTCTTAAATACCCTCAAATAAATTAATAGAAAACGGGGAGGTAGATGAGCGAGGTAGAGAACAGCTCGCTAGCAGAGCTGACAGCGGTTGAGTATTTAATTAACTTTTCGAGAATCGTTGATGAGGCAGCGAGACTAATAGATTCTCTTGTCAACGCTTATGTTGATGGAAATGATGTCAACAAGCTGTATGAGAGATTTAGGGAAGTGAAAACAAAGGCCGAGGAAACTAACACCATAGTAATGGAGTATCTTGTTAAAAGCAGTGAGGTAATGAGATATTCTAGGAGCTATATCGAGGTAGTCTATGATTTTGAAAAAATAATACAGCATCTCGACGGTGTAGCTTACAGGATTGTGCTATTAAAAGAAAACAACGTGCAATTAGACAAGGAGTTGGTGTCAACGATAAGAGTCATGACCAGCATCGTTAGGAAGCAGAGAGATTCGCTCGAGCTGGCTCTTTCAAAATTGACTACCGCCCCAAGGAAGATAATCAGCGATCTTAACGAGGTAGTCAAGCTTGAGGAGGAGGCGGACGACCTATTCAGGAGAATAACATTCCAAGTTTATTCGAAGCTAGCTAACAATCTAACAGGCTTAATGGTCTTGAAAGATATTATAGAATACCTTGAAGACGTCTGCGATGATTTCAGGAACATCGGTGAGGAAATACGGTACTTAGCCCTGGTGAGAGGGGTCTAGGAGCAGAGGAATGTAAAGGATTCCTTTTACACAACAGAGCCGTCGTTCTTGACTACAAATGTGCTAATGAGCTCTACTGGAATGGATACTTCGGCTCCTTCCTAGGTGTCATTAAGCCTAGAGAGAAAAACATTAATAGCCCTCTGGAGCTCTCGTTGATAGAGGCCGCATACCTGGTCGAAGCCGGGAAGATTAAGGTAGTGTATTCAAACAGGGAGATAGGGCTAAGTGAGCTTTACGAGTGGGGGAGGGAGAGAATAAAGAGGTTTCCCGAACTTTACGCGGTATTTAAGGACTTGAGGAGCAGGGGCTTTGTAGTGAGGAGAGGGTTGAAGTTTGGTTGTGATTATCTGGCTTACAGGCTTGGACCAGGAATAGATCATGCTCCTTTCGGCGTGCAGGTGTATCGGGGCGGCGAAGAGATAGACCCTATTGAGCTGGTGAGAATGGGGAGACTGCTCCACTCAGTTAGGAAGAAGCTGATAGTCGCTGTGGTGGAGGAGGGCGGGGTTCAATATTATGCTTTTGACTGGTGGAAGCCTTAGCTTAACCTATTTAAGCTTTTTTAGAAATAGAAATTACTCAAGCCCGGTTATACATGTAAAGGTCGATCTGAAAAAAGCAGTGAGAGGGGTATGCTAATTGAACAGCTATCATGGATATGAGAAGAGGGATGGGTATCATAGAGGCCCCCATAAGCCCCGGGAAGAACATCAGAGACAACCTTTCAAGAAGAATTATGAGCAGAGGGAGAGGGTTCTGCAGCCCCAGCCACTTGGAGATCGTTGCAACCCGTTGTGCCCGTTCTTCATATGCAATAAGGCGGCATTGTTCACGCTGAATAAGCCCTTCCGCGGAAAATATATGAGAGTAGCCTACTGCAGACTGACAGGTGGTGAATGCATAGGAAGCGAATGCCAGTACTCTGGTTGTAAGATAAATGCGCTTCTACCTGATGGAAGATGTGCCAAGGCCTTGGAGAAGAAGACGAGGCATGTGAGCGACGAGGAGTTGTTCAGGGAACTGCAGTCGATCGAGGACTACGATGTATCAGATTTTGCAAGGTAATTGAGAAGCGAGTCTGAGAGTTTTCCTACTTAGGTTTTCAGCCAGTTTTCCACCTAAGGTAAAGATTATGCTCAATATCCAGGGAGTCGAGAATCTTCCCCACTACGAATAAGACGATATCTTCCATGCTTCTTGGACGATGGTAGAACCCGGGTGAGGCTGGGAGGATCACGGCGCCGGCCACGCTGAGCCTATACAGGTTGCGCAGATCCATTGGGGAGAACGGGGTTTCACGCGGCACAATGACCAGTCTGCCTTTAAGCCTTAAAACGGAGATTGCGGCGCGTAAAAGAAGGTTGTCCTGAATGCCCGCGGCCAGCTTGGCCACAGTATTCATTGACGCGGGAACAATAACCATGTCGGCCCCCACAAGCCTGCTACTACTTGCGAGAGGGGATTCCATCTCATCCTCATGGTAAACTCCTCGCAACCCGTTCACTGTCTTCAAAAACTCCGACAGCTGTAGTCCCATCTCCTCCTCGGAAACCTTTTCAGCCGACCTTGTGTAAACAACGTATATGTTATAATATTTTTCCCCCAGCAACTCGGTCAGCGAGACTAGTTTAACACTGTAGACTATGCCACTGGCTCCGGTAATACCTATTATAAGAGTGTTCATGAAGCATCAATCCTGCGCGGGGTCATCACGCGATCAGACCTTTCGAGCCCTTTCATCACTTATAGCTATGGATATTGGAAAATATAAAATTACTCTTGGAATTAAGGTTAGTGGGTTAAAACATCTTGGAGGCTTGAATTAGAGGCGGTGGTTCTTGATCACGCCGCGTGGGATACCCGTCAGGGTTTTAAACAAGCTGGTCGAGGAGCTTAATGAGAAGAACCTGTATGCTGAGAGACACTCCTACAGTATAAGAATGATGTATAATGGAAGGTTCGTTGCCAGCCTCCACCTGTACCCCGGATTCAACCAGGCTGTCCTGAGAGTATACGGGGAGAGTGAGGTAATTAATAAGAAGGTTTCAGAAATTGTGGTTGAGCTGGTTAGGAAATATTTGAAAAATTTAGAGCTTATTGTTCAGGTGAAACCCTTATCTTTTTAATTCAACACTTGTTAAAACTATTGGATGAGAAATATGTGTAGGCTCCTTATGGCTCGGCTCGGTAAAGGCGGCTTGGAAAAAATAGAGCTTATCCTGGAGGCTTTCATCAAGAGCAGTGAGCATGACAAGTACCTTGAAAAAGCCAGCAACGGAAGATCGTTGTCACATGATGATGGATGGGGGATAGCGGCGGTAGGGATTGTAAAAGGGAAGCCAAGCATCATCCAGCATAGATCTATCCTACCCATTTACGATATTGAGAGCTTAAGGATGATTAAACTCATAGAGAGCAGGTTGAAGCGGTACGAGGAAGTAATCATGATGGTTCACTCTCGAAAAGCATCGATGAGTGAGCCCTATGGCGAGGAATATCTTCACCCATTCATTACGTTGTTAAAGAATGGGGCCGCCTGGTTCGCTCATAATGGAGGAGCGGATAAGCTGAGGCTTGCTAATCTACTGGGGGTTCATCCGTGGATAAGCGTTGATTCAGAACTCTTAGGGTATTTTCTCATTGGGAAAATCGAAGATTGCTTGGAAAGTGGAAACGGGTTAGATCAGTGCGTGGTCGAGGCTTACGATTCATCGAGGGAGTTTATCCTGCCTTGCAACGGACTCAACACTGGATTGATAATGCTTCTAGATAACACCCCCTACCTTTACTTCACCCACGGGGTTGCACGGCCCTGTAGCAATCAAGCACTGCTCGACTACTACAAGTTTGCCGCCTTCAGGATTGACGACTCCGCGGTAGCAGGCTCCATCACTGTTCTAGACTACCTTCCACAGGATTCCTCAATAAGCGAGATCTCAATTCTTGAGGCAGGGGTTTACAAAGCCTTGAAAACCGGCTTCACCAGGTTGAAGCCGATTGAATGGATGTGAAACCGTTATGAACGTTTATAGGATAGGCTTCCTTGTCAACCCGATTGCCGGGATGGGGGGAAGGGTTGGACTAAAAGGGACTGATGGACACGCTTATAGGCTTGCGCTGGCGAGGGGTGCTCAACCGGAGTCTCCTCAGAGAGCGCTTCAGTTTCTGAATGAAGTGAACGCTGAGGGATTTCAAATCATAGCGGCTCCAGGAATTATGGGGGCAGACGTTGTTTTCAAAAGCAAGCACAAGGAAAGGCTGGCTGAAATCGTTGGGGAAATAGGCGTGGTCACAACAGCGGATGATACGCGGAGGATTGCAAGATTAATGTTGGGGAGGCGGATAAACCTCTTAGTTTTCGTCGGAGGTGATGGAACGGCTCGCGATGTCCTAGACGCTATTGATCAAGCGGTTCCCGTTATCGGCGTGCCGAGCGGGGTTAAAATGTACAGTAGCGTGTTCGCAGTTAACCCGAGGGCTGCTGCTGGCCTACTAGAAGCCTTCCTGAGAGGCGAGGCAGTCATAGTTGAGAGGGAAGTCCTTGACATAGACGAGGAGGCTTTCCGCAGGGATGAGCTGGCCATCCGTCTATACGGGTATTTGAAAACTGTTTTTCATCAGGAAATGACCCAGGGGGGAAAAACACTATTCTCGGGCATTCATGAGGAGGAGAATAAAGAAGCCATAGCTAGATACGTAGTGGAGAACATGTCCCGGGACACCGTTTATGTTCTAGGCCCTGGGTCAACCGTTAAGGCGATAGCTAAGGCTTTGGGAGTAGAGTACACCCTGTTAGGAGTGGACGTGGTATTGAATGGTAGACTACTCTACAAGGATGCATGGGAAGCTCATTTATTAAAACTTTTACAAGACTATGGTAATGTGAAAGTTATAGTGACTCCTATAGGGGGGCAGGGCTTCATATTTGGCAGGGGGAATCAGCAATTATCTCCTAAATTCCTCAGCAGGATCGATAAGAAGGACATTATAATTGTTTCAACGGAGTCGAAAATCCGGAGTTTGGAATGCCTACGAGTTGACACTGGAGATCCAGCGGTTGATCAACGTCTCAGGGGATACTACAGAGTGATCGTCGATTACAACAGATATTTAGTTATGAAGGTCGTTTGATGGAAATCTTTTAATACTCTGATAAGCCATAATAACCAGGGATAATATTGATTAGGTGAAGACTATGAGTAAGAACTATGAAACACTAGGCAACCTGAAACCGGGAAGCTTCATAATAATTGATGGAGAACCGTGCAGAATAGTTGAGATCTCTAAGGCGAAGACGGGAAAACATGGGAGTGCTAAGGCAAACGTTGTAGCGATCAGTCTTTTCACAGGAAACAAGAAAACGCTCGTGGCCCCAGCCGACTCCCAGGTTGAGGTTCCAATAATTGATAAGAGGGTTGGACAGATAATTGCAGACATGGGGGAGCAGTTCCAGTTAATGGATATGGAGAGTTTTGAAACCTTCGAGGTGGACAAGTCCAGTATTGAGGAAGACCTAAGGGATAAGCTGAAAGTAGGCAGTGAAGTGGAATACTGGGTTGTAATGGGTAAGAGACTGATAATAAGGTTAAGGTAGCGGATATTGTTTCACGTTATCGTTGAAAAATGTTTTTAATCAAGATCCGGTATGAAAGGAGGCTTCTGAGATAGCCCTATAATCGGGATTGAAACACCAGGCTTAGGCTGTTTGGTGAACTCAAACCTTTCCTCACTGGTTGAAACCACTATGTAGTTTGCTTCTACAAGACCCGGGTGCTCGGCAGGGTTTACGGTGTAGTAGTAGAATAATGGAAGCCCATAATACTTGTAGTAATCCCTGAAAACCCCTAGAATCCCAATCACAATCTTATCGTTAAACCAGAATCTTATAATGTATGTTAGAGCCTGGGGCGTTATCGTTGAAACGGCTAGTCTTACTAGATCGTTTATAGAGTTTAACTTAACCGGGAGAACCTTCTCTTCCATGGTTCAACTCCAGTTTAAACAGATCCCTAAGGTAGCTAAATAACTTAGCTTTGACGCGCTCGAATTCTTCAATCGTAGCTCTACTAGGCTCCTCGCCCACAATTATCATTGAAGGATTATCTCGTTCATACTTGACTATAATCTCTCCTTCTTTCGAAACAACTATTGACGGGGTAACATGCTTGGTTGCGCCCTCCTCGTCAATCACGAATCCCCCTTGTATGATTAGCTTCTGGTTGAAAATGTAAGAAAGGGATTTAGCGACTTCAACAGTTCTCTCTATGTTCTGGAGAAGCGGGGATGCTGAAAGAATGAGCGTGGATGCCCCTGAGAGCTTGAACGCTCTAAGTAGCTCGGGTATTAGGATTTCCTCATCGTGTAAAACCCCGTAGGAGAAACTGCCCAGGTTGAAAACGGAAAGAGTTCTTCCGCGTGTAAACCCAAGCTTCTCCTCAACCTGGGAGAGAAACATTTTTCTCTGGAAAAAAGGATTCCCATCCTCTGCAAGGGGTGTGTAGAGGAAGGTTGAATGGTAGATCGCATGCCCTGACGCCTCTATGATGCCCGGAAGGAAAATATTGACTCCATACGTGTTTGAGGTGAATTTGAACACTTTCTGTACGAGATGGTTTTTTGAAATACCGAAACGCTTCTTCAACTCTTGCTTGCTTAGCTTTGAAGGGTCGTAGAATCCTAGTACTGGACCATATGGCAATGAATGTGGGAGAAGGATTGTTCTAATGTTCAACTCGTTAGCGTAGAGCACAATTCTCCGTGTTCTCTCAATATTCATGGTTAACCCATTGACTACAACTGGGATGTGGGCTATCCCTATCCTAGAGTGACCTGTTTCCTCGGCACTAATGATTTCAAACCCGTCTCTCAAGCTACATCACTTTTCCTCCCGCACCTCTCGGAATACTCATCCCCCAACTCCTTGATGATAGGATTATCGAGGATTTTCTCGCAAAGTTCATTGTGCAGTTTCTCGAGGATTTTCATATGCCCCACCCTCCCTTCCTCGATGTCGCTCATATCCTTTTCAAGCCTTCTCGTGGTTTCAACGCTTACCACATCTTTAAACTTCTCGTCGAGGAACCCGTAGATAAACATACCTCTTTCCGTCGGCCTCAGCGCCTTATGCTTCTTTGTAACGTCAACATATCTTCTATCTAAAAGAGTCTGAATAATCTTAGCATAGGTGCTAGGCCGCCCAATACCATTCTCTTTCATCCACCTGATGACGTCGTGGTATCTCGCCAAAGGGGGTTTGACTTCCACAACCTCAATGATCCTTCCCTCGCCCTCAGTAATCCTTGTCTCCACCTTTACATCTTGGTAGACTTCAAGATAGCCTTTTTCAACGACTTCAACTGCTCTCTCCACGACGGCTTCAACACCGTTAATCGACACAGTAAGCACCTGTTTCCCGATCTTTGCAGGCTTCATTTGGCTCGCTATGAAACGCCTGAATATTAGGTCGTAAACCAGTATATGTTGCCTCGTTAACCTTCCAGTGAGCACTATCACGCCCTCCCTAACCAGCTCCGCAAGCCTATCAGCATCTATAGGTCTCGTAGGACGTATTGCCTCGTGAGCGCCTCCCTCCCCCCATGTCCTAGGCTGGAAGACGTCGCCGTACTCGTCACCGTACCTCTCTTCCAGATATTGTCTTGCGACTGTCAAGCCTGCTTCACTGATCCTTGTGCTATCAGTTCTGTGGTAAGTTATCAAACCCATTTCAAACAAGTCCTGAGCGATCTCCATAGTCCTCGTCGTCGCCAATCCAAGGCTTCTCGAGGCTTCCTCTAGGAGGGCATCAGTGCTAAACGGTGGCGGGGGATTTTTAGCTTCTACTATAAGTTCTTTCTCCTTTATCACTAGAGGGGGATAGTTCTTATCCTTCTTTCTTCTCTTACTATTCTTTTCCAAGATGCTTACTAGCCCGGCGTTAACGGCTTGAGCCCTGTCAATGGTGAAAGATATTTTTTCACCGTCTTTCTCCGCCAGTAATCTGTACTTGTATGAGCTCTTATCCTCCTTGTCCCTATACCTTTTGATGATGTAGCCGAGTACTGGTGTCTGCACTCTTCCAGCACTGAGGTTTTTATTCTCTCTGCAACAGTCGTGTCCTTTATTCTTGAGGTTTTCAAAACAGTATGATGTCCAAGCGTACTTCTGCACTATTCCGGAAAGGGAGAACCCTATCCACCTATCCTCCACTCTCCTCACGATTTGTGCTCCAACCAGCCTTGTATCAAAGGATCTAGGGTTTCTTATAGCCTCGAGAATTGCTCTACGAGTAACCTCATGGAACTCAACCCTTCTAACCTCTCTTGCGTAAGGCTCGAGCAGTACCTTCAGATCCCACCCTATCTTCTCTCCTTCGGAATCCGGATCAGTGCCTATTAGTACCAGGTCAACCTCTCTCGCAAGCTCTTTTAACGCGCTGACGATATCAGCCTTTCTCACCACTCTGTTTGTTCCACATCTCGGGCACTTATCGGTTTCATCCACGAACTGGTGGCCGTCTACACACTTCTTTATGTCAGTGTATACTGGGATAAACCTTGAACCAACCCGCCTTACACCGTAGTTTTCCTGGAGGTCGACCACTAGGTCGTAAACATGTCCCGCGCTCGCCACGACTGATAAGACATAGTCTCCTATGGTTACCTCGTAGGCCTGCAGGCTTCTCCCAAGAACTCTCACGCTGGGCTTACCGAAGAAGTTTGCTATTGTTTTAGCCTTGTTAGGGGATTCAACTATGAGGAGGGCTGACTTAATCAGGTCTACCTGGCCCTCGGGACGATACTCGTTCCGCAGGATTTTCCCAACAACAACTCTCTCCTGTTCTATCTCCGTGATCAACTTTTCCAGCTCAAGCTCCCTGAGATTAGCAATAGATACTCCCTCGAAAATCCACCTCAACCTCTTGATTAACCCGTTCAGCAGTCTCTTGTCATCGACGATGATTACCGATAATCCTTTCGTTATCCCCCCGGGGTATAGCCTGGAGCATCTACCACTAGCCTGGATATATGTCGCCACATCAGGGATCAACAAGTACTGCCTACCGTTCTCCCATAAGAGCCCTACATCGCCCAGGTTCGACAACTTCTTCCAAGTATCTTCATCCCTTAACAGCTCGCGAGCCAGCTCGTAGGCTCTAAACAGCTCCTTTATTAGAACTGTTTCTTCGACATGCTCACCCTTCAGCCTTTTAGCAAAATCTTCCCTCAGCTTGAAGAGTGCTCCTTGACTTATACGTTTCAGCCTATTGGACAGTCTACCTACCAGGGACTCCAACTCCCTCTTCGCTTCCTCTGGTGCGATGTCTCTTAGCACGCTGATGATTCTGAGAAGATCAGTGGGTGAGATTTCTTCCAAGGTTGTGCTGAACTTGTGCCTTGGAACCCCTAGAAATATGACGTACTTAACTCTTTCAGGAAGATCTATTCCTCTCACCATCACCCCGTAGTAGGTTGCAACCCCGACGAGACAGTTCAGCTCTCCCCGAGCGAAATCGTTTAAAACATCTATTTTCTTCTTGGCGTGGAATGACTCGGATTTTAAACCGTGTACTCTCAGCAACTCAGCGATCTTGTCAGCGTATTCAACGCCCCTGTCAACGGGGACGAAAACCAGGAAACCATCCTTTAATTTGCTTGCTATTTCGAGAAGAGCGTTTTCCGGATCATCAGCTTCGATGTAAGCATCTACAATATTCCTAATAGCCTCGGGTTTCGACCCGGCTTCGAAATCAAGGAATACCTTGAAGAGTTTAGGGTATATCCCCCGGGGCCTACCTGTGGCACTGTTGACCACTAGGGTTGTTTTAATCTCTGATTTCACCCTGGCTATTTTCTTTTCCAACTCCTCTATCTCAGCGGAAAGCTTCTCCTTTTCTTCGCCGCTGGAGAATACGATTCTCTGGCGTAGCTTAATGAGGTTTAAGCCATCATTTATCGCGTTATCTGCAACATTCACGAGGTTTAGGAGTTTTCTAATAGCTTTACTGCTTTTTAGCACGGCATCAACATCGTCCATAACTATGAGCGCGAAATCCTTATTCTTCAATAGTTCAAAATTCCTGTGGAAGAACGCGCTTGTCGATAAAAGCACGTCGAAATCCCCGTTCCTCACCTGCTCCATCAACTCCTCCTTTGACTTCTTATCGCTTCTTCCATGAGCCACTAAAATTCTGATACAAGATTCTTCTGCCCTATCTTCACAGACCTTTAAGCCGGCGTTAGTTGCGAAGTGCTTTATCTTGGATTCAGCCTGGAAAAGCAGGGGAATGGTTGGGAAAACAAGGTAGACGCGCCCTCCATCCCCCCTTTGAGACTTGGCAACGGTGTAGAGGGAGATAACAAGTGAGAAAACGGTCTTACCTGTACCGGTTGGGGCTATTATGCTGAAAGACTTCTTTTTCAACACTCTCCTAGCCCATGTTCTCTGAGCGCTCCACAGTTTATTCCCCTTGGTGGCTTTCTCGAAGAACTCTTCAAAATCCTCTAAAGCTACTTCCTCGTCAAGCAGTTGCCTCAAGCCTTCAGGGTTTTTCAAGTCCTTGTAGTAGGCTTCTATAATGCTTTTATAATCTCGAAGACCTCTACGTCTAATCCTCTTTAATATTTTCTTGAAATCCCCTTCGCTCAAACACTTCTCACAAGGCGCTTTGTAGAAAAGCCGGTGATCGCTTATCTCGCCCCCGCAATTTGGGCATGCGTGTCTGTAAAACCCGGAAGGATTAAGCAAACTACTCATGCTGAACCAATCCAAGTTTAAAGAGGATTGTGTAAAGGTTTTAAACTTTATTCTGAAACAAGGAAGTATCTCTTGGTCTTCAAGACTTTTTCAGGGTATACGACAATCCCCTTATCAGTTACGCTGAAAATATGTCTCTTCATACTATGCGCGGTCCCTCGCATTTTCCAAATGATCATGCTCCTCACAAGCTCCCCATCAACCTCGTCGAGATCTAGCCTCACAATACCGTCTGCGGCGTGTTCAACACCGGGCCCTCCAAACCCTCTCTCCGTAACAGATACTTGCGAGACCAGTATTGAAGTAGTCCCCATGCCTGACAACACCTTCTTCAACTGGAGGACAATGCTCCGGGCCACGGCTGGCCTAGTTAAGTAAAGTGTTGAAACACTGTCCACTACAACTCTCTGAGCATTACTCTCCTTTATAGCGGTCCTCAAAACGTCCACGAGCTCGTTGACATCGTCAGGGTCTTTTACTACATACTTTTCCTTCTTAGCAGCTTCACCCACCCCACCCGTGAAGGCGTCGACAATGGCAAGCCTTCCCTCGGCTTCAAACTGCCTCACATCCCAGCCGAACTGCCTCATGTTCACTCTTACTTGGACAGGATGCTCCTCTAGGGCAACGTAAACTCCTCCCTCACCAAGCTGGAGACCGTTCCACAGGAACTGTGCTCCAAAGATAGATTTACCTGTACCCGGCCCTCCGCTTAACAATACCACGTTTCTCTTAGGGATTCCCCCGTTCAAGATTTCGTCGAAGCCAGGAATACCTGTTTTAACCCTCTCAACCAAGAGGATTCACTAGATATTTGTTAACGGTTATAACGCTATTTAAACATTATAGATGATGGTGTTAAAACCAGGTGCTTTTACATGCCTTCTCAAGGCAAGTCGGATAAAGAGATACGCTTACGCGTAGGTGAAGCCAGGCAGAGAGATGTTGGGAGGAAGATAGGCAGGATCGACACTGCCAGCATGAGGGCGCTGGGAATAACGATAGGAGACTTTATAGAGGTGATCGGGCCGAAGGGGAGCGAGGTTGTAAAGGCTTGGAGAGCCTATCCTGAGGACGAAGATGCCGGTTTGATAAGGATTGATGGTTACGTTAGGAAAAACATTGGTGTCTCGCCGGGAGATTACGTGACTGTTAGACCTACAAAGGTGGAGCCGGCTACGAAGATTACACTCGCCCCTGTGGGTAGGCTACCAGTGATGGGCGATCTGTCAGAGTATCTCAGGGAGAGAATCATTGGTATCCCTTTGAGGAGGGGCGAGATAGTTGAAATAAACTTTTTCGGCATGGCTTTGAGGTTCGCAGTGACTAATACCCAGCCTGCGCCCATAGTGTATGTGACGGAGAAGACCTATATTGAAGTAAGGGAGGAGCCTGTTAGGCCAGAGGATATCAGGGAAGGCGTCCCCAGGATAACCTGGGAGGATATAGGAGATTTAGAGGAGGCTAAGCAGAAGATAAGGGAGATCGTGGAGCTACCCTTAAAGAATCCCGAGCTCTTCGAACACCTAGGCATAGAGCCACCTAAGGGAATCCTCCTCTACGGACCGCCGGGGACTGGTAAGACACTGCTAGCTAAGGCCTTAGCCAACGAGATCGGCGCCTACTTTATAACCATCAATGGTCCGGAGATAATGAGCAAGTTCTACGGGGAGTCCGAGGAGAGGTTGAGGAAGATTTTCGAAGAGGCAGAGGCAAACGCCCCCTCAGTCATTTTCATTGACGAAATAGACAGTATCGCCCCGAAGAGGGAGGAGGTCACGGGCGAGGTCGAGAAAAGAGTCGTGGCGCAACTCTTAACGTTGATGGATGGTTTGAAGGAGAGGGGTAGAGTAATAGTCATAGGTGCCACTAACCGGCCTGACGCCTTAGACCCTGCCTTGAGGAGACCCGGCAGGTTTGACAGGGAGATAGAGATCCCGCCTCCCGATAAAAAGGCAAGGAGGGAGATCCTGGCGGTTCACACCAGGAATATGCCTCTCAGCGAGGATGTTGATCTGGATAAGATAGCGGAGATAACACATGGATACACCGGTGCTGATATTGCCGCATTGGCGAAGGAGGCGGCTATTAATGCCCTGAGAAGATTCATGCAGGAGGAAGGGGTCGAGATTGGGCAACCCATCCCTGCTGAAAAGCTCTCCAAGTTGAAGGTCACAATGAACGATTTCCTAACGGCGATGAGAAACGTGCAACCCTCGCTCATCAGGGAGGTGTTCGTGGAGGTTCCAGAGGTAAGGTGGACGGACATAGGAGGATTGGAAACCGTGAAGCAAGAGCTGAAAGAGGCCGTTGAATGGCCCATGAAGTATCCCTCCGTGTTCGAGAAGATGGGTATTGAGCCCCCGAAGGGCATACTACTTTTTGGTCCACCAGGTACTGGTAAAACACTGCTCGCCAAGGCCGTGGCAACCGAGAGCGGGGCCAACTTTATAACTATCAGAGGTCCCGAGGTCCTCAGCAAATGGGTTGGCGAGTCGGAGAAAGCGATCCGGCAGATCTTCAGGAGGGCCAAGATGGTGGCACCCTCCGTCGTGTTCTTCGACGAGATTGACTCAATAGCGGGCGCTAGAGGGTCGGACCCCAGTGGAGTTGTCGACAGGATTGTAAACCAGCTACTCACGGAGATGGACGGTATTCAGCCGTTGAGAAAGGTCGTGGTTATAGCGGCAACGAACAGGCCGGATCTGCTAGACCCGGCTCTCCTCCGGCCGGGCAGGTTTGACAGGCTAGTCTATGTTCCGCCTCCCGACCTCAGGGCAAGGGTGGAAATTTTCAAAGTCCACACAAGGAGGACGCCTATCGCGGAGGATGTAAATATTGAGGAGCTTGCAAGGAGAACCGAGGGATACACGGGAGCTGATATAGCGGCGGTGTGCAGGGAGGCTGCAATGATGGCTATAAGGGAGTCTATCGGCGAGGGCGACAAACCCTCCGTCAAGAAGGTGGAGATGAGACATTTCGCAGAGGCATTGAAGAAAGTGCCGCCCTCGCTCTCCAAGGAAGATATTGAAATGTATGAGAGGCTCGCCAGGGAGTTGAAAAGAGTCAGCGGTAGCGGCCCCGTTAGAAGGGTGTCCCTACCCTACGGATAAGAGCCTCCCCGGGTGTTCTTCGATTGCCTGGGAAAATCCCAGCATCCTTTTTGAAAATACTAACTAGTCATGGAAGAATCGTCGACCAGCTTGTTAAAAACAGGGTTAGAGCCCTCTACGTTCTAACAGGTAGTGATACAGGTAAGATGGCAGCCATAGCGTCGAGGCTTATCCAATACCATTCGAAACGCTGGATGAGGCTGGGGAAGAAGGAGCTTAGCGGTCTCTACATCTACCATGACGAGTTTCCCGAAGCAGAGGAGTTGAAGAAGGCTTTTGAGGAAACAATAGGTGCTTTCAAACCCGTGAGGTTCCAGTTCAGCGTTTACGAGAAAAGCGATAAGTATCTAGGGATGACATTCAGCTTCCTCGTAATGGATTTGACAAAGGATTTGAAGCCCAACGATGTAGGTAGGCTCGTCGGGATTGTTGAAGGCGGGGGCCTCATCGTATTCTTAGCCCCGCCATGGTCCACTTGGGATGAGTTGAAAACTATTTTCAAAGTAGGGTTGACCACGCCCCAATACCCTGAGCCGAGGCATGTCTTCATAACCTGGCTTAAGAAACAATTGTTAAATCATGAGGGAATATGCATCTACGATATTGACAATAACAAGCTAATTAAGAAGCTGAGCTTTAAACCGGGTCAGACGGGAGCTAAAGAGAGCATAACTCTCCCAGAGATGAAATCATTCCCTAAAACAATCTATGAGCATGCTTTGACACAGGATCAGGTCAACGTTTTAAAACTCATGGAGAATCTGTTTGAGAAGCCTAAAAAGAACGAGAAAACAGTGATTGTCCTGACAGCTGACAGGGGAAGAGGGAAGAGCTGTTCCATAGGGATAGGAGTTGTTGGATTAATACACATGCTTAGGATGGTTAAGCCCAAGCCGAGGATTCTCGTCACAGCGCCCGAACCGAGCAATGTTCAATCATTAATGATGCTGGCTAAGAAAACCCTCGATTCCCTGGGCTACAAGTATGAAGAGGTGAAACGCGAGGGAAACATTATAGAGTTGAGGAGCGAGAAGTTCAGCATAGAGTACTGGGAACCCATAAATATTCCGAAGATAAGGGGAGACGTCGTTGTTGTCGACGAGGCAGCCGGTATTCACGTGCCTCTCCTCTATAAGATATGGGAGGCTCACGACAGGATCATATTTTCATCAACAATACACGGGTATGAAGGAGCGGGAAGAGGTTTCACCGTAAGGTTCTTGAAGCGAATGAAGAGCCACCAGGGCACTAGGCTTATAGAATACGAGATGGTTGAGCCAATAAGGTATGGTTTAAACGACCCCGTTGAAAAATGGCAGTTCGACACTCTACTGCTTGACGCCGAGCCGGCCGAGCTCTCGGAGGAGGATGTGCATGCGATCGAGAAGAAGGATTTGATATACGTGAAGTATGAGCCGGCCGAGCTCTTCGAGAATGAGAAAGAGCTAAGGGAGCTTTTCGGAATATACGTGCTCGCTCATTACAGGAATGAACCCGACGATCTCGGAATGCTGGCTGACGCCCCCCACCACTTGATCCGCGCAGTCAAGACTAAAACAGGTAAAATAGTTTGCGCCATGCAGATTGCTGAGGAAGGCCCTATCGACGAGGCCACAGCGCAAGAGTTGTTGAAAGGCTCTAAAATACCCGGCAACATCATCCCGGACCGGTTTCTTAAACATATTCGAATAATTGATTTCGCATCTACAAGAGGGTGGAGGATTGTAAGAATAGCAACTCATCCAAGCGTTCAGGGGAAGGGGATAGGTTCCTGGGCGCTCGAAAAACTCGTGGAGGAGGCTGGGGAGCGTGGGCTTGACTGGGTTGGCTCGGGATTCGGTGTTAGCGAGGAACTTTTACGTTTCTGGGTCAGGAACGGGTTTATACCCTTACATATCAGCCCTGACAGAAATCCTGTAAGCGGCGAGTACACTATTCTTGTGTTAAAGCCTATCGGTGATAAGACTAGTGAAATGGTGGCCAGGGCGAGAGAGGAGTTCAAGCACAAGCTACTCAACAGTCTCCCAGTAAACTACAGGGAGATGGAGCCGGAGATCGCTCACATATTCCTGTCTAGTGAGCCATTCTACGATATCGATTTAACAAGGCTCCTTACTCCAATACAGCTTGATAGGCTTTGGACGTACTGTCTTGGACCGATGACATTTGAGGCTGCCGCCGACTTGATGTTCACCCTTGCTAAGACTCACTGGCTTCTCCCACCAGAGAAGAGGCCTAGGTTAGCTAGGCTTATGGAATTAGTCTTGATCACTAAGGGCCTGCAAGGTTTGACATGGGATGAAGCATCAAGCATTTTGAAATCCAGCCCTAAGCATCTTCAGAAAGAAGCTCACGAGATAGCCTGCACGTACTTCTCCCATATCGCAGGCGTCTCTAAGGACGACTACAAGCCTGGCGTTAGAATTCAACAGTTTCGGACGGCCTCAAATCCCCCGCGGTAATAATTTTAACTTTCTCTCGGAAACTATGTTATTGTAGGATCCATGGGTTCTTCGAGCAAATCATTGAAAATATCCATCATTGGGGCAGGCTCCGCGGTATGGTCTACGAGGATTCTCGTTGACATTATGCTTAAGAAGAATCTCCAGGGGGCTAAGGTATATTTGATGGATATTGATGAGGACAGGTTAAAACTGGTTTACCTTTTCGCGAAGAGATATGCTAGTGAAATCCACGCTGATGTGGAGTTCTACGCTACTACGGACCGCATTGAAGCGATAAGGGACTCGGACTTCATAATCAACAGTGCAGTGGCTAAGGGGCATAGATATTATGAAATGATGAGGGAGGCTACGGAGAGGAAAGGTTACTACAGAGGGATAAACAGCGTTGAGTGGAACATGGTGAGTGATTATCACACGATATGGGGCTACTACCAATTCAAGCTTGTGGTGAGCATTGCGAGAGATGTTGAGGAATACGCGCCGGACGCGTGGCTCATCAATGTTGCGAACCCAGTGTTCGAGCTAACAACCCTGCTGAGCAGGATCACTAAGGTTAAGAACATTGGCATATGCCACGGACACATGGAGTTCTGGAATATTGTTAGAGAACTACGTCTTGACCCCTCAAAAGTTGAAGCAGAAATGTCGGGGTTCAACCATGTAATTTGGCTTACAAGATTTAAATACGATGGCCTCGACGGTTACGAGTTGATAGACAAATGGATTAAGGAAGAGGCTGAAAAATACTGGAGGAAATGGTGGGCAACCACGAGCAACCCGTTCGATATTCAGCTATCGTCCGCCGCGGTTGACATGTGTTCGAGGTATGGGATGTTTCCCATAGGAGATACGGTGAGAGGAGGTACTTGGAAATACCATTGGAGCCTGGAGACTAAGAAAAAATGGTACGGCCCATACGGTGGGCCAGACTCGGAGGTAGGGTGGGCGCTCTACACGACTTACCTAGCTTATCAAATGGAGATGATCAAGGGCTTCGTGCAGGCCGAGAGCGCTCCTTTAACAATGCTTATACCGCCGAAGCCCAGCGGGGAGCAGGTCATCGACATCATAGAGTCGATCGCGGCTGATGTTCCGCGGAAATATCAAGTCAATATCTTGAACAATGGGTTGATCCCCGGAATACCTGACAACGTCGCAGTAGAGGTTCCAGCAGTAATAGACGGTGGAGGCGTGAGAAGAATCAGTGTCACCCCACCTAACAACAGGGTTTTGAAGCATGTGCTACTCCCGAGAATGATGAGAATGGAGTGGGCTCTTCACGCCTTCCTCAAACCGAGCAAAGATGCCCTGCTGGAATGGTTAATGTATGATGTGAGAACAAGGTCTGTCTCTCAGGCCGAGGAGGCAATAGATGCTATGCTGAAACTATCCGGCAACGAGGAGATGGCAGAGGTATTTAAGTAGGTTGAATATTAAACCCTCCCTCTCAATACCCATGTTTTTTACAACCATCCTTAACGGCCTCAGGGGATTAAACGGGTATGGGGCATTGAATCAGGTTCCTAGCCCATAAGCAGTCTCCGCAGGAGGGTTGATTAGCCCAGCAGTCCGCATCGCTCGACCTTACAAAGTCGCAGGATTCCCTTAGCCAGCAATCTGTGCAGGAAGGGTAGTAGTAGTTCCTAGTGACAAATCTAAACCTCGTGTACTCTCTGCTCACCCATATCTCATCCAAATCTTTATTTTTCACGTTTCCAAAGGAGTAGTGGTTCACCTGTTTCTCTCTCCCGAAAACATATTCTCTGTAGCTGTGGAGAAAGCGATAACATGGCGACACCTCGCCATCCCATCTCACAATGGTTGCCCGTGCCTCGTCGAATAAGCATCTCCTCTCAGTTTTCAAGCTAAACAAGGAAAGCCTGAGCCTTACCCCTCTGGAAGCCAGCTTCTCCAACTCCTCAACCACCGGCTCCATGTTCACGGAGCCGTCGTAGACTATCGCGTCTCGTAGAGAATGATGAACCGGTATGAGGTTTGAAATCACGATTTCGTCAACGCCATGATTTTTCAACACTCTCGCGAGACCTGGAAGGTCTTTATAGTTATACTTGGTGACAACTACTTGGACGCCTATGAAAGGCTTCCCGAGCTTCATCCTCTCTCTCCAATTGGCGATATACTTGATTCTTTCCAGGACAAGGCCGGCTGATACATGTTGAAGAGGAGTTTCCGAGGTAGGCATATAGTCTACTGAGAAGTAAAATCCAGTCAACCCTTTCTCAACAAGTTCCAGTAACTTTGAAATATTGAAGAATAAGCCATTAGTAGTTATGTAGGTTTTGAAACCCATTTTACTTGCTCTCTCAACCATTTCACTGATACGGGGGTGGAGAGTGGGCTCACCTATTCCTCCGAACACGATGGTTTCAAGCCTAGGAAATTTCGTTGCATCTTTGAGAATCTTCTCGAATAACTCCCATTCCATCTCTCCTTCCTGATCCATCCAGTGTTGTTTGAAGCATACCTCGCATTTTAGGTTACACCTTGTCGTGGGCTCTATGAAGAGGACTCTCAGATCAAGCTTTGGCTTCACCACGAATTCTCCATCAAACCCTGGGAATACATATCGCATTTCTTCACTATTTCCAAGATTTTCCAACAACCCTAGCCTCCTCCGGCCGGCGGGAAAATGGATACTACGTCTCCATCGTTTAATGGTGTTTCGAGACCTTTTAGATGCTCTATGTTTAAGCCGTTTACGAGAATAATATATCCTGCCTCCAATTGTTTTTTAAAACCGAAATACTGGGATTCAAGGAATTCTAATAGTTCTCGGACGCTGCCGGCCTTCTCGACATATAGTTTCCTCTTCCCCACAAAATCGATGAGTGTAGCGAAAAACCGGACTTCAATAGGCATTCAATAACCCCGCTGACAAGGATCACTATGGGAAAAAAAGTTTAAAAATTAGACGAATTCTTCGAGACCCAGTTCCCTGAGTTTTTCAACAGGTATTGTCCCATCTTCATTCCAGCCCCTGAGCTTGTAATACCTTGGCAACATCTCCCTCAGCCTTACAACCCTGCCCTTGTTTGGACCGCTTGGAACAGGCTCCTCTAGGAGTCTCTTCGGCAGGGTGTCCTCTTCAAGCGGTTTTAGACCTGCCTTAAGGTTGAAAAGCCTCTCAGCGTTCCATATTCTCTCGCCAATTTTCAAGTAATCTTCGGTGGAGTAATTCCATCCCAGGGCAGCGTTCAACAAGTCCGTATAATCATCCGCCCACAAGCCGAATGTTGAGAACAGGCACAAGCCAGCCGAGTCTATAACTGCTGTCAAATGCTGGAAGAGTATTAGCATGTTGATTTTTTCATCGCTGATATCGTGGGGGTCCATCTTCTTCGGGTAGCCAAGTATCTCGGGGCTGATCATGTAGTTCTTAATGTGGCAACCTCCCCTGTTGTTCGTAGCGTATCCCAGCCCGTGTCCTTCAGCGCCTCTCGGGTCGTATGCTGGTAGCTCCAGTTTTTTAACACCCATGAAGTATTGTTCCCCATTGAAGCGTTTAGCCAGCCCGTAACCCCCCTCAGCCAGCAGGTCGCCGAAGCCTTCTCTCTTAGCGATTTTCTCAATATAGTAGTGGAGAACTTCGGTGTTGCCGAAGCGTGGGGGCGGGAAGTCGCCCAGGTCTTCGTCACTTATAAGCTTCTTTTCATAAAGCTCCATGGCCGTGGCCAGCGTTCCACCAAGTGAGATCGTGTCAAAACCATATTCATTAGCCATATGGTTTGCTTCGATGATCGAGGCTAGATCGTTTATACCCATGTTTGAGCCGAAGGCCCATATGCTCTCGTACTCGGGGCCTTCGGTTTCTGCGATAGTGGGTAGCTTATTGACCCTGGCGCACCCGATTGGGCAAGCGTAGCAGGGCTTGTTCTTAACCAAGTACTTCTTGACCATTGCCTCACCGCTCTGTTCATAAGCGTACTGGAACTGTGACTCTTGGAAGTTCTTGTACGGGTAGAGCCCGTTCTCATTGATAATATTGACAAGCACGGCTGTGCCAAATTTCGGAAGCCCCCCGCCTCCAACCGGGTCGCTCCTAATCTTGTTAACCTTCTCTCTAACCACAAGCATGAACCTCTCGGGATCGGCAACCCTAACGGTTTTACTCCCTCTTACTGCTATTGCTTTAAGCTTTTTGAACCCCATCACGGCGCCTACGCCGGCTCTCCCAGCCGCCCTGTGGACATCGTTCATTATGGATGCGAACCTCACCAGCTTCTCGCCAGCGGGCCCGATGCCCAGAACCTTAATGTTGGGGTCGTTGTGCTGTCTTTTGATCCAGGATTCCGTCTCAGACATCTTTAAGCCCCATAGAGGGGTCGCATCTCTAAGCTCCACGTGATCGTCGCGGATAAACAGGTAGTAAGGCTTCTCCGAAGCCCCTTCAACCACTACGGCGTCGTACCCCGCTCTCTTCAACTCGGCTGCCCAGTAGCCTCCTGAATTACTAAAAGTAATATAGCCTGTTAACGGGCTCTTAGTAATAACGTTATACCTAGCCCCTGTGGGCGCAGATGTCCCTGTCAAGGGTCCGGCCGCTATTATTAGCTTGTTCTCGGCGGATAAGGGTTCAACCCTTGGGTCCATCTCCTTGAGGAGCAAGTATATTCCAAGACCCCTGCTCCCAATCCACTTCCTCGCTACTTCCTCACTCCATTCATCAATTTTAATGTTGCCAGAGGACATGTCCACTCGAATTATTTTTCCCCAGTTACCGAACAACGCATCCACCGATATTAAATAGTCTAAACAAATATATAAATACATATATAAGTCCCACCGAATCGACAACAATCCCACCTAGAAATATTCGACGTTGCGGTGAGCAATGGTTTTTACAGTGATCTCATATCAAGAAGAGTGCTGGCATTCACAAAGATCACACCGGTGTTGCATGTAGTTGGATACCATATCAAGGCTATGTTGTTTAAAAATACGCTAACCCTACGATCACAACTTAAAGCCACACTTGGGGTGGTATGGAAGTCGGCGTTGTAGTGCCTAGCCTTAAGATAAGACATGTAAAATGCTGGTGAGATAGAAAGAATATTGTTGAAGGATTGGCGCGAATACTGGTTTTCACAGCATGTTTTCACAGCATTGTTTTCAGTGTTGTTCACGATGGCGATGCTTTATGCGAATTTTACTTTACCAAGTATTATAGGTAATGCTTTAAGGAAATTCTTTCACGATATTTATCAACGGGATACTGTTTCCAAGGGTTTTAGGCTTCTCTATCAGTGTGCGGTGATTGTTGAGCATATGCTTTTATCCTCAAAGCCTTCTTATTACTGGGAGGTTTCGGCATTCCCTGGGCTGGGCTCTTCTATGGAAGCCGCTCTATAGTCAAGTTCGGGAAGAACTTACTACTCCTCTACACGTTGGCAGGATAGCGGAAAAGTATACCTACTATGTGTGAGAAGAACCCCCGTAAGAATAGAACGCCATACTTAGACTCAAGTGAACCTATATGAAATCCAAAACATTCGCGAGACCGGGGACTCAGTAGTAGTTGCCAAGTAGCCACTCGTTCCCCACGTATACGTTCCTCAAACCTTTACCCACCGCAGCCCTATAGGCTTTCTCAGCATGGTTTAAGCTAGTTGGAGGAAGATCTCTGAGCAGATGATCAGGATGGAAGGCCAGCAGGATTAAAGGAGTCTCAGGATCTAGCGAGGATAAATAGTCTGCAACGCCTGATACCTCATCCTCGTCCACGTATCCCGGGACAAGAAGCATGCTTACGGCGAGAACCGGTACCTCTCTTCTCTCCCTCCCCATTTCAAGGGCGATCTTAACATTTGTCTTCAAGTATTCCAGAGCCTTCACCCCGTTGATGCCAGTCAACGCTTCATAAATCCAGGGGCTCCAAGCCTTCCAGTCCACTTTGACGATGCCTCCGGATTCCAGGCTGACCTTCACCATTTCCTTGAACAGTGCCGGATTAACCAGCCCATTGGTCTCCCAGCAAACCCTTTTGACAACGCCTCTTTCTCTGGCCTCTTTCAAGAGTCTCCGTGAAAAATTTAGTGCGAATACCGTGTGAGGCCCCGGGTCGCCGCCGAAGAAGCATATGCAGGTGACCTTGCCGTCTAGGCCTGCTCGTAAAAGCTCATCCATGGTGAAAACATGCCTCTTCCATCCAGGCCCCGCTACCATTTTCTTATGCTCCCAGTTTTGGCAGAACAAGCAGTCAAGGTTGCAACCCGCGAAGAACACTGCTAAGTTGCAGTACCCGTGCTCGGCGCCGGGGCTTACGGCGTACCTGGGATACCCTCTACCGGTTGTAGCAGGGCAAACAGGTGTCGCTACGCAGTTTGTCGGCAAAGGGTCGAAATAGTAGTGTCCTACGAAAGCATTCACGCCTGCTATCGTCTTCAACACCCCTCTCTCGGAGACCCAAACCCCGCAGAACCCGCTCCCATGGTCAGGTACGGCGCAATCGTTGGCGCAGACTACGCATCTAACCCCTGTCTCAGCCTGCGGAGGCGTAGCCGGAAGGCCGAGTCCTAACCTATAACTTGCGTGGGATGTTCGAGCAGTGGTCAAGGCCTCAGCCCCCCTTGTTCTCAAGCATTCTGCGCAGGCACCGATCACATCGCTGATGCTCGGGGAGGTTTTTCCGCACAGGCGACACTTACCCAAAACCCTTCCGCCCCCGGATTTGTTATGTTTCAACGGCTTATTAGAGAAGACTGTTCACTCCTTGAAGCAAAAATTTAATGTTTACAGAGCGAGATATTATTAACAGGGTGTGAGCGATTCTGGAGGAGGAACGTCCGAGAACGTTTCGGAACACGGTTCTCGAAATCCTGCGTGAACTCTCGGCGAAGACCAATGCTTTCATGCCCATGAAACTAGTAGATGATGTCGTTGAGATCCTCCATAACCCCGCTTTCCGGGATGTGACGAGGCATCTCAATCATGAAACGAAGGTCGCGTTGGCAACTTATGTTGCGCTTAGAAGGGAAAACATTTGTATAAGCCCGAGATGTCTCGAAGGAAAAGTGGTTGGTAGCAGAAATCTTTTCACTGACACGCTCAGAGCCCTTGGAGTGCCGAGTTGCGAGCCCTTTGACTACCTCCTCTATGTTTCGAAGAAGATGGGGCTTGACCCGGCCGTAGCCGGGAACGCCCTTTGGATTATCTTAAAGATTCTCAACCGCTTTCCCCATTCAGGCTCGAAAACTCTTCAGCCCGCGAGATCTCTAAGCAGATCAGCTCTCACTGCAGGAGCAGTATACGAGGCAGGGTACGCTAAGGGGGTCAGAGTTCTCATGAAGGATTTGGCGGGAGCTCTCTGCATCTCAGAAGTCTCAGTTAGAAACGCCACTAGATATGTAAGGGAGCGTTTAGGCGGTGAGACGAGAATGTGGATTGAAGAAGCAGGTCGAGAGGAAGTAGGAGAGGTCTCTGCCGAAGCCTTTGAGGGTTTAATGCTCCTTAAACTCGTATTCCATGGTGAATCACGTGCAATAACTGTTTTTAAGAAGTCATCGGGAGATGAATGGGTTAAGCTCGCAAGAGCTCTCTCCATCCCCATCGAGGGCCTGGTTCAGCTAGTAGACATTGTGAACAAGAGCCCTCTGGATTTAAGGGAGATAGCCCTGGAGAAATCGTTGGCGTATCTTGCGATGGCTGGCGCTCTTGGAATAGGAGACTACCGGATGGTTTGGTGTGAAAACCAAGCCTTGATGAAGATGCTCATGAGCAAGGGCTTCCGGGTTGCCGGGATGAATCCATACAGGAGGAGCCCCGTAGTGGTCACGGATTTAAACCTCTTACGGATGGCTTACTAACTCAACCTGGACTATTCACCAGTGATGTTAAAACCTGAGCTCGCCCTCTTCGAAGTAGGGTGAGGGGCTAAGTCTTCGCAGAGCATCTCCCGATATCTCAACTGGCTTTACTATTACCAACCCCTCCCCATTTCTTACCTCTACCTCAAAGACCCTTCGATCATGGTTCGTCTGCCTCATCTTCTCGATTATTAAGAGCCTCTTGAGGACTCCCGAGATGATTGCCTTTCTCAACCTTAATATTCCATCGGCTACGTGCTCTATTCCGAAGCCGAATCCGAGTGCTGATGTTACAGCGTATTGAGCTGTGGCCACTATTGTCACATCCCATTTCGCCAAACTCCTTTTCAACATGTAGCTGTATTTTCTAGCCATCACGGGCTTGTCAAGCCAGAAGGCACTCATGGAGTCCACGATGAGCCTT
>Ga0081519_100008_pt1 | contig 58678 bp, 64 predicted proteins | sample ConSprmetagenome_FD_70987 | JGI IMG/M metagenome (GOLD analysis project Ga0081519, IMG submission 70987) | Hot spring microbial streamer communities from Conch Spring, Yellowstone National Park, USA - C T=80-84 v2 (version 2) | ecosystem: Environmental > Aquatic > Thermal springs > Hot (42-90C) ...
ACTAGAAAGATCACGTAGACAATGCTGGTTGCCTCATCAACAATCATTGCTAGAAACCAGGCGAAGAATAAGAGTGTAAAGAAGAGTTTGTTGACCGAGCCGTTTGAGAATTCGAGTATTTTGATCGCGAGATACTCGAAAACACCTAGGGATTTGAGGATGAAGGCTAATGTCATGCTACCTATGAGGAATAAGATTAGATTCCACTCCACACCTGTGATCATGTTTTGAGGAGGCACTATGCCGAGGATTGTTACCAGGGATATTCCAAGGAAAACAGCATAGTAGCGGTACTCCATAGACAGTATTGTCAACCCTATGACGGCTAGGAAAAGCCCTAGGGAAACGGATTGCTTGAAAATACTTGATAAATCATTAATGCTGTCCCTGTTCCCAGTAACCGCTCTCCAGTACTCGACTATCTCGGAGCCGACAGGGGTGTTAGGGATTGCTACACAGTAGGAGATTAGGGTTGAAAGGGTGAATGAGAGCAGGAGTATTAAAGCTGTTTTTCTCCACATGAGAACACCTCATGCTTGTTATGAAGCAGATTTGTTATTTAGGAGGCCACTTCCTGTCGAAGAATATGTTCTTCCCCGTAACGGACAATGGGATCCCGTATACTACGTCTGCCTTCAGCAACCCGAGCTCCTGAGCTGCAACACCTATAGTGAACATTACCCTGTTGTCTATGTTGAGCAAGCTTGCCGTTTTAACGGCTGATCCTATTGCTATTCCAAGATTAACCAGTGAATTGACGATATCGGGATCCAGAATCCATTCACTAGGTTTGTTTAACTGTAGGTTTGAAACACTGCACCCTATCAGGACGACCGCTAGGCTGTTTCTAACATTTTGAGCATCTCTCCTGAAGAAATCCCCGTACTCAGGGGCAAGCTCCTCCATTTTCAGGGCCAGCTCCTCCAGCTCCTCTTTCGAATCGAGCACTAGTGTTACAATGTTGTCAACTCCCCTAGCCTTTGGAGCCGTCTTTGCCGACGCCACCATTAACTCCGCGGCTGTTTTCACAGCGTTTTTTACCGCGTCCTGTTCGGTAATCACAGGGGTTCACCGAAGCTGTTTTAATTAAGGGTGTTGTTTAAATACATGCATCCGCCCTCATGTTATACAAAAACACTTCCGTAATCCCTATGCTTCCGCTGTGCGGGCACGGTTTGGACCTGGTTTTTTAAACAATGTGCAATTTCTTCAAACATGTTTAGTCTTATCGATACTGTAACGTGATCAAATAGGGTAGTTAATCGCTAATTAACTTAACCTTGGTCCAGTTAACCAGCGATCTCCTCGTTGAATCCCTCGCTTATATTTTCAGCGAATGGTTAGCTTGATCAATGATCGGGGGTACCTCCTTTATACAAATAAAACCATGAGAGGTCTGCTACCCATCAACAACAATGTGCAAGCTAAAGCGGCAGCAGGCTACAGGCTAATACCTTCGAGACAACTCCCTGACCTAACAAGTGTAAACGGGCTAGGTAGTTTCGTTTAACTCCTCCTAGATCAGGCGGGCTCGGTATTACGCTTGGTTTCTCAACAATGTTTCAGTTTCCGTAAACTTTTCATAAAATAATCTACTGTTATTTCAAGCGTGAACGAATGTTGATTCATTGATAAGTGTTCCTTATCCTTGAGTAACACGGAAACCTCCCCATCACTATTGAAACCTAGTGAAGTATATAGGTTGTTTAATCTGAACCCTTTTAGATCAAGTGTTTTAGGTAATACCTGTCGATTTTTGAACAAAGATGCATCAATCTCTTTCAAAAACATGGTTCATAACCAAGTTTTGTTAAAAACATAGTTGTTTGGTAATTTATTCTTTAGTCTTTGTTTTCAACGCTGTAGTGATCTCTATTAATGCTGGGATATTCTTAGTCTTAGTTATTTTTAATTGAACAGCATCAATAAATAATACAATATCGCTGTCCGGCTCCGGAATAATCGCCCTACCATCAATCAGAACCCTGTCCGGTAGGGTACTGTATGATTCGAAGAAAGCGCCGAAAACATCCACTCTCACCCCGCCTTTCTTATACTCCAGCTTCAGTTGCAATCCACCACCCCCGCGAACACCAAGCCTGGACGCGATGAGGCCCATGTTATCCACACTTAACTTCTCTCCAGACTCTTAAATACGTTACAGATCGCTCAGCCCTGGGACAACGCTTCTCGCCTTCTCCAGGAGGCTCGCATACCATTCAGGGAGCCTCAGTTCATGCATGATCCTGCCCGGGGTGTACGGTTTTAAATCCAACACTGGGGTACCGTTGAAAACGTCCAATCCATTTACGCGTAGAAACCTGCCACTAACGCTCGTCAACTCAACTATTGAAACCCCTAACGGGTTTGGACGGTAAGGGGAGTCGGTTGCGAAAACCCCTACTAACGGTAGCTCCTCTGGTTTGAAACCATATTTCACAAGCCTTCTCGGCTTGACCAGTAGCGTCTTCCTGTCCCGGTCAATTGCCTTGTGCAGGAACGTTACAAGGATTATGTGTGAGAACCCTTCCAGACCCTTCAAACCCTCCTCGTAATCCGGGAATATCTCAACAATCCCTGGGACCCCGCCGATACTGTTCTTAACTTCTTCATCATCTGCTTCGACATGGACGACTCCAATAGGCTTGAGCTCTATTTTAAACTCCGCCATGTTAGAGGACACCGTTTACGAGATGTTAATATTCTCGGGCAGTAATTAATATTCGTGGAGAGCTTTATGAGCGAGGTAACAGTAATCGGTTTAGGAAGAGTCGGGTTTAGAACGCTTAAACTATTGCAAGAGCTGCTTCCCCACGCAAGCTTCAACGCTGTCGACGCGAACCCAGGGGTTAAACCCTTGGCTGAGGCCCTAGATAGGACGGTGTTCCATGTATATTCGCAGAACGTGTTGAAAGAGCTCGCGAGCAGGTCAGACTTGATCGTAACAGCCCTACCATCCTCTACAGCCTTCCCTATCCTGAAATCCCTTGCCGAGGAATGCGTTAACATTGTTGATGTTTCATTCACGAGGGAAGACCCCTACCCGCTCGAGCCCATAGTGGAGAAGTGTGGAACGGTGTTCATACCTGACGCCGGGTTCGCCCCAGGCTACAGTAATTTGGTCGCCGGGTACGTGGGGAGGGAGCTAGGGGGGTTGGAAAGCATAGACATAATGGTTGGAGGCATCCCCAGCTACCCTGTCCCACCCCTAGGCTATGTTGTAACGTGGAATCCTTTAGACCTCATCGAAGAGTATAAGAGGCCTGCGAGAATCATTCGCAACGGGGAACTTATAGCAGTGGACCCGTTGTCCGAAACCATTACGGTTAATGTTGAAAGCGTTGGGAGGCTTGAAGGGTTCGTGTCAGACGGCTTGAGAACCCTGCTGAGAAATATCAGGGCGAGAAACATGAGAGAGGTAACTCTGAGATGGCCCGGGCACATAGGCTTCATGAAGCTCCTGAGAGACCTGGGGTTGATGAGCGAGGAGTATTTGGAAATTGACAATATCAGCGTGCAACCTGTGAAGCTCCTGGCTAAAATCTTCGAGACAAGGCTGAAAGCGGATGTCAACGATTTAGCAATCCTACACGTGGAGACAACGGGGGCTGGTGGGGAGAGGTATGTTGAGACAGCTGTTTTACAGGGCACGAGGGAGAACCCTGCGACACCATACTTCACAGCCCTCGTTCACGCGTATACTTCATACCTGGTTGCGAAAGGACTCGTCGAGCCAGGTGTCCAGCCCCTAGAAAACATGAGCGAGCACAAACATGGATTCCAGGAGTATTTGGAAAGTAAAAACGTCAAAATAATGATCAAACGCTGGTAGGGAGGACAATGTTTTCAGAAGCTGATGCCCTCGGGAGAAGCATATTATTCGGGTTGATACCTGCCCTGGGAACCGGTATTGGAGGTCTAATAGGGGTTTTAACGCCTCACTCGAGAGAATCCTACATGGACTTAGGCCTAAGCTTCGCGGCAGGGTTGATGCTGGTAGCGTCTTTCACAAGCCTACTTATCCCATCTATAGAGCTCTCCAACATTTACGTAGCGTTGGCGGGCTTGATAACTGGGGTGGCAATGATCTTTCTCATAGATAAGCTCACCCCGCACGAGCACTTGGAGGAGAGGTTTGAGGGCCCTGCTAGATACAAGGGAAGGGTGAAGACGCTCTACCTAATGGTTTTCGCACTGCTCATTCACAATATCCCCGAGGGAATGGCTGTTGGGGCAGGCTCAGCACTTGTTTTCGAAAAAGGATTGGCTTTGTCAATAGCAATAGCCATCCAGGACGTGCCCGAGGGCTTCGCGGTCTCCTATCCATTGATAGGTTTGACAGGCAACCGGTTTAAAGCCTTCTTAATAGCGGCTCTCTCCGGGTTTAGTGAAACACTTGCAAGCATGTTAACGGGCTTGCTGATAGAGGTGGGGCAGGGGTTGATACCCTTCATACTCGCGTTGGCCGCCGGGGCAATGATTTACGTTGTAAGCGACGAGGTGATTCCTGAGACCCATAAGTACGGGCATGAGGATGTTGCGACAATAGGGTTTGTAACAGGGTTTATAACGATGCTACTCCTGGACAGCCTGGTTTGAAGCTACTCTACCGTAACGGTTTTGGCAAGATTCCTCGGCTTATCAGGGTCAAACCCTTTCTCAACGGCAGCGTAGTATGCTATGAGCTGGAGGGGAACCGTGTGAGTTACAGGTGCTAAAGCCCAGTGTGCCCTCGGCACGGGTAGGAACTCGTTTAAGAGCTCCATGGTTCGCGAGCCCTCGGGTCCCACGCCAACCACGTATGCTCCGCGAGCCTTCATCTCTTCAATATTCCCTAGCAGTAAAGCTTCAAGGTAGGAATCGTTGGGGATTACGAAGACAACTGGAAATGAATTTTCAACCAGGGCTATTGGACCATGCTTAGACTCGCCCGCTGGGTAGGATTCTGCATGGACATAAGCCACCTCCTTAATCTTTAAAGCACCCTCCTTAGCGACCGGGACACCAACCCCCCTGCTCAAGTAGTATGTGCTACTAGAGCGTGATATTGCGGTTGCCATTTTCTTAGCAAGCTTCTCCGCGCTCTCCAGCGCCTCCTTAACCAGGCTCCCCGCAGAGCGAATGTTTCCAAGTATTTCCCTTCCCTCACCAACATCTAGTCGACCAACTGCTTCACCGAGCCTTACTGCGAGATAGGTGAGGAGGGTCGTTTGTGTCGTGAAAGTCTTAGTGGCGGCAACGCCTATCTCGGGCCCAGCTCTCGTGTAGAGTGTTACATGGCTTTCACGAGGAATCGCTGAATCTATCACGTTGCTCACTGCGATTATCCTAACGCCTCTCCTCTTGAAAGCCCTTAAGGCCTTTAACGAATCCATAGTCTCCCCGCTCTGGCTCACTACGATTAAAACATCTCCCTCGCCCGTAGCGGGGAGATATGTGTCGTACTCGCTTGAGATAAAACTTATGATGGGTTTACCGGCAAGCCTTGTCCCGGTTATTGAGAAGTGCTCAGCAGCGTGAAAGCTAGTGCCCGCTCCCGTAACGTAGATTTTCCCAGCATCAGTTAGCAGTTTAATAGCTTCAGGTATCAGCTGATCATTCAAGGCCCCGTACAGGGTTTCCATGACGGCTCTAGGTTGTTCGTAAATCTCTTTAAGCATGAAGTGGGGATATCCAGACTTCTCAGCCTCGCTGAGACTCCACTCCACAGTTCTAATGTAGTCTTTAACCTCGACTCGTCTCCCCGACGCCAGGTCCTCAACGAACGCTTCGTCAGGAGTTATGAAGCCCACCCAGTAATCCCTTATCACCACCACGCTACGCGTGTGCGAGAGCACTGCGGGTATGTCGCTGGCTAGAAGGTTGAATCCCTCGCCGAGACCGATTATCAAGGGGCTGTCCTTCTTTGCGAAGAAAATCTTGAATGGTTCGAGAGACGTTACTAGGAGAATAGCGTAGCTTCCCTTCAACGTTTTCACGGCTTCCTTGAAGGATTCGTAAACATTGCCTGTCCTGTAATAGTGTTCTTCCACGAGGTGGGGGATAACCTCGGTATCAGTATCACTTGCAAACACGTGTCCCCTATTCTTCAACACTCGTTTGAGCTCCGAGAAATTCTCTAAAACCCCGTTGTGCACTACGGCGAACATTTTTCTACAGTCAACATGAGGGTGGGCGTTTATGTCATTAGGGACTCCATGGGTAGCCCACCTGGTGTGCCCGATGCCCGTGCAACCCCGTAGCTCCTTGAAGCTGAGCCTCGCATTAAGCTCGATAAGCTTCCCCTTGCCTTTTCTGACCATGAGTTCGTCGGCGATGACAGCCACTCCTGCCGAATCATAACCCCTGTATTCAAGCCTTAGCAAGCCGTTGAAAATTATCTCACCGATCAACAGGTTCATGCACGCCTGGCTACCGAGGCAGGCTCCGATTATTCCGCACAAACAATTACACCATACACTAGTTGATAATGATATTGATGAATTACTTATAAAATAAAGCCCACACTATATGAGGATTTGGAGATGATGGTTTTGAACACGCTTGTCTTGAAGATAACGGGTAAGGCTTTTGATGAAGGATCCTGGTTGCTCGAGAAATATGTCAGTATTTTGAAGACTCTATCGGAGAAGTATAAGCTGGTTGCTATAACTGGAGGAGGGCGTTTGGCAAGACACTATATCGATATGGCCAAGAACGTTGGAGTGGTTTCTAACTACTGGCTAGACATAATAGGGATAGACGTATCCCGGCTTAACGCCCTCCTCCTTATCGCGAGCATGGAGGGGAGGGCATACCCTAAGCCCTATGAATCTCTCAGCGAGCTTCTCTCAGCACTACCCTACAGCAACGTCTTAGTGGCGGGAGGGCTCATACCGGGTCAGTCTACAGCGTCCGTGGCGGTTCAATCAGCAGAGGCTGTTGGAGCACGCGTTCTCTACTATTTCTCAGCAGTAGGCTACGTCTACGATAAAGACCCGGTTAAACATGTTGATGCTCAGCCCTTCAAAGAGATAACTGCAACCCGCCTCAAGGAGATCCTGGCGCAAAAACAGCTACCCGGGGAGTACGCGTTGATTGATGATAAGGCTTTGGACATGGCGGTTAGGAGCGGGATCGAGATTCGATTAATATTCTTCAAGAACCCTGAGAAAATATTTGAGTCGTTGAACGGTCTCAACCCTGGCACCAGGATTCTGCCGGAGTAGTCTCCACGAAAGACCTCTCCACTAGTCCGCGCTAAGCTTGCCCTTAACCCTGTAGAGCCAGTATTTCAGAACACGCGCCTCGTAGGCTGTTGGTCTCGCTCTGTGGAGAACCCTCTTCCAAACCAGCCCTATTCTTCTAGCTTTTTCAGGCGTGGCTATGATTGCCGACGAGATGTTTGTAACCAGCGCGATGAGGCTCTCGATTTCCTCGCGAGGGGCTGGGGAGGCTATGTTCGAGGGTTGTTTTCCACGAATCTTCCACAACTCCCATAAGAAGATTGCGACAGCCTGGCTGACGTTCAACACTGGGTATTCAGGGTTGCCTGGTATTGAAACAAGGAAATCCGTCTTACTGAGCTCCTCCCTGGTTAATCCTGTGCTTTCCCTGCCGAAGACGAGGGCTAGCTTCCCTATCCTGGGCGCTATTTGGGATGTGAAAGTCTCGATATCGATGGCCTGTCTGAGCACGTCGCCGGGTGAATATCCTTGTGCGCTTGTTGCCACGGAGGCGTCTATTCCTTTAAGAGCCTCGTCCAGTGAGTCAACCACGACGGCTTTCTCCAGGAAGCTCTTTCCTTTCGCAGAATACATTAATGCTTCTTTGATCGATGCTGAGGGATTGACAAGGTAGAGTTCATCGACTTCGAAGTTGACGCAGGTTCTCGAGATCACGCCCAGGTTGTAGGCACCTTCAATTCCTACCAGAACAACCCGAATCATCCAGCATACCCCTTTCTCTTACAGTAAACAACCTTTATTTCTTCATAAAAGAATCTTGAAGAAGCAGTTTTGATCTTTACGAAGCCATTCTCCGCTAGCAGGGACTCGACAACTTTTTCCCCGGTTAGCGATGAGTAAACCAGGATCAATTGGCCGCCCTGCTTTAAAACCCTAGAGGATTCCTTGATGAAGTAGGCTATCGTCTCATAGCCTTTAACGCCTCCCTCGGTGGCAATATCTATCTCGCTGGGAGCATGAGCTGGGAGATAGGGAGGATTGCTCACTACCATGTCCACGGAGCCGTCTGTAAGGGCTTCAACACTGGTGATCGTAATGCCTCTACTGGACAGGTTGTTGACCTCGAGAGTCATCTTGCTAGATGTCAAGGCATCCTCCATCACGTCCACAAGCAAAGCTAGCTCGCAATAACCGTTCGAAAGCAGGTGAGAACCCACGATACCCGTTCCCGAGCCCAGGTCGACGCACACCCTGCTTCTCGGTTTAACCTCGTCTATTAGATTGATGAGTAGCCAAGTATCATCGCTCGGCTTGTAAACGTCAAGCAGGTGAGAACCCACGATACCCGTTCCCGAGCCCAGGTCGACGCACACCCTGCTTCTCGGTTTAACCTCGTCTATTAGATTGATGAGTAGCCAAGTATCATCGCTCGGCTTGTAAACGTCCCCGCGGGCAATGATTCTTAGTTTTCCAACTACGTATTCGCTAGTTCTTCCGCTAATGTTAGGAACACCTCTGGATCTAGCTCGAAAACCCTTTTATCAGGTGGGATAATCCTTGTTAAAACCTCAGTGCTCATGTTTAGGCGGGACTCCGCAACTCTCCTAGCGTTTCTCCTGCGCTGGCTGAACAATGCTCTGGTAACATGTTCAACCTTCTCAACGACCTTATCGTAGACTCTTCTTCTTTCAAGTAAGACCAGGCTTGACTCTACCTTTGGACGCGGAATGAACGAGCCAGGTGGGTAAACCCCTGCAATCCTTATGTTAAAAAGCAATTGAGCTATCACAGTGAGCCTGCCGTAGGACTCTGTCCCAGCTTTGGCTACCAACCTCTCTCCGACCTCTTTTTGAAGGGTGAGAACAGCCTTAGAGATCGAATTATCCCTCGCAATCATTACCAGGACGTCGGATGTTATGTGATAGGGGGGATTGGATACTACCTGGGGTCTCCCAACCCCTGTTGCTAAAGCATCGCCTCTAACAGGTATGAAGCGAGGGCTTCTAACGATATTGCTGACTATTTCAATCATTCTTTCATCATACTCAATGCAAGCTAAGGACCTGACCCTATCGACCAGAAATATTGTAAGGGTTCCTATCCCGCATCCTATTTCAACAGTATCCTCATTACTTGTTAGAGACAAGATACTGGTTATTAACCTAGGGTTTACCACGAAGTTCTGGCTCAGCCTCTTAGAAGGTCTTATCCCATGTCTTTTCAACGTGTTGATAGTCCATGAGAGAAGCGATGATCTGTCAAGCTCCGGGAGTTCTATAATATTTCACCGTAAAGCCTCTCTAGATATCTCAAATATATTGCATCCTTCTCCTTTGGCTTCAGGAACAAGTAGTATTTCTCCCCGCCTACGAACTCCTTTAACAATCTCTCAATCAGTATCTTCACCGGCTCGACCTTAACCCTCTGCCTTATATCCTCGAAGCTTTCAAACCTTCTCGTGGCACGCTCGTCAAGTATGAGCCTCATCGTCTTCTTGCCAATACCTGGCAGGAGTTCTAGAGCGTGGAGCCTGATGTTAACAGGGTCCGCGATGTTGAAGAATTCCACGAAAACCTTCTCATTCTCGTTTAAAATCATCTTCAGGGCCTCGGGAAGGTTGGCTTTCGCCATGCTGGTTAGATCATCATAGTAAATCTGCATGACCCTCTTAACTTTGCTGGGGTATCCAAGCTCTACTTTCTCCAAAACGTCAATCCTTACAGCCGGTAGAGGGTTTGCCTCCAGGAGGGTAAAGTATTTAGTACCCACCCCCTGGACAAGCGGCTGGTTCCTGTGCTCGAAATGACGGTCTGAAGGGTTTCCAAGCTCCATGTAATCCAATACTACCATGGAGTTCTCCCATGGATGCTCCTGCCGTCTGGGATTATCTGGCTTGAAAAGAGACATGTGAACCACCATTTAGAACATGGCTATTAATACTTACTTACCCGTTTTCTCGACGCAGTATTGGCTCATAAAGTTCAATATCTCCTCGGCCACAGATGTCTCCAAGGTTTTATCTTCGAGTTCTAGAAGAGGCCTCAACTCGTCCACGGTTTTAGGGCACATGTTAACGATCATTATTATTGATTCCTCCCTGAGATCTTTCGACCTTAAGAACTCTTTAACCTCGCCCACCCTCTCATATGGAATCTTTGAGAAGCGTTTCAAATAATCGTAGGTTCGAGTAAGCAGTAGGGGTATGGGTGCTCCCTGCGCCTGCAACCTATCGATTACTTTCTTCAGCTCATTCAATGCTTCAGGATTTGTTAAGGGCTTCTCCTCGAGTAAAGGTATCTCGCTCAAATAATCACACCACCTAACCTTATTTATGAGTCAAGGAGTTTAAATGGATTTGAGTTGGTTGCTCGAGGCCAGTCTTAAATGCTCCGGCCTGACGAATAAAATCTTCTCCTTATCCCCGGCCATGACCTTCACTATGTAGGATAAGCCCCTCCTCCCCACTATAACGCCCGTTCTGCCATGGTATCGCCTGTGCGGCATCCCCTCGTGAACGGAAGGATTGATTTTAATGTGGACTACGTCACCCTCCTTATACTCTACTAGCAATAAACTTAGGGGAGGTATGCTCCCTCTTTCCCTCACGTTCTTCTTCAACAACTTCCTAGTCCTGTGGCGTAAGCCTCTTGGAGCCCTAACCATTTGCTAACTCCTCTCAACAGTTTCTTAATACAGAATTGAAAACTCCCGTTTTTAATCTTATCTTAAACCCTAGTGCTCGATGTGGAGGACGTCCAGCTCGACAGGCTTCAGCTCGGTGTTGAGGATGCTTGCGAAGCAGGGGTTTGTCCTTCCCTGATCACAGTGGACTAGCTCCTTTACGTACAAGCCTCCATCACAGTAAACTAATGCTTCAAAGCTCGTGGAGCTTACTGGTTTGGTTCTAACCTCGTAAACCTTTCTCACTCTGAGAACATCCTTCTTACGGGTCAGGATTCTGATAGGGGTTCTCTGTTGAACAGCAATGTCGTTAAAGAATGCCTCCAGCTCACTTAATCGTGCCTCGCTGATAGGGGTTGATGAGACCACGAGCAGTCTGTACACCTTCCTTTTCTCCCTAGAGGTTTGTTTCAGAAGCTCGATATCTCTCCTACTGGCTGGCTTGTGAACTCTTATTTCAACGAGGTCGCTACGGATTAGCTTATTAACTTCCTCAATATCGTAGCTCCTCGCAAGAGGCTTAACAATCTCGATGACTAATGGTCTACCAGGGCCTAACGTTCTAGCGTCAACATCCTCTCTCCCGGCGGCATGAATCTTCACTTTTTTAGCATTGAATGGATCCGCTAGCCGGGACTCCAGATATTCTTGAATGCTCAAGGGATACTTCCTCCCGCCCTGCTTCGTAAGCCATGGAACATGGGAAATATTGCGTCCCCTCTTGTTGTACACGCCTTTTAATAAGACCGGGGTTATCACGAGTTCAACCCGATAGTTGAAGTTTTCATCGAGCTTTACTATTGCCGTTGCTTCAGGCTTCTTGAAATCAGGAACCAGCCCGTATTTAGCCATTACTTTCTTCCCAACTTCTCTCCTAATCTCATTCTTCAACGACTCGGCTCTCGTGAATCCTGTTTCAGTCAACAGTTGTAATTCTTTTTCACGCAAATCCCTGCCCAGCTTCACCCCTACTATGAATCTTGTTACAGAGGCTTCCTTCAACTTCTCGTAAACAGTCTCCGCAACCGAATCCAACCATTCATTGCTAATCCTTCCCCCACAGATGAAGCACGTCTTCGGATTCACGTTTTCAGCGAAAAGCTTCTCAACCATTCGGGTCAACGGTTCCCCAGCGTTCTCAGCCAGGGCGAGGAGACTATCCCTACCGATTCTCTTAGACGAGTAGTCATCGTATAGTTTAAACCCGAGCATGGTTTTAAGCGAAGACCCTCTTTCACGATTATTTAAGCCGACCCCGTACTTGGCGAAAAGCCTGCCTAAGCAGTGATCGCATAAAGGATATTTAGACAGCGTCTTCTCAACGTCTTCAACGATTTTGTTGAAGTCAAGCGGGGTTGAAATGCTCGATCCTCCCATGTCTCCTCACCCATGCTCCGAGAGCCCTGTCTAAAACGTAGTGTGCTACAATGATTAATTCCAACATATTGTTCACTGGTAATCTAACAACACTCTCCAATCTATTTGAAACAGTGTCGGGAAGCACCCAGGGGCTCGCGATCACGAAGTGCTTGTTTAAGGGAGTGGTTTGAGGGTTTACAAGGACTCTCTCGTCTCGACTTGTCATTAACACGCTACTGGATTCTATAAGCAAGTGTGAAGCCCCTTTAGTGAGCAGTCTAACACCTGGTGGGAGCACTTGTTTACAGAAAACCGTTCTCACGAACCCGAGAAGGCTTTCCTCCTGGGCATGTAGGTGTCTAAGGTCTGAACCTGTGAACTGGTAAAGGAGGTTGCCCGCTGAAACTATTAGGTCAGTGTCAACTCTTATCCCGTGGCTGATGATCAAAGAGTATAAGATAATGTTTTTCAGCTCATCCACCGCGCTACAAGGATCATCTTGTTTCACTATCACTGTTCTACGGGGCTTGTAGATCCTGGACATTGAACCCTTCTCCAAGCTTCTTTAAAAGATCCTTCCTCTTCTTAAGTTGCTTGCTCAGCTTCTTCAGTAAATCGTACTGTTTCAACAATTCTCTTACATACTCTGCGTCAACCCCTGCCCCCCTGGCAATCCTCTTTAAGCGGGATTTATCTATGATCTCCGGGTTGTCGAGCTCCTCATACGTCATGGAGTTGATGACCGCGAGCCACTTGGATAGCTTGAGCTCTAGGTCCTTCGGATCCACCTCGAACGGGATCTTAACGCCCAACCCTGGGATCATTTGAAGGATTTTGCGAAGCGGCCCCATCTTCCTCAAGCTGACTAGTTGCTTGTACACAAGCCTCATGTTCAGCCTCCCCTCCATTATGTCTTCAACGTCTTTCTCAGTCAGCTCTAGCTGTATTCTCTTAACTCTTTCAACCAGCCCCTCAATGTCTCCGTAGCCTAAGACTCTTCCAACAAGCTTGGATGGCTTGAACACTTCGAAATCCTCGACTTTCTCCCCGAGACCAACAAACTTTATAGGCGCACCTGTTGCTGCGACAGCTGAGAGGGCTCCTCCGCCCTTTGCCGTACCGTCCAGCTTCGTCACAATTATCGAACCAATAGGGGTAGTCTCGTGAAACTTTTTCGCAATATTGTATGCTTGCTGACCTATTGACCCGTCGATGACCAGGATTATCTCGTCGGGTTTAACGCTACTACTGATCAATCTCATTTCTTCCAGCAAATCCTCTTCTTTATGATGTCTGCCAGCGGTATCTATGATTACTACTTCAAACCCTTTCTCAACGAAATACTTCACGCCCCGCGAAGCTATCTCCACAGCATCTTTTATCGAAGGGTCACCGTAAACCGGGACACCTATCTGCTCTCCCAGCTGTCTCAACTGGTCGTATGCTGCCGGCCTGAACGTGTCAGCGGCTACTAGGCCGACCTTGTAGCCTTCGAGCTTGTAGAAGTATGCCAGCTTGGCCGCGGTGGTTGTTTTACCGCATCCCTGGAGTCCGACGAGCATTATTATCCACGGCTTTCTCGCAGGCTTTATCGAGGGTTTTGAATCGCCGCCGAGTAGCTTAACCAATTCCTCGTATATGATTGATAAAAACCATTCCTTCCTGGAAACCCCGACCGGGGGTTCTTGCGTGAGAGCCCGCTCCTTAATTTTCTTTGTTATTTCGAAAGCAAGGTTGAGGTTAACGTCAGATTTTACGAGCTCCTTCTGCAGGTCTTTGATAAACTCGTTCACCGCTTCCTCATACTTTTCCGACCTGAAAAACTTCGCAATGGATTCCTTAAGGTTTTCAAAAACCATTTCCAACCACTTACCTACTCTTATAATTCCTTACTACCTAATTAATAAGAGAGAAGCTGGATCATCCAACAGCTCCTGCCCTATCCCGCGTAACTCGGTGTTGAAGGATTCTTCAGAAATCCTTGCGCCGGGTTTCATTAAACAATTAGGAGTGCGGGGGGTGGGATTTGAACCCACGCAGGCCTACGCCAGCGGATCTCTCCCTGGGCGTGTCTTGAGTCCGCCCCCTTTGGCCAAGCTCGGGCACCCCCGCGTTCTCAAAATAATAATGTTTTAACACATGCTTTAACTTTTACTCTGCACCGAGAAGTAGTCATATATAAATACCTGTTAAAATTTATGGTTTCCAGGGGTTGAGAGAAATGCCGTTGAGGCCTGCGAGATGCTACACACATTTCAGCGGTCCGCCCTACACTAGGAGGGAGTATATTCCAGGAGTCCCACAGCCGAAGATTTCCAAGTTTGAAATGGGAAATCCCAAGCTAGACTATGATTACGAGGTCAAGCTCATAGTGGAGGAGCCGGGGCAGATAAGGCACAACGCTCTTGAAGCCTCACGTGTCATGGCTTTGAAAGTGTTGTCCACAGTAGCCGGTGAGAACAACTTTTACTTGAGAGTAGTTAAGTATCCGCACCACGTTATAAGGGAAAACAAGATGATGGCTTTCGCAGGAGCTGACCGTTTACAAGACGGCATGAGGCTGTCCTTCGGCAAACCGATTGGAACAGCCGCGAGGGTTTTCCCCGGCGACGAGGTAATTGTTATAAGAGTTAAGAAGGAGCATTTGAAAGCATGCAAGGACGCTTTAAGAGTGGCTGGTAGCAAGCTTCCACTGCCTACGAGGATTGTTGTGCATCCTTTGAAGGAGGGCTTGCCACCGGCTTAGCGAGATGAAGTATTTTGTTTCAGAGAAGACTTATGTGTTGATTACGAAATCCCTCTTGAACCGTTGAAGAGCTTTCTCAACAATGAGAAGCCCAGTAAAATACTTCTCCACGCGCCTGATGGCTTAAAACCGCTGTATCCGTGCTTGAAGAAAAACATCCCCTCGAACATAGAAGTATACTATTCTTCAAGCCCAGGGTACGGTGCCTGCGATATCCCCTTATGGGAGGCTGAGGCGCTCAGGGCGGACGGCATTGTTCACATAGGGCATCTCGAGTACCCTTTTAAAAGACTAGGCAACCTTGGCATAAAGATTCTACATCTACCAGTATACTTCAATAGGCTACTAGGTAGCGAGTTTTTAGAAAGCTTATCAATGCATCTTAAGGCTGAAGGGTTTACCGCGCTATCTGTTTCATCAACCGTCGTGGAGGCTAGGATACGAGATCAGCTCGCGGAATACTTGTCAATCAAGGGGTTCAAGATATGCGAGGTAGAGCAACCAGTTCTCGGATGCTTTTACACACCGGTTACCGTTCTAGACGAAAGGGTTGATGCGCACCTGCTGATAGCTGGCGGCTTATTCCATCACTTAGGAGCCTACCTGTCTTTGAGAAAACCTCTTGTGAGCATAGATCCGTACAGGCAGTCCGTCATGGATTATTCTCGCGAGTTTGCAAAGTACCTACAGAAGAGGCTATACCTTGTGTCTAAGGTGAAGAACTCTCCAATGCGGACACTGGGAATTATTATCGGCGGGTTGCCCGGGCAGTATAGGCATCATATGGTTGAGGCTTTGAAGGAGCGGGCGGCCAGGAAAGGTTACGAGGCGTACGTGATATCGTCCACATACCTTACCATGGATAGGTTGATCGCAATTGATAGTTCATTAAAGCTGGACTTTTACGTGGTGACGAGTTGCCCTAGGCTCCCGATAGACGATTTATCAGGCTTTTACAAGCCCGTTCTCACGCCGGGAGAGTTCGAAGCGGTTTTGGAAGGTAAGGAGGAGTATGTTTTTCCATGGTGAGGATTCTAGATAAGAAGATGGTGGAGCTGGCGATTTCTAAGATACCACGCCCCCAAGGCTTGAAGAGGCGTTTGGAACAGTACCCCACTCCCTCATGGATTGTGGCCCACGTGGTATGGAAGGCTTTCATGAACGGTGATGTTGAAGCCAAGGCTGTCGCGGACCTGGGGTGCGGGGATGGAAGGCTTCTTTACGCATCCTTCCTACTGGGGGCTAGATTGGGCTTGTGCGTGGAGGTTGACGAGGAAGCGGTTAAGCATGCTGTGAGCGTTTTAAACAGCCACTTCAGCGAGTACGTCCCGAGAGCAGTGTTTATCGTTGCCGATGCTTCACAACTGAGCCTTTTCAACGTTGACACCGTTATCATGAACCCTCCCTTCGGAGTTGTCAAGGAAAACAGGGGGTTGGACGTAGCCTTCCTCAGGAGGGCTTCGCAGTATGCTAGAAGCGTTTACAGTATTCACAAGTATTCGCCAGGATTGTTGAAAATCCTGGAGGATCTTGCTAGATCTTACAACTTCGTGATAGGGTCGACCGAGATTCTCGGCTTCGATATTCCAATGGTTTTCGAAACCCACAGGTCAAGGATATATAGGTTTAAAAGCTTATTCATAGTGCTAAGAAGGTGATTCCTAGTGAGCAGTGTTAAAGCAGTGGTGCCTGGGGAAGCATTGGGCGTGGAGGAGGAGGCTCTACCGGTTCAAGGAGTTTACGTTGACAAGCAAGGCTATCTCAGAGCGTTGGTAGTTGGAACTGTTGTGATGGACAAGCTGAAGAAGACGATAATGGTTCGGTCAGCTAATAAACGCGAGCTCGGTCTAAGGCCTGGAGCCCTGGTCGAGGCAATTGTCGTGAGCATGAGTGATGACATAGCTGTTCTCAACATTTACAACGCTAACGGGGTCCCGGTTGACTTCTCAGGCATTCTCCACGTGACGCAGGTTTCAAGCGAGTATGTGAAAACCCTGTGGGATGTTCTAAGGCCCGGAGATATAGTGAGGGCTAGAGTGATAAGCAGCTTCATCCCCTACCAGGTCTCTATCAAGGATCCAGGCCTAGGGGTTGTGGCCGCCAGATGCAGTGTGTGCGGGGATCTACTCTACAAGGCGGGAGAAAAGCTTCACTGCGCTTCCTGTGGAAGCATAGAGAACAGGAGGATAGGTGTTGGATACGTGTATGTTTTAAGGTGATTGCTTGCCGCTGGTTAAGCGTAGATTCTTCGTAAACTGCCGACATAATGAGTGCATCGAGATTGTTCAAAGAGTATCGGAGAAGCTTCCCTCAATCGACGCCGTGGAGTACGAGGTTAGGGAGGGTGGGATGCTAATAGAGATGTACGGCTACTCCACCGATATCAAGAAGGCTTGGACTGTGATTAAAGAGTATATCAAACACCCGGGTAGGCAAGGCGGGAAGGGGATGTTTAAATACTCTTTGAAAACCTTGAGCAAGCAGGCTGGTAAGACGTTCCCACCCGCGGTTCTAGTTAAGTTGTTGAACCTTAAGGGTTTCAAAGCACAATATTCTTCAATAGATGAAGCCATCCACACTGATGCGGGCTTGGAAGTCCTTATGGATTTAATCAACCGTGTGGATGCGACAGTCGCCCTGGTCAGGGACAAGGTGAAGGGAACGGCTGGGAAATACTACTTAACCACCCTGATGATTGCGACAGGGCTGGGCCTCGAAGACGTTGTAAACGAGTCGTTAAGGCTTGGACATTTAAGGGTTAACGAGGAGGACGGTCTTCTAACGCTAGCTGTTGAATGGGATAAAGGAGTCGATGAATTTATTAAGAAATATCGATTATCCTCATCTTAACGGATGAGGTGGTTTCGTGGAGATTGAGGTTTTAACAAAAACTTCTAATCATCTCGCGATCAAGATAAAAGGCGAGGATCACACGCTCGGCAACCTGTTGATGATGGAGGCGCTGAGGCATCCCAAAGTAGTTTACGCATCATACCGTGTCCCACATCCTTTAAGAGAGGAGATAGAGTTCGTAATAACTGTTCAAGAAGGCACGGATTTTAGGGAAGTGTTGAGAGAAATAGTGGGTGGGATAAGGCGAGAGCTAAGTGATTTCAAAAGCGCGGTGGAGGCTTCGATAAAGTGAGCGTTAAGAAAGAATCTAGGGTTCTCAGCATAGGAGAGTCTGAGAACATCTATGTTCTAGCAACTTACAGGGGAAATTTTTAGAAGAACTCGCAGTAATTCCCCGTTTCCTCGTCTTAAATCCTAGGGACGTGTTGGCACTTCTAAGAACAAGGGAGGAATTGTCCTTTATCGTTAACTGCACCGGGGATAAATACGCTTACGGCTTCCTAGGGTTAAGGGTTTTCGAGGGCGGTGAAGCATTGTTGAAGCAGCGGGATAAATGCTCGCTTGTGTTGAAGTTAATAAAGTGTTTGAACAATACTCTCCCATCAAGCCTTCAAAGCTGGGACATTATAAAAGTGTGTTGAAACCATAATTAGTACAACATGGTGGTTTGAATGGTTAGGTTTTGCCCCAAGTGCGGAGGATTAATGAAACCGGTGAAATCGTCAAATAATACGGAACTGGTTTGCGTTAAATGCGGTCATAGGATGAGGGCGGGTGAACGAGAGCTCGAGAAGTATAGAGTGTCGTCGACGATAGAGCACTCTACGAGGGAGAAAACAATAGTTGTCGGCGACGTTGACACTTCCAAACTGCCTGTTTCTAAAGAGGTCACATGCCCTAAGTGCGGCAACCATGAAGCATACTACTGGATGATTCAAACAAGGGCTGCTGACGAGCCGCCGACAAGGTTTTATAAATGCGTTAAATGTGGCCATACATGGCGGGAATACGAGTAGTTTCGAGGCGTGTTTTTATTTAACGCATCACATATCTAATAGAGTATATGTGGGGGAGGATTCTTGAGGCTGGAATTCCGCGATGCTAGGGTATGGAGATACTCGATGATCTCTATTGCCAAGATAATTGATGAGGCAAGCTTTCAAGTCGACGATTCAGGAATCAGGCTGAGAGCGCTTGACCCTTCCAGCATTGTCCTAGTAGATTTCGAATACCCGAGACAAGCATTCACTGTTTACGAGTTGAAGGGTAGGGATTACTTCGGTGTTGGAATGGAGGATTTCACAAAAATTCTAAAAAGGGCTGGCAAGGGAGATGAATTAGTCCTCAACAAAACACCCGACGGCAGGCTATCCATTGTTTTCAGGGGCAGGGGTTTGAGAAGGTTTTCAATTCCAAACCTGGATATCCCTCCCCAGGATGTTCCTGAATTATCGCTAGAGTTCTCGGCAAGGGTAAAGATGCTCCCTAAGATTCTCAAAGACGTTGTAAAAGAAATGGAGCCTATTAGCGACGCAGTAGTTTTTGAAGCAGTGCCCGAGGAGGAGAAAATAATTGTTAAAGCCACGGGCGATGTCGCTGAGGCAGAGGTGGAGCTTTCAGTCGCAAGCGGCGCACTCCTGGAATTTGAAGCGACCTCTCGCGCCACCTCCAGCTTCACAGTAGACTACCTGGTTAACATAACGGCAGTTGCTCAGGTTTCAGAGTACGTTTACCTAGAGCTTGCCGATAACGCGCCTATTAAACTCGAATACGGCTTACCTCAAGAGGGCAAGCTGACATTCTATGTCGCTCCGAGATCAGAGTAATATTGTTTTGAGAAACATTATAAGAAACTACTACAGGGAGCGCCCGCTTCAGCCTCCTTTAGAGATTCACAAAAGGGAGATAGCTCTCGAAAGCCTTGAGGACGGGGCTTATTTAAGACACCTCTCATTTGCTTACATGGATAGGCTCTACGACTATATTCTAAAAAACAAGACCCCTCTCCACTTATATTATTCCTCAGCCCTGTACGAAAACCCTTCGGCGCAACCCATGGAGGCTAAGGGGTGGATAGGCTCAGAGTTAATATTCGATATTGACGCCGACAAATATCGGGGATGTAGCGAATCATATTACATCTGCGTCAAGGACAACCAGGTTTTCAACGCCAAGCCTGATTCCTGTAAGAGCGGTGGTAAGCCTTTGGAAATCCCCTTAGTATCGTGGAATTGTATTAAGAGGGCTCTTCAAGACGCTGTGAAGCTCAGGGATATCTTAATGACTGACCTGGGCTTCAAGGATGTAAAGATTTTCTTCTCAGGAAACAGGGGTTTTCACGTTAGAGTATCGGATGAGGCTGTGCTTGCTTTAAACAGTGAGGAGCGGAGGCTTATCGCTGACTATGTTTCATGTGAAAACCTTGACCAAGAAAGGGTTTTCCCCACGCAGAAGTTTAAGAGAGAGGAAAGGGTCGTGTTCTCTAACGTGGAGTACGGGTTGAGGAGAAGGGTGAAGGATGAGGCCGGGAAGGCCGGCATTCTAAGGAAGGATAGGTTGAGAAACGAGGAGGTATTCACCATAAGCATGGACGAGTTGTTGCAAATACTGCCAAGCGTTTGCGTAACAATAGATAAGGTTGTGACCATGGATTTGTCAAGGCTTTCCAGGTTCGTCGGGAGCTTGAACTGTAAATCAGGATTGAAGGTCGTGGAGGTAACCGACGTCTCCAAGTTCATGGATTACACGTACAAGGATCTCTCACCGTTCAAGGGGAAAATATCGATAACGCCGCTGGTTGACTTCCCAGGGCTACCAGTATATGGAAACAGGATCGATCTTCGTAGAGGAGTGAAAGTGGAGCTAGACGCTGAGGACGCATTGCACGTAGTTTTAAAGGGCCTAGCACACATATTTAGTATAAAATCCTTGGAGGTAAGGGCTTGAGTAGCCCATTGATACGTTTGATCAGGGATGAGATGTTTTCCAGGAACATCCAGGTAATTCCTCCCAGTAGGATTGGAGAAGTCAGGGGAGTGGTTGAGAGGGCGCTCATTGGATTAGATGTTGGCGACAACAGGTCCAGGATTATTGTTAAAGACATGATTGTCAACTTAGAGCAGGATGCTGAATTGTTGTCGAGGACGAGGCTTGTTAAAGCAGTACTAGGTGGCGAGGAGATGCCAGAATCCTTCGACAGAGACGTATTGGAGCTTGCTAGAAGAGTGATCAAGGCTGAGCAAGCAATCCTGTCAGTGAGTAGCATAGTAGTAGGTAATAAGTACATGGCATTATTCACGAGCGATTGCAGGCTCGAGGATCGTGTTTTCCGTAAAGGCGATGTAGCCTTGCTCACTCAAAGTCAATTAGTTAAGGGGATTCTCCTAGATTGTTTAGAGACGTTGAAACATCCTATTGTAGAGCAATAGAAGAAGGCGGTTGTTTTTAAAAAATTTGCATGTAAAAGCTGTAGGCTATGAAGAATGTTACCGCCAACGTGATTGAGAGTATTATGAGCATTGATGTTTGAAGCAGAACTCGGATTCTCTCATCCTTCAATTCCTTGAAAACCCTGGGTCTTACATGGATTGAGAAGTGTGGTAGTATGAAGCCGATTACAGCGGAAAACAGTATCAATGAGGAGTACAATATTGAAATCGCTATTAACTGTATAGCACTGTTTGGGTTGAAGTATTGGAGGTTCATGATGTTGTAGACCCAATTCCCAAGTACAGCCACAGTTAAAAGCCCTGCAAGCACCATGGAATACTTCCTCGCCTTTTCCAACACTACGTCATATTCAACGAGATATGAGTAGAGATCCTTTCTAAAGCGGTCTTTCATCTACATCTCCACGGCTTCAAGTATGTTCTGCTTTGAATAAAAATCTTTATTACTTTTCAGACCTGTGAATAAATTAAGCAGTTAGGAATGGTGGTTGAATGAACGCTAGACTTGTCGCAGGCATTGCTTTACTAATAACCTCTGTGACATTATACATTTACCTTGCATTCATGTTTAATCCTGTCCAGCATAACATTCCAGATGACGCTGTCGCTTGGATAGCATCTTACGCCAAAGCATCAAGCAGTCTCGAGGATTATTGTGGAGCATTCCACGGGGCCTGTACATGGGTGTTGAAAACAGTATACTACGCTGTCAACCCTTTAAGTGTTCAACCCTCCGAGCTAGCATTGATGGGAGGGGTTTCCTTCATACTATCAGCATTCCTTCTCTACTTCCTGATCTTCAAGGATGCTTTAATCGCAGGGTTTTCCACAGCGCTTCTCTCCTCCTCCCCGGTCTTCATATATTGGTTTAAGCCTAGTAATCACGGGTTCTCCGCATGGTTTTTCACGGGACTTTTGGCAATCGCTCTTACAGCATTATACCTTTCCACGAGGAGGAAAATGATCCTGGTAGCTGTGAGCATTGCCTATGGGCTAGCGTTAACGCTCTATCCGGGTGCATGGGTGTTATCAGTCGTTACCGGTATCGCATTCCTGTTAGCGCTTCTGTATGAGAGACCGTCTCCAATCCACGTTTATAGTTTAATAGCCTGGTTGGCGGCTTATGTCGCCCCAGTGTTTCTGCTTGGAACGAGTTATTCGACAAGCATATGTGTGCTTGGGATTATTTGGCTTGCCACCCCTGCAGTTCTCGCAGGATTATTGTATAGGAGTCCGGGAAAGGCGAGCGTCAGATTCTTCACAGCATTCTTTCTCACAGTCTTTTCAATGCTTCTATCGATATATTTGCTTAAAACAGGGTTGTTAACGGGTTACATGGAAATTTTCACTCGAAGGTTTAACCCTGTAATCGACTACGGAATCCTCGGTATCTTCAGCCTAATGGGTTTGATAGTGTATTCCCGGGGCGAAATTCTCGCTGGAAGAGGGTTTGATAGAACGATTTTCCCGGCGGGATTCCTCCTCGGTCTAATCCTCCCCTACGTAGACCCTACTTCCACGTTAACATCTCTAGTTTTCCTAGCACCGCTAGTAGGGATTACACTGGTTTCGGTGTTTGCTTCATCATTGATTGTTGAGAATTTTAAGCGGAAAATACTGTTTGCAACGCTTTCAATAATAATCTTGACTGGCGGAGTGGCGGCAAACGTTGCCTACTCCGTATCAATAGTTGCCGCTAAGCCAAGCATTTACTTAGCAGACATGGATCTCTATATAGGCATTGGTGAGAAACTTTTGAACGAGAGCGCATGGGCTTCAGCGTTGGAAGCGTTGAAGGCAGACTTATCGAGGAGTGGTGGGAACGCGCTAGTAGTCTCATACTGGGACTACTCGTGGTGGATACTCGGGTATCTTGGTGGGGAAGGAGAAGTGAAGGTTTTATCGAGCCCGCTGAGCGATGTAGGCTACAAGAGGCTTGCTTCATGGGTCTTACTAAGCGATGAGTTGACAGCTGTGAAAATCTTGAAGAATATTTCCGAGACAACCGGTGTCTCAACGGTTTACTTGGTCGTCTCAACAGCTTTCAGCTTGAGCCTCACGGGCGGCAAATCAAACAACGCTTATCTCGGAGCAGTGGTTCCAGGGGCTACTACACAGTACGGGATGCAACTACCTTACTACGCTGCGGCAGGGGATTTATACAGGCTTCCACTATACTCATCGCTTATAAACAAATCATACTCAGAGTTCATCAATACTGGCGTCGGCAGGATTGCTTACGAGGTTCCGCTCGCCTGGAGCACGAGAGGCAGTGAAACACTGCTCGCCACTGTTGTCGTTGACGGTTTATCCAAGTCAGGCTTCAACGTTTACAACGTCTTATACAGTCCGAGCAGGCTTTCAAGCACGTTAAAGTATTTTGAACTAGTCAATGTTTCCGCTAAACCAGTCTACTCTGTAGCGGTGTCGTTTTACTTGTATGAGGTTAATTATGCCGTTTTAATATACAGGTTAAATGTTAATGGTGTGAGCGAGGTGGTTTGAATTGCCGATGGCTAGGCATGAGTTACCGAATGTGGGTGACTACGTTATAGGAACTGTAGCAGAAGTGTTCGACTACGGTGCTTACGTCACGCTGGACGAGTATAACGGGTTGAAAGCGTTTCTCCCGTGGAGCGAGGTAGCTTCGAAATGGGTTAGGGATCTCAGGGAGGTTGTGAGGGAGGGGCAAAAGATTGTTGTGAAAGTGATTAGAGTTGATAGGAGGAAGAAGGAGGTTGATGTTTCGCTTAAGAAGGTAGCGGATAATGAGAGGAAGAGGAAGCTTCTATGGTGGAAGAGGTATGTGAAGGCTTGCAAGATAGTGGAGATAGTCGCCCAGCAGATTGGAAAGAAGATTGAGGACGCTTACAGAGAAGTTATTTGGAGGCTGGAGGATGCTTATGGGGACCCCATGTACGCTATAGAGGAAGCAGTGTCCACGGGGCCCCAGGTGTTATTGAAGGCGGGTGTTCCGCAGGAATGGGTTGACGCCCTCGTCAAGGAGGCAGGTAAACATGTGAAGGTTAAGGAGGTTAGGGTTAGGAGAATACTTGTAATGCGCTCCATAGTTCCTGACGGTGTTGAAAGAATAAGGAAGTGTCTCGCGGAGGCTTCAGGGGTTTTAACTGGTAAAAGCGTTAAGCACGAGATATATGTGACCGGTTCGCCAAGATACATTATCGACCTTTACTCGCAGGATTATAAAACTGCTGAAACCCTTATGGGAGAGGTTGTTGAAACGCTGGAGAAATGTTGCAGGACTAATAACATAGAGCTGAGTATTGAGGAGGAGAAGGCTTGAACTGGTTGATGAGGAGGTGCCCGAGATGTGGCAGGTATACGTTATCAGCCTTTAAATGTCCGGTATGCGGGTCGGAACTCGTGGTCCCCCACCCTCCAAGGTTCAGTCCCGAGGATAAATACGTGATATATAGGGTTAAGATGAAGAGGCTGAGTGGAATCCTCCAACTAGATGAAAAACCCTATTATGTCCCGGGTTAGCTTCGAGATTCTCATTTTACTGTTAAAATTTAAAAACTCTTCTTGGAGATATATTAGATCTAGATGCCGCCGTAGTATAGCCCGGCCTAGTATGCGGGCCTGTCGCACGTCCTTCTCCCCTCTTCCACGTTTAAAATAATTCTCTTGCTTCACACATGTTTACATCATCATAGTGATAGTAGATGAGAATTGAGAGAGCGCCGCCGCCGGGATTTGAACCCGGGTCACGGGCTCTCTGCACGCCCTTCTCCATTCTAATACTGCATTACTCATAGTGCTTATAAATTTTTCACCTACTCTGTTCCAAGCATTATGAAGGGTTTGCGAACGGTCTGGGTTTCCGCCCAGGTTTACGGGTCGGCGAGTGCCGGGGGGTTTTTGAAACGTGTTAGTTGCCTTCACAATGATCCCACATTATAGCTTTCGAAACCGGTAACTTATTTTAACCATTCCAGTTTTGATGAATAACGGGGTATTGCATGCTACCGATGATTTACGGATTGATCGCCGGGGTTTTCTGGGGGTTTAACCCTGTGGTGATTAAAAAGTATGGGGAAGGATTGGATACTGTAACGGTCAACGGTGTCCGAGCTTTCCATGCCTTTCTGCTTACATCGATTATCATGTTCGCAACGGCTTCCGCGTACGAGGCGGACTCTACAGGTTTACTCATAATATTTCTTAGTGCCTTATTCGGCCCGTTTTTCGGCGATATTTTCTACGTGAAAGCCATTAGAGGCATAGGCGGCGGGAACGCTATAACCATAGGCTACATGTATGTTTTCGTGGCAGAATTCATCTCTATCTTATTTCTGGGCGAAGCCCCTGATACCCATATTTTGATGGGGACCCTGATCTCGGTGTTCGGCATAGGCTTAATATACAGGGGTTATGGAGGCATCTCTAGCAGGAGGGAATACTTATCGGCTTTTCTTACAGCAGTTTTCTGGGGGTTAAGTACTATTTTCTCAAGGCTTGCCACACTGCACGGTGACCCTCTTTTACTAACCGTGGTGAGGAACTTGTATGTTTTCACTCTAGCATCAAGTATTAAAGGGCCGCGTGTTGTTCGAGAATCATTTTCTCGAACAGGATTTATCATTGGCTTTTTGGCGGGAGGGTTAAGCTTTGGATTGGGAATGGCCTTGTTCATTAAAGCCTTAAGCATGGGAGGGGTTCAGGCTTCAACGTTTCCCACGTTAATAGCTCCTGTTGTTGGAAGGATATTCTCTATAATAGTCAATAGGGAGAAGTCCGGTTTAAACGGTATTGTTGGAACACTTGCCGTAGTTCTTGGATTAAGTATTGGTTTTCTGAAAACTACTTTTTAACCAACTTGAGCACAATATACTCTCTTTCACTGTACTCTTGCCCTGCAATAGCCTTGTAATATCTCGGCTCTGCCAGGACTACCTGTCCTTCTCTGACCAAAACCTCGTAATGTTCTACTGCGAGGATTTTTCTGATGTCGTCGAGACCCATAATCCCCCATTCAATACAATTCGCTACTCCGCTGATGAAATGTCTTGAGAACGGTGTTTCATAATGGGTGTACTTGCACAGGTAGACCAGGACTTTTTCACTCTGCATGCTTGATCTCGCTCTTAACCTTCTTCTGCACAAGGCCCTTGAATAATGCTACAGCGTACAATATCGCCTCAGGCCTTATAGGGCATCCTGGAACATAATAGAACGCGTCAACCTTAACACCTTTCTCCTCGAGGATTTTCTGGAGGCCCTTGATACCTCCTATCGTTGAGTAAGTATCATGCCAGATACCTCCCCCTACTCCGCAGGAGCCCAGCGCTATTACAACCCTTGGTCTCGGAGCAGCCTCTATCGCGTTGATTACTTTCGGGAGGGCTTCAGCCGTGATCGGGCCCGTCAAAAGTATGGCGTCGGCATGCCTCGGCGAGGTCACAAGTTTCACCCCGAATCTTTCAGCATCGTGGAAGGGTGTTAATACGTCGAGTATTTCTATATCGCAGGCATTGCAACTGCCAGTGTTAAGGTGGAACACCCAGATGCTCTTCTTTAAGAACTTACTCACCAACACCACCTGTCCTCCTCTTAGCTACCGATTCTATGAAGGAATTCTTCCTGCAGTCGGGGCACTCGTTTAGGTATTCCTCAGTGATCGGGGATTTCTCCACTACGTAGTACAACATTTTCTGGGTTCCACCACTCCCTTCACACGCTTCGCACTTAGCCCTCTTATGGACGACGTGGACGTAGAGGTCTGAAGCATCGTCGGTAGCTAGCTCGAAATTCCTCGTGCCTTTAATAGCACCCACGGGACAGGCATCGACGCACCTCCAGCAGAAAATACACCTCCCTATAAAGTATCGAATAACAGTGGTGTCCTTATCACTAATCAGTTGTAAAGCGTTTGGCGGGCACGCGTTAACGCAGGCCCCGCACCCGATACACTTGTTCTCATCTATTTCTATTAAACCCCTGAAGTCGGGGGATACGAGCGGCTCCTCGTAGGGGTACTTCTTCGTGACTCTTCCAGATTTAGTAGCCACTATTAAGAGCTTAGCTGGCTTGAGCTTCTCGCCCATAGTTTATCTCCTTCAACCAGGGAGAGCTTGTACACGGAACCATCCTCCTTTATCACTACAACCCTATCCGTGCAGGAGAAGCATGGGTCGATGCTCGCTATTGTTAACGGTGCATCAGCCAAGGGTTGATCCCTCAGCATTACCCTTAACGCGGGAATATTGCTGTAGGTTGGGGCTCTAACCCTCCACCTGTACGGCTTGCCCTCACCTGTTATTACGAAGTGAACGTCTCCTCCCCTGGGGGCTTCAACGACCTGCACCCCTATCTTACCTGGAGGGATGTCGAATTCCTCTAGACGTATCGGACCCTTTGGCATTTGGTCGAGGAGCTGTTTTATCATTGATATCGACTCGAAAACCTCGTCAACCCTGACAAGCGCCCTCGCCATATTGTCTCCCTCAGTGTAGACTGGTACTTTAAATGACACATGCTTGTAGGCTGCGTAGGGTAGGTCCCTCCTGGCATCTCTATCGATTCCTGAAGCTCTCGCAACGGGGCCTTCAACCCCAAGCTTCACGGCATCCTCTCGTGGGAGGACGCCGGTATCGGTCAACCTCCGTTTGACCTGCGGCACGGATGTCGCAATATCTACTAGTTCCTTGAACTCTTTTTCAAGAGTGTCAAGGGTCTCCAGGATCTTTGGCTTCTTCTCCTCGTTAATATCCTTCCTCACTCCTCCAACAAGGTTTATCCCGTAGGTTTTCCTGCTACCTGTAAGGTATTCTGAGAGGTACATTACTTTCTCGCGAATCCTCCACATATGCATGAAGCCTGCATCGTAACCCACCAGGTGGAAGGCCACGCCGAGCCAGAGAAGATGGCTGTGGAGCCTTTCAACCTCTAGGATTATGCTCCTAATGAACTGGGCTCTCTCGGGAACATCGAGCTTCGCAGCCTTTTCAACAGCGAGAGCGTAGCAAGTGCTGTGTTCGAAGCCGCAAATCCCGCATATTCTCTCAGCCAGGAAGTTTACCTGCTGGTAGGTCATTCTCGATTCTCCAAGCTTTTCAATCCCCCTGTGAACGTGGAAGCCTCTATACTTAACATCGACTACCTTTTCCCCTTCAACATGTAGTTCAAAGTACTCGGGCTCGTGGAGAGCGGGATGGTATGGGCCTACCGGCACCGTCGAGGATTCCTCCGTAATCGTTACCTTCTCGCTTACAGGTAATATGCTAGGGCGCTTATCGTACTGGAAATCCTTCCTCAACGGGTAGACATCCGAAGGCCAGCCGGACGGGAGGACGAGCCTGTAAGCACTCCTACCCTCGAGCTCTATTCCAACCAGGTCCCTTGCCTCCATTTCACACCAGTCGGCGGCAGGGACTTGTTCGATGATGCTTGGAGCCCTCGGCTTATCTCCCTCCAAATAGGTTTTCAAAGCGACGTAGAAGCCATTACTGTCATCAGTGAACAAGTGAGTGAGTGAGAAGAATCCGTTCAAGGGGCGTTCATCGGTTGCGACACAGGTTCTGTGGACACATTTAAACTCGTTGAAGAGTTTTCCAGCTAGCCCGGTAATGTACTCCGGCTTGGCTACTATATGGATTGTATCACCGTCCACCATTATGGAAGCATTTGCTGATTCCGCCAGTTTTACATATTTGTCTATAATAGAAGTGTTTCTAAGCATAGTATACACCTATCAATAACCCTGTTATAGATAATGCCATTAAGGGTATATAAAGCTTGAGGAGGCTTACGGGCGCCATATCTATCCTAGTTCTCCCAACTACTGTAGCGGCAACTCCGTAAACGAGCCATGTCACAACTAATAGTGGAACCAGTATTAGGGATGTTATGAGTCCCGGGCTTGTCAGGGACTGCAGAATGATCACGAGGGGGATCATTTTCGCGAGAAGCCTCCTAGTTAACATGGCGTAGATATATGTTGCAAGCAAGGGTCCGCTGAACTCTACGAAAATCCCGGATGCAAGCTCAACCTCTGCTTCAGCGATGTCAAAGGGCGGGCGTCCTGTGCTAACGTAGCTTGTTATAAACAACGTTATCATTGCTGACAGCAGTCCCATGTAAGTATACGGGGATGCGGCTTCCCCTCCCAGTATGAAAGATATCGCGCCAATTGAAAGTATCATGGTAAACTCGTTTACAAGCGAGACAACAACCTCTCTATAACCTCCTATCTGAGAAAACGGGTTTGGAACGAGGAGGGGCGTCATGGCGCCCGAGGCTTGTGCTACAAGGAATAATGCCAGCCCGGCGAACAGGATTTGGAAGTTTCTCTCAGCAATGATGAAATAGTTTAGGGCAATCAATGATGATATCTGAAGAAGAATAGTCAACAGAACCATGTAAGTTGCCAGGGTGGAGCCCGTGAAAGGTTTAACCTCCTTATCCATGAGTTTGAGGAAATCATATAGCGTTTGGGTTACGGGGGGCCCTATGCGTGTTTGAATAGCTGCTTTAACCTTCCTCTCAAACCCGTCCAGCAGTAAGGGTAGTACGAGCATCGCGCCCGACACGACCCCTACTATTATTACATTGAACACGCGCAACCACCTCAAGCCAGGTAGGTTACAAGCCAGATTATCAGGATCGCGATCAACCCGAACCATAGCGATGCCATTATCATGGACTCTATCATTGTTAGCTGAATCTTGTTGAGAAGGATTGACACCTTGTTTATCACGTACGCTAGCTTGATGAAGAACGCGTCACCCACATCTATCGAGTACTGGAGCATCGCCCTAAGCAGGTCTGAACGAGAGCCCTTGCTCCTGTGAAGAGTTTTCTCCAACAAACGCTCAAACCATCGCATCGCGCTTCCTCTTGCCGAGCTCATGCTTCAACACCCGATAACCACTGCTCCTTCTCCTCTTTAGCTTCTTTCAAGTTTCGCACGGATATTAGTATGGCTAGCGGGGTTGTTAAAGCAGTGAGGAATAGAAGTATGTAAACCCAGAAGTCAGCCGGGAATACGTAGAGTAGGAGGTAGGAAAGGATTATTGTAAAGAAGGAGAGGAAGTAGTCTCCAATTAGCTCTGGCTCACTGAGGTTTTTGGGCGGGATTTTCAAAGGCGGCTTAATGGATGAGGTATAGGCCGCTATGAACTTGCTCATGTAGATCACGGTCAGCACGGTTGAGAAACTCACTACTGCGAGCACTGGGAGGGCTAGCAGACTCCCTGTTAAAACGAGGGATAGCGTAGTGAATATCAGGAGGAATTTCACGATGAAGCCAGGGGTTGGAGGGAATCCTGTTAAGTTGAGGAATGTTAAGAAAGCTATGTTAAGCACGTTCGGGGAGACAAGGCCAAGGTAGCCTAGCTTGTAAAGCTCGTGAGTGTTCGCGAGTTGCTCCATTATTGATATGTTGATGAAACCCAGCGCTTTCGCTATGCCATGGTATACGACGTACACGACTATCAAAGTCTGTATGATGGGTTGCCTGACCAAGCCGTAGAGCGCGAAAAGCATTGTAACGACGCCCATGTGCCCCAGTGAGCTGTACACTATCACTTTCTTAACATTTGTTTGAACAGTAGTCATCAAGTAGCCGTATAATGATGTAACAATGCCCTGCGCCATCATAATGTAGAATACTGCTGGGTCCAGGCTGAACATTGAAATCACTACGAATAGTGAGAAAGCCCCCATTTTCGAAAGCAACCCGCTCATCACAGCAGTGCCTGGGGAGGGCGCGTGGTAGTAGGCTGTTGGAAGCCATGAGTGAAGTGGGAATTGGCCAAGCTTGGTTAGAAAACCTATTACAAGAATTACTGATTCTAGGAGTCCAACACTCATGCTGGTTTGAGAAAGCTCAGTCAACGGGATTAGCAATGACTCTATGAAGCCGTGTCTCTGAGAAGTGAGCACCCATATCGACAGTATTGAGATATCGCCCGGTGTCGCACAAAAAACAAGGTATTTTATTGCTACCGGGTAATTCTCATAACCTCTCTCCATTAATATGAGGAGGACTGAAACCAATTCAAGAACTATCCATAGCGTTACCACTTCGATGAGGGTTTCAGAGGAGAATAACAATATGACCAGGGAGAGCATAACGTCCGTTACAAGTTGCTGATACATCACCTTACCGTATATCACTCTGTAGTAACCCTCGGTGTGCAGGGTTAAGCCTATTGCTGCTATCATGGAAAGAAGTATGAAATACGGTTGGAACCATAAAAGCTCTACTACTCCCGCGAGGAAATATAAGCCGGGAACGAGGAATCCGATGATTCTCAAGATCTTTGAAAACCTGGGGTGGGAGTCCGCTACGAGGGCTCCCGTGGCTGAGAGCATTACGGTGAGTACTATGTATGTTTTAGCCAGCATGTTCAAGCGGGCTCACCCCTCTAACAGTGATTGAAAATAATGTTGCTATTAGAACAGGCACTATCATGGTGAACGATACTATGAGGGCTATTGTTGTGAACCCCGATGTGAGTATTGTGAAGTTGTAGAGGACGTTGAGTGTTCCAAGCGCGAGAATGACAACCTGTGGTCTCGTACCAATGCGGTGAACGGGCTGGAGCACGCCCTTTCCCTTCCTGAGGTATATTTTGAAGTAATTTATGCTTATCGATATTGAAGTTGCAATATAGAACGCTATACCTATAAGAATAATTGTTTTCGCCAGGTCCAAACCCTGGTATAGGATTGCGTAAACGCTCAAAACTTTTGAAGTAAACCCAATGGTTCCTGGGATTCCGAGCATGGTGAATACGGCTAGCAGTCCTCCTATAGATGACAACGGCATGAGCGTTGAAAACCCATGTAGCCCGTGGATGTACCTGCTACCATACGCGTGCTCTACTAAACCGATTTCAGCGAACAACGTAGTCTTGTAGGCCGTGTGCATTACTATTGATGTCAGCAAGGCGAGAAAGACGTATTCGCTGGGGTATAAGAGGTAGAGTGCGAATATTAGGCTGATAAACCCGTTGGTTGATATTGTCGCGTACGCCAACATCTTCTTACCATCCCTCTGCCACGTAGCCTGCAATCCTCCGTATATTATTGAGAATATGCCGGACACGATTAAGTAAAAGGCTATGATGGGCTCGTACTCTCCAAAGTCAACCAGACTTACAACCCTGTACAAGCCTAGGAAGCCCAAAGGCGTCATGACACCGCTTAGGAGTGCTGACGCGGGGGAAGGCGCTGCCGAGTGTGCACTTGGAAGCCAGAAGTGTAACGGCACGGTCGCGGCCTTGGTCACGAAACCTGCTATTAGCAGTGGTATAAGATAAGCTGGAACAGTTGTCTCAACAGTTGTGAGGTCTGGGAAGCTTTTTAAAAGGTTTTGAAAGCTCATCGCTCCTGCGACCAGCAGTACCGAGGTAATAATCATTGTGAAGACCGTTACTTCGAAAGTTAGTGTCGAAGTAAATATGAAACCTCTGCTCGAAGTAAGGGAGCCCTCGTAAGAGTGTTCCTCCCCTTCTTTTATCAAACCATATGCTAGGACTTCGGATATCGTCCAGAAAGCGGCGAGAGCTAGTATGTTGAATGAGGAATAGGTCATGGTCAAAGAGATTATTAGAAGATCGAGCAGAATACTGGCTGACGCCGAGTAGTTGCTGATTCTAAAGTAATCGTAGGCGTAGAGGGAGATAATGCTTCCCGAGACAATGGTTGAGACAGCCAGGACTGCCCCGAAAATATCGAGCGTGCCATTAGCATGTAACCCGTAGACACCGATGGCTAAAAGAATGGCGGAGGAGATTTTTAGAAGCAATATTTGAGTGGTAGAAAAACCTTTTTTAAAGCTGGGCAAGATGAAAACCATTGCACCTAGGATGTAAAAAAAGATTAATGTAGACCCGTCCATGATGATCCCTTGGCTACTTGAGGGATTCATACCTTGCCTTAGCCCATGATTCAGCAGTTTTCTTCTTAGCAATATCGAACACTACGGGATCAGCGGAATACACTATCGCCCCTGTCGGGCACAGCGAGCTACAGCCTGGCTCAAGCCCTTTCTTCCTTTGATCATAGCATAGGTCGCACTTGGTGGATATTCTCAGCCCCCTGTCAAGCTGGGGTATGCCGAATGGGCATGCATATAAGCATGCCATGCAGCCTATGCACTTGCTGGGTATGACGTATACAGCGCCCTCCCTGTCTCTCGTCATAGCTCCCGTGGGGCACACGTCTATGCAAGGAGCCTTAGCGCAGTGGAGGCATGAAACCGGAATTTCAAGGCCGAGCGAGGTCCTGTAGACCTTTATGTATGGTTTCCCATCATGGATGAAGTCGCACGCTGCCTCACATGCTCCGCATCCTATGCAAGTTCCTATGTCTATTATTCTGAGATATCTTTGGTGAGATGTGGAGGGGTTATCCAAGCTCATCCAGCTCACCTCGCGAGGGGTTGCTTAACCAGTTTCGCCTGGATCCAGCCGTGCATGAACCTTGCTGCGTAGAGGCCGCTCTTAGTTGCGGGGCCTATCTTACTCGGACCCGTGACCACGTCGCCTGCTGCGAAGACTTTCGGGTTGCCCGTCTGATATCTTTCATTGACTATTATCGTATTGCTCTTGGATAGTTTTATACCGAGCTTGTTCAAAACCTCCTCGCTAGGGCTTAATGGAGGTGTTGCCGTCTCCCCCGTTGCGAAAACCACCGTGTCAGCCTCTATTATGAACTCGGAGCCCTCAATCGGCACGGGCTGGGGCCTGCCTGTCTCGTCGGGCGGGCCGAGCCTCATCTTCTGCATTTTAATACCCTTCACCCACCCGTTTTCAGCCAGTATCTCAACTGGGGCCACCAGCTCCTGGAACTCCACGCCCATTCTCTGAACCCTTTCTATTTCGAAAATCCCGGCTGGCGCTTCGTTTATGGTTCTCCTGTAAAGGAGGTATGTCTCAGCGCCTTCCCTAAGCGCCTGCTCCGCGGCATCCACTGCACTGTACCCTCCCCCGATCACCACAACCTTCCTGCCCGTCTCCGGCTTCCTATCGATCAGTTTTAATTCGAAAATCCTGAAACCATATACGTATTCGAGCGCTGAGGCGACGCCTTTCACGTTGGAGCCTGGGAGGCGCGGTATCTTGGAAACCCATGTACCCGTGGTTATCAATACTAGGTCGTGGTTGTTCACAACCTCCTCAAGGCTTATTTTCTTTTCAACGAACATGTCACCTTCCTCGTGGTGTTTCCCCTCACCTGTGAAAACCTTGGTTCTGGTTGAAAAGCTTACCCCGAACTTCTCCTCAAGCTCTTTAACGCCGAGCAACACTCTATGCCTGGGTATCCTCCATGGAGGAATCGCGAATATCATTAATCCTCCCGGTAGCGGTTGCTTATCGTAGACTGTTATCTCGTAGCCTTGGCATGACAAGTATCCTGCTGCAGCTAAGCCGGCGGGTCCGGCCCCTATTACTGCTACTTTTAAACTATTTGACGGCGGCCTCTCCTTACACATGAATGCGTATTTAACGTAATCACTCAAAGCTCCTCACTCATGCGTTGTTATAATTGGAAGCCCTTATAATCCTTATGTGTGGTTACTTATACCATGCCTAAAAACACGTTTTTCCCATCTAAATATATATCAATCAACATTTCTACATATGTCTAAGCTCTTCCCTCTCGTAAGTGGTTTATTAGGATAAACCGGCAGTATTTCTTAAACTAAGGAGAGGTTTGCGGGCTGGAATAATGAGCAGGATTAGGATAGTGTTCATAGATGTTGACGGGACCATTACGGAGGGCAGGGATACGTATCTCTTAGACCTAGAGCTCGTGAGTGTTCTTAGAGAGCTCACCAGTCAAGGAGTCTACGTCAGCATAGTGTCAAGCAACGCTTTGCCCGTGGTCATAGGGCTCTCAAGATATCTCGGGTTCAACGGCCCTGTCACAGGGGAGTCTGGCTCACTCATACACTATGACAAGTGGGGTATCGTCGAGCTTGCGGGCTCGCCTACAAGGCACGTATATGTCGACGTTCTAGAGAGGTTTAAGGATTACGTTGAAGAATCGTGGCAGAATCGCTTCAGGATTTACGAGTACGCCTTGAAGGTCAGAAAGGGGTTTGACGGCTGGATGGTTTACAAGAGGATTGCGGAGTATGTTGAATCCACGTATAGGGATGTTCGCGTGGGCTACAGTGGCTACGCAATACATTTGATGCCTAAAGGGGTGGATAAGGGTGTTGCAGTGAAATACATCCTGGATCGAATGGGCATCAGCCCTGACGAGGCCGCAGGGGTTGGGGACAGCGTGATGGATGCTGAAATCATGAAGCATGTTGGCTACAAGGTCGCCGTGGGGAATGCTGACGAGGGGTTGAAGAAGGTCTGCAATATCGTTCTCGATAAGCCGAGCTCCAAGGGTGTTTTGGATTTTGCGTGGAAGATTATTGAGGGTGCTGTGTAGTTGAAAAAACTAGTATTGTTCGACTTAGACGGGACTTTGGTGGATAGTGAGGATTTCATAGTCTGGTCTTTTCTCGAGGCTGGGAGAAGGCTCGGCGTGGAGGTTGATCCTGAAAGAGTAAGGAGGATGATCGGCTACCCGCTGGACAGTGTTCTCGGGGAAGTGTTTGAACCCGGGAGCATTGACCTTGAGGAGTTCAAGAGGGTGAGGAGGCGCATCGTTGAGGAGAACTGGAGGAGCATGGTGAGAATTTTTCCGGACGTTTTAGAGACTCTAGAATACTTGAAGGGGAAGGGATACATCCTCGGCGTCGCCTCCTCGAGCGTGACATCAAGAATTAATGCGTTCCTAGAGTTTTTCAGGCTTAAAGAATTCTTCCAGGTAGTATCCGGTGTTGGGGAAGGCGTTAGAGGTAAGCCCGAGCCCGACGTCATCTTGAGAGCGGTTGCCCGGGCCGGGGTTTCCCCGCGCGACGCAGTCTACGTGGGCGACAGGGTAGTGGACTGTATAGCCTCACGCGGGGCGGAGGTTGACTTCATCCTTGTTGAAAGATCCACGTACTCCTCGATCACGGAGTGCGAGCCTGTTTCAACCGTTAAATCCTTGAAGGAGCTCACCCGCCTCCTCTGAACACTTCTCCGCGGAATCCTATTTTAGGATGTGCAACAATAATTATCAATGCCCGCGGCACTCCCGGCGGCGGCATGGTTGTGACGCCGGGCGTAGCCCGGTGAGTGATTAACCGGCCTCCTGCCGCGGGTACATGAAGCAGGGCTTTAAAACATTCCATGAATGTTTCAAAGATCAAGAGGGGTAAAGTATATAAATCCCCATGCTAGATAAGTATCTAGACGCTTACTCGGTAATATGGAGACCCGAGCCAACCGGGGAATGCTACCCCCGGGATGCTCAGGTCTGACGAGGGGTGCACGGGTTTAGCCCCGTGTTAAGCGCAGAAACTCTCCCACCGTCCAAAGCGGCCGTAACTCCGGTTGATCCTGCCGGACCCGACCGCTATCGGGGTGGGGCTAAGCCATGGGAGTCGCACGCTCCGCCGCTGCGGGGCGTGGCGCACGGCTGAGTAGCACGTGGCTAACCTGCCCTCGGGAGGGGGATAACACCGGGAAACTGGTGCTAATCCCCCATAGGGGAAGGCGCCTGGAAGGGTCCTTCCCTGAAAAGGCCCGGCAGGGGTTAGCGCTGCCGAGCCGCCCGAGGATGGGGCTACGGCCCATCAGGTAGTTGGCGGGGTAACGGCCCGCCAAGCCGATAACGGGTGGGGGCCGTGAGAGCGGGAGCCCCCAGATGGGCACTGAGACAAGGGCCCAGGCCCTAAGGGGCGCACCAGGCGCGAAACCTCCGCAATGCGGGAAACCGTGACGGGGCTACCCCGAGTGCCCCCTTTCCGGGGGCTTTTCCCCGCTGTAGGAAGGCGGGGGAATAAGCGGGGGGCAAGTCTGGTGTCAGCCGCCGCGGTAATACCAGCCCCGCGAGTGGTCGGGACGGTTATTGGGCCTAAAGCGCCCGTAGCCGGCCCGGTAAGTCCCCTCCTAAATCCCCGGGCTCAACCTGGGGACTGGGGGGGATACTGCCGGGCTAGGGGGCGGGAGAGGCCGAGGGTACTCCCGGGGTAGGGGCGAAATCCTATAATCCCGGGAGGACCACCAGTGGCGAAGGCGCTCGGCTGGAACGCGCCCGACGGTGAGGGGCGAAAGCCGGGGGAGCAAACCGGATTAGATACCCGGGTAGTCCCGGCTGTAAACGATGCGGGCTAGCTGTTGGGTGGGCTTAGAGCCGACCCAGTGGCGCAGGGAAGCCGTTAAGCCCGCCGCCTGGGGAGTACGGCCGCAAGGCTGAAACTTAAAGGAATTGGCGGGGGAGCACCACAAGGGGTGGAGCCTGCGGTTCAATTGGAGTCAACGCCGGGAATCTCACCGGGGGCGACAGCAGGATGACGGCCAGGCTAACGACCTTGCCTGACGCGCTGAGAGGAGGTGCATGGCCGTCGCCAGCTCGTGCCGTGAGGTGTCCGGTTAAGTCCGGAAACGAGCGAGACCCCTGCTCCCAGTTGCGACCCAGGGCTACGGCCCTGGGGCACACTGGGGGGACTGCCGCCGTTCAAGGCGGAGGAAGGAGGGGGCCACGGCAGGTCAGCATGCCCCGAATCCCCCGGGCTACACGCGGGCTACAATGGCGGGGACAGCGGGTTCCGACCCCGAAAGGGGGAGGCAATCCCTCAAACCCCGCCGCAGTTGGGATCGAGGGCTGCAACTCGCCCTCGTGAACGCGGAATCCCTAGTAACCGCGCGTCAACATCGCGCGGTGAATACGTCCCTGCTCCTTGCACACACCGCCCGTCGCTCCACCCGAGGGGAGAGGGAGTGAGGCCTGGCCGGCTTGGTCGGTCCGAACTCCCTCTTCCTGAGGGGGGAGAAGTCGTAACAAGGTAGCCGTAGGGGAACCTGCGGCTGGATCACCTCCTGCCATTAGGCCGGACGGTGGGAGGGCTGCTCAGCTTAACACAGGGTTGAACCCGTGCACTCCTCTGATGCTCATGCAACACGGGTGTAATGCCCGTGTGAAGGCGCTAACCCCTGGTCAACAGGGGTGATGGGCGCTGTGGGGGCTGGTACATTCAGGGGTACCAGTCGAATTCACGGGATCCTGCTCCTCGTCCCTGGGGCTGCGGCGAGGACGCCGCCCGGTGGATGGCTCGGCTCGGGCGCCGAGGAAGGCCGTGGCAAGCTACGATAAGCCCGGGGTAGGCGCAAGCAGCCGTCGAACCCGGGATCGCCGAATGGGACTTCCCGCCACGGGTCTACCCGTGGCGCCTGGTCATCCGGGCGGGAACCCCCCGAACGGAAACATCTTAGTAGGGGGAGGAGAAGAAATCAATCGAGATCCCCTGAGTAGGGGCGACCGAAAGGGGGACAGCCCAAACCAAATCTCCACGGGATAACCGTGGAGAGATGTGGGGTTACGGGTTCCCGGGCTGGGGGTAAACCCCGGGGAGCCGACCCATGGTAGCCGAAGTGGTCTGGAAAGACCCACCGTAGAGGGTGACAGTCCCGTAGGCTAAACCATGGGGGCTCCTGCCTGGGAACCAGAGTACCACGGCTTGGTTTTGCCGTGGGAAGTCGGGGGTCACCGACCTCCAAGGTTAAATACGTCCCGAGACCGATAGCAAACTAAGTACCGTGAGGGAAAGCTGAAAAGAACCCCGAAAGGGGAGTGAAAAGAGCCTGAAACCGGGCGGTTACATACGGCGCGGCCCTCAAGAGGTGAGACCCGTTGAAGGAAACCGGGGCGACCCGGGAGTACGAAACGGGTTGATCGGGGTCGCGCCGTCCGTCTTGAAACACGGGCCGGGGAGTCCACGGTAGTGGCGAGCTTAAGGGGGTCAAAGCCCCGTAGGCGTAGGGAAACCGACAAGCCCGCAGCCGCTTAAGGCGGCGAGGGGCGGGGTCCCAAAGGGCCTGGAGTCACTGCCGTGGAACCAGAAACCGGGCGATCTAGGCGGGGGCAGGGCGAAGCCGGGGGAAACCCCGGTGGAGGCCCGAAAGGGTTCTGACGTGCAATTCGTTCCCATGACCCCCGTCTAGGGGCAAAAGACCAATCTAGCCCGGTGATAGCTGGTTCCCGCCGAAGTGGGTCTCAGCCCAGCCCCGCCTGAGGTGGGCCACGGGGTAGAGCTACGGATCGGGGGTGCGGAAGCCGAAAGGCTTCGGCCCCCGGTCCAACTCCGAACCTGTGGCCACCGTAGAAGGCGGGAGTGGGGTTCCCCGGCGTAAGGCCGGGGGCCGAGGGGGGAACAACCCAGACCGAGGTTAAGGCCCCTAAGTGCCGGCTAAGTGCCAATCAAAGGGCGTCCCGCGACTCAGACAGCGGGGAGGTGGGCCTAACAGCAGCCATCCTTTAAAGAGTGCGTAACAGCTCACCCGCCGAGTCGCGGGGCCCCGAAGATTGGTCGGGGCTCAAGCTGGCCGCCGAGACCTCGGGGCACGGCTCCGTTGGAGCCGTGATCCGGTAGGCGGGCGCCGGGTCGGGGCAGAAGCCGGGCCGTGAGGTCCGGTGGACCCGATCCGGGTGCAGATCCCGGCGGCAGTAGCAGCGAAGAGGGGTGAAAATCCCCTCCGCCGGAAAGGGCAAGGGTTCCTCGGCAACGGTCGTCGGCCGAGGGTTAGCCGGTCCTAACCCGGGCCGTAACACGGACCCGGGGAATGGGAAACGGGTTAATATTCCCGTGCCGCGGGGATAGGTGCGGCAACGCAAGCCCCACCTCTGACGCCTCCGGATAGGTGGACTGGGGGCGTCCGAAGGGGCGCAATCCAGCTAACCGGTGAAGGCCTCGGAGAACCGTAATGGTGAGAGGGGGCTGAAGCCGGGAATGGGGCTCCGTTAGGAGCCTTCCACCGACTCCGGGGGCCCTTGAAAAGGGGGTGGGGAACGATTCCCCGCGCCCGTACCGAGAACCGACACGGGTGCCCCTGGGTGAGAAGCCCAAGGCGTCTGGGGGATAACCCTGGTCAGGGAACTCGGCAAATTGGCCCCGTAACTTCGGGAGAAGGGGTGCCTGCGGTTCTGGGGGATAACCCTGGGTCCGCAGGTCGCAGTGCCTAGGGGGGCCTGACTGTTTAATAAAAACATAGGTCCCCGCAAGCCCGAAAGGGTTTGTACGGGGGCTGAATCCTGGCCACTGGCGGTCCGTGAAACCGGGGTACAACCCGGCGAAGCGCCGCTGAAGGCCGGGAGTAACTCTGACTCTCTTAAGGTAGCCAAATGCCTTGCCGGGTAAGTTCCGGCGCGCATGAATGGATCAACGAGGTCCCCACTGTCCTGACCAGGGGCCCCGTGAAGACACGGAGCCGGTGCACAGTCCGGCAACCCCCCGCAGGGCGATAAGTCCCCGTGGAGCTTTACCGCAGCCTGGCGCTGGCCCCTGGGTTACGGTACGTAGCGTAGGTGGGAGCCCGTGAAGCTGTGCTCCCGGGCACAGTGGAGGCGGCAATGAAACACCACCTATCGTAACTCGGGGGCCTAACCCCCGGGTAGCCGGGGGGACAACGCTAGGTGGGCGGTTCGGCTGGGGCGGCACTCCCGCGAAAAGATAACACGGGAGCCCAAAGGTCGGCTCAGGCGGGTCAGAGCTCCGCCGTAGAGTGCAAGGGCAAAAGCCGGCCTGACCGGACCCTTGAACACAAGGGGTTCGGACGGGAAACCGAGGCCTAGCGAACGCTCGTGCCCCCCTCGGTGGGGGCCGGGCATGACAGAAAAGTTACCCCGGGGATAACAGAGTCGTCGCGGGCGAGAGCTCCCATCGACCCCGCGGTTTGCTACATCGATGTCGGCTCTTCCCATCCTGGGAGTGCAGCAGCTCCCAAGGGTGGGGCTGCTCGCCCATTAAAGGGGAACGTGAGCTGGGTTTAGACCGTCGTGAGACAGGTCGGACTCTACCCGCGGGGGGTGCGGGCCGCCTAAGGGGAAGCTGCCCTCAGTACGAGAGGAACGGGGCGGCGCGGCCTCTGGTTTACCGGTTGTCCTGGCGGGCAACGCCGGGCAGCTACGCCGCAAGGGGTAACCGCTGAAAGCATCTAAGCGGGAACCCCTCCCCGAAAAGAGGCGGCCTGTCGCCACGGCTCTGCCGTGGCGGCACGGGCTCCCGTAGAAGACGGGGTTGATGGGGCGGGGGTGTAAGCCCCAAGGGGTTGTCCCCGAGGGGTTCAGCCCGCCGCTCCCAATCGCCCGACGCCGCAGTGTCTCACTCAGGGGACGAGCCGGGTGGATGCTTAACTGCAACCCGGGGTAGAGCGGGATCCCGTGGATTCGAGTATAAGCCCTGAATGCGCCAGCCCCCGCAGCGCCCTTTCAAACAATTCTCTTGAAACACTGTTCGCTTTCGGAAGAATGCGTGTTCAGAATGGGGTGACGGTCCTCATCCCCATCGCAGGGTAGGATTACCGTCGTGTCATCACTGCTTACCCATATCGTGATAAAATCCTTAATACTTTACTAATCCAGCACTGGGCTCATCCCTGCCGGTGTTTGAACCAGCTTGTCGAATCCGTTGGGCGGCACTGCTAATTCTTTATTACTTTAACATGAGATATTAACGGTGGTAGTGCCCGGGTTAAAGGGGTGGTTGATGGTTATAAGCTATTTTAAGATGATAAGGCCCTTGAACTCTTTCATGAGCGGGCTCGGGGTGGTTTTCTCCCTCCTCGTGTTCAACTCATACAGGCTTGACCAGTACGTGTTACTGCTAGCGGTATTAGGGTTCGCAACAGGCTTCACGGCCACAGCAGCCAGCATGCTGGTCAACGATATCGTTGACGTCGAAGTAGACAGGGTTAACAAGCCGTGGAAGCCCTTGCCCAGTGGACGGGCAAGCGTTAAGGCGGCGTGGCTTCTAACACTGGCGTTCTCGGCTACGAGCATTATAGTAAACATTATTGCGGGGCCGAGCCTCGTCCTCGTCACCATAGTCTACCTAACAATGGGCTTACTCTACAATTTCTTGCGTAAACACTGGTGGAGCCAGTTCATGGTTTCAGCGTCGACAACAGGACCGATCGTTTACGGATACGTGGCGTCAGGTCTCCCTGGAGAAGCCCTCGGCTTCACAATACTCTTCACTCTGACAATCTTCATAGTTAACACCGGGAGAGAAGTATTGAAAGCCGTCCAGGATATTGAAGGGGATAAAGCCCTCGGCTACGAGACCATTCCTTTAAAGACAGGTGTCCCAACATCCATTAAAATATTGAAAGCATGCGGCATCCTGGGACCTTTAACCGGGGTCTTAGCCGGGGTGTTAGGCGGGGCAAGCATCCTATACCTCACCCTAATACTTATAGCAGGATACCTCTACTCGTCAAGCCTCTTCAAAACATGTAGGAACCCTGGGGATAAGCAAGCCCTGGAGGATTCGCGTAGAAACACTTTGAAAGCAATGCTCCTCGGGCTCGTAGCCTTTTGGACTAGTAGAATAGGGTTTACAATATCTTTTTGAAACGCCCGTATAATACGGGAGTAGAGGCCATGAGCAACCCTAGTAGGAAGAAGCCTGCTAAGATCCCGTACGGCGTTGATGCCGAGGACATGTACACTAGAAGCGCGACCATTGAAACTCCCAACCCCATTGCAAGTCTCTCCGGGAGGCTCAGCGAGTCCAGAATCCTCATGGAGCGGTCAATGATGCTATTGGCAAGTGTGAAGGGGGACGCTAGCCCTAGCAAGGCCCGGCTCGCCGAAACCTCCTATCCGTTGGCAATGTTTACAATATTGATCAGGATAGTTAATGCGGGAGGTTGAAGCCAGGGTTTCACGCTTTTAAACCCGAATTCCTTAACCGAGAAAAGCCCGCATGCAAACCCTATCAACACCCCGCCGGCCACATACCAAGGGTAGTGCACCATCAGGAACACTCTGCTCAATGAAACACCTGTCACAGTTATTATTGAGAAAACGGCAAGCGTCTTCCTCCTCACCTGAAGAACTATAGATGTCCAAAAAGATGTTGAAACCTGGGAGTGGGTACTGGGGAAGCCGGGTTCAGAGGCCTCAGCTCTCCAAAACTCTCGGGGAGGACGAGGCAGGTTTAGGGAATACTTGAGAGCAATGTTCAAAGAACCCGAGAACAATACTGCAACAGCGGCGCTGATCCCCGCCCCCTTCCCCCATGGTTAAGAACAATACGATTCCAGCGATCAAGTAGAATTTCTCGTCTCCTACGAGGGTCCACGCGACCCACATCTCCCTATTATTCAAGGCCGTGGTAAGTGCTAAGAGAATTCCCGCTGTAAGACTCAGCGGCCAAAGGATTTTCTAGAGGGGGAGACCGCTTCTCAATTAAACCATCCCTAGGAACTGAATATTGTTCCAGCAACCTTCTTATACTCCAAAATACTAGCTGTTTTCAACGGATCTATCCCTCTCATCCTGGCAAGCTTACAGCTGGATAGTCCGAAAACCATGGACCCGTACATTATCTTGTCTAGTAAGCTAACCCCCTCTAGGACCAGCCTGTGGAATCTCCCCGTCACCTTAGCATATATCGTCCTCATGAAGTCTACAAGCATAACGCCCACCTCGTCACCCGGGTCCACGACCTCGAGAACCGTGAAGTCTTTAAGGAAAGGCTCCTCATACCCGACTATATCGTTATGCATCCATTCAGGGGCAACATCGACTTTCACAGGTATCTTAGCATTCTCGTTAAACTCGTTCTTCCCCCTAAGCCCCAGCGATTCCAAGGGGGAGTGAGTCGAGATTACTAGTAGGCCTTTACACCTGTTAACCCATTCAGCGATCACCCCTGCATCAGCAACGGCCTTCCCAGCCTTCTCTTCCAGAAAAACCACGCTATTCTCTACGATTTTGAAAGGAATGTTTAACAAGCTATTCTCGTAAAGTAGCTTCAAGATCCCGTAAAGCATTGAGGGGAGGCTTGCCCTCGGCGCCAACCCCTCTGGTAATTGAACATGCGGAATACCGTGCTCGTAGGCCCTGGTTTTCAACAATCCCCCGCTCGAAACAGTCACCATGGGGATATTCCTTTCCAGCGCAGAGTCAAAGATTTTCAAAGTTTCAATAGTGTTTCCACTATAGCTTACAACGAGCAGTAAGTCTTCAGGACTCGTATAACCGGGGAGTATGTGGTTTTTCACGGTTGTCACTGGTATTGATGAATACATTGCCGAGAGCGTTGATAATATATCACCAACAATACCGCTTCCGCCCATGCCGGCCACGATTATTGATCTGAACCCTCTATTAAACCTCACGGGCACAGGTTTCTCAAGAGCAATCCTTGCTTGCCGACTCCACTTTAAGTACATTTCCTCCATAACCAGTCCCGATTTAATTTAAGCTCGCAAGAGTAAATAAACAGTAGTGAAGTGAATGAACCCGTTAATAGAAGACTTGACGAGGGGCTGGAAAGTAGTATACACTCATTACGCCGGGGTCATGGCTAAGCTAGCCTCGCTGATAGTGAAGGCCTCGGATAAACCGGTCGTGCTTGTAGATGAGAAAAACATCATACTAAACCACATCCCATTAGATGATGTGGAATCAGGCAAGGTGATACTAGGGCTTGCACAAGGAGCTACCAGGGTCATAATTGTAGAGCCCGATAAGATTCCTTTTCTCGGAGGCAGTGTTGAAAACATAATCGTCTTCACAACCCCTCGTCCCGGGTTAAGGATTCCGAAGGTTTTCGAGAAAACATATATCGTCAAGGCGGGCGACGAGTATGTTTACTCCAACAAGAAGTCTTTTCTAAAAATAAGGTTCAGAGTCTTGGGGGACAAGCTGGTCGTTATGGAGAAGCCTCCTGGGATGCTGGGGGAAGGGCTTGAAGCGCTGAAGAACGCGATGCTAACCTACGGTGAACTAAATGTGAAAGACGCAGTGTTCATCTTGGCCAAGGAGCTTGGAGTTGGGAAGAACGAGGCCCGGAGGATTCTGAGCCAGCTAGTTCTGAGAAAATATGTTAGAGTTGTTAAAGGAAGAGTCAACCTCTACTAATGCACGAGCGATTCGTCGAAATAGACTTTTTTCAAGCCTAGTTTCTTGTAGACTATGTTAACGTACTCGTCTATAGTCGTCCTTGGAACTCCCAGCCTCTCAGCTCTGGATACAACTATGTTTTCAACCACTGCATATTTCTGATACTTTTCGTTAAGCTCCTTCCACGGTATCCCGCTCAAAGCTTTAGCAATCGTGTTGTCAAGCGGTAGCTCACCCATAAGGATTAGGAGCGAGATAATAGGGTAGCCTATGTAGCTTTTGAAAACAGTCCCGTTATCGTTGCTGAAAACCCTGAAAGTGTCAGCCCCCTCCTTGACAGCAACCACCGTGTACTCTTTCTCACCAGTGCTCGACGTGACCAGTGCTTTGTTAGCTCCTACCATTCTAATCCTCCCGTCTCCAACGGCTCCAATAGCTTCCAAAACCTTTATTCTCGGTGGTTTTGAAAGAAGTTTAAGGCTCAACCAACCCCACCTGACCTAAACCTTTCTAATAATAAGAGGATTCGAGGATTCAACCACCCCTCTACCACTAACCTGTTGCCCTATGCCGAGCCTTAAAACCTCGTAGTATGCTTCAGGGTCGAGTATCAAGTAGAACTCAGCATCCTTATCATCCACCCTACCGTGAACCAGGATGCAGGGCTCCTCAACCCCCTCAGGCTGTTCGACACTTATGACGACCCCTTCATACTGAACGCGTTTTTCCAAGTCTCTCATCCTAGGTAAGAATACACCGATCCAGCTAATAAAAGTAAGTTAAACAGTAATATACTAAGCAAATACATAAATATATATGGTGGTAGGTTTGACCGAACCAATTACTATGAGGTCGGCTGTAATGGAGCTTAACACGGGAATAGTGATAGCTGGAGCCTACGCTGACAAGGTCAGGAGGACGTTGTTCGCTCAACTAAAGGAGGTGATGAAAAGCAATAAGGATTTCACAAGGGAAATAGCGAGAGCATCAGGGGAATTGAACAGAATCCTCTACCACATACTCGTTGAAACAATCAGGGTTGAGAAAGGTGATGCTGTGAGAGTAAGAATTAAATATAGCGTGGACAGCTCATCAAACAGGATCGTTTTCGATTACAACACCCTCAGCCTGGAGGTTTTCAGAAGGGTTAAAGATGAGGAGGTATCATCTATTATTAAGAAAGTCCTAGATGAGAAGCTCGAGGAGGTTAAGAATCAGTACGCCACGCTCCCGAGCAGGGAGGAAGCCGAGAAGATATTGAAAGGAGAAGTGGTCGAGCCGGAGAAGCCGTCAGCTCTCGAGGTTCAAGAAGACGTTTTGAAAAACGTTAAATCCATAGACCTATTAGGTGAAACGATAACAGGAGGATACCTGTTCAAGATCAAGGGACATGCGGACCAATCCATCGGAATGCTTACCATCGAGCCCAGCGACAGGGGTGTTTTAATCGATGCTTTAATACTGAGTAATGGGAAGGGATATAGGTACTTGAAGACTTCCGAGATGAGTAAGGAGGTCTTAGCTGAGAATCCGGATTTAATCCTTAAAGAACTCCAAGGTGTTAAACCAGCAGAGCTTGAGGCGAAGCAGGCCGAGGAATTCATCAGGGAGAAAACATCTATGGCTATTTAGAATGGAAACGGTGAATAGAAGCGGCAAGCTCGTCCAGGAATCGCTTGAAAACATCTTTTTTCATCCTAGCCCCCGCTGCGTAGGGATGTCCCCCACCATGGATGCTGAGCCTCCTACTCAGCTCCCTTAAAACCTGGTTCAAGTCAAAGCCTTCTCGGCTCCTCAAGCTTAAAACGTACATGTCTCCTCTTGACTCAGCAGCCATTCCGACGATAGTGCCCCCGTAAACCATTGCGTAGTTGGCGGCCCTGCCGAGGCTTCCGATCGGGTCTACCACGTAGGAAATGCTTCCATACACGTTCACGTTGGTCTTAACCCACAGTCTCAACTTCTCGTCTACTTTGGCTTGATGGAGAGCCCTGGAGACAAGGTCTCGGAGCATACTGGGAAGCTTGTTCTTGCTAAGATGAGCGACCACTTTCCTCTTGAACTCGTGGTCGCGTCTCGAGCCCTCGAGCCCCTGAGTGAGAATTCCGGCCTCAAGGAAAATACTCCTTCTATCCCATTTTAAGAGCTCGTCCCTAACCCAGAGGGTTTCGTCGAGATAGTCGCTGATAGCTCCGTATAACGCGACCCTGCCGTACTCGGAATCCAGCCCTTTCTCGCTAAAATACCTGTACGAGAGCTCAGATGCCGAGCAGCATGTATCGTGAATAAATTCAACTCCACCGTCCACAGCGTCGAAGCCTTCTGGCAAAGGATGGTGATCGATATATGTGACTCTACCACTCTCGGCACGGGTCTTCAAAACCCTCAACAACTCGTCTCTACACAGCTCGTCAATGGCTATATCTAAAATAATTACGTTATCTCCCTGCTTTGTAAACGCTTTCAAATCCTCCACGACTCCAACGGGGTGGGTGAATAACACGTTGCATGCTAACCCTTTCGCCCTAACGTAGGCGCACGTCAGCGTAGCGGAGACGATGCCATCCCCGTCGCCATGGGTTAACACAACCCAGCTACTCAATAAACACCACCTTTTAGAAACGGTCAGCCCCGCGCGAGGATATCATCCCCTCGAAGGGTTACACCTGCCACGCCTCCTCATCCCTTTAAATACTCAGACATTCAGGCTTTATACAGTTAACGCGGAAACCTTTCTGTTTAAAAGAAAAAGTAGGAGGATATTCCCGTAGGGCTTAAAGTGCCGGCTAAGATAGACATAGGGAAGGCTCCTGAAGAAATACTTGAGCTGAGCAACCAGGAAATCCTGCAGGAGTTCATAATGCTTTTAGAGTCGACAGGGGCTTCTAAAGATACTGTTAAAGCGTACCAATCAGCCATCAGTGATTTCCTGGATTTCATAGGGGACAAGCCGTTGAAAGAGGTCACTTTGAGAGATATTCTTGCATGGAGGAATGAGAGGCTTAAGTCGGGCTTCCCCAGGAAGAAAACGCTGGACAAGACAAGGTGGCAGGCAACACTACACTATTACACATTGTTTCTCAAAAGGTTTTTCGAATGGCTCGGCCTCCAGCTAAGGGTCCCGAGCGTTAAGAAACCTTCCTCCAGGATAAGTGTTTTAACAGATGAAGAGGTTGGTAAGCTGTTCCAAGCGGCTAGAAACCCGCTCGACAAGCTTATTCTGCGATTACTGCTGGATACCGGCTTAAGAAGCAAGGAGGTTTTGAACATTAAGGTGGGCGACATAGATTTCGACGGTAGAACCATAAGGGTTGTCGAGGGCAAATACGGCAAGGAGAGATATGTTACAGCATCCAACGAGACTTTCAAGCTTATTGAAGCCTGGGTAAGGCTAAACGATCTTGGAAGAGACGATAGGCTGGTAGACCTGACATATGGCGGCCTCTACAAGAAGCTTAAGAGATTGGCGGCAAAAGCGGGAATACCTCCGGAGAAAATCAGGCCTCACGTTCTTAGACACACTTTTGCCACGAGGGCTTTAAGGCTCGGCATAAGCCTTCCATCGCTACAGAGACTGTTAGGTCATACCGACATAAGGACCACCCAGGTCTACCTCCACCTGACAATTGATGACATTAAGAAGGAGTATAGGGAAAAGTTTGAAACCAAGGTTTCACGGGGGGTTGAGGAGACCCTGCTATGTAACAATTGTGGACGCGACATACCCAGCGATGCCTTGTTCTGCCCGTACTGTGGGAGACGGGTTTCAAACACCAGTGAAAACCTAGCTCTCGCTTAACCCATCCAGAATCCTTCCTACGGCAGCCTCTATAATCTTTTTATAACTAGGATTGGCTGACCTGTACTTGCTCAAGATCTCTTCAGCCTTCTCAACAGGGTAGTCATCCTTGAAGGATGATAGGGATTCCTCAATAGAGGTATTGAAGGCTATAAAGTAGACGGGGGAAACTGGAATACTCCATCTTTCACCACTATACTTTAAGGTTAGAAGTTTTTCAAGATATTCTTCGTCGCTAACAGGATTCTCCAGGATGGCCTTATAGTACTGGGTGAGATAGTGTGAAACAATTATGAACTCCAACTCACCACTCCTATAGCCCTTGAAGACCGAGACTTCACTGTTATCCTCCAACACCGCGTGGGGCCCCTCCTCGATCGTAAAGCCGAGAGCCTTTAACTTGTCTATGAATCCAGACAGGTTCTTCACATCGAGGGAGTAAATCTTAATCAAACCCATCAGCCATCAAGAACAATGATACTGCTGTTTTAAATAAGAGTGGTCGAGCCTTGAGCGAAGTAATAGCAGGGACTAGGTCTGAGTCAAAGGTTATACGGGGTATAAGAAGCCAGCTCTCCGATCATGTAGACTGGATCGATGTTTTAAAAACCCCGGTGAAAACATGGATTCCCGAGGAGTGCTCTATAACTATTGATACCGAGGATTTTGAATGCATACCCATCCCATACTCTTTGACAAGTGAAACAGAAGGCTACCTCGTCTTTGAAGAAAACATCCAGCCTGGGGCAGGTAACATTGTTTTAATGAGATACCCTGAAAACTATCTCGCAACAAGCATCCGTGTCCATGAAGCATTCCGGAAAGGAGTATCAGCGGTAATCCTTTTTGAGAAAGACGAGCACGTTATTAGGAAAATAGCTGTAACGGATCCCCCCACCCCATCCAACATGCCTGGAAACCCTCCGCCAATACCTGTCGTAACCATAGATCATGAGGTTTTCAGGGCATTGGAGCGCAGGTTGAGAATCTCTGGAGGGTTGAAGGCAACCGTTAAGGTGGGAGCGATCCTGAAGGATTCAATAGGATACACCTTGATCGCGGGGATTAATGGTTCAGGTGAAAGCGAAGTCCATGTTACAACCCACCATGACCACTGGTTCCAGGGGGAGGGGGATAGTATTGTCGGGTTGAAAACCCTTCTCGCCTTAGCGAAACAGTTGAGAACCGTTGAAAACAAAGTAAACATCCTCCTGGTTTCCTTCACTGCGAAGGAACTAGGGTCTCCCTACTTATCTCCATATCACTGGTCATGGGGTTCGAAATACTTCCTTCAGGTGATGAGGAATAAGGCTTTATTAGACAACACGTTGTACTCGATAGTAATCGATTCAGTCCACGTTAATACTCCGACAGTATACTACCATCCATCATTGTATAAGGTTGTTGGAGAATCGCTGAAGCCGGGCTGGAACGCGGTTCTCGGGGGCAATCACTACTCGCTTGACAGTCTAACTTATTTGCGCGAAGGAATACCCTCAATGGCTATTACCACGCTGAGTAATGAATACTCGTGGAAAATTCACTACTCAAGCCTAGACAACCCGATCAACGTCAACTCTGACTCGATAACCGTGGAACTATCCGGGTTCCTCGTTAAGACGATATTGGCGAGTAAGTCGGAGGAAATTACCGTTAACAATCTATGGGACTACGTCTCGCTCGATAATTTTCCCTTGGAGTTTAAGGCGATTGTGGCTAAGGCGAGGCAAGCTGAAAGCGTAATAGGTTCACGCAGTGTTTTAAGAATCACTACTAAAACGTTCAGCGATTGTGCTTTGCTAAGGATTAATGATCGCGCAATATTTCATGCCGGATTACTGAGCCCTTTATTGCTGGCTGAGGAGGCTGGAAGAAGGATCGGAGAGGGGGAGATTTTTCTCAACCTCCAGCTATGCAGCGGCAGGTCCTACAGCTTCTTCTTTGCTAGGCACAATAAGAGATTCGTGAAGGAAACCCTGAGCAAGATCGTCGACGACATTGTAAGTTTGCTAAGCGATGAGTTTAGCTCCGAGTACAATTTTAAATTACTCAGCACATTTGATAGGATACAAGGTGGCACTGGTGGAGAAGCAGGGGCCAATGGGAGTTGACAAGTACGCGGACTTCCCTGAATGGTATCACAAAGTGTTGAAAGAGGCCAAGATCGTTGATATAAGGTACCCTGTCAAAGGAATGAATGTTTGGATGCCTTACGGCCTCAAAGCTTTAAGGCTCACTCAGAGAATCCTGATTCAATTGCTCGAAGAAACAGGGCACGAGGAAGCATACTTTCCGACAATGATACCTGAAAGTGTTTTCAGCAGGGAGAAAGACTTTCTCCAGGGCTTTGGCGGTGAAACCTTTGTCGTCGAGGGAACGGCGACTAAGCGTTTCGATGATAGATTATTTGTGAGACCTACTAGCGAAACAGTAATGTACTATATGTGGAACATGTGGATTAAGGGTAGAAAGGACCTCCCCGTGAAAATGTATCAAATAGTTAACGTGTTTCGCTATGAAACCAAGATGACACACCCCATTCTGAGAGTGAGAGAGATAATGGGATTCATAGAAGCCCACACTGCGCATGCATCGATGGATGAGGCTGAGGCTCAGATAAGAGAAGCGCTGGGGATTTACAAGAAATTCTTTGACACTCTACAGCTCCCATATTTCATCGTGAAGACACCACCATGGGATACTTTTGCGGGGGCAGAATACAATTACGACTTCATAACAGTTATGCCTGATGGAAAAGGCCTCGAGCTCGGAAGCGTCATAAATCTGGGGCAGAGGTTTTCGAGAGCATTCGACATAAAGTTCATGGACACTGATGGTGTTGAAAAATATGTCTATCAAACATGCTATGGGGTGAGCGAGAGAACGCTTGGAGCGGTTATAGGGATCCATGGGGATGATAAAGGATTGTTCTTCCCCCCTGAGATCGCGCCTATCCAGGTCGTAATAGTCCCAATAATGAAGGGTGTTGAACAAGACGTGCTGGACTATTCCAGAAACGTGGAGAAATACCTTAAAAACCTTGGAGTAAGAGTCACTGTTGACATGGATCTAGAGCACACGCCGGGTTGGAAGTACTATTACTGGGAGATGCGGGGGGTTCCTACGAGAATAGAGATTGGGAAAAGGGAAGCATCAACAAACACTGTAACAATTGCTAGAAGAGATGGGAAGCCCAAGGTCCAGGTGAAGATTAGTGAAATGTATGATGCGTTGAAAACAGCATGGGAGGAGGTCAACAGCTTTCTCAGGGAGAGGGGTTTGAGACACCTTGAGAAAATGGTCGTCAAGCCACCTATCGAGGGAGGACTTGAAAACGTGAGGGGACTTATAATAGCTCCCTGGGATGGGTCGAGAGAGTGTGCAGAAGAGTTGGAAAAAGACACTGGGAAGCAGTTGCTGGGGGAAATAGTTGAATCCCCAATACCCTTAGACGCTCCCTCAAACCATACCTCATGCCGTGGTGGAAGAGCTGACAGATTCGCCCTTCTAGGAGTCACCTACTAGTCCGAAACAGTGGGTGTAAGATTTTATAAGGGATAGAGTTATTTTTTAATTAGTCCAGCATGGTGTGAAAGAATGAGCGAATATATGAAACAGTTTAAAATACAGGTTGCTTCCAAAATTCCAGGTATAAAATTCCAGGATAAAAGCGGCGGCGAACTCCAGCTGATCAAGGATGGAAATGTTGTAGCGGTAATTAAAGATGAGAAGGACTATGTAACAGTAACCATTAAAAACAACACATTCAAATACGATAAATGGTATACTAAACCAGAGCATTTGGCTGAGACGATAAGAATTTACGTTGAGCGCTCCTAATTCTTAGGGGTTAACCAGCATTTTTTAATGTTGAAGAACGCTTCATATTCTGATCTCTCCTCAACGCTTCCCTCATACTCTAACCTGTATTTGAACAGGGGCGCATCCACCACTAGGGTCTCGGCCTCGCCTCCTTCGAAAGAAGGGTTGAAACCGTATTTCTCAGATAGAACCAGTATTCTCTCTACATCCTCCATTGATAGAACCTTTCCCAGCATGCTGTGCGGGAGGCCCATCGTTGTTATTGATTGAATTATAAATCTTATACCGTACCTGGTTAGGGTGCGAAGATATGTTTTCTGATCAATACCCCAGTTCGGGTGAATTGCTTCAAGACCGTGGTTCAAAGCTATTTTCTCAAACCTTTCTCTCTGAAACCTGCTGAGAACAGCCCCGGACGCGAGCGCTGAGACCCCGTATCTTCTTACACACCTCGATAAGACCTCGTCGAGAACAGTCAACTCTCTCTCCGGGTCCACCACGGTCGCCGTTTCAAGAGGAATTCCCATCGAATAAGCCTGTAGCATTAATACTTGCGGGTAGGGCTTGTGGTATAGCATCGAGTACTCGTAGGATGGTAAGATGCTGATTAACACCTTCACGCTCAAGCCTTTTTCTCTCAACAAGTGAACAGCGAAAACAGAATCTTTTCCTCCGGTAAACAATACTGCAATGTTCAAAAACACCCCCGAGCGAGATTTAAAGAGAAACCAGCGATATAAATAATACTGCTGTTGAAAATGAAGGCAGTCATCGTCGTGGATGATAAAACAGACAGCAATATTGTCAGGGCTAGGCATGGGCTATCATTATTATTTGAGAAAGAAGGGTTCACCGTTCTCTTCGACATGGGCCCTGACGAGGAATTATTGAAGGAGAATATGAGAGTTCTAGGGATAGATGCTTCGAGAATTGATGTAGCAGTAATATCCCATCCGCACTCTGATCACTACGGGGGCATCAAATACATTTCTTGGGAAAACCCGTACATCAAGGTTTTCATACCGTATGGCACGATGGATTCGCTAGGCAGGTCTCTCCGGGCCCATGACGTAATACCGGTAGAGGTTACCAGAACCACTCAGATAGCGAGAGATGTTCTAGTTGTTGGCCCATTCAATGGTCCGCCAACTGAGCAGTATCTCGTTTTCGACATGGGTGAGGAGTTGTTGGTTGCAACCGGTTGTTTACATCCAGGCGTGGAAACCCTTGAAGCAGTGGCTTCCTCGCTAGGGAAGAGGATTGGAGTGCTGATAGGCGGGCTACACCTTCGTAGCGCTCCTGAAGAAGTCGTTAAAGAGACTCTGAAATACATTGTTGAAGAAGTAGGGGTTGGCAAGCTGATCCCCCTGCACTGTACGGGGAGGAGGGCATTAGAATATCTTAGGGAGAAATACAGCAGTGTCCTGGTCGAGGCCGGGGCAGGTTCGATTATAGAGTTTTGAAAATGATCTAGGCTGTTTAGGAGCCTTGCTTTTCAAGCCCCCTATACCTTGGATGATACTTCTTGATATGCTCTATTTTAACTTTCTTCAACTCCTCTTCTGGAAGAATTGCTAATAGCTCCCAGGCAATGTCGAGCGTCTGCTCTATGCTTCTCCTCTCAAACTCACCCTGCCCTATGAATCGTTTTTCAAACTTTTCTGCAAACTCAAGGAATTTTTTATCCCTAGCGCTCAACGCCTCGGAGCCCACGATTACCGAGAGCTCTCTAAGTCTCACCGCCTCGGCGTAGGAGCTGATCAGTTGCATGAACACCCCGTGATGATCCTCCCTCGTCTTGCCAGGCCCTATACCATCCTTCATCAACCTCGAGAGACTCATCAACGGGTCTATTGGCGGGTATACTCCCTTGAGCCACATTCCACGAGAAAACACTATTTGCCCCTCCGTAATGTAACCGGTTAGGTCAGGTATGGGATGCGTTATGTCATCGTCAGGCATGGTTAGAATGGGGAACTGGGTAATACTGCCCTTTTTGTTCACAGCTCTCCCAGCTCTTTCGTAAATGGTGGCCAGGTCTGTGTACATGTATCCAGGGTATCCTCTTCTCCCGGGAACCTCCTCCCTTGCAGCGCTAAGCTCTCTCAAGGCTTCACAGTAGAAAGTCATGTCGGTCATCACTACGAGCACGTGCATGTCATAATTCCAGGCCAAGTGCTCGGCAATTGATAAGGCGAAGCGCGGCGTAGCAATCCTCTCTATAACAGGCGAGTTAGCAGTATTTATCAATGCTACAGTCCTCTCCATCGCTCCAGACTTCTTGAAGGACTCTATGAAAAACATGGCGTCGTCATATGGGACACCTATCGCTGCGAAGACTACTGCGAACTTCTCTTCTTTCCCTAAAACCCTTGCCTGCCTAACTATTTGTGCGGCCACCCTGTTATGGGGGAGTCCTGACCCGCTAAAGATGGGGAGTTTCTGCCCTCTAACAATGCTGAATAATCCATCTATGGCTGAGATTCCTGTTTCAATGAATTCGTTCGGCGGCAACCTGGCTGAAGGATTTAGCGGATACCCGTTTACATCCAAGTAGTCCTCCGGAACTACTTCACCCCCACCATCAATGGGTCTGCCGAAGCCGTCCAATATTCTTCCAAGCATGTCTATCGAGACAGGGGCTCTCAAGACCTCGCCCCTGTATCTCACAGTGGTCTTCTGGAGGTCAACGTCTGAAACCCCGCCGAACACCTGTATAACCGTTGCCGTCTTGCCGACATCTATTACCTGTCCAAGCTTAACCTCCCCATTCGGCAGTGAGACCTCGACGAGCTCGCCGTAGGAGACTCCCGGGATAGTTTCGACGAAAAGCAGGCTTCCCTGGGCTCTGTGAAGCCTGCGGCTTTCCCTAACAATCAGGTTGTAGCTCAATCACCCCACCTCCTGTAAAAGTAGTTCGAATTCTTTCTTAATATCATCCATGATCTCCTGGAAGGTTGTCTCATAGTCGAAGACTGGAATGTCCTTCATTCTCGCGATTTTCTCCTTTGCTTTCATGGTGAGGATTTTTTCCAGTGCAACCCCCTTCCTCAAGGCATCGAATGCGTAGTCATGGAATAAGCTGATAACTTTAGTCATGTATAGAGTTTTCAAAGGAGGCGAGAAAGAGTCAACAGGGCTGAAAGCATCTTGCTGGAGAAAATCCTCTCTCACCACTCGCGCAACCTCCAGTGTGAGCTTATCTTCTGCTGGCAAGGCTTCAGTACCTACTAGTCTTACCAGCTCCTCAAGCTCAGCTTCCTTTTGTAGTATACTCATCAGTTTCTCCCTCAGTAATCCGTAATCCCCTCCCTGCTTACTCCACCATTCTTTAACGTGTTCTACGTAAAGGCTGTAGCTTGTCAGCCAGTTTATGGCCGGGTAGTGTCTACGATACGCTAGGTTGACGTCGAGAGCGTAGAGAGCTCTTACTACTCTCAGCGTAGCTTGGGTGACAGGTTCGCTGAAGTCGGCACCGGGGGGTGAAACTGCACCGATAATTGTTAAACTGCCGACTCTAGGGGGCTCTCCATTGGTTTTTACGAGTCCGCTTCTCTCGTAGAATGATGCAAGCCTGGAGCCAAGGTAGGCGGGGAAGCCTTCCTCACCCGGGAGTTCCTCGAGTCTCCCGCTAATCTCTCTCATAGCCTCGGCCCATCTACTTGTGGAGTCTGCCACCAGTAGCACGTTGTAACCCATGTCCCTGTAGTATTCTCCAATGGTAACCCCCATGAACACGCTGGCTTCTCTCGCGGCCACGGGCATGTTGCTAGTATTAGCGATGAACACGCTTCTCTCCATTAAAGGTCTTCCCGTTTTGAAATCGGTTAGCTTGATGAAGCTGTGGAGCGCGTCAGCCATTTCATTACCTCTTTCCCCGCATCCAATGTAGATTGTAACGTCTGCTTCACTCCGCTTTGTCAACCCCTGAAGAGTCACGGTTTTTCCTGTTCCGAAGCCTCCAGGTATTGCGGCTTTACCGCCTTTCCCAATTGGGAAAAAGAAATCAATGACTCTCAGCCCGGTTACAAGGGGCTCCCTTGAATCAAGCTTCTCTGTAAACGGCCTGGGTTTTCTAACAGGCCATTTCTGATACATTTTAACTTCTACGCCATTGATTTTTGCCACCGGTTCTTCAATAGCGTAGGAGCCTTCCCCAGCAACCCATTCGACAATTCCCCTAGTCTCTAAGGGAACCATTATGTAATGGGAAATCAGCTCGGTTTCCTTTACCACCCCTATGAAGTCTCCCGGGCCAACCTTGGCCCCGGGTTTCACCAATGGTTTAAAATCCCATTTCTTATTCCTTGGAAGCGGGGTCGTCTTTACACCTTTTCTAACAAATATTCCAGCGAGTTCCTGAATAACTGGAAGAGGTCTTTGAATACCGTCGAAGATCGAGGTTATCAGCCCTGGTCCCAGTTCCGCCGATAAAGGTTGGCCCGTGAGGTAAACAGGCTCCCCAACCTTTAAGCCAGTAGTGTCTTCGTAGACCTGGATCACGGCCCTGTCTTGCTCAACTCCTATGACCTCACCTATTAGTCTCTCCTCACCTACCTCCACTACCTCGTAGACTCCCACGCCTTTAACGTTTTCAGCAATGACGAGGGGGCCGGATATTCTGTAAATAACTCCCTTCTTCTCCAAACCTAACACCTTAGGGAAGCATGCGAGTTTAAATTGGTTAGACCCATAATAATAAAGCTATCCAAGTTTTAAAACTCAATGCTTATGCCAAGGTACTTCTTGACAAGGCTCTTATAATATTCGGCTACTTCGATTCTGCCGGCTTCTTTTGGATGGTCTATTGGAATGGTTAAAAGCATTTCTTTCAACGACGGCACATAGTCTCGAAAGCTTTTGCAATCATCCTCGATGTTGCGGAAGTATATTAGAACGTTATAGTTTTGTATGCTCTTTTTTAATTCGCTTACAAGCTCTTCACAGTTATTCCTATAGATCAAGGCGTCAGCGCCTGCGGCAACTCCAATTAAGCCGAGAACAGGGTCCCCTACTACCAGGATTTTCTTCTCGGTGAACAAGGATTGTTTTACTTCAACCATTTACTCAACAACCTCTGAAGCTCGACCCTATAAGTGTTGGTGTAGACGGATAAGACTATTAATTTTAAAATGACGCTACTTCCCATTAGATGCACTAGTCTTTTAACCTTTTCCTCAACCTCGCCTCCTACAAGAGTTTTTGAAAGACTCATAATGGTCAGAACCGTGGCGAGGTCGAAGGCTTCAATCCCTTTTAGAATGGTTAATGAATCAGTTAAGGCATCGAACAATTCTAGCACAATCCTCCTATATCCTGAAGAAATTTTCGAAAGCTCAATTAAATCCGAGTTGCACGCTTCCCTGAAAATCTTATCCTCCATGATTAAAGGGTAGAGGGGCTCTTTAAGTAGGTCTGGAAACATTCTGCAAAGCCTAACAGCTATTGCATCGTGGTATATCCCAATCAACCTCCAAACCCTGTAGTTTGAGACTTTATCGATTTTTTCAACAGGTTTGTGGAGCGCCAGAGCTATTTCTCTCGTGCTTAGCTTTTTATTCTTAATGAACCGGTCTACGAGTCCTGTGAACACCTTGTCCACGTTTCTCCTGAACGCATGTATGTCGAATTCCTCAGGGCTTGCTAAGGGGATTTTCCTAGCTAGCGGTGTTGGAAAGATGGTTGCTGGTTTTCGCCCAACACTCAAATTGTGGAGAACAACCACTATGTTGATTAGTTCCGACAGGCTAATCATCGAGTTCAGACAGTTTCTAGCTTCCTCGTTCTTTGTCTCATCTACCAACCCTACTATCTTTTCAATGAAAAAATCATCAATATCCCGTTGAACATCAATCAAGGTGTATCGGCTAGTTGT
>Ga0081519_100012_pt1 | contig 50848 bp, 57 predicted proteins | sample ConSprmetagenome_FD_70987 | JGI IMG/M metagenome (GOLD analysis project Ga0081519, IMG submission 70987) | Hot spring microbial streamer communities from Conch Spring, Yellowstone National Park, USA - C T=80-84 v2 (version 2) | ecosystem: Environmental > Aquatic > Thermal springs > Hot (42-90C) ...
TGGAGGTCTTTTTTATTTAAGTAAAAAGCTTTCAGGTTTCAATATTCACTCCTTTGATTTCTAAACATCAGCTTCTTAATTCTTTATTTTTTAAAATTTTTATATTAGCTGGGGTAGGAAGGTGGTCGCGCAGGAAGGTTGCTGCCTTCCTGTGAGGAAAGTCCGGGCTCCACAGGGGAGGGCGCCGGGTAATACCCGGAGGGAGTAATCCCTGGAAAGGGCCACAGAAAACAGACCGCCCACTGCCCCTATCTTAGGGGTAAGGGCAAGGGTGAAAAGGTGGGGTAAGAGCCCACCGCAAGCCCTGGTAACAGGGCTTGGCACGGCAACCCCCGCCTGGAGAAAGGCCAAACAGAGCCATGGGTGCCCCGCCCAAAGGCTCGGGTAGGCCGCTTGAGGCAGAGGGGTAACTCTCTGCCCTAGAGAAATGACCACCACCTGGGCACAACCCAGGGACAGAACCCGGCTTACCTACCCCAGCTTTTGTGTTTATTTTTTACGATTAGCTCAATCGATAACTTAAACAAATTGAATAATAGCTGCACCACTTACAATTACTATTTTTGTCTACAAAATAAAAATAAGGCGTAGTTAACATATGAACAATCATCTGTCGTAAAAGGTTAGAAAATTTGTTAATCTTAGAAAGTTCCTTGTGGTGTATAATTAAACTTTCTTCAGAGTTTTCTTTTAAGGTTATTTTGATTAAAGTCGGTTTGACAGAAGAATAGCCTAAGTTGATTAGGTTTCTTTTTTCTATTTCGAGCCAAAGATAAAACGTTAATTGAAAATTGTTTAGATTACTTCCAAAAAGGCTTTTCCAATCTTCAAGTTTTTTTCGATGGTCATAAGAAGTTTGGGATAATTTAAAGGCCTCTTCTACTTTACCATTCAGAAATTTTTGAAAAACATTAGGTCTAAGACTAGCAGATGCGCTAGTTTTAAGGTCAAGGATAAGGTAGTTGAGCGTCCCAGATGCTTCTTCTTCCATGCGAAGGTCGCATCTTCCGCAGACCTTAACCGTAGAAAGACCTTCATAACCACCCATCGTTAAGTCAGCTATAACTTCATCTTCTATTCCTAAGACTCTTCTTTTAGTTCCCCGTTCCATGAGAGCCTTAAAATATTTTTCTAAAAAACCTTTAATCAGCATCCTCACCATTAGGTCTGACAAGGGGTCAAATTTTTCACCGAACCTCATTTCCTCCCAGACATTTTTTACTGTCTCATCAACCTTTTGAACCACCTCTTCAAAATCTATAAAATCGTTAGTTTTTATCCAAGGTCTTAAAAGCTCTTCAAGAATTTTGTGGGTGATCTTACCCAAAAATGCTGCCTCGCCTTCTTCTTCTTTTATTTTTAACAGATACTTAAAATAGAATTTGGCTGGGCATCGAAGATAAGTTTCAAAGAAAGAACGGCTTAGTTGTGTATTTTTAAGATATGAGATGATAAGCTCTCTATGCTCGTCTGTGACCTGGATCCCTTCTTGGAAAACTCTTTTTGGAAAGCTTCTCAGAGGAGTTTCTTTTGATAAGCTTTGTCCAGATTTAGCAAACTCATACCTTAAACGATAGATAAATCTTGATGGCTCATTAGCAAAGTCTTCACCTTCAGCCCCGATGTAGGTTATAAATAGCTCATCCACACTCTCAAGAAGGGTAAGAAAGTAGTAATCCCAAAGAGAGGAGGTGAAGACAGGAAGACCAAAGTAGAAGCGCATCTCATCGGTAAGAAGGGGATTGAAATCTTCCCTTGGGGGAAGGACCCCTTCGTTCAAGTCCAAAAGATAGGCTTTTTCGAAGTTTAATAATCGGGTTTCTAAAAATCCAAGGATTTGAAGCCCCTTTAACGGTTCCCCAGAGAGATAGTATTTTGCCTTTTCTAAAAGCTTCCGTAGTTGATACAATGGATATTTCCTATCCTTTAATCCTTCCCAGAGCTCATTTTGTAAGAAGAGAGGAAGAACCTCTGTTTGAAAGTAGGTCAAATAAGCATTTAACTCTGCATCATCTTTTGGAAAGAGAGGCAAAAGAGTTCTTAAGATCTCCTCTATAGCTTGAGCAAGCTTTACTGGGTCGTCTCCATTTTCCCAGTTTCTAAATAATAGATTATGAATTTTTGAAAGTTCAGCTTTTAAAAACGAACCTTCAGAAACTCCTATTAAAGCTTCTACTTCATCCAAACTTACTTTATCATACTTATTTTGTAATTTCTTAGAGAGGGCTTCTAAGAGCTGAGGAAGGAAGGGGAATAAAAGCCTAAGTAAAGGTTGGGTTAGGATCTCAAGATACTTAGCCACTGGATATTTATCGTCAACCCTTTCTTTTTGGAGCTTTATGATGTTTAAAAGCAGGGTGTTGATAGGATGATGATAAAGAGGGAAACTCTGAGCAATGTTTATCTCGTGTATGGGCGAGTGTTCTTCCTCGTCTACTACCTCTTCAAGGGCATGAATTAAAGGGAGTAAGGTTTCTTCTCTTGGAACGATTATCGCTATCTTTTCGGGGAGGCTCTCTACTGAAAGCCCGTCGACATCTTTTTTTAAGTTGGAACAAACAAGTTCAACCTCTTCATGAACATCTGAGGTTTCAGAGATGATGACCGATGGAAGTTTTTTGCCGCTTTCTATGCTTGCATCAAGGATTAACTTTTCAGCGTTAAGCCCTAAATCTTTAAAAGTCCTTTGCAAGATGGGATGAGGTTCAGCCTTTTCAGCATCCCAAGCAAAAACAAAGGTAGTGTCAAGGTTGTCTATTTTAGCAAGCTCAACAAAAGCTTTTAACACGTTGCTTTCGGTTTTTCTTAAGGCGGCAAAACCACAGAAGTAAAAAGATGAGGTCTTCAGTTTTCTATAAGAATTTGCTTCCTGTAATTTTTCAGCAATCTTTTGAAGTAGTTGAGCTTCAGATAAGTAGTTGAGACTTTTGCTGCGGGATTTAAAATGTTCATACACCTTGGATAAATTTTCTAAAAACTCTTGAGCCTTGTTTGGCAGTCCCTCAGGGGGGATTTTAAGGTCTTTTGGGGTTAGCCCTTCCTTTTCAAGCTCTTCAAAGACTTGTAAATAATGACTAGTCCAATAGACATCCTCTTCGGGTTCTTTAAAGTTAAGTCCAAGTTCTTTAAGCGTCCTAAGCAGTAAAAGCTCAAACCCAGCATCTGTAAGAAGCTTGTATGAAAAATCTATAAGTCTTTCACCACAGAAGTTGATAAACTCTTCCCAGGAAAAGATCTTAGGTAAAAAAAAGGATTCTGAACTTTTATTTTGGATGAGCCTTCGAGTAAAATAAAGGCAAGCCCTTCGCGTGGGGAATACAAAAGCTACTTCAAGGGGATTATATTTTTTTTCTTCTAAATCCCTAAAATAAAGCTTTGAGAGGCTATCCAAAAAGTGAGAGCTGGGTGAAATGAGATAACTTCTCAGCATATTTTCCCTCTTTTTTTCCTTCTCTTAGAATCTCTTTTAAGGCCGGAGGCTCAATAGTTAAAAGATAAACCCTTATAGGATGATTGGGGAAAAGATTTTTTAGAAGCTCAACGTATTCGGTTACCTGCTCTTCGGAATAATCGGAAGCTCTAAGCTTAATCTCGATCAGGATGACCTCCTTTAAGCTTATCACTAAGATATCAGGTCTTAGAACTTCTTGTTTCTCATGAAAATAAGCTTGGGGTTCAATAAGGATATTCTTTGCTTTTAATAGCAGTTTTCTGATTCCCTCAACCACTTCTCTATTTTTAAAAAAATTATTTAATAGATTTTGAGCCTCAGAGATAATTTTACTTCGATTGGGTAGGGGGTCGGGATATTTTCTTAAAGCCCTCTCAATCAAATCATTGATAATACTTTGATCTGGTCTTTCTTGTGAAAAAATACCATTTTCAATAAAGTACTCTATAGAGAAGTGCAAAATTTCACCAAGTATTTTAGCAAATCCTTCTTCGGATAGGGTATAAGTATCGGTAAACTCTTGAAGAAGCTTTGGGGCTGATTTTGCGCTTAATTGCAAGGGCATTGTATATAAAGATTAGCCTTGCCATGCTTTCTTGTCAACTTAGATAAATAGGGGTATTTTTTAAAGTTTAAATGGTTACCTTGCGAGGGGGTTAGGGAATGGAGATAGAGCTTAATCTTGTAGAAAAAGAAAAACGCTTACCGCCAGATTTTTCTAACCTTGTCTTTGGTAAAATTTTCACCCCCCATATGTTTGTGATGAAGTATGAGTGTGATAAAGGGTGGCATTCTCCTAAGATCGTTCCTTTTTCAAACATTGAGCTTCATCCAGCTGCCATTGTCCTCCATTATGCTCAGACCGTATTTGAAGGGTTAAAGGCTTACTATGGAGTTGATGGGAAGATAAGGCTTTTTAGACCTTGGGATAATATAGCCCGCCTAAACAGGTCTGCAGACAGGATGTGCATCCCAAAGCTTGACCCAGATTTTGTGCTTAAAGCTATAAAAACTTTTGTCCTTGTAGAAAAGGATTGGATCCCAAGAAAGAAGGGTGCGGCTCTTTACATCAGACCTTTTATCTTTGGCACTGAGGGTTCCCTTGGGGTTAAACCAAGCCATGAGTATCTTTTCATGATCATCGCCTGCCCGGTTGGTGCTTACTACGAAGAGGGTTTTAATCCCATTAAGATCTATGTGACGGAAGATTATGTGCGGGCTTTTCCGGGTGGGACGGGGGATGTTAAAGCAGGTGGAAACTATGCCGCAAGTCTTAAGGCTTTAGAAGTGGCAAAAAAGCTTGGTTATACGCAAATTTTATGGCTTGATGGGCTTTACAGGAGGTATGTAGAAGAGGTAGGCACGATGAACATATTCTTCTACTTTGAGGATGAGCTTGTCACACCAGAGCTTACCGGAACCATCCTCCCTGGTATAACGCGAGATTCGGTGATTAAGCTTGGGCGATGGCTTGGCATGAACGTAGTTGAACGAAGAATCTCTATAGATGAGGTAATAGATGGAATAAGAAGCGGGCGCCTTAAAGAATGCTTTGGTTCTGGGACTGCGGCGGTAATCTCTCCAGTGGGTTACATCTATTTTCGTGGTAAAGAATATGTGATTAACGATGGAAAGACTGGAGAAATAGCGAGAAAGTTTTTTGATTATCTTACAGGTATACAGTATGGAGAGATAGAAGACCCATTCGGTTGGACGATAACGCTAAATGACTAGAGACTAAGCAAAGTCGATAACTTTTCGAGCTATAGCTATTTCCCGAGCGACATCAACAGCCTTTTGCAACTCAAGGTCAGCCGCTTCCTCAAGACCTTTATCCCTTAAAACTTGGGACCTTGCCATGTAAGCAGCAGGATACATAGGCTCAAGGTCAATAGCCTTGGTAAAGAGCTCCAAGGCCTGGTCCAAGTCTTTCCTACGATAATAGACTTGACCTAAGCGAAAGTAAAGTCGAGCGTTGTTTGGTTGGATCTTTAATGCTGCTTCTAAGTCAGCCTGAGCAGAATCGAGGTCTTCTTTGTGAAGAAAGGCAGCTGCCCTTGCCTCAAGTGCCGGGACAAAATCAGGATAAGAAGAAAGCACTTGCGAGAAAAGGCTAATAGCCTCATCCCAATTTTTGGCCTTTAAAGCCTTTGCCCCCTCTAAAAAAATCTTCTGAAACTCTTCGGAAAGTTTATCAATATCCATGGTATCCCCTCCCCGAGGTAGATGAAACTTCTCTTATTAATTTTAATATTTTTTATTGTGAAAAGCAAGCATTGGTAGAGGCTCATTAGTAGTATCTCATCATGCTTAACCAACATTAGAGATATTTCTTCGCCTTGGGAGATTGTTTATGAGTAGTCCAACTACACTAATACCATAGCTCCTAAAGCTGATGGAATGAAAGGGCAAGTGAAACAAAGATTGTGGATTTTTTCTCCTCCGATGACAGCTATTAGGGCTGTAGCTTCCCTTGTGGGCTTGAAATGTCTTCATCTTCAATCCATAGCAAAGGTTCTTTCATATGGTGTCATCAAGTATGTCAATCTCTCCTTGACAGGCTTTGGCTTGTGTTTCATCTTTTAGAGCATGAAGGATGTTGCTCTCCTTTTCTATTACGCAAAAGAAAATCGATACAGCTTTAATATAATCCTTGGGGCTTTAGAAAAAGAGATAGCTTCAGGCGCGCTACCTGACTTTAAAGTTTTCTTTGCTGACAAAAAGAACGTATTTCATCTGGCAGAGGAACTAACTCGATGCTTTGAACTTGTGATCCTTCTTTTTTCCTTTTTTACTACCCAGATTTTTGAGATATTTCCATTGGTCGAAAATTTGAAATCTTCTTTGCCTAAGGGAAAAGTACTCTTTTTAGCAGGGGGACCTCATCCAACTGGTGACCCCTTTGGCACCCTGATGGCAGGCTTTGATTTTGTGTTTCTCTTTGAAGCGGAAGAAAGCTTACCTGCCTTTCTCAAAGCCTACCTTGGTTCTCAAGATTTTAAGAAAATAAAAGGGATCGCTTATCTTGAAGAGGGGAGGGTTGTTTCTACGGGAAGACCTGCTCCTATTGACCTAAACAAGTTTCCACCCTTTGCGGAGAGGGCTGGCAAGATAAACCCCATTGAGATAACAAGGGGTTGCCCCTTTGCCTGCTCCTACTGTCAGACTTCAGCCCTGTTTGGGATAAAACCAAGGCATCGGTCTCCCGAAGTTGTTTTTCATTTTGTGGAAAAGCTTCTATCCCGAGGCATAAGGGATATCAGGTTTATCACTCCGAACGCTTTTTCCTATCTATCTACTGACGGAAAAGAAGTTAATCTTCCTGCTCTTAGTTCTTTTCTTAAGGAGCTAAGTAAACTTGTAAAAAGCAAAGGAGGAAGAATCTTCTTTGGCACCTTTCCTTCTGAGGTGAGACCTGAGCATACGAGGGAGGAGACTGTAGCTCTTATCAAGGAGTACTGCGCAAACGATTCGCTGGTCATTGGTGCCCAGAGCGGAAGCGAAAGGATACTAAAGCTTTGTCGAAGAGGGCATACAGTTTCTGATGTGGAGGAAGCTGTTAAAGCCTGCCTTAAGTTTGGAATAACGCCGAAGGTTGACTTTATCTTTGGACTACCCTATGAGGAAGAAGAGGATGTGAAAGCAACGGTAGAGCTTATGAAAAGGCTTGCTAAGATGGGAGCGATAATTCATGCCCATACCTTTATGCCCCTTCCTCAGACAGCCTTTCAGAATAAGCCAGCTGGCAGGGTCACGAAAGAGGTTTTTGAGGCTATAAGGGAGCTTCTCCCGAAAGGAAAGCTTTTTGGGACTTGGGAAAGGCAGATGGAGTTTGCCAAGAAGATAGAGAACTATATGAAAGCTATTTCTCAAAAAAGAAAAGAAGGATTAAATTTAAGCTATGGCCAATCCTTGGTTTGATAGTTGGGCAAAGCTTGCTAAAGAAAAGGGATACCCTGCTCGTTCAGTCTTTAAGCTTAAGGAGATAAACGAGCGGTTCAAGGTTCTTAAAAGAGGAGATAAAGTGCTTGACCTTGGGACAAGTCCTGGCTCCTGGGCAAAGTATGCCTGTGAGGTTGTAGGAGAGGGAGGGTTTGTCGTCGGCATAGACCTTACTCCCCCTAAGTTTTCAGGAAGGCTCTACCGGTTTATTCAGAAGAACGTTTTTGAGGTTGAAAAAGAAGACCTTGTTTCACCAGATACTCCATACTTTGATGTTGTTCTTTCTGACCTTGCTCCAAAGACAACGGGCATAAGAGACAGGGATCATCTGGAATCGGTTAGGCTTGCAGAAAGAGCTCTTCAGCTCTGCGAGATGGTTCTTAGAAAAGGAGGGAACGCCGTTGTAAAAGTCTTTGAAGGACCTGAGTTCCTAAGACTTCGCAAGGAGTTTGAAAAAAGGTTTAATGATGTTAAACTCTTTAGACCAAAGGCAGTAAGGAAGGAAAGTAGAGAGGTCTATGTAGTGGCTTTAAATTTTAAAGGTTAATGTATCCTTCTTAGCGCATACCAAGTGCGGAAGATAGAGGTTATAGGAGACCCTTCCCTTCGGTCGGGATGATAATTTAGGCTCGGCGTCGCAAGGGGGAGGGGGAAACCAAAATGGGCTTGTTTCACAAAAGAAGTTAGATGCAGAAAACAAGCCAAATTGATAATACAGGACTTTTTGGTAGGCGTTAATGCGAATACTTCTTACTTCCGATTGGCATATCGGGAAAACCCTCTTTTCTAAAAGTCTTCTTGAGGAGCAGGCAAAGTTCTTTGAGGATACCTTTTTTGCTTGCTTAAAAGATGTTAAGCCTGACCTTCTTATCAACGCTGGAGATATCTTTGACCGCCCTATTCCAGACCTTGATTCTTTAAAGTTCTTTGAAGAGATCATCAAGAGGCTTTTTGAGGAAAAAGTTAAGTCCCTATTTATCCTTGGGAACCATGATTCAAGAAGGGCAAGCATACATAGTGATCTGTTGAAGATGGTCGGTATAATCATTGCTCGGGACCTTACCTATTTCTTCAACCCTTTAACGCTCGATAGTTTGGAAACCAAAATCTATCTCTATGTCCTCCCCTACCTATCTCTAAGGGAGTATGAAGAGGAGGTTGAGGGGCAGGGCTTTGAGAATACCATACACTTTATTGAAAGCTTACTTAAAAACTGGATAAGCCACATCAAAAAGCCGGCTATCCTTGTTTCTCACCTTGCTGTGTCAGGCACGGTTTGGAGTGATGAAGAGCTTCCTTTGAAGGGTTTAAGCAGGGAATATCTCCTTCCGCTTGAGTGCTTTTCAGCCTTTGACTTAGTTCTCCTTGGGCATCTTCATAGCCCCCAGGTTCATCAGGGAAAGTTTATCTACCCTGGTTCCCCCCTTCCTTACTCCTTTGAGCTTTTAGGAAAGGAAAGAGGGGTCACTTTTCTTGAGATAAAGGACGGAAAGATTTCTCATCTTGAACGGATTAAGCTTCCCTCCCCCTATGAGCTAAAAGTGTATGTAGATTATTTTGAAAACTTGAAACGTCTTCCTCGAGATAGGGCTTTGGTTAAGGTAGTTCTTAAGGATAAACAGCCGATATACGAGGTTGAAAAAGAATTAAGAAAGGTCTTTCCCAATCTTTTGACCTTAGTTTATGAAGAGGATGAAAGGAAAGAAAATTTTCCAGACTTTTTGGGTTTCCTGGAGGAAGATAGGTCAACTCCTTTTGAGTTAGAGCCTACAAGTGTTTTTAAAAATTTTTACAAACATATAGTCGGGAAGGAGGTTGAAGAGGAGGTTTGGCAAGTTTTTAATAAATACTATCAAAAATTTGTAGGGGAGGTTGAGAGGTATGGCTATTAAGGTGGTCGTTGCCGGATGCGCTGGAAGGATGGGGCAGACTATCTGCAGGCTTATTCTTGCTGATAAGGAGCTCGAGCTTGTCGGCTGCTTTGAAGCAAAAACACATCCTTCTGTGGGCAAGGATTTGGGGGAAGTTTTAGGGATGCCAGCTCTGGGGATTAAGGTAGAGGATTCTTTGGAGAAGGTGATTGAAAAGGGAGATGTGATAGTTGATTTTACTTTTCACACCGCAAGCTTAGAGCATGCAAGAATAAACGCCAAGTATAAAAAGGCTATGGTCCTTGGGACAACGGGTTTTAGCAAGGAGGAGCTTTCGGAGATACATGAGCTTGCTCGGCAAAACTTTCCGCTCGTTCAGGACTACAACATGAGCACAGGGGTTAACCTTCTGGTGAAGCTCTGCGAGATAACAGCTAAGGTTCTATCTCAAGGCTATGACATCGAGATCATTGAGGCACATCATCGGATGAAAAAGGATGCTCCAAGCGGAACAGCCTTAAAGCTTGCCCAGGCAATCGCTAAGGTCCTCGGCAGAACGGATAAGGACTTTAGGTTCTGCAGAGAGGGCATAATCGGCGAAAGGTCGGAAAGCGAGATCGGTATTCAGACTATAAGGGGTGGGGACATCGTTGGGGAACATACCGTTCTCTTTGCTGGCATTGGAGAAAGAATAGAGCTAACTCATAGGGCAAGCTCAAGGGAGACCTTTGCCAGAGGAGCAATAAGAGCTATAAAATGGGTTTACGGAAAGGAACCCGGTGTTTATAACATGCAGGATGTTCTTGGTTTGAAGGACCTCTAAGACAATGCGGTTTAGCTTGAAGCTTATTCTACCCATTCTGCTTTGGTTTTTGTTTAGCCTTCGCTACTATCCAGGAGACTTTGGAAAGACAGTTATAGAAACCGCTAAGATTTTTATCGGTTCTGGGCTTTGGAGCCTTGGAACGGTGCTTGTTGTAAACGGTCTTTTGCATCGTTTTAGCAAAAGAAGCCTTGAACCTAGGGCAATGCTACGCTGGGTCCTCTGGCTTGCCGTCATCACTGCCATTTCCGCAAGCTTTGAACATTACTTTGGACTACGCAAATGATAGGGGTTTTTGATTCCGGTCTTGGGGGTTTAACAGTTGTCAAGGAGCTTTTAAAGCACCTTCCCCAGTATAAGATCGTCTACTTTGGAGATACCGCAAGGACGCCTTATGGCACAAAGAGCGCAGAAACCGTCACTCGCTATGCTATCGAGAATACAAAGTTTTTACTTAGCCTTTCAGCAAAGATAATAGTCGTTGCCTGCCACACCGTCTCAAGCACAGCCATGTCAACCCTTCGGGAACGCTTCCCAAACGTCCCTTTTTTCGAAGTGGTAACTCCTTCCTTTAAAAAAGCTTTAACCTTAACTAAAAATAAAAAGATAGGGCTTATTGGCACAAGGACAACCGTTGAAAGCGGGATCTATGAGAGGCTTTTTTCTGAAGCCGACCCAGAAATAAAGGTTTACGCAAACCCTGCCCCTCTTCTTGTGCCCTTAATCGAGGAGGGCTGGTTAAAGAAGCCCGAGACAAGACGCATTGTTAAGAAGTATCTAATTCCGTTAAAAATGAGAGGGATTGACACCCTTATTCTTGGCTGCACTCATTATCCTTTGCTCAAAAAGGTAATCCAAGAGAAAGCAGGAAAAAGGATAAAGCTTGTTGACCCTTCCGAGGAGGTTGCTCTCCTTGTTAAGTCCTACCTTGAAGAAAACCCAGGCTTAAAGGAGATGCTATCTCCAAACGGGGAGCCAGAAATATATGTCTCTGACTTAACGCCAAACTTTGAACGAATGGCTAAGCTTTTCCTTCAGCGGAATGTGAAGCTACGGAAGGTTGACCTGGAATCCTGTCTTAGTAGCCGTGAAGATAAATGAAGAAGGAGAAAAGAGATGGCGTATATAGTAGAGATGGGAGAGCTTTATCTTGCTCCTAACTATAAGCGTATACCCTTAGCCTTTGTCCGAGGTCAAGGGACCAGGCTATTTACCGAGGATGGAGTTGAGTATCTTGATTTCACTTCAGGGATTGCCGTCTGCAACCTTGGGCATGCTCATCCTCGCCTTGTTTCAGCTCTCAAAAAACAGGCAGAGCTACTTTGGCATACTTCAAACCTTTTCTATACTGAACCGCAAGCAAGGCTTGCCAAGAAGCTTTCTGAGCTAACCTTTGCCGACCAAGTCTTTTTTGCAAATAGCGGAGCGGAATCTGTTGAGGCAGCTTTAAAGCTTGCAAGAAAGTATGCTCAGGACAACTTTAGCAAAGAAAAGCATATCTTCATCGCCCTTGAAAACTCCTTTCATGGAAGGACGATGGGTGCTTTATCTGTGACGGGTCAACCAAAATACTGGCAGGGCTTTGAGCCCCTTGTCCCCGGAGTGGTCTTTGTCCCACCAAACGATATGGAAGCTTTGAAATTAGCCTTTTCCGAAAAGGTTTGCGCCATAATTCTTGAACCCATCCAAGGTGAGGGTGGGGTCTACCCTTTAACCAAAGAATTTATCCTTCTTGCAAAGGAACTATGTGAAAAGCATAAGGCTCTTCTCATCTTTGATGAGGTGCAGACTGGGATCGGGAGGACGGGAAAGCTTTTTGCCTATGAGCACTTTGGCCTTGAGCCAGACCTTCTCTGCTCTTCAAAGGCTTTGGCAAACGGACTTCCCTTGTCTGCTCTTCTTGGGAAAAAAGAAGTTATGGCTCATCTAACTCCGGGGTCTCATGCCTCAACCTTTGGTGGAAACCCTATCGCCTGCGCTGTTGCTTTAGAAGTTTTAAACATCGTCTCTGAAGAGAGTTTTCTTGAAGAGGTGGCCTTGAAGGGCAGGGTGTTGAAAGAAAAACTTGAGGGGCTGGCAAAGGAGCATGCAGATTTGATTAAAGAGGTCCGTGGAGTAGGTTTATTATTGGCCATAGAGTTTTATGAGTCTGCTGAGAAAATTTTCAAAGGCTTGTTGGAAAAAAGGGTTCTTGTCACCATGCCAAAGCCTAACATTATTAGGCTTACTCCGCCCTTGACCATAAACTACCGTGAAATAGATTATTTCGTGGAAACATTAGAGCAGACACTTAGGGGGTAGGCTGATGCAGAAACCCTATCTTAAGGTTGATGATAGTCCATCTAAATCCAGTGAAGCCATCCGAGTCATAATAGATGAAAATCAAAAGAATAGATATGATACTTCTGAAGTAATAGATAGTGTTATCTTAGGTGATGCTTTAAAGGTGTTGGAAAAATTTCCAGATGAAATTTTTGATATGGTTTTTATAGACCCACCATATTTTTTACAACTTCCAAAGAAAGAACTAAGAAGATGGAATGTTAACACAATTGTTAATGGGGTAGATGATGAATGGGATAAATTTCCTTCCTTTGAAGAATACGATCGGTTTATAACATCCCTATTAACTGAAGTGAAGAGAGTAATGAAATCAACTGCAACAGTATGGATAATTTCTACATACCATAGTATCTTTAGAATTGGGAAAATAATGCAAGATTTGGGTTATTGGATCTTAAATGATGTAATATGGGTTAAAACTAATCCAATGCCAAATTGGTTAGGAGTAAGATTTACTAATGCTACTGAAACTTTGATTTGGGCAGTAAAGGATAAAAATTGCAAGAAATATACATTCAATAAAGAATATGCTAAAAAGTTTGGCATAGGTAAAATCGGTGCTAATGTATGGGTTTTACCTATATGTGGTGGGGAAGAGAGATTAAGGGATGAAAAAGGTGAAAAGGTTCATTCTACGCAAAAACCAATAGAACTATTAAAAAGAGTAATATTGACAAGCACAAAGGAAGGAGATTTAGTTTTGGATCCTGTTGCAGGAGTAGGCACAACTGGCTATGTAGCTAAGGCACTTAATAGGCACTTTGTAATGATAGAGATTAACCCGAAATATGTAGAATGGATAAAAAAACGTTTTGAAAAAGTTTGCCCTATAAATGTTGAGCCTATAGTTTCTACTAAAAAAATACAGCAATATTTTAATCTAAATTTGTTAGAGATTATAAATGATTAGTTATGAAGAATTTTGTTCTATCTTGAATAAGCATATATTTGAAAAGGAAAAGACAGAGTTACTCACAAAATTAGCAGAGAAGCCAGAGAGGTTTATTGGATTGTTCAGACCATCAAAACCGGCAACGAAAATTTTACAACATATTTTGCAAGCACATGAGATAAAAATGGGTGATGCTTTAGAAGAGATTATAACCAAGATTATTCAATCCTTAGGATATGAGATTTTAAATCCGGCATTAACAAGCGATTTGAAGTTAGATATATACTTTACTGATAGTGTAAGATATTATTTTGTTGAACAAAAAATAAGAGATGATCATGATTCAACTAAAAAGAGAGGCCAAATTGAAAACTTTAAAAGAAAATTTGAACATCTATACAATCTTTATGGGGAAAACATAGTTGGGATAATGTATTTTATAGACCCAGATTTTAATAAAAACAAACAATTCTATCAGTCAGAAATTTCGAAATTAATAGATTCTTATAATACTGAAATATATTTATTTTATGGAAAAGAATTTTTTGATTATCTCAAATGCCCAAAATGTTGGGAAAGCATGGTTGAATATTTAATAAAATGGAAAAACACATTATCGGATTTGCCAGAAGTTAATTTTGACAAAGAACCTCTAAGAACTTTTGAAGAAATACGAGATGTAGATATTAGAATTTGGGAGAAAATTTTGAATAAAAATGAATTGTGGGAGGAAGGTATAATCAAAGCTATCTTTAAGACTGGAGAAACTTTGAAATTATTACTTGAATACTTTCATGCTCAATCAACTCTTCCAAATAAAAAGGCAAGTAGATATAAAATGCTTGCTAAAAAGTTATGGAGTAGAATGATAAAGTATTATCCTGAACTAGTCATTAGTGCTTAAGCTCATATTAACATTTATCAATCTATTTAACAATTCGTAGTTCGTTAAATCAAACTGAATGGGGGTAATAGTAATGTAGCCCTCTCGTAGGGCGATGACATCCGTGTCAGGGCTTGTCTCGGTGTGTTCTTCTGCCCCTTGCCAATAGTAAATTTTCCCGTGTAGGTCAAGCCTTTTATCGAAGAACTCCTTTAGTGGAGCAGTTGATTGCCTAACAAACTTTATTCCTTTTATCTTATTTGGGTTGAGGTGGGGGATGTTGATGTTTAAGCAGAAGGGTTTTTCTAAAGGTAATGTGGGAAGAATTTTGATGAAGTCTGCGATAAAGTTTGCGGCAAAGCAATAGTCTATGTTTTCGTAAGCGTCGATCGAGACCGCAATCCCGGAATAGCCAAGGATTTTGGCTTCCGTTGCGGCAGATACGGTGCCAGAATAGAGAACATTTATCCCTACGTTAGCCCCGCGGTTTATTCCAGAGATCACTAAATCTACCGGACCTACAAGCTCGTATATAGCAAGCTTCACGCAGTCAGCAGGGGTGCCAGACACAGCATAACCCCAGAAGAATTTACCCCTTCTTACTTCTTTCACCCGGAGAGGATAATGAATGGTGATTGCATGCCCAACGGCACTTCTTTCAGTCTCTGGGGCAACAATGTAGACCTCATGCTCACAGCTTAAAGTGGCGCTCAACGCACAAAGCCCGTCAGCGTAAATTCCGTCATCGTTCGTTAAAAGGATCTTCATCTGGGCTTGCTGCTAGAAATCTTTAAACTTTTCTTTCAGGTGGATGAGGCATTGCTTACGGAACTGGCAGTAATCGCTCTTATGCCGACATCCTTCATCCTCGTCCACCCATTCTATATACTTTTCACAAAAAAGCTTATTCTCCTCAGGATTGGCATCTTTAGGTGTATGCTCCTTGTTAATTTCCATTCTTCAACTCCTGTATGAGGCGTTAATTCTAATGTAATCTTCCGTTAGGTCGCAGGTTAAAACTTCGTAGCTAACCTTACCAAGTTTTAAATGAACAACAAGAGAAATTTCGCTTTTTTGCATTTCCTTACGAAGGTCTTCTTCTTTGGTCTGAACTGAAAGTTCCTTAACCCAGGGTTTACCGTTTAAGAAGATTTGGACTAACTGCGGGTCAAAGTCTATCCCGGTTTTGCCAAGGGCGGAAAGAATTCTACCCCAGTTTGGGTCTGCACCGTAAAAGGCGGTTTTTACAAGGGGAGAGTTAGCGATAGCCATGGCAAAAGCTCGTGCCTCCTCTTTGTTCCTTGCCCCTTTTATCTCGACCTTAATCACCTTTGTTGCCCCCTCTCCATCCTTAACAATTAGATAGGCAAGCTCTTTAGCAAGGGAAATCAGATTTTCTGCAAAGTCGGTGCCGTCTTTGACCTCCTTTATTCCGCTTGCTAAAAAGTAGACGGTGTCGTTTGTGCTGGTATCGCCGTCAACGGTTATGCGGTTAAAGCTCTGGTCAACCGCTTTTGACAGAAGTTTCTTCATCTCCTCTTTTTTTAGGTATCCGTCTGTTAAGATGAAGGCAAGCATGGTTGCCATATTTGGGGCGATCATGCCCGCTCCCTTGGCGATCCCGAGGAGCTTTATTCCATCCTTCGTTGTCCTTCGAGCAAGCTTTGGGAAGGTATCGGTTGTCATGATAGCTTTAGCAAAATCTTCAGCCCTATCAGGAGAGAGCCCGGCAACAAGCTCAGAAAGCTTTGGAAGGATCTTTTCAAGGGGAAGCTGCTCCCCGATTACCCCTGTGCTTGCTGGAAGGATCTCAAAAGGGTTAACCTTAAGAAGATTTGCCAGGTCCTTCAAAATCGCTTCTGCTCGCTTAATTCCCTCTTCTCCTGTTGCCGCGTTGGCAACTCCACTGTTTGCCACTATGGCTCGATGGAAGGGTTCTTTAAGGTTCGTCTTTCCGATGAGGACTGGGGCAGCTTTTAAGGTGTTTTTAGTAAACACTCCCCAGGCTGTCCCCTTTCTTTCGCAGAAGATCAACCCGAGGTCAAGTCTTCCTTCCTTTTTTATTCCACAGGAAACGGCTGAGAACAAAAAACCTTCTGGTACGCTAACCATAAATTAACCTCCAGTTTAGTTGTTTTTTAACAAAAGGAGGACCGCTGAGATGAGTAAAAATAGGTTTACAAGGTAGTAAAAAGCTTTGGTGGAGAGCCTCACATAGAGCCTCTGCCCAAGGTATAGACCGAGAAGAACAATGGGTAGATTGATGAAGAAGGAAAAAAGCGTTTCTTTGGTGATATTTCCTTGAAGAGTATGATTGATGATGGTAAAAAGGGCGGTAAGCATAAAGATAACCTGAAGAGTTGCTTTAAAAGTATCCTTTTTAAGCCTAAGAATAGAGAAGTAAATCACAATGGGTGGACCCGGTGTGTAGAGGATTCCACCAAGGAAGCCAACGATAAAGGCTACCCCTAAGGCTTTTACGCTCTTAAACACCTCGGGGTTAATATGTTGAATATAGGGGTCCTCCTTCCCGGTGAAGTGATGTCCCACCTCCCAGATAAAGTAAGAGAGTATGGCTATGAAAAGGAGGGTCCTTAAAGTTGACTCCGAAGCGATTTTAAAACCATAAACACCTATGATGACCCCAAAGAATATGGCCCCAAAGAACCGAAGAGGAAAATTTGTCAGTTCCTTTTCTTTCATTAGTAAAAGCGTGGCTAGATTTACCACAAAGGATAGAAGAGAAAGAAGGGGGACGGAAAACTTAACGCTTTTTACCAAAGCTAACAGGGGCAGAGCCGTTGTCGCAAAGGCAAACCCAACAAGCCCATGGATTAAAGCTGATGAAAAAAGGACAATCCCCACTAATAAATCTTCTAATAAGTCTTCTTTCATTTTGTAGTTTGAGCTAAGTTATTTGTTTACCTAATACCTAATATAGACTTTTGAGCCTTATAAGCCGAAAGGATTTCTTCAATGGTGAAGAAGGCGTGGAATGGGACGCCCTCTCCCTCAATAGCAGACCTCCCCCCTTCTTCTCTATCAACTAAAGCCAAAACTTTAATTACCTGTACCCCAGCCTCTCTTAAGGCTGACAGGGCTTTGAGCACTGAACCACCGGTTGTCACCACATCCTCAACGAGGACAACCCTCATTCCTGGTTTAATATTCCCTTCAATCTGTTTTTGAGTTCCGTGCTTTTTTGGCTCCTTTCGAACAAGCAACCCCTCAAGCTTAACCTCTTCTTTTATAGCTGAGGCAAGGACAGCGCAAACAATAGGGTCAGCCCCAATGCTCATGCCTGCTACCCCATCCACAAAGGAAAAGCGTATTTCCTCCCAAAAGAGGTCTCCAATAAGCTGAAAGGATGGAGAATAAAGGGTAACTTTCCTACAATCAAGATAGTAGGGACTTTCTTTTCCACTGCTAAGGATAAATGGTTTGTCTGGGCTATAAAGGAAGGCTCTAATTAAAATATATTTGATAAGCTCGTTTTTTATAGACTGAACAGCAAGGTATTTTACAGTTTGAAACATGGGATAAGCTTCACCGAGAAAATCGTAGATTTCCTTTTTAGCTACTTCTGGGTCTGGAGAATTGTAGTAGATTATGTTTTTTAGATGAGTAAAGCTCTTAGGGTCAATTTCCACAAACTTTACCGCAAAGCCTCGTCCCTCCTCTACTCTTAAAACCTCACCTTTGATAAAGATCACCACATTCCTAGCGTTATCGAGATAAAAAGCAATCTCTACCGTTTCACGAACATAGGGATAATTAGTGGGATTTTCGATGTAAGCTCCTCCCAGAGAAAGGTCTTTTAGTTCGCCAAAGTGAGTTCCTTTAGTGCATTTAAAGGCAAGCTGTTTTCGAAAAGGAATTCGCTGAAATCGTCTTTTTTCGGTCATTAATTACAAATTCTAATCTAAATCCTTAAGATTGGAAAGATACCTCTGCATGAAGACTAAGGTGCCCTTGACCCGTTCTAAGAGGTTTGATGCGCTTTTAAGTTCAGTTTTTGTTTGTTCTAAGTCTCGCTCTATGTTTGCGAGGCTTTTTTCTAAGACTGGAAGAGCCTCTTTCAATCTTTCTCGGTCAAGGCTAAAGAAAAACCTCTCCCAAAGAGTAAGCACCATCATCAGGGTTTGGGGGAGGGCTTGATAGGGGACAGGGATTATCCCCTCTCTTTCAAGGTCAGAAAAGATGCGAAGTTTAAGATGATTATATAAACCATCAGGGATAACCATAAGGGCAAAGCCTGCAGACCGTTCATCCTTGAGATAGCTTATTATCTCCTTTGCTCGGTCTTTTGCTCGACGGACAATTTCTCGCTCATCATCAGGAGTAAGCTCAGACTTTGCTAAAATCTCCGGTGAAGAAAGCTTAGAATCTATAGGAACAAACTTTTCCCCCTTTAACCGTAGGGCAAACTCTACAATCCCCGAGGCTAATTTTACATTACGAGCAATCATCCCCGAAGGAAAGATGGAAAGGATCTCTTCTACAGCTCGTTCCCCGGTCTGCCCTGAACGTCTGCCAAAAAGGACTCCTGAGATCTTCTTTACCTCCTCTGAGATGGCTCTCCCAAGCTCCTCCGCAGTATAAAGCTTAACTAAATCCCTCTTTATTTCCTGAAGGTCCTTTAGCCTCTCTTCAAGCCTCACTTCTAGCCTGTCCAAGGATTGGTCAATCTTTCCTTCAAAGAGGCTTCTTACCTTAAAATAAAGATAGACTAAAACGATAAAGTTAAGGATTAGAAGGATAAAAATTAAGGCATCTTTCATTTTTCAGAGCTTAATTTTTCCAAAGCAAGCTCGATTACTGAAAGTCCTATTATAGAACAAAAAAGCTTATTCTCAGGGATTCCAGAGAGCTCGTTTATGATTTCCTCTTTAGAAATTTCTTCAAGAGCACTTCTTAGGTCTTTACCTTTAAGTTTTTCGGTTAGGACGCTCATGAAGGCAACCGCTGGCACACACCCCTGCAGTTTAAATTTAACATCCTTAACCACGAAGCCATCTAACTTAAAATAAACCTTTAAATGGCAAGGAGAGGGAGGAGAGTCTGCCGTGCAAACAGGGTCTGAAATTTCTACTATAAGGTCAGGGTTAGGTAATTCCCCTACATTTCTTGCGGATAAAAACTCTTGAATGAGCCTTTTGCTGTAGTAATTTCCCACTAATCTTCCTTTTTTACTTTATGCTTTTTACTTTGATAGTCTTCATATTACCTTTTTTAAGGCGTCAAGCACAAGCACTGAACAATGAACCTTGTGAGGGGGAGCCCACCAAGTTCCTCAACGATGTCAGCCTTCTTGATCTTTAAAGCTTCCTCGATGGTTTTACCCTTAACCATCTCTTTAAAGATGCTTGACACCGCAATGGCTGCTGCGCATCCGAAGGTCTTAAACTTAATGTCCTCTATCTTCTATCTTATCATCCTTAACCTTGATGTAAAGATACATCATATCTCTGCAAGGAGGGTTTCCCTCTATTCCAACCCCATCGGCATCTGGGATTTCGCCTGCGTTTTTTGGGTTCATAAAGTGTTCTATGACCTCTTGACTGTACGTAACCTTATACCTCCTTTTAACTTCAATTTTCCCCGTATTTATCAACGGGAAGAAAGGTAAACTCAAATCCTTCCCTCTCAAGAATTCTTGCTGGGTTGGTAATGGAATGATGTTCGACAGTGGAAACATTGATATGGTTCCCTTTTTTCTACTGGCATAAGCCAAACCTCTCAGGGCAAAGTTGCTAGATTCCATCCCACCGGAGGTAAAATATGACATCTTTTGGGGAGGCATTTAAGAGCTTTGCTACTTCCTCCCTTGCTGCCTCCATAGCTTCCCTGGCTATTGTCCCAAGCTCATAATGGCTTAAGGGATGCCCAAAATTCTCCCTAAGGTAGGGAAGCATTGCCAGATACACCTCTTTAGCTGGGTGGGTCGTTGCTAAGTTGTCTAAATAGACCCTTCGCATTACTCAAACCTCCTGATGTAAAATTTATAATTTTCTCCATCCTCATAACCGCCAAGAAATTCCTGTCCAAAGACTTCACACCATTTTGGCACATCTTCAAGGGCTCGGTCATAATCAGTCGTCAGCTCAAGTATCTGCCCTACTTCTATTTTCTTTATGCTTTCGTTAAGCTCCAAAAGATTTATAGGGCACATTAAATGAACGATGTCAACGCTAAGGTTTGCAGGAAGCTCTTTCTCTAAAAATTTCATCCTGTTTCTCCCGCAAAAGTAGTTTTTTTGTAAATATATACATAATTCATCTAACAAAAAAAAGTCAATAGAATGAAAAAATAAAACTTTACCGATAAAGTAAACATTTTATAGCGAAAAAACTGCTTTGACCTTAAACTTTTTCTTAGCTGGAAAGGCGTAGAATTTTAGACCATAGGTTTGAGATAGTTTTTCGAGGTAGGGGGTAAGGTCATTTTCTTTGGGTAAGACGAGGGTAAACCAGAAGTTTAGCTTGTGGTCCCTGAGGTAGGCATGCGTCACCTCAGGAAGGTCCGCTATCTCATGAGCAAGGTTTAGCTTATCTTCAGGAATTTCTACAGCACAAAGACAAGTAAAATGGTTTAACTCGTGAGAGTCTGGGCTTGCCCCAAGATGTCTTAAAATGCCTTTTTCTTTTAGCCCTTTGAGAAAGCTCAAAACCTCTTCTTCAGTTAAGCCAACCTTTTCAGCTAATACCTTAAAGGGTTGAGGATCTAAGGGGAATTCTTCCTGAATAAGGTTTAAAAGTTCTCTGTAGGGTTTTTCAAAGTCTTCTTTTTTCGGCTTCATAACTCTTTTAACTTTAAGCAATTCTTTAAAATTTAGCAAGCTATGCTATGATTTGTGTAAGCAACGGAAGGGTTGCGATACTGAGAAGGCTTGGGGGTGGGCACATGTCTGAAGAGAAGAAATCTTTAGATGTGAAAGAGGTCGAGAAGCTTTTGCCCCATAGATACCCTTTTCTTCTTGTGGACAAAGTATTAGAGATAGACATTGAGAGAGAATACATCAAAGCAATAAAGAATGTGACCATAAATGAGCCCTTCTTTCAGGGACATTTTCCTGGCTATCCCATCATGCCCGGGGTTTTAATTCTTGAAGCCATGGCCCAAACTGGTGCCATTTTCCTTAAGTATGCCTATCCTGAGTTCAAAGATAAGCTCTTTGTGCTTGCTGGCTTTGACAAGGTAAGGTTTAAGGCACCGGTTTATCCTGGGGACCAGCTTGTTATCTTTGCCGAGAAGTTTCATCGCAAAGGAAAGCTTATTTGGACTACGGTTACGGCAACGGTAAACGATAAAATCGTTGCTCAAGCAGAGATAACCGCAGCCATGGTAGATTGGCAAGAATAGGTGAGTGTATGGCAAATATTCATCCGACAGCTTTTGTTGACAAACAGGCAGAGCTTGACGAAGATGTAGTGGTTTCAGCCTTTGCTTACATCGGACCAAAGGTCTACATTGGTAAAGGAACTATTATCAAACCCCACACTTACATCGAAGAAAACACAAAAATCGGGAAAAACAACATCATCGGCCCCTATGCTGTGATAGGGACACCGCCCCAGCATCTTGAATATAAAGGTGAGGAAACCTGGGTGGAGATCGGAGACGGAAACATCATTCGGGAGTTCGCAACCATTCATCGCGGCACAGCAAAAGACCAAGGTCTTACAAGAATAGGAAACAACTGCATGCTTATGAGCTATGTGCACATTGCTCATGATTGTTTTGTCGAGGATAATGTGATCATGGCAAACGGGGCAACGCTTGGCGGGCATGTTAGGGTAGGGAAAAGGGTGGTGATGGGTGGTTTTTCTGCCGTCCATCAGTTTTGTCGCATAGGAGCTTATGCTTTTATCGGAGCAATGAGCGGAGTTGATAAGGATGTCCCCCCTTTTGTTAAAGTTTTCGGGATACCGGCGAAGATTCAAGGGCTAAATCTTGTTGGCTTAAGAAGGGCTGGCTTCACTAAAGAGGACATAAGGAAGCTTTCCCAAGCCCTTGGCATCTTTCTTGATGGTCCTGCTACTTTAAAAGAAGTTATCACTGAGCTAAAGGATGTGTTTGGAGATGACCCATTGATAGCTGAACTTATTACCTTTTTGGAAAACCCCTCAAGACAAGGTATAATGAGAAGAAAGCCCTTTGAAGGCGAGGATTAGTAAAAAAGGGCGACCAGCTGGTAGCCCTACAATTGGGGAATGGACGATAAGTCTTCATCGCGAATAGGGCTTATTGCTGGGGAAGGAGAATTTCCTCTAATCCTTGCTAAAAGTTTAAAGAGTAAAGGCTATTCTGTTTATGCCGTTTGTTTTTCCAAGGAGCAGGAAAAGAACCTTAAAGAGCTTTCCGAAAGGGTCACACGGATTTATATAGGTCAGCTGGGAAAGCTAATAGAGACTTTTAAAAAGGATGGAGTTAGAGACCTTGTGTTTTTAGGCAAAGTTGATAAAAGCCATGCCCTGCGTTTTAACCTTCCTGATTTTAGAGCCCTAAAGCTCTGGCGTTCTTTAAGAAGTCGTGAGGATAACTCTTTACTCACCGCCTTGGTAGAAGAGCTTGAGGCTTCAGGCTTTGTGGTGAGGGGTCCAGCAGAATTCCTCTCAGACTACTTGACTCCAGAAGGAGTTTTGACTAAGCGTGAGCCCACGACAGAAGAATGGGAAGACATTCGCTACGGGTTAAAGATCGCTAGGGCTATCGGTGACCTTGATATTGGGCAGTGTGTGGTAGTCAAGAACCGAATGACAGTTGCGGTTGAAGCCATGGAAGGGACTGACGAAACCATCCTAAGAGGAGGAAGACTTGTTTCTGGAGCCATCGTGGTTAAGATTGCCAAACCAAGACAAGACCCGCGGCTTGACCTTCCCGTGGTCGGGTATAAAACCATTGAGACAATGATCAAAGCCAAAGCCAAGGTTTTAGCTCTTCTTGCCGGAAAAACTTTTTTTCTACAAAGAGAAAAAGCCCTTGAGCTTGCTAACAAACACGGTATAGCCATCTGCGGGGTAAAGGACGGAGAAGGGGGAGCGTGATCAAGGCACTTAAGGTTGGAATAATTGGGCTTGGACATCTCGGAAGGTATCACGCAGAAAAGGTTGCTCAAATTTCTCTCGCTGGTCTTAGGATGACAGAAAGAGGTCTCGGGATGACAGAAAGAAGTCTTGGATGCATGTCCTCTTTTTCACCCCACAGGCTTAGCCCAAAGGGTTCTTCGTTTACGCCTGAAATGGCAAAAGAGAAGTCGGTTGAAACTTCTCAAGTTGAGCTTAAGGCTATCTGCGATATCAACGAAGAGCGGTTAGAAGAGGTTGCAAACCTTCTTTTAAAAGGCTATGGACTAAAGCCTTTTAAAACGAAGATCTTTGAAGAAGTCTTACCCCTTGTTGACGCTGTAATAGTTGCTACCCCAACTTTTACCCACTATGAGATCGTTAAAAAAGCTTTGCTTGAAGGGAAGGCTGTTCTTGTGGAAAAGCCTTTGACTGCTGATATAAACGAGGCAAAAGACCTCATTAAGCTTGCGGAAGAGAAAGCATTAATTCTCCAGGTTGGTTATGTAGAGCGTTTTCAAAGGGTGGTAGAGGAGCTCTGCCGGAGGGTTAAGGACCCTATCTTCATTGAAGCGCATAGGATCGGTAGTTTTACCGAAAGGAACCTTGACATCGATGTGGTTCTTGACCTAATGGTTCATGACCTTGATTTGCTTTTTCTTTTTAAGAATCCTCAAGACCTTGAGTTTATCCATGCTGTTGGAGCACCAGTTTTTACCGAAAAGCCAGACATTGTAAACGCAAGGCTTGTTTTCAAGGATGGAACAACCTGCAACCTTACCGCAAGCAGAATTTCCCTCTCCAAGCAGAGGAAATTCCGAGTTTTTGCTAAAGGAGCTTATTTTCGGGTAGATACCCTCGAGAAGTCTTTAGTTCAGGTGCTTGTAGACCAGAAAAAACGCGATTACCGCATAGAAAGACTTCACTTTCCTGATGATGACCCTCTCTTGAAGGAAGTAGTAGCCTTTGTTAAGGCTGTGGTTGGGATGGCTGAGCCAAGGGTTCAAGCTAAGGAAACTTTGGCATCCTTAGAGGTAGCCTTAAGAATTAAGGCTGAAGTGGAGACTAACCTTAAAAGATTGAGTGCTTACTTATGAAAATTCTTGTCATAACTGGTGAGCTCTCCGGAGACCTATACGCTTATCTCCTGGTCAAAAAGCTAAGAGAACTGCTTCCTTCTCTGTATTTTATAGGGATTGGTGGTCCGAGATTGAGAAGCCTTGATGTAGACATTCTCTTTTCGGCTGAACCTTTGTCCTTAGTTGGTATACCAGACTTTTCAAGACTAAAGAAGTATTTGTTTGTCTTAAACCGGATTAAAGACCTTCTGAGGAAAAGGCACGTTGACCTGGTTTTGCTTGTTGATTTTCCGGGTTTTAACTTAAGGATTGCTAAGTTTGCCAAGGGACTTGGTTATCCTGTTGTCTATTTTGTTGCCCCTCAGGTTTGGGCTTGGTATCGCAGGCGGATCCACCTTCTTAGAAAGTATGTAGACCTTCTCTATGTGGTTCTACCTTTTGAAGAAGAATTTTTTAAAAGCTACGGGGTTCGGGCTAAGTATTTTGGACACCCTCTACTTGATGTGGTGAAGCCTCATCTTTCAGCAGAACTTTTTTATGAAGTCTATGGTCTTAAAGAGAATGTGCCTATAATTAGCTTCTTTCCAGGAAGTCGGGAATCGGAGGTTGCAAGGCATATACCAATTTTTCTTGAGGTTTATCGAAGGTTAAAGGAAAAGAACATTGAGGTTCAGGGGTTGATGGTAAAGGCTTTGGGCTTGAGAGAGAGTCCTCTTTGGGAAGAGGCAAGGCGCGCCTTCAAAGTTCTTGAGAGCGTCCAGTATGATGTGCTTAAACATTCTGATTTGGCGGTTTTAGCATCAGGCACCATTACGCTTGAAGCCGGTTTGATCGGTACTCCCTCGGTTGTGGTCTATAGCCTTCCTCCTTTAGTTTATCATTTAGCTAAACGGTTGGTGAAGGTCCCCTTTATCAGTCTTCCGAACCTTATTTTGCAGAAGGCTATCTATCCCGAGATTATCGTGGAAAGGGAAGGACTTAAGTGTTTGGCAAATGTGGTTGAGGAGCTTCTTTTTGATGAAGAGAAGCGAAGGGAGATGAAGGAAGCCTTAGCGAGGCTTCCGATTGAAGTTGGACCTCCAGGAGCAATTAGGCGAATTGCCGAAGATTTTATAAACTTTATTGAACTTTTTAAACATCAACGGCGTCCCTTGACAGGCTAAAAGAAACGGGGATACTTAAAAATAAACCTCGACAAAGGAGGTTTACCATGGCTGAGGACCTAAAGAAGATGTATCGGACCATCGTTACCGACCATTTTCCGAACGAGATTCGTATTACCTTCGGGGATCAGACCTTAATCTACAAGAAGCGCACCTGGGACCTTGAGGTGGCACCAGGTGAGGTTGAAAGAAGGGGTTTGCGTTATGGTGAAAACCCAGACCAGGAGGCAGCCCTTTACGAGCTTGTGGCTGGGAACCTTATCCTTGGAGAATGTGAGTTTATTAGGCCAGGCTTGGGTTTGGTCTCAAGCCTAAAGGAATCTGATTTTATTCAGTTTGGGAAACATCCAAGCAAGACCAATCTTACTGATGTTGACAATTCTTTGAACATCATGCGATATCTCATGGAAAAGCCTTGCTGCATAATTGTTAAGCATAACAACCCCTGCGGAGTAGCCTACGGATCAACCCTTGAAGAGGCTTTTCTTAGAGCCTTTAGTGCTGACAGGGTTGCCGCCTTTGGCGGGGCTATAACCCTAAACCGCCCTGTAGATAAGGCAACGGCAGAAGCCATTGCTGAGCATTATTTTGAAGTCCTTGCTGCTCCTGACTTTGAAGAAGGAGCCATAGACATCTTGACCAGAAGGAAGGATCTGAGGATCATCCGCATAAAAAGGATGGACCGCCTTGTGGAGTATGCTAATTATCCGGTGGTAGAATTCAAGAGCTTGATGGATGGTGGTCTTATTCTTCAGGTTTCCCAAAAGAACCGGATAAGGAGTAAAGAAGACCTAAAGCCTGCAGTTGCGGTTAAGGATGGGGTAGAATACCGTTGCCTAAGAGAACCTGACGAGAGAGAAATTAGAGATATGCTTTTTGGCTGGGCTGTCGAACTTGGGGTAACCTCAAACTCCGTTCTTTTTGTTAAGGATGAAAGGACGATAGCTATCGGCACGGGTGAGCAGGACAGGGTGGGTTGCACGGAGATAGCCATCTTCAAAGCTTATAGAAATTACTCAGATTGGTTATGCTATAAAAAGTACGGTATTTCCTACAAACAGCTTGAGCTTGAAATTGAGAAAGGACTTAGACCGAAGGAACAGAAGGAGGAGATAGACGAAGAAACAAGAAGGAATAAGGCTGGGCTTATCGGCGCGGTGATGGTGTCTGATGGCTTCCTACCTTTCAGGGATGCAGCTGATGTAGCCATAAGACATGGCATCACAGCCATCCTCCAGCCAGGTGGCTCAGTAAGAGACTGGGAAGTCATTCAGGCTTGCAACGAAGCTTATCCTCCCGTAGCTATGATGTTTACCGGACAAAGAGCTTTTAAACACTAAAATTAGGCATTATAATTTTAAGCGACTGGGGAATGAGTTTCAGATAATACATTTGGGCGAGCGGCTGCTCGCTCTTTTTATAAATTAATTAGACAAACATCGTTTGGTCCACCTTTTATGTGGAAAATCTACCAATTAAACTGTTTGGCAGAATAAATTGACCAACCACCAAGAAAATTTTTCGAGGAGGTAGCTATGAAGATACCTATAACGCCTGAAGGTTATGAAAAGCTTAAAAAAGAGCTTGAAAGACTAATAAAGGTTGAAAGAAAAGAAGTAGTGAAAGCTATAGAGGAGGCGAGGGCTCACGGAGATCTCTCAGAGAATGCAGAATATGAATCCGCAAAGGAAAGACAGGCTTTTATTGAGGGGAGGATTCAAGAGCTTTCATATATTCTTTCTCAAGTTGAGGTGCAACCGCCTTTGAAGGAGGTTCCAGACAAGGTTCAGTTTGGCGTGGTAGTTAAACTTTTAAACCTTGATACTGGAGAGATTGTCTCTTATAGGATCGTTGGCCCTTATGAGGCAAACCCATCCGAAGGGACGATCTCTATCAATTCCCCTTTAGCCCGAGCCTTGATCGGCAAAGAAATCGGAGAAGAGGTGAAGGTTAAGACCCCATCAGGTGAAAAGCGCTATGAAATTTTAGACATTGACATTTGACCTTTTTCCTAAGAATTCATCTCGAATAATCCGTTTATCTGTGCACCTTTGTCTACATACAAAACCTTCGTCCTTACATTGCCTTTTATAACACTTCCAGAGTGAACTTCTACCTCTTCAGCAGTTATGTTTCCCTCAACCTTACCGAATACTACTACCTTTTTTACCTCTATATCGCCTCTTATACAACCCTTTTCTCCTATTAATAAGCCCCCTTCACCCTTTATGTTACCATATACTTCACCATCGATTCTGGTTATACCATCACTAATTACGATGTTTCCTTCAAAGACACAACCAGCACATATATATGACCGAATCTCTTCTGATTTTTTGTTTTGATTTTTATTAATTATCTTTTCACTTAGCTTTTTTAACATTTTCTATTTCCCAGACTATAAAAACTATAGGGTCTAAGTATTTTCCGTTTAATTGAATTTCATAATGCAGGTGAGGACCAGTGCTCCTTCCTGTTGAGCCTACATAACCTATGACTTCACCCGCCTTTACAATCTGTTGAGGTTTAACTTTGATCTTAGAAAGATGTCCATAGAGGGTTTTAAATCCTGAAGGATGTTTTAGGATTACTGTATTTCCATACTCTGAGAGCCAACCGGTAAATTCTACGATACCATCAGCGGTAGCTTTAACAGGCTCTCCATGATTAGCTTTAATATCAACGCCCGTATGATATTCATATCCACTCCCAAAAGGGTTCTTCCGCCAACCAAAGGTAGAAACTATCTTCCCTTTAACTGGTAACCCCAAAGGGGTTGTTCTTATCTGACTAAGTAGCCTTTCGCTGTGTTTGTTTAAAAAAGCTAAATATTCTTGGTCCATTACCTCTGGAGTCTCTCTGAGGCTTATACCACCTAACCCCTCCTCTTTCTTTATCATTCCCCTTTTCATTAAATACTCCTCAATCCTCAGAAGATTATCCTTGATTTTTTTTACTTCCTCTTTGGTCCTAAAGGTTTGCTCCTTCATTAGCTCTAATTTTTTTTCTTTATCTCTGAAGGTTAAATATTTTTTAAACAATAAGGAAGTTGCGAGAAAAGAAAGGAAAGAAAAACAAAGGAACACTAATAAAAAGCCAAGGAATATCTTAATTTGCCTAGTTTTAAGGGAAATAATTATAGGCTCTTTACCGTTTGGTAGGTGAACAGCAATGGTGATCCTATCCTTCATACCCTTCCCTTTGCTCCTTTATAAGTTTAATCAATAAATTTTTTTGTGGTCTATATTATTTAGCTTTTGGGATTAGGTCAAGGGTGATTTTAGAAGTGTGGGAAAATTAAAAAAGTTCAGTTAAACTAAAGGGATGTTAAAATCTAAGAATCTTTTCGGGATATTCATTTTTATTCTTTTTCCATTGATTATCTTATCTATGGGAGATTGGTTTGTTTGGAATATGCCTCCCGTTAAATTAGATAAAAAAGCCTATAAAGAGGTCCCTTTGTTAACCACCGGGAGGCCTGAAGGATGCCTTTTTTGCCATGAAGAGAAGGTAGAAGATAAGGCTCATGCTCGGGAGATGCTTGGATGTTCAAGCTGTCATCTTGGCAACCCTCTAACAGTGGATTACCGAGCAGCTCATAAAGGCGTCGTTAGAAATCCCTCAGACTTAAGAATAGTCCATAGGACCTGCGGTCAAGCAAACTGCCACCCCCAGGACATAAACAAGGTCAAGAATAGCCTCATGGCCACAAACCACGGTATCATAGCAAGGCTTCTTAAGGTTTTTGGTGAGGAAGCAATCCTTAAAGAACGTCCACACATTCGCGTAGAGGATTTATACCATCTTAAGGTCTCATCCCTTGCTTTAGACTACTTCAAAAAGCTCTGTGGGTCCTGCCATCTTTTTTTAGAAAAAGGTAGGCTTCCTGATTTTTTGGCTGAAAAAGGGGGTGGATGCTCAGCCTGCCATCTTGTTGGTACGAAGGAGGATCTAAAAACCCGCAAGCTTCATCCTCGGCTTTCAGCAAAGACACCTATTGATAAGTGCGTCCTCTGCCACAACCGTAGTGGAAGGATTGGCTTCACTTATCAAGGCTTTTACGAGGATGAGCAGAGCGGAGAAGGTGAAGTGACCTTCATTGACGGAAGGAAGTTGAGACGAATTGAGCCTGACGTTCATTACAAAGCAGGGCTTCACTGCATTGACTGTCATACGAGGGATGAGGTCATGGGAAACGGCACTTTCTATCGCAACATAGAAGAAGCCCTTCAGGTTGACTGCGAAACTTGCCATGTCAGAAAAGGTTTAACTAAGGCTGGAACAAGGCTCGCAAACATTGTAGAAAAGGAAGGTAAGGTTTTTCTGAAGGGAAAGCTTGATGGGAAGTTGCGGGTAGTTAAGGCTCCTTCAAAGGAATGCAAGGATAGTTTCCACAGGAGGCTATCCTGCACAGCCTGTCATGCAAAGTATGTCCCCCAATGCTACGGCTGTCATGTCCGGTATGACCCAAGGGAGACTCATCTTGACAAGATCCTCGGAAAAGAGACCAAGGGACTCTGGGAGGAACATGAATCCTATCGCCGAATTGATGCACCAATCCTTGCGGTAAAGAAGGAAAAGATAGTCGTTGTGACACCTGGCTGACAGGACTTTGTGTCTATCCTCTCAGAGGAGGGGAAGTTGGCACGCTACTTTGAGAGTATTACTTTTGCTCAGATTGAGCCTCATTCAACGCAAAGGAAGGGGAGGTCCTGCAAAGATTGCCATCAAAACCCAAAGGTAGTTGGTCTTGGCTATGGAGAGGGGTTGGATAGGCTATCCCGAGTGGGAGACCGTGAAGGAAGGTCTTTGGTTAAGTTTAACCGAGAGGGACTTAGACCCTTTACCAAGGAGGAGTTAGACCGGATCCTAAAGGTTGGGCTTTGTTTATCCTGTCATGAAGGAAGGGATAGAATTTTCAAAAACTGGAGGAGTGATTTGAAATGTCCAAGGCTAAAGACCTTGCCTTGATGACCGGACTTGAGAAGGTTTATGGATGCGGAGCCTTAAACTGGGATATCTTCTTTGAGGTGCCATCCCTTGATGCTTTGAAGAACATTCCTTCAGTTGATTTTGAGGTAAAGCCTGGGGGCGAGGTTGTGGTAAATCGAGAAACATTCATTAAGATCCTTTCTCACCTTGAAAAACAAGGGAAAAAAGTTTTTTCTTGCGGAGGGGGCTCAGCGGCAAACACCATCTTTGCCTTATCCCATCTTGGATTTAAAACTGGCTTTATCGGCGTTTGCGGGGATGATGAATTTGGCAAGCTTGTTTTAGAGGAGCTTTCTCAGGCTAAAGTTGATTTAAGCCTTGTTGGAAGATACGGAGAGACAAGCTTAGCCTTGATCGTCCTTGATGCGGAACGGGACCGCTTTATCATCGTGAGCCCTGGCTCAGCTGAAGCCTTATTCCAAGAAGAATCCTTTCTTGAAGTGGCAAAAGAAAGACTATTAAAAGAAAAAACCCTTCTTCATCTTTCATCCCTTGCAAGCTTAGAAGGGCAGGAATTTCAAAAAAGGCTCCTTTTTGAGGTCTCACCGAGAGAAAAATTAGACCATTTTGTTTCCTTTGACCCGGGGCAAGTCTACGCTCAGAAGGGAAGAAAATTTCTTTTAGATTTTCTCCCCTATGTAGATATTTTTTTCACTACAGAGGATGAGCTTTTCGAGGCTGGGCTTAAGGCTAACGAGGTTCTCAATCATTCAGTTCTTGCCTTGTTTCTAAAGAGGGGAAAGAAGGGTGCTAAAGCATTAACCAAGGATTTTGAGTATTCGCAAGATGCTATTCCGCAAGAAAAGATCGTTGATAACACTGGAGCTGGAGACTATTTCAACGCTGGGGTCTTAGCTGGGTTGATGCTTGGGAAAACCCTTGATAAGGCTCTGTATCTTGGCGCCCTTCTTGCAAGCTTAAGTCTTTCTGATTATGGAAGAAGGAGCATTCTATTTATAAATAGGCAAAGTTTATTAAAATGTGAATAGTCATGAAAGGGATAAGGTTTGGAGACCTTTATTTTGAAGAGCGGGAAGTTTTTCAGGTTGTGGTTGAACCTTCTGGCGTTGAAGACATCTCTTGGACCAAGGAAGAGGGAATAAGCTTAAGGTTAATAACAGACGACCTTAGCATAAACTTCCAATACACAACGGGCAGAGAAAGTTTAGAAAGCTTTGTTTTAGAGAGGGGAAGATATTTTCAAAAAGAAGTCTTAACTGAGTTTTTATCCTTGGCATCCTCTACTTTTTCCAGCCTAAACCCTTCGGTCTCAGACCTTGTACAATCTCTAACTGAGGTAGCTAAAGCTTCTTTAGTTTCTCAGCATATAAAGCATTATAGGCTACAGGTAGCTCTCATTCAAAAAAGGATTGGAATTCTTACGACGGAGAATAAATTGGTGTTTGAAGAAAGGTTCTATACCCGTGGGATAGCCTTTTGCGTTGCTGAGAAGGATGGAAGGCTTGAGCGGGGCTATGAGGTGCTTGCTTATGCCCTTCCTTTTCAAGAGATAAAGCTCGAAGAGTTTGAGAGGCTTTGCGAGAGGGCTGGAAGAAGGGCTGAGCTTATGCTTAGCTCAAGGAGGGTTAAGGCTGGGGTCATGCCCGTAGTGCTTTCCTCCTCAGCTGGGGGGACGTTGATCCATGAGGCGGTAGGTCATGGGCTTGAAGCTGACCACGCCGAGGAAGGTCTATCCATCTACTCAGGAAGGCTCGGTGAAAGGGTGGCAAGCCCATTAATTACCGTCATTGACGACCCAACCCTTTCTCCTCTCTACGGCTATTATCAGTATGATGATGAGGGAACGAAGGCAAAACCCGTTGTTCTCATTGAAAAAGGAATTCTTAAGGATTTTCTCTACGATAGATATCAGGCTTTGAAATGGGGAAAGACTTCAAACGGAAGGGGAAGGCGAGAATCCTTTAGACACATACCCATACCCCGCATGTCAAACACCTTCATTGCTAAGGGAGAGACCCCTGCTGAAGAGATTATAAAAAGCTTAGAGAAAGGGCTACTCGTAAAGAAGATGGGTGGGGGAGAGGTCAACCCTTTGACGGGAGACTTTGTGTTTGAAGTAAGGGAAGGTTACTATGTAGAAGGGGGTGAGGTTCTTTTTCCGGTTAAGGGAGCAACCCTTGTTGGCAATGGACCAAAAGTCCTTGAGATAATAGACCTTGTAGGGGACGACTTGAATTTTGACCCTGGGACCTGCGGAAAGGATGGGCAAGGAGTTCCTGTTTCAGACGGACAGCCAACCTTAAGGATACCCGAGCTTACTGTAGGAGGGGAGGGCTAAGAAGCATGTGCGGGATAATAGGTGTTTACGGTGTTCCCTCAGCTTCAAAGGTCACCTTCTTTGGGCTTTACTCCCTTCAGCATAGAGGGGAAGAAAGCGCTGGCATTGCGGTCTTTGACGGAAAGCAAGTCAAACACTATCGGGGCATGGGGCTTGTTTCCGAAGTCTTTGATGAAAAGATCCTTCAAGAGCTTCCCGGTGAGATAGCCATTGGGCATGTTAGGTATTCCACTGCCGGCTCCTCAACCATCATCAACGCTCAACCCTTCTGCGTAAACTACGCTAAAAAGACGATAGCCCTTGCTCATAACGGTAACTTAGTAAACGCTGAAAGCCTTCGCTGTGAGCTTGAGGAGGAAGGACACATCTTTCAGACCACGATGGATAGCGAGGTCATCGTCCATCTTATCGTAAAGCATCTCAAAGAAGGGCTTGTGGAAGCTATTTCTAAGGCTATGCAGAGGATCAAAGGTGCCTATTCTGTGGTGATGCTCGTTGACGGGACCTTGGTAGCCTTTAGAGACCCGCAAGGCTTTCGCCCCCTATCGTTGGGCATGCTAAACGGAGGATACATCATCGCCTCTGAAACCTGCGCTTTTGACCTGCTTTCTGCCGAGTACTTGCGCGACATTGCCCCAGGTGAAATCTTAGTGATCGATGAGAACGGTCCGCAAAGCTTTTTCCCCCTTGAAAAGCAGGAGCGCCTGGCCCATTGTATCTTTGAGTTTATCTACTTTGCCCGTCCTGATAGCACGATCTTTGGGAAGAATGTCTACCTTGTCCGAAAAAGACTTGGAGAAAAGCTCTATGAGGAGTGTCCGCTAACTGCTGACTTTGTTATGCCTTTTCCAGATTCTGGAAACTATGCTGCGATTGGGTATGCGGCAAAGGCTCGTCTCCCCTTTGAGTTTGGCGTGATAAGGAACCACTACATCGGGCGCACCTTTATTCAGCCCTCAGAAAAGCTTCGGGACCTTTCAGTCCGGATGAAGCTAAATCCGGTAAAAGAATTGATCCGCGGAAAAGAGGTAATTGTGATCGACGATTCCCTTGTTAGGGGAACAACGAGCAAAAACCGTATAAAAAGCATAAAGCTTGCTGGGGCAAGGGCAGTTCATTTTCTCATTACCTGTCCGCCTCTGCGTTTCCCTTGCTTCTTTGGTATCGATTTCCCAAGCAAGCAGGAGCTCATCGCAGCAAAGCACTCAATCGAAGAGATAAGAAAATTCCTTGACATAGACACTCTCTATTATCTTAGCCTTGAGGGCATGCTCTCTGCAGTAGAAGACCTTTCAGACAAGGTTTGCACCGCCTGCTTTACCGGAGACTATCCTATCCCTGTCCATCAACCCTTCCGTAAAGACTTTGCCGAGGTCAAATAATGAAGGCTTACAAAGACCTTCAAGAATTCATAGAAACCTTAGAGAAAAAGGGAGAGCTTCTTCGCTTAAAAGAAGAAGTCTCCGTTGAGCTTGAGATCACCGAGATAACCGAAAGGATAGTAAAAAGAAAAGGACCGGCTCTCTACTTTGAAAGGGTCAAAGAAAGCAAGATTCCGGTTGTAACAAACCTCTTTGGCAGCGAAGAAAGGGTCTGCTTAGCCCTTGGGGTAAGCTCCTTTGATGAGCTATCGCAGAGGATTTTAGATTTTCTTGAAGTTCGCCCTGGTGAAGGCTTGATGCATAAGCTCAAGCTTATCCCTAAGCTTCTTCAAGCAAAGAATGTTTTCCCGAAGATGGTTGACCGAGCTCCCTGTCAAGAGGTAGTCCTTCAGGGGAAAGAGGTTGACCTTTTTAAGCTCCCAATACTTAAATGCTGGCCTGATGATGGCGGAAGATATATCACCCTTCCCTGTGTGATCACAAAGGACCCTGAGACTGGGGTTCGTAATGTAGGCATGTATCGCATGCAGGTTTTCGAAAGGAATAAGACGGGCATGCATTGGCAGATGCACAAGGTTGCCGCAAGGCACTACCAAAAGGCAGAAAGGCAGGGGAAAAGGCTTCCTGTGGCTGTGGCCATCGGACCTGACCCTGCGGTCATCTATGCTGCAACCGCTCCCCTTCCGGAAGATATCGACGAGTTTATGCTCGCTGGTTTCCTAAGGGGTAAGCCCGTTGAGCTTGTGAAATGCTTGACCGTTCCTCTTGAAGTTCCGGCAAACTCGCAGGTCGTGCTTGAAGGATATGTCGAACCCTATGAGAGGAGGATTGAAGGACCTTTTGGGGACCACACTGGTTTTTACACCGAGCCTGAACCCTTCCCAGTCTTTACTGTTCAAACCATTACCATGAGAAAAGATGCCATCTATCCTGCAACCATAGTTGGCAAACCACCTCAAGAAGATGCTTACCTTGGTAAAGCTACAGAAAGGCTTTTTTTGCCCTTAATCAAGATGGTTTTGCCTGAAGTGGTAGACATAAACCTGCCGGTTGAAGGCGTTTTTCATAACTTTGCCTTTGTTGCTATTGATAAGAGGTATCCTGGGCATGCCTTTAAGGTTGCCCATGCCATTTGGGGGCTTGGTCAGCTTATGTTTACCAAGTTTGTTTGTGTTTTTGATAAGCATGTTAATGTGCATGACCTTAGCGAAGTTATCTTTTATCTTGGGGCAAATGTGGACCCAGCTCGGGATATTCAGATTGTTAAAGGTCCGGTTGACCATCTTGACCATGCGGTATCAACGATTGGCTTTGGAGGAAAGGTCTGCATCGATGCCACAACTAAGCTAAAGGAAGAAGGCTACGGGAGGACCTGGCCAAAGGAGATAAGCATGAGCCCTCAAGTAAAAGCTAAGATTGATAAGCTTTGGCAAAAACTTAAGCTTGATGCCCTCCTTGAAGAATACCGCAGGAGGAGGAAGACATGAAGGTTGCTGTGATGAGCGATTCCCATGACCGAATAGACCACTTAAGCTGGGCAATCTCTGAAGCAGAAAAAAGAGGCGTTGAAAGGCTTTTCCACTGCGGGGACCTCATCTCCCCCTTTATGGTTCTAACCCTCGCTAAGTTTCAAGGTAAAATAGACTTAATCTTAGGGAACAACCGCGGGGATGTTGCCCTCCTACTTGAGCTTCTAAAAAATTACCCTAACATCACCCTTTATGGAGACTTTGCCTACTTAGAAGTTGAGGGCTACCGCATAGCCATGGTTCACTATCCAAAGCTTGCCATCCCTATCGCTAAGTCTCAGGAGTTTGATTATGTATTCTGCGGGCATACCCATAAATTTGATGTGAGGGAGTTTGGCAAATGCCTTCTTATCAATCCTGGCGAGCTCATGGGCAAGGAAGGACCCCCAAGCTTCGTGGTTTTAGACCTAAAAAGTAGAGAGTGGGAAAAGATAGTTCTTAAAGAAAAATTATAAAGCCATGTAAAGGATGTCAAAATTGAAGACTTAAGCTAACAAGCTCAAATATCTCCTTTGCCCAGGTTATAGCCCTTTCTGCATCATCTAAAGTATACTCTTCCGAGGGTATCCAGTCGCTCAATCCATAGAAGGCAAGCTCTCTTTCCTTTCTTAAGGAACGAGAGATTTGTTTAATTTTTGGTAAATTTTCTTTAATTTTTTCTGGAAAAACATTGATATTCTCCTCGATAAAGCGAGAAACATCATGGACCTTAGGGACATCAAGCCCATAGTAAAGGATAAGACCTTTAAGCATTAGCTCCACCACTTCTTGAGCTTCTCGGACCACATCTGCATAAGCACCTTCGTTCTTTAAAAATTCAAGCATCTTGAGACGAACTTTGGACCTCTCTAAATAATCTTTAGCAAGCTTCCTTTTGCTCAACCTCTTCTTCCTCTCTTACTAAAAAATACCTAACCCCCTTCAGCTCTTTCTCCACAATTTTCCCCTGCTCTTTCAATCTTTCCATACTATTTAGCAAAGACTTAGCAAATTTGTCCTTTTCGTAAAGAACTCTTCCCTCACTAAGAATACCCGCATAAAAAGGCAAGCTTTTCGTTATTTCTTCTTTCGTCAAGATAATTGGTGAGAGGAAATGCTCACCAAGGTCGAACCCGAGTTTTTCGTAAAACTCGTAGACCCTTTGCCTTTTTCTTAGAGGAGAATGTTCAAGGATTATGAGTAAGTCGACATCTGAAGACTGAGATACATCACCCTTTGCAGTTGAGCCAAAAACAAAAACCGCAAGGAGATTATCTTTATAAAGGTCCTTTAGCCTTTCAACAAGACCTGGGAGGGCTTCCCATATCCTGTAATAGAAATAAGTTTTCGTCTTCTCCTCTACCATTTTAAACGAACCTTTACCCCTTTTTTTGCCAAATATTCTTTGATTTCTCTTATGGTATACAGCCCATAGTGGACCATAGAGGCTATTAAAGCTGCGTCTGCCTTTCCTTTAGTTAAGACTTCATACAGATGTTCCGGATGCCCAGCTCCGCCAGAGGCTACAACCGGTATCTTAACCTCGCTTGCTATCATCTCAGTGATGGTAAGCTCGTAGCCTTGTCTAGTTCCATCTGCATCGATAGAGTTTAGGACGATCTCACCCGCTCCAAGGTTTTCCGCCTCCTTTGCCCACCAGAGGGCATCTATCCCCATGGGCTGTCTTCCGCCCCTTATCCAAACCTCATAGCCTGAGGGGATCTTTGCCGACCTCTCAACCTTCTTTACATCCATTCCAAGGACGATGCACTGGGAACCAAAAGCCTTGGCTCCTTCATAGATAAGCTTTGGGTTTAGCACAGCAGCCGTGTTCACTGATACCTTTTCTGCCCCAGCAAGAAGAACCTCTCGCATCTGCTCAACGGTGCTAATCCCCCCTCCCACCGAAAGGGGGATAAAAATCTGCTCTGCCGTTCTTCGCACAACGTCTATCATTATCTTTCTATGCTCAGCGCTTGCGGTAATATCATAAAAGACTATCTCATCCGCTCCTTCCTGATAATAAGTCTTTGCCATCTCAACGGGGTCGCCAACCTCAACATTGTTCTTAAACTTTACCCCCTTCGTAGTTTTTCCATCCTTGACATCAAGACAAACAACTATCCTTTTACTAAGCATTTGAAATCCTCCTTGTCCTCTTGTCTCGGGGAGACCCTCGGCTCACACCTCAGAGCGACAAAAAAGGGCGCTCGGGGCGAAAATGATTTGAAATCCTCCTTAACCTCTTGTCTCCGCAAAAAGCCATTCTTCATAGGGCTTAAAAAGTATTTCCACCTCAAGCTTTGCCACGCAGGGACAAGTATAGGTATGGAGCTCCTTTATACGCTCTGTTGCCTTTTCAGCTAAGCTTTCCCTTGTTTTAACTATCATTACAACCTCAGGGCTTTCTTCGATCTTTCCTTGCCAATGATAGAGGGAATAGATGTTTTGGTAAATGTTTACACAGGCACAAAGCCTCTCCTCAAGAAGTGTCTTAGCTATGGTTTTTGCCGTCTCAAACTTATCAGCGGTAACATAAAGAAAGACTATTCTTTCACTCATACCCTACCTCCTTGTATAACCTCAAACAATTTTTCTAGGGGAAAGGGCTTATAAAGAACCGCATCATACCGGACATGCCTTGCCCGTTCAGAAACCTCCTTAGGCGTGTATCCGGTCATCAAAACTATCTTTACGACCTCGGAAAGTAGCCCCTCTTGGTTTAGCCTTTCAATTAGATAAACTCCACCCTTACCCTGTGGGACTGTGAGGTCAAGAAGGAGAACCTCAAAGGGTCTTCCCTCCTCATAAGCAGATTTATAAGCTTGAAAGGCAGAATCCCCTTCCTCGAAGGTTTCAACTTCATAACCCCTCTCCCTTAAGACCTCAGCTAAAAGCTCCTTCACCTCTTCCTCGTCCTCAAGGATGAGGACCCGCTTTACCTCTTGCTCCTTTTCAACTTTGATCTCCTTTCTTTCACTTTCAGAAATAGGAATGATCTTTGGTTTTCTTGGGAGCTTGATGGTAAAGGTTGTTCCTTTACCGATTTGGCTATCAACTAAGATTTGTCCTCCGTAGAGGTCTACGACCCTTTTTACAACTGTTAGCCCAAGCCCCGTGCCGTGAGGCTTCGTGGTAAAGCCAGGGTCAAATATCTTGGATAATAGCTCAGCAGGTATCCCAGGTCCGCTGTCTTCAAACTTAAGGACTACATTGTCCTCCTCAGCAAAGGCAGAAACCTTAAGGACCCCCTTCCCTCCCATTGCATCCTTGGCGTTAAGCACAAGGTTTTGAAGGATAGACAAAAGATGAGCATGGTCCATAAAAAGCTTTAGCCCCCCTTCTACAGAAAATTCAGCCTTAACCTCAGACCCCTGAAGATAGAATGAAACCCATTCAGGAATAAACTTATCAAGCCTTATCTCTTCAAACCTTCTTAAATCCCTTCCTGAAAGGATAAAAAGCTCTAAAACCTTTTGAGAAACCTTATCAAAGGCCTCTTCTACCCTCTTTACATGTTTTGCCTTATCATGGTCTAAGGTATCCTTTAGCTTTAGCTCAAGGAGCTCAAGATGCCCTTTGATTACCATGAGGAGGTTGTTTAGGTCATGGGCAAGCCCTCCTGCAATCTGTAAGACAGCCGATGTCTTCTCAGCCCTTCTTGTCTCTTCTTCAAGGAGCAACCGATCAGTAATATCAAAGACCAACCCAAGGAAACATCTTTTACCAAAAAAGGATATCTCATCAAAAAAGACTTCAATCGGGACTTCTGAGCCATCCTTCTTTCTAAGCCTTGTCTGAACATGCTTTTTAGCAAGAGCTGAAGGTTGCCCCCTTTGAATTTTAGAAAAGGCTACCCTTGCCCTCTCCCGTAGCTCAGGAGTTGGCGTCAAAAGGTCATGTAAGTTTTCATTTAGGAGCTCGCTTTTTTCGTATCCTGTAAGCTTGGCTAAGCTTGAGTTGACATAAACTGCTCTTCCCTCCTTATCAAGAAGAGCTAACCCAACCGGCAAAAACTCAACCAAGGTCTCAAAGAACTTTTGGGCTTCTTCCTTGACCTTGAGATATTCGGTAATGTCCTCTAAAACGGTGTAGATTAGGATGTCTCCATCCTGCTTGTAGACCTTTGAGGAAAGAAGGGCATAGAAGGGCTTTCCATTTAAAGTTTTAAGCTCTCCTTCATAAGCCCTTACCTCACCTTTTACTAAGACTTCGGAGATGAAAGCTTGTCTTTCCTCAGGGTTTACCCAAAAGTCTTTAGCATCGAAATATTTTCCTTCAAGGTCTTCGGGGAGCTCAAAAAGCGTCCTTGCCTGCCTGTTTGCTTTGATGACCGCTCCATCAGGCTTTGTTATGACTATAGCTACGGGGTTTTCCTCAAAGAGCCTAACAATCTCGGTCACATCATCGTAGTAAGTCAATTTAAAGGTCTTGCCAGACCTTGTGCGAAATACCTGAAAATACCTTTGAAAATACTTGGAAAGCCTGGGAGAAAAGAGAATTTTATCCTCTTGCACTTGCTCCTTCAATAAAGGACAATCCGGGCAGGGTTCAGTCCTTCCATAAAGGGTGTAGTGGCATTTAGGACAATTCTTTTCAATCAGGGGCTTTAAATTTTTATTTGCATAAAGGATGTTAAAGTTTTCATCACTTATGAAAAAGAGCCCAGGATAAAGGTCAACCGTTGTCTTCAAAAGCTCCTCAAACTCCTTCTCTTCAGTCCTATCCTCTATAAAGTGAAGATAAGCAAAATGCTTGCCCCTTTCATCATACAAAGGAATTAGCGTAACCAAAAGATACTTCTTTAGTTTTGGCTCAAAAAACTCTTTATGATAAAACGCTTTGATGGCAGTTTTCGCTTCCTTAAGCTCTGAGGAAAACTCCTTAGGACAGCAGGGTGGTTTTTCTTCGCAGGCTTCTCCTACGCATCCTGAAAAAGGGCAGGCATAAGCATCACCCTGCAGGGGACAAAAATCCGGAAGCTCGCTTAAGTCATGGACCAATTCGTAGCACCTTTTCCCTTCTACTTCTTCACGAGAGATGCCAAAAAATTGACAGAAGGCTTGATTTACCTTAAGTATGATATGGTCTTTACTTAAAAGAAAGGCGGGAAGCTCTGAGCTTTCTAAGATTTTATCTATATCAAGATGACAGATCATTTATATTCTTTGCATTCCTTAATACCGAGCTTTCTGTAGAGAACCATCACAGGGCACCAATTCGTAAAGGCAGATTGTATTTGGTTGACAGCCATAAAGATCAGAAAGGCTTTCCAAAACCAATGCACATCTTGAGCGGGCATTATGCCAACTAAAGTTACCACAAGGAGCACTGCCCCTGCGGTAAGCCTAAGAGCCCTATCCATGGTCATAGCCATCTATTATCTTCCCTCCTTTATTATAACAATTTTAAATAAGAATTTTAAACTTTATCCAAAGAATTAGCAAGTAGGGATAAATTTTTTATTAATTCTGAGGTTGTTTCAATAGAGGCCTTCCTCTATTTCCAAGGGACGATAAAAAGAGGAGACCCCTCGGGCAGAGCCCTTGGGGCGATATGGACGGGATTTGGGATGCAACATTCCTAACTTTTTTGTTATCTCTTGACAAACTATTAATAAAAAATACAATTTTTCAAATGAAAATATTACGCTTAGGGAGGGTTAAAGCAATGTCAACGGTTTTTCAGCTCCTTTTTTTTATTACTTTTTTGCTCCCAAAGAATGCCTTGGCCATGCACATTGCTGAAGGAGTTATTCCCTTTAGCCAAGCCTTACTTTGGTTTATTGCTTTGTTTGTAGTTTTAATCCCTTCTTTCTTAAAACTAAGTAGAACGCTCAAGGAGCATCCGGAGAAGAAGGCGGTTTTTGCCTTTGCTACCGCCCTTGTTTTTCTTCTTTCCATGCTTCCCATACCTGTCCCCTTTGCGGGCACCTGTTCCCATCCAGTGGGGGTTAGCCTTGCGGTCATGCTCCTTGGGTTGGCAGGGGGGATAGTCTCTGGGTTTATCGTCCTTATCCTTCACGCCTTTCTTCTTGCCCATGGGGGAGTTTCAAGCCTTGGGGCAAACGCCTTTTCCATGGCTGTTGTTGGAAGCCTTTTTGCCTATCTTGCTTTATCCCTCTTAAAAAGAACAAGCCTTCCTGTGTTCTTCGTTGGCTTTCTTATGGGGCTTCTTTCCGATTGGGCAACCTATTTTACAACGGCTTTCCAGCTCTCCCTTGCCTTGACCGGGCAAGAACCTTTTACAGCTATCTTCATCAAAGCCATCCTTGCCTTTCTTCCAACCCAACTTCCCATCGGTATCCTTGAGGGATTGCTTGCCGGATCCATTGCTTCAGCCTTAGCCAAAAGAAGAAAAGACCTTCTTACCTGGGAGGTGTAAGATGAAAAGGCTACTTAAGGTTTTGGGCTTGCTTCTCGTGCTATTCTCAGTCTTTATTCTAAACCAGCCTTTTGCTTTGGCTGAAGAGGGGGCTAAAGAGGAAAAATGGAAAGGCTTTGATGAGGCGGTGCTTGAGAAGCTTGCTAAAGAGTATGGAAGGGAGCCAAAGGAGAGCTTCATAACCCTTGAGGGAGACCTTGAGCTTTTTATGTTCAGCCTCATGTCCGGTATTTCTGGTTTTGTGGTAGGATATTACTTTAGAAAGATATTCGTCGAGGGTAGCCATGCATTTTCTCATAGAAAGGAAGGTCGACCTTCCTCTTGAAGGAAGGCTAAAACTCATCTACCTTTTGTTTGTCCTAAGCTTAGTTCTTATCTCTGCTTCTATCCCCTTTCATGCTATAGTCCTTTCCTTCCATTTAATGCTTCTTTTGCTCTTTCGCATACCTAAAAAAGAACTATTAAAAGCCTACATCGAGCCTTTATTCGTTGCCTGTATGCTTCTTCTGATAAAAAGCGTAAGCCTTTCGCCCTTGGGCTTTTATCCGGAGCGGTTTGCTGAAAACTTAAGCTTAGCTACACGGATCCTTTCCGCCTTCACTCTTTTCTTGTTGATTTTCTACTCCTTTTCTTTTACTGAACTTTTGCAAACCCTGCACAGCTTTCGCTTTCCATCTTTGCTCATTGAGTTGATACTTCTTACCCATAGGTTTATCCTTTTACTCTACGACGAATTTCTTACTATCTACTACGCTCAAAGAAATCGCCTTGGCTTCTGTGGAATAAGGACCTATGCTCGCTCGGTAAAGGCGGTAACTCAGGCCCTCTTTTTCAAGACCTTAGAACACGGTGAGAACGCCATCATGAGCATGAGACAAAGGGGTTACGATTTCAAAAATCTCTTAGTTAAAAAGACGGAGGTTCGTCCCCTGGAAATCGCATACCTTTCTGGTATGATGGTAGTATGGCTTACCATTTTTCTCATCCTTCAAGGTTGGTTGTAAAGCTAAGAAGCTTTAGCTATTCTGGAGATGTTCCTTTACTTCAGGATATAGAGTTTGAGGTTAAGGCTGGGGAGTGTTTGGTCATCCTTGGGGCAAACGGGGTAGGAAAGACCACTCTTCTAAAGCTTATGGATGGGCTTTTGAAGGATTATGAAGGTGAGGTCCTTCTTGACGGTCAAGACATAAGAAAGCTAAAGCCTAAGGAAATTTACAGCAAGATGGGGCTTCTTTTTCAAAACCCCGATGAACAGCTCTTTGCTCCTACCGTGTTTGAGGATGTAGCCTTTGGTCCACGGAACATGGGGTTTGATGAAGAGGAAGTAAAAAGAAGGGTGCTTCAAGCTTTAGACCTTGTTGAGTTATCAGGCTTTGAGGGTCGGTCTATCTCTCAGCTCTCCTTTGGGCAAAAAAAGAGGGTTGCCCTCGCCGGACTTCTCGCCATGGGGCATGAGGTTCTTCTCCTTGATGAACCAACCCTTGGTTTTGACCCCGTCAGTGAAAGACGTTTTTTAAAGCTTTTAAAGAAGCTTCAAGAAGAAAGGAGCATAACCTTAGTCATCGCAACCCATCAAGTAGATATCGTCCCTGAAATCGCAGACAGGGTGTTGATCCTTTCTGAGGGTAAGGTCTTTTTCCTTGGTCCCCCAGAGGAAATTTTCGGGACACCCCAACCTCTTGAAAAAGTTTACTTAAGGCATCCTTTGGTTAGTGAAACCTTTTTGCCTCTTTGGGGAAGGGATGGGCTTAAGAGACTTCCTTTAACGGTTGAAGAGGGAAGGGAGATTTTAAAAAGGCTTCTTTCTAATAATTTGCCTAATTCTTAGGCTGGGCAAAGACGATCCTACCTGACGGGGTATGAAGTAGATGGGCTACCACAACTTCAAGCTCTTTACCGATGAACTTTCTTCCATGTTCCACGACAACCATCGTGCCATCATCGAGATAACCTACCCCTTGGTCCCTCTCTTTTCCCTCCTTTACTATCTGAATGGTTAGTTGATCGCCTGGCTTTACAGGGGTGCGAAGGGCAAGGAATAGCTCGTTGACATTTAACACTTCAACATCGTAAAGCTTACAGACCTGATTTAGGTTGTAATCTGTGGTTATAAGCTTTGCTTGGAGCTCAGCGCAGAGTTTGATCAGCTTTTCATCCGTGGGAAGGTTCTTGTAATCTTGGTCTATGATGCGAAAATCACTCTTCAAAACCTCCTTTAGTTCTTGCAAAAGTTCCAAAGCTCTTTTACCCTTTGCTCTTTTGGTTGGGTCTGTGCTATCTGAAAGGGTTTGAATTTCTTCCACAACAAACCGGGGCACAAAGACAGGACCATCAAGCCAGCCGGTTTTTGCAACCTCAACAATCCTGCCGTCTATGATAGCGCTTGTATCTATCACCTTTGCGTTCCTCTTTGGCTTTGCTGATTTAAGTGGTTTATTACCGAAAGAGACCTTAGCTAAAAGCCTCTCGCTTAATTTTTCTAAGAAGTCAAGTATCGGAAGCTCAGCCAAAGTTTTACCACCGATAACCGCTCCAAGATAGCCAAGCCCAAGGGCACTCATAGTGTAGAGAAAGACCTGCCATACGCCTTGAGTAAAGATCTCAAAAAAGTTTGATATTAGCCTTGCAAGAAGAAGACCAAGGGCAAGCCCGATGGCTCCTCCTATTAACTTGACAGGTGCTAATCTTTTAAAGATATCTTCAAGATAAAGCGTCCCAATGCCAAGCAAACACCCAAGCCCACCGCCAGCTAAAACCACCCACCATCCACGGTCTTTGAAATAGAGATAGAAGATTATGACTCCGATGATAGTAGTTGCTAGGACAAAGAGGGCTCTAAACTTGTTTAGCTTCATGAGTTTAGGTTTTTAAAAGCTCCTCAATCTCCTTTTCTAATTCTTTTTCTGACCTCCCAGTGGCTAAGGAAATTTCGGTAATCAAAAGGTTTTTTGCTTGCTCAAAGAGTTTTCGTTCGCCGAAGGAGAGAGGCTTCTTTTTTGAGATTTCATACAACTCCCGAAGAAGGCTTGCAAGCTCAAAAATGTCCCCAGACTTTAGCCTTTCAGTATACTCCTTGTAACGCTTATTCCAAGAGCCGTTGAAGCAAACTTTCTTTGGTTCTTGCAAGATTTTAAAAACTTGCGGGACAGAGCTCTTGGAAATTATCGGGCGAAGCTTGATCTTATTAACCGAATGTTGAGGGATGATGAATTCGGTGTTCCGGTCAAGGAGTTTACAGAAATAGCTTAGCACCTTTGTGCCGGCAATCTCCTTTTCTTCAATACGAATTATTTTCCCAATACCACAGCCTGGATAGACAACAAGGTCATTTTCTTTAAACATGGACCATCACTAAATATATATTATACTACAAACAAAAAAATTTTAAACTTGAAGGGACTGGTTCAAAAAATGTATGATGTCAATTGGTTCTATCAGGTTAATAAACTTAATATTACCTCGGCTTTGCCCGAGGCACGCAAGTGCCGAGGGACCCCCCTCGCTTCGCGAGGGGCAACATAAAAAGGGTTGGCTTGGGATGACATAAAAAGTAGCGCCGAATATAAGCTCCCCCTAACACTGAGGGGACCAAGATCAAGAAAGATAGCTCAAGCACAAAGAGCTAAACTTGGGTCATAAGAAGGTTTAGGTCAAGGGGTCTTTGGGCAAGCTCATTGTCAAGGTAAAAAAGGGCTTGAGGGTCGTTTTTTATAAGTTTAAGCTTATTAAGAATGGCTTTAAAGGATGCCTCCTCTTCTACTTGCTCCTCTACAAACCATTGCAAGAAGTTCTCAGTAGCGTAGTCCTCAAACTTTCTTGCTAAGGTCATAAGCTTGTTTATCCTTGAGGTAACTTCCTGCTCATGTTTGTAAGCGTAGGCAAACACATCCTCAGGGCTTTGCCATTCCTTTGGAGGAGCAGGGATCTCCTGAAGCACAACCCTTCCATCCCTTTCAAAGATAAACTTATAAAACTTCATGGCATGCATAAACTCTTCCGCAGTTTGAGCCTTCATCCAATGAGCAAAGCCTGGCAAACCTAAATCTTCAAAGTAAGCAGACATCGCTAAATAAAGATAACCAGAGTAGATCTCCCACTTTAACTGCTCATTCAAAGCAGACTCCATCTCAGGATGTAACATGGCGCCCCTCCCCTTTTAATTTTTATTTTTTTAGAAAAAATATAAATCAAAATTCAAAATCTTCAACTAGTTCTTTTCCCTGTTTAAATGAAAAGACAACCGGCGATTTCCTATTAAATAAGATCAATCATAGGGATAATTGCAGGTCGTCCAATTAGGTGATTGCTCAATACATTCCACCATACTATAGTAAAACATGGAGGTGTGAAGATGAATTTAGTAGAACTCGTCTAAGTTACCTCTTTCGAAGAGGAAGCAGATGACCGCTGTCCCTTTTGTGGACACCAAAAAATAGGAAGTAAAAAGGAAACTTCTTTAAATGCTACGGATGTAGAAAGGAATGGAGCATAAGTAAAGATAGTATGACTTCTAAGCTTAAAATTTTCACTCTACTAAATTTATTCTGGCTGTTAAACTCTTTATCTTAGAAGTTCCTGTTAATAAGGCTTATAAAGAGCTTGAGTTAGTTTACAATACTACCCACAAGATGGACAACAGGATTAGGCAGTGTATATTTGAGTTTGTTTCAGAGGATGACGAATTTTTAAGGGGAGAAGTATAGATGGACGAGAGTTATTTTGGAGTTAAAAAGAAGGTTAAGAGGGGTAGCATTATATACACGGATAAGTTCAAAGCTTATGATGGTTTGGTAATGTATGGATTTAAGCATGAAAGGATAGACAAGAGTATTAATTTTTCGAACTGGAAGGTCTATATTAATGGGATAGAAGGGTTTTGGAGTTAGGCCAAGGAAGGCTTCTTAAATTTCTCGTGGTAAGCAGAGAGTATTTTGTGTATTATTTGAAGGAGTTTGAATTCAGGTATAATTTTAGGACTAACTTAGATGAAATGTTGTATGATGCGCTCGGAGGAATAAAATGAGCAATTATCAAGATTAAAGAAAAGATGGAGCAAGATACATCTTAAAGTAGTGAAAAAAAGCAGGATAAAGCGTATGTCTTATTAACTTTTTTGAAATATTTCAAAAAGATAAGACAGTTTATTTATATGAGCAAATAAAAGAAAATTTATGTTAAAATTATTTTAAAAAATAGGAAGAGGTAGGGAGATGAGTAAGTTAAGAAAAATTTATGAATTAATGATGTTGGGGGCAGTATACGAAGCACGCTGGGAAAAGCAGATGGCAGACAATATTCTAAGAAGCAAAAAGAGATTACTCATACTTATTATTTTGCTATTGCCAATTCTAAGCGTATCTATTCTTAATGCTGCTGCGCCAGATATACTTGATGGTAAAACAGCTTATGCACCAGCTCATTATACAACCACAATATTAATAGTATCAGTGGTAGTTGAAATGGCAGCAGGACTTATCACAGGATGTATAGGTGCTGGTGGAGGATTTATTATTACACCTGCATTAATGGCAGCAGGTGTTAAGGGAATTCTTGCAGTAGGAACAGACCAGTTTCATATTTTTGCAAAGGCAATAATGGGGACAGTAATTCATAAGAAACTTGGTAATGTATGCGTTGGATTAGCGGTTGCCTTTGTTATAGGTTCGGTTTTGGGTGTCACAACAGGTGGTTATATTTAGAGGGCAATTTATAACTGGGACCCTGTTGCAAGTGAAGCCTTTATTAGTATAGTTTACGCTGTAATACTGGGTTTTCTTGGTTTTTATGGATTAAGAGACTACATAAAATTGTATAAAGCAAGAAAAAAGGGTATTACTGTTTCTAGTGATGTTCATGGTGGTCCTTTGACTACTACTCAGCTTGCACTCACTCTTCAGAAGATTAAAATTCCTCCGATGATTTATTTTGATGAAGACTTTGGTGGGAGAAGAATCTCATGGGTTTTTGTTACCCTCTGTGGTGTTTTGGTAGGTCTCCTTGCAGCAATTATGGGTGTTGGTGGTGGATTTATTACATTTCCTCTTTTTGTTTATGTTCTTGGTGTATCAACCCCTACAACAGTTGGAACTGATATTTTACAGATTATTTTCACTGCTGGATACTCATCAATAACTCAGTATGAAATATACGGGTATGTATTTTATACTCTTGCAATGGGACTTCTTCTTGGTTCACTCATAGGGATTCAGATTGGTGCATTAACAACAAAGGTTGTTCCCGGCATGGTAATCAGAGGGTTCTGGGTTACAACAATACTTGCAGGATTTGCAAACAGAGCAAGTGTTGTTCCTGATAAATTAAGAAGTCTGGAACTTTGGTCAATATCAAAGTCAACCTGTGATGTAATAATTCTCATTGGAAACATTGTATTCTGGGTAGCAATTGGAGGCTTCGCGATATGGGTTTTAGGAAGTTTCTTTAAGAATTTAAAATCTTTAAGAGGGGAGGTATAAGATGGCAGCTAAGAAAAAACATCATTTAGCTTTGGGATTGATTTTACTTATAAGTTTTGTGGGTCTATTTATACTTATACTCCTACCAATATACCCTGGGGTTTAAACGGATTGGAATACGCTGATGAGCTGTTCAACAAGCTTGCAAATGGTTCATGTTATCATATTCCTAAGCTTAAGAAGGAGGTAGAGAAATATAAAGGTACAGTTCTTGATGTAGTTATTGATACTAAGAAGCCAACTGATAAACCAGGTGATGCAGAAAAGAGAGCCGAAAGAATTGCTAAGGTATTCACAATAAATGGTGCAAAAGCTGAAGCTCAAGGTTCAAAGGTTCATATAACAGGAGATTTTGGAGCAATAATGGCAGCAGCTCTTGAAGATTCTGACCAGATGTATCATAATAATGGAGATTACAATAAGGAAAAAAATATTGTGTTGAAGAAGATGAAATGATGAAGCAGATGTTCAGACAATGGCATAATGCTTTTACAGCTATACATAAACAATTTATGCTTCAAAAAAAGGTAGAAGAGGCAAGTTTTGTTAAAAAGGTTATGACTGCAGCAATAGAGCCTACATATAACTTCTATGGAATTGAGGCTGTAAAGATGAAAGAGAAGGCAGGGTTGGCAGCTGTTTTACTTGTTTTCTATATATTATATATACGATATGGTATGGATATGGAGTGCTTTATCTTTTTGAAGGTTTAAGGCTTTCCGCAAAGAAACCAAAAGTAAAGAAAGAAGTCTAAACATAAGGAGATGTAGCATAAATTTCAGAGAAAGTCGAGGTTCTTTCTCAACTTCCTTTTTATTAACTAAAAGGAAATTCTTATAGTGTCCCTTTTATTTTGTAAAAACTTTTTCGGTAAGAGCATGGTAGTTCCCCGGGTCGGTATTTCTTGGGGAAACTGCCATGCCCTTCCTGTCCTCTCAAGTCTTTACACAATTAATGAGACACTACCCAATAACTATCAATCATAGTATAAGGTTATAACTCATGTCCTTCTGCCTCTCTGAATTAATTGGGCACATCCAATTCGTAGCCCTCCTTCTTTTTGTATACTTAAAAAATACATTCTAATTTAGAAATTTAATTCCAATTTTTGGCTGATTATTCTTTTTGGAACTTAAAAATAAAAAAAAGGAGCTTAAAGCTTCTTGTAGGGATTAACCTTTAGAGGATGCATCTTTAGCTGTAATCTTTCAGAAAATCCGAACTGGTAGAATGCATTTAAACCAGGCTTGACGGCATTGGTTCCAGTCAAAGCTTCCTGCAAGTTTGTCTTCCTTTATGACCTAGTCCCCGGCCGTAATAAACGTTGGCAGGCAAGGTTGTGCTTTTGGAATGGGGTTAGGTTATGTGGATAAGGGTTGCCAGATAGTAAGCGAAGTGAGTGTTCTAGAAACTTTAGGGGTTTTTTAAAAAATTCTTACCGCGGAGGAGGAGGGATTCGAACCCCCGGTGCGGGTTTTAGCCCGCACAGCCGATTTCGAGTCGGCCCCCTTCGTCCACTCGGGCACTCCTCCTACTTATATCTTATCCTAACAACCTTCTACCTTTTTCTATGGCTGAGCTGGCTTTGCTTTTTCAGCTGGTTTTGAGGGTTTAGTTTGTTTTGCAGGCTCTGCTTTCACTAATGAAAAAGCCCTCTTTATGTCTTCGTCAGCCTGGTTTTTGTGAATTACTCTTTTAGCAGACTTATTCCTAAGAAAATCAAGGAACTCATTTTCATCCTTTGCACCCGACCTCTTAATTTTTGAAACAAGGTCAGCCTCTGTCTTGTGGCATTTTAGACAAGGAAGCGCCATGCCCAAGCTCGGCAAGAGCAACCCTACGGCACCTAACATGACTAAAATCTTGCTTCCTTTCATATTCTCCCTCCTTTTTTAACTTGATTATACTAAAAATATAATCCAAAAATCCTGTTGTTGAAGTCATAGCTTAAGAATCCTTACTCTGATTGAAAGCCTAAATTATCTTTTAGCTTTGAAAAATTCCTTTAAAAGCAACTCTGCTTCTTCTTTAAAAAGCCCATAGCGGACCTTGAACCTATGGTTTAACCGAGGGTCGTTTGGGATCTGATACAGACTTACGCAGGCTCCGGTTTTTGGGTCAAGCGTGGCAAAGATTAGCTCTGAAATTCTTGCTAACACCATGGCATAAGCACACATCGCACAGGGCTCAAGAGTTACATAAAGCTTGCATCCAAGCAAACGATAATTTCCAAGCCTTTTAGCACCTTCTCTTAAGACCAAGATTTCCGCATGAGCGGTAGGGTCGCAAAGGCTGATG
>Ga0081519_100009_pt2 | contig 47930 bp, 54 predicted proteins | sample ConSprmetagenome_FD_70987 | JGI IMG/M metagenome (GOLD analysis project Ga0081519, IMG submission 70987) | Hot spring microbial streamer communities from Conch Spring, Yellowstone National Park, USA - C T=80-84 v2 (version 2) | ecosystem: Environmental > Aquatic > Thermal springs > Hot (42-90C) ...
TATGCGCAGAAAAAAGTTAACTATAGTCATTAGCAGAATAGTTGGTGTAGGAAGTTTAATGTTCATTTCGTGAAATACCTTAAGTATTTGAGGAAGAACATAGAACATCCAGAAGGAGAAGGCCCCAGTCATGGCAAGGAGGACAAAGGAGGGATAGATTAAAGCCCTTTTAGTTTGGGATATAATCTCTTCTATGCGATAGAGATGTTGAGAAGCCTCTTCAAAAGTCCTGTCAAGTGTACCCGATTCCTCGCCAATCTGAATAAGGGAAAGGACGATTCCGCTAAAAACTCCAGTTCTTTCAAAGGCTTCTCGAACGGTTGCCCCTCTTCGTAAAGATTGTCTGATGTTTCGCACAACTTCTTTCAAGGCTTTATTTTTTATCTCTGGTTCTAAATCCTCAAGGGCTGAAATCAAGGGAATTCCGCTTCTTAAGGCAACCGAAAGTTGATGAAGAAGCTCTGCTATCTCCTTTCTTTTTACTCTTCTTGAGAAGAACTTTGGGAGGAGACTGCGTTTTTCAGTATATTCGAGTAAAATGGCACCTTCAGCCTTTAGATCATTAAAAAGCTGTTCAGGGTTCTCATATATCCCCTCATCCTCAGCTACACTTCCATCAGGTAGTAAGACTTTAAATCTGTAGAAAGGCATGTTTAAGCCCGTTTAGTTGTCACCCAACAACTCTCTTAATCTCTTCTACCGTAGTTATTCCCTTTAGCACTTTATCAACTGCATCTTCTTGTAAAGTTTTAAATCCTTTAGCCTTAGAAAGAGCATATATTTCAAACAGAGAATGACCGTTGGCAATCTTATTTGATATTTCATCATCTATGTAAAAAATTTCACAAACTACCGTTCTACCCAAGTAGCCTTTGCCTCGGCAATGAGGACATCCTCTCCCTCGATAGTAAACATGGTCCTTCGGCAGTTTATAATACTCAAGAAGCAAAGAGGAAGGACTGTACTCTTCTTTACAGTAGGGACAAATTTTCCGGACTAACCTTTGGGCAATTACTCCTTTTAAGGAGCTTGCTAAAAGGTCTAAAGGGACTTTCATGTCCCTCAAACGGGATATGCTTGAGATGGAGTCGTTTGTGTGAAGAGTAGAAAGGAATAAGTGACCGGTAAGCGCAGCCCTTACTGCCATCTCCGCTGTTTCCTCATCCCTCACTTCACCTACAAGGATGACATCAGGGTCAAGTCTAAGAAAGCTTCTTATTGCTTTAGCAAAAGTATAGCCTATTTCTTCGCTTACTTGAGTTTGCTTAGTGAGGGGCAAAAGATACTCTATCGGGTCTTCACAGGTTACCACGTTCTTTTCAAAAAGATTTATTCTTCTTAAACTTGAGAATAGAGTAGTAGTCTTTCCAGACCCAGTTGGGCCGGTAATTAAAAGCATCCCATGGGGTTTGGCTAAAATTTCATCAATTAACTGTATTTCCTCAGGGTCAAAACCGAGGTATTCGAGGTTTTGTACCTGAGCCCCAGTTGGAAGATACCTTATGACCACCATTTCTCCGAAGGATGTCGGCGCGGTTGCCACCCTTAAATCGTACCTTTCCTCTAAAAAGGTAAAGGTAGTTCTACCATCCTGCGGTCTTCTTGTTTCAGCAATATCCATCTGCGACCGGATTTTAATTACATTTATCAGTCTTCTTAAGATCGTGGATGGAAAAACTACCGTTGGTTCAAGGACGCCGTCAATTCGGTAAAAGACCTGTAAGCTCTTTTGCGTTGGGATTAAATGAAGGTCTGTTGCTCTTTTTGAAATGCCAAGGATCAAAAGATTGTTGAAAAGCTCATCCACATCAAACTCAAGCTCAGGATTAAGGCGTAACCTTTCAACCAAAGAAAAGATCTTCTCTTCAATAGGGTTTTCTTTGAAAAAGTAGAATTGTGATATAGTCTTTTGCAGACTCTTCTGTCCAGAAATGAAAAATTCGATTTGCCTTCCAGCCACCCTATAAACAGCGGTCATCAGATGATGATTAAAAGGATCAGAAATCGCTACTTTAAGTTTATCTCCCTCAAGAGCAAAGGGGCAGACTAAGTTGTTGATAGCAAAATTGTAAGGAATGAGAGATAGAGCCTTATAATCAGGCTGGATAAGAGTCAAGTCTAAAAAGGGGAGGTTTGACTGCTCTGCAAGTGCTACTGCTATCTCTAAATCGGTGGTAATACCCATTCTGATTAGGATCTCTCCCAGCTTTTCTCCTGTTGCCTTTTGTTCAAGAAGGGCAAAGTTTAAAGCTTGGTCCGTGAGATAGCCCTTTTCCTTTAGAATTTGACCAAGAGGTTTTCTTTCCACGATTAAAATCCCCTCGAAGAACAGATCTCCTCAATCAAGCTTGCCACCTCAAACTTTTCTAAAGCTGTTTGTGATTCTCTATACATTTGACAGGCAAGATCATACTGATTAAGTTTTAGCTTGGTCATAATCAAGTTAAGTTTGAAAGTCGGGTCTTGTCGTAAAGATAAGGCCTTAGCAAAGGCTTTTTCTGCTGATTCATAATCCCCAAGCAGAAAGAGAACGCTTCCATAGTTGTTATAAACTTCAGGTTCTTGCCTATACGCTAAGTATTTTTCGTAGAAAACCTTAGCCGAGTGATAGTTTCCCTTTGCAACCTCTTCTTCAGCGTTTAAAAGGAGATTTTTCAACAAGCCCTCTTTCCGAAGTATGGGCGGACCTTCTTGAGGAGAATACACAGCAGAATATCCCTCTGGTCTTGCTGTATGAGGGTTTTTAGCAAGTAGAAGCTTTTCTTTAGTCTTCTTTGTTGGTTCTATTTCTTTTTTTACTTCTTCTGTAGGAAATTTGTTAGGAGTTGTTGTTTTAGGAGGAGTTATTGTTTTGGTTGTATTTATATCTATTGCAATTTTGGTTGTTTTATTAGCTATGACATTTTCTTTTCTTGTATCTTCCATGTTAATCTGTGTTGCATTTAAGGCTACTTTTGCTTTTGTTAAAACATTTCCTTGAATGAGAGCTTCTTTTTGTCTTAAATTGTTCTTCTTTATGGATACAAAGTTTTCTAATATTTTTATCGTCAAATAACCTCCAATTACTGAACTAAAAAAGAGAAGAATTACCAATATTTGAAGAGCTATGTTTTTCTTTCTTTGATAGGAATTATCTTTAATATGATGTTCAAATATATTTCTAGAAGATGCTGTTTGCTCAATTTTTTTTTCTCTTAACTTTTCTAAGATTTCACCAAGCTTGCTCATCAGTCTACCATCACCCTTATTACTATTACAAGCTCTGAAAGTTTACTCCCGCGTTCTTGAGAACGAAAGATGTTCTCAAGCAGAGGTATTGCAACCCGTCTTTCGGTGTTCTTTTGCCTGTCTAAGATTAGCCCTCCTATTACTATCAAGTCCCCTGGTCTTGCCTTTACAATAGAGCTCATCTCTCTTAGATTTACAGTAGGAAGGGTAATAAAGTAATCAACTCCAAACCTTACATCCTTTAACTCGACTAATTCGCTTTTGATAGGGACAATGTGTAGATATATGTCTTCATTATCTGAAAGATAGGGCACGATACCCAGCAAAACTCCATCAAACACTGATGAAGTTTGAGTGGTGTAAGTAATAACTGGTGTAATAGGATCGGTTGTTATATCCCTTTTGAATTCTCTTATGTAAGAAAAAGTTGTGCCAACGCTTATTATGGCTGGTTGAGAATGTAAAACCCTGAGCTTAGGATTCTGTAAGACTTTGAGCTCTCCGTATTGTTTAAGAAGGTTTAACAAGATACTAACATTAGGTTGCCCGCTTATGGTTAAGCTTACGGAGGGCTGGTCCGTGCTCGTAGTTATACCTAAGTCAAGGGTGTTAAATGATACCCTGTTATTTCCCATTAGATAGTTGGTGATTTCAAACCAATCTATCCCAAGTTTATGATTTTTATTTAGTTCCACTTCTACAATTTGGGCATCAAGAACAATTTGTTTCCTATATTTTGCCGAAAATTCTCTAATAAACCTGTCTATTGCTCTAACATTTCTTGGTCTATCCTTAACATACAAAATACCAGCTGAAAGGTTTAATTGATAGATACCAGATTCAGACAACATACCCCTCACAGTTTCTTCAAGGTTCTTATAGACCTCTAGATAGCTTCGAGAAAGTTCCGATGAGACAAAAAATTCTCCTCTTATGGGGGAAGTTAAGGTTCCTCCTCCGCCTGCAATGGTTGCGATGTTGCCTAAAACATCGCCACCAAGGTTTGCTCTGCTTTCTTTTACCACAGGCAGAAAACCAAGATTAAAGATTCGTTCCTCATAGGGTAAAATGTATAGAACCCCTCTTTCAATCTTTGGATATACATCCAAGACCTCGCAGACCATTTTTATAACCTCTTCCAGAGGTTGGTTTACAAACTGAAAAGATAGCCTTGCTTTATCCTCAGGAATGACTCTTTTTACCTCCGGGTCAAGGATAAAGCTAAGCCCTGCTTGGATACTTAAGAAAGTAAGGATGTTTTCATAGTATTCCTGATGAAAAGCTACATTTATCCGCTTTTGTAAGGGAGAAGCCGGAATAAACTTTGGCTTAAGCTCAAACCTTTCTTCTTTTCTTTCTTCCTTTGGTTGTGGGGTAGTTTGGTTTTGTAAAATTTCCCTCCATTTATAGTAGGCTTCTTTTGTTTCTAAACTTGGCACTTTAGCCGTGCAGGAAATGAAAATAAAAAGGCTAAAGAGCCAAAACGCCCCCAACCTCAAGCTTAACCAACCCTTTAGGTCCCTTAAGCTCAACATAGTATTCTCCTATTCTATAAATTTTATACCCTTCAACTACACTTCCTACATAATAGGGTTTATTGTTAATTATACATATCTTTCTTTCAGGTGTCTCAATTATGCTTGACAATCTCAGAATAGTTTTAGGTAAAGATTGAGTATCTGCATTACCTAACTTTGTAGAGTCTTTGTAAAAAGGATTAGTCTTTAAGACAGCTAATTCTACTTCTTTAGGTTTAGCTGAAGTTTCAACCTCCTGAACAGCTCTTAAAAACTGTTTATGCTCTTCTGGTAAGTTTAGCTGAGATTTTGGATAATATTTTACATATTTTATGGGAAGGTAAACCATAAAAAGAATGTAGATTAAAGCTGGAGCCCAGAAAATTAAAACGAGTTTTTGAAACAGGTTAAGCGTAAACTTCATACCACCCTTTAGGACTCTCCACTTTGAAATACTACAATTTCCCCAATTATTTTGAGTTTAGGTATATCGTTTTCCCTTATCAATTTTAACTCTCGTATTATTAAAAAACTTTCATCTGATTGAGTAAGAGTTTTAAGATAAAGAATTGTTTTGTTTAAATCTCTTAAGTCATATGTTCCGCTAAATGGTATACTAATCATTGTTTGAGTAGCCTTTAAATTTATCCTTTTTAATCCTTCTTTTAGTTTCACAATCTCCTTGGATAATTTGTAATAACTTTCTTCCACTGCTGATTTGCTCTGCAGGTTAATTGTTAATTTCTTATACTCCTTTATACTTAAAGTTAGGCTAACTCCTAATAATAACACTGCTCCGAACCACAGATAAAACTCCTTTTTGTAGTACCTTAAAACTTCTTGTTTGATTAAATTCCTTGTCATATCCTTTCTACTTCTTTGGCTTTATTATCCCTTGGATATGTAGGCTAAAAGTATTATTTTCTACGTTATATTGATTTGTACTGTTATTTATGATTATAAAGCTACCCATTTTATTCAAAATATTTTGATAAAAATTGGTTATACCTTCAGGCTCGATCTTTTTTTCAAGTTGGACACTAATTTGATAATCCTTGCCTACTCGTTCAACCGTTAATTCGCTTACTGTATAATCTGTATCAAGGTTTGCTAAATTATAAAGTATCTCGCTCACAGAAGGATAGTCTTTAACTTCTTTTTTTTGCAGAACATAATTTTGAAATTCTTTGATTTTTTCCGATGGATATTGGCTTAACAGTTGGTTAATGCTTTGGATAATCAATCCCTCTTTGTGGCTTATCTCTCGCTCAATGTTTCTATTTGAATACCAAAAGGAACAAAAGAGAGAAAGAAAGAATATGGATAACGCATACATGCCGTAGGCTAATTTTTTGTTCATCTCCATAAACTTTAAGACTGAAAGCTCTTCTTCAGAAAGTAGGTTAAACTTCTGAGATAATTCAAAGATAGTAAAGTAGAGGTTAAAGTTTTCAACTAAAGAAATGTTTTGAGAGCCGACGCCTTCTAAACCTTCTTTTAATTCAAATGAGGTCACCGATACGATATTAGCCTCCCTTCCGGTATCAGCCCGGTAAAGCCTTTGGAAAAAGTTGATACGGGAGCTCAATGTAGCATAATCAATACCTACCATTTCATCAATAGGGATAAATTCTACATAGTAAGGTATAGCCTTTTCTGCAAGGGTAAGCCATAATCCTTCCTTTTCTTTATGGACGATGATTAGGGGTTCATTACTTGAAAGCCTTGCAAGCAAAAAGGGTAAAAAGGTAATGAACTTAATTCTAGCTTTTGCAACCTCTTTAAGAGGAATAACAATTGGGTCAAATTCGTTTATAGGGATAGCAAGCAAAAAAACAGTGTAAAGTGTGTCTGTTTTTTCTAAAACCTGCCAAAAAAGCTTGTATGGTCCGGTCAAGAAGCCCTGGGTATCTATTCGGTCTCTTAACCTTAAGGTCATAGCCTGCTTATTAAATACCGGTATGTTTACTCGGTAGATTTCAAAGTAGAAGGTCTTTGGTTTTAGGATAAGATAGACATATTTTCCCTTAAGGTCTTCTATAGTAAAGGAAGGATACTCTTCGAACACAAGCTTGCCCGGCTTACCTTTAAAGGCCACACCTTCAAAAAAGCCTTTAGAGGTCGGTTTTAAAATGTAATTTTTAAAACTTTCTCTCATTTTTAAAAAATCTTACTCAGTTTAATTTAAAAATCAAGACACATCATGGATTACCTTTTATATTATTAGGTTTTCAAAGGTTGCCTTAGCTTCTTTTAGATGCTTCTTATTTATAACTCTTTCTCCTTTTGTGTAGGCGATGAAGAGCGCGCGGTCCATAAGTTTGTTGATAAGCCTTGGAATGCCTCTTGAGGACTTATAAAGGGTTCTTAAGATGTTTTTGTGGAAATTTATCTCTGGTCGGTCGCTTACCTGATTTATACGGAACCATAGATAGGGCAAAATTTCTTCCTTATCCAAGGGTTTTAGCTCCTCAAATACAGAAATCCTTTGTCTTAAAGGTAAAAACTTTGGGTTTGCAAGCCTTTCTCGCAGGGTTGGTTGTGCGATAAGTAAGATTTGAATTGCCGGATCCGTCCCCTCGTTAAGGTTGGTAATTAGCCTTAGCTCTTCTAAAGTTTCATCCGGCAAAAGCTGAGCCTCATCTATGATGAGAAGAAGCTTAGCTTGTTTTGTCTTAAGTTCGATTAGCTTTTGTTTTAGAAATTTTAACACCAAGTCCTTTGTTAATCCTAAATCTTGGAAAGCCATATCGTTTGCGCGAGGGGTCTCCCCTTCAACCATGTCACCCAGAGTCTTTCTTTCTAACACTCCAATGGGGCTCACTCCTTGAGATCCCTCGGAGCTTGCACGGCTAAGCATGACATGGTGAGAGATGTCACCCCGAGCGTGGGGAGAGGTCTCCATACTCCAAAAAATACTCTTTAGAAACTCTTCCGAGTTTAACGCGGGGTTTAAAATCTCAACCTTATGATAGCTATCTAGCGGGAGCCTTTCAAGAAGTGTAAGAAGAGCCTGCGTCTTACCAACCCCAGGCTCACCCACGATAACCGAAATTAGGCTTCCTTGAAGGAGGGAAAACTTGAGGATATCAAGGATCTGCAGATGTCTCCTTGATGGGAAAAAAAGCCGTGGGTCCGGCATAAGGCTAAAAGGAGGTTTCCTTAAGTTAAAGAAGGAAAGATATAAAAAAGAAGAGTCATAATTTTCCACCGCCATCACTCCCCAAAGATGTTTCAATTATATATTTTAATAAAAACTATAAGAAATGGCGAGCCCCTATTTATATAAGTCTTTGAGGATAACCGATTAGCCAATAACAATTTTCTCTATAATAAAAAAAATCAATTTCGTAAGAATAGTTTAAACTTTTATATCCCTCTCTTTGGCATAATGCAACCTGAGGTGAAGTTTTATGGGGCATAACTACAAGAACCTTTTTCTAGAGCTATCTTTAAGTATTTTCTTATCAGCCGACCTTCTACCTCAAGCTCGTAGCCCTCGCAAAGAAGCTTTGGTAAAGACTTTAAAGCTCTTTACTTTGTAACAGCTATAACAAACTTTGCTACCGTTTAATCACTCCTCACTTGAACCTATGCAAGCTATGCCATGGTTTCGGGTAATTTTTTTTACCCCTTAGCTCCGCTTCTAAAAGTAATCTTGCGTCATAAATTTATCAGAATGTTTGATAGGCTTGAGAAAGGCAGAGTTAGTCTTTCGGTTTAAACTTTCAAAATCTTTTAAAGCTCAAAGAGTATAGCCTGCATTAAATTCAGAGTGGTCTTCGAGAAGGGATACCTCGCAACTCCTTAGTATGTTAAAGGAGAAAAAATTCTGTGAAGGGCGAACTTTAAAAAGAACCATAAGGCTGCATAAGGACCTTAGGGACCACTAAGGATGGTTAGATTTTTTAAATTTTTATACTATAATGATTGAACACTATGCCTATCCCTAAAAAACATCTTCAAGGACTTGTTCCTTATCCTCCAGGGAAAAGTCTTGAAGAGGTAAAAAAAGAATTTGGTATAACCGGGAAAATTATCAAGCTTAACTCTAACGAAAACCCACTTGGTCCTTCTCCAAAAGTGTTATCAGCTCTAAAAGAACATCTCTCACAAATTCACCTATACCCTCAAGCAAGCTATTTTACTCTCAAAGAAGCCATAGCTAAACGCTGGAGTGTTTTACCAACTCAGGTTGTCCTCGGCAACGGCTCAAACGAGGTCATAGAGTTTGTTTTCAAAGCCTATCTTTCTGAAGGAGACGAAATCATAGTCTCTAAGCCAAGCTTCTTAATGTATGAAAAGTTTGCCCACATATACGGAGTCTCAATAAAAGAGGTCCCTTTGACAAAGGAGCTAAAGCATGATTTAAAGGGCATAATCAAAGCGTTATCCTCAAAGATTAAAGCCATATTTCTTGACCATCCTCACAATCCAACGGGCTTAACGCTGAGCAGAGAAGAATGGTATGAGTTCTTAGAAAACTTGAAGGATGATGTGCTCTTAGTGATAGATGAAGCATATGGAGAGTTTATAGATGACCCGTTCGTCCCAAAAGGGATTGAATTTCTTAAAAAAAGAAAATCTGCCCTGATCCTAAGAACCTTCTCTAAAGCGTACGGTCTTGCTGGGCTAAGGCTTGGCTACGGGATAGCTTCCGAGGAAATAGCTACCACGCTTGAAAAGGTTAGACAACCTTTCAATGTTAATGCGTTAGCGGTGATTGCTGGGCTTACTGCTCTTGAAGATGAAGAGCATCTTCGCAAAACCATAGACCTAACTTTGCAGGGTAGAAAATATCTAACCGAAATCTTAACCAAGTTCGGTTTTAGGGTTTATCCCTCTCAGGCAAACTTTATCATGGTTGACTTTGGAGAAAAATGCGATGCCATCTATCAAGAATTGCTTCACCGAGGGATACTCTTGCGACCACTTAAAGCTTACGGATTTCCCACTTGTCTTCGTATCACCATCGGGCTTCCAGAGGAGAATGAAGTTCTGATTTCAAACTTAAGAGAAATACTCAAACTCTAAGAGACCTTTCCTACTCCAGTCCCGTAAAATTCTACAATTATTGTGGTTGCTCTATCAACGGGAAGAGGGGTTGATAATCTTATACATCTCTCAACCGCCCGGTCAAATTCGCTAACTCCCGATGCTTGGAGAAACTGATAGCTTAAAATCTGCCCAGAGCTATCAACCTCGATTAAAACTCTGGCCTTGAGCTCAGACCTTGCTCTAAGATAAATAGGTAGCTCAAAGTTAGATTGAAGCTTTCTTTTAACAAGGATTAAAAATTCGGTCGATAATTTTGCGGAAGAACTCGGAATAGAAGCCGAGGATTCAGCCTGTAAACCTGTTTTTCCGCCGGCCGTAGATTGCGGGGAGCTTTTTTCGCCTTCCCTTTTAAGCTTTGCTAAACGACTTTGTAAGTAGTTTAACTCTTCTTCAGTAAGGTCTAGCTCTTTACTTTTATTTTTTTCTTGTTTTAAGGCTTGAATTTTCCGCTTTAAAAATTCTTCTTCATTTGTGGTAAGAACTTTCTCTTTTTTAGCTATTTCTTTTGGAACATCGTTTTTTGGAATAACCTTTTTTAGAGGTTTCTCTTCTTTAATTTGAGTTTGTGGGCTGTCTAAGGAATAGGGTAGGGAGGGTAGAGCGTTTGTGAGCAATTCTTTGGTTTGTGGTTCAAGAAGTAAAACCTTAACCTCTTCTTGTTCTTTGTTTTTAAAAGTATAAGCAGAAAGAAGAAGTAAAGTTAGGAATAGGAGATGAATAACTAAAGAAAATCCTGCAGATAGTAGGGCTTGCATTTCATTCAGGGATAGTTAGTAAACCTACTTGGGTAAAGCCTGCCCTTTTTACCTCAGATAAAACTCTGGCTACAACACCGTAGTTTGCCTCTCTATCTGCCTCTATCTGAACCTCTTTAATAACGCCTCTTTCTTTAGCCTCTGCAAGCCAGGCTGAGAGTTTGTTAAGGCTCATCATCTCCCCTGAGACCTTTATTGTTCCATCTTTAAAGATGGTAATTCTAAGAGCCTCGGTTTCCTGTCTACTAAGGGGGGAGTCCTTTGTTTGAGGGAGATTTACCTCGATGCCAGCTGTCATGAGAGGAGCTGTGATCATAAAAATTATCAAAATTACAAGGACAATGTCAACAAGTGGGATAATGTTTATCTCAGCTTGAGGTTCACGAAGTAACTTCATGTTAAAACCTAAAGTTTTCCTCTTTAAGCAATTCGTCTCTTATGTAGATAAGCCCTTTTTCTAAAAGTTTCTCGGCTGGGAGCTCTGCATCTTCTTTAGTAAAGGCAGGATGTTCATTCTCCTTGATAACTTCTTTTAAGGTGTCAAGGTCGTAGGCTAAAAGAAATATCTCCTCTAAAAGGTCTCCAGTTAAGGGGATATCCTTTATCTTTTGGCGTTGGGCAACAATCTCACCCCAGAGGTCGTTAAAGTAAATGTAGTTGGGAATTAAACCTTGTTCTTCCAGATAGTTTTGGACAGTAATCGGACGGTTTTCATAGTGCCCTTTACAATGAGTTTCTCTCCAGATTTTAAAGACTTCAACTCTTTCTCCATTCTCCAAAATAGCAAAATATCTAACTAAGGGGTAGAACCTGCAGGAGCTTGGGCGTGCTGGATAAACCTTGCACCCCTCCTCTTTATCGAGGAAGGGACAAGCATAATCGATGGGTAACATGTTCACGGAAACAGTTGGTAGCTGTGTTACTTCGCCGATGTAAACTTCAGCGTACTTTTCAACAAATTCCTCAGTACTCAAACCAAGATAGGTCCGAAGTATTAGAAAATCGTAGGGAGTTAATATTAGCTTCACATCATAACAGCACTTATTGAAGCAAACGATTCCTTTATAACATCTAAAGTTAAAGGCATCATTTAAAGTGAAATCCTTTGGGTCTAAAACGATGTTGTAATGGGGAATGTGCATTATTCAGCAACCTCACCCTCTGTGAAAAATTTGGGCTTCTTTTCGTCTACGAGCTTAAAACGGTCCTTAAGCTTTTCTAAAACCTTGGGAAGAGTAGTGTATTCCATTTCTTCTGGAGGCAGTCTGTGCGGTTCAAATATGCCTTGGCGTCTTAAGAGATTCGCCATTATGCTTGCCTCTTGTCTTGCATAATCAAAGGCAGGGTCATCGAAGAGGTCGGCAGGACCGATGAGTTGCCCTTCACAAATTTGATAACCAGCGGCAATTACTCGAGGTGGTCCATCAAACCTTGTTGGCTTTGCCTGAGCAAACGATACCGGCATCAAGGGACCAACATGCGAGCCCCTCATCCATCCCTCAACAAACCAAGGTCTGGCAAAGGGTTCAAGAGCTTCTCCTACTGCTGGGAAACCGCTCTGGCATCTAACAATAAGAACCGGGTCATCCTTACCTACGTACCTTCCAGCTATAAGAGAGAGCTTCTGAGTTGAAGCAACGGCTGCAATTTCTCCATCCTTCTTGCGGTAGACTGCTTTCACGCAATACCTACTTGTCGCTCCAATGAAGACGAGAAGGTCGTAGAGCTCTTCAGGTGCTTTAAGCTGGATTGACATGCCGCTATACACATCAAAAACTTCGAAGATAAAGCCGTCGTGCATGGAAGGGTCGATGACTAAGCCAGCGGTGTTCATCGGGTCGGCAAACATCTCATAAAGAGGGAGGTTCCAGGCGCTAGGTGAAGTTTTATCTGCAAAAAAGACGATCACCGGCTCACTTTTTCTCTCTACGAATTCCATTTCTGCAACACCAGGACCCATGCCTTTTACATTACCAGAAAAGGCATCGCTAAGAAGGTCTTGCCCTGCGCCATACATTTTTAGTTTCTTTGCCACTTCGGTGCCTGCCACAAAGGCATTCCAAGCAAGCTCATGGATTTCTGGAGAGTCAACGCCTTTGGTATGAGTCATAACCAAAGCAATATCGTCTCCGCAGGAAAGCACAGAAACATCAATTATTTTGCCATCACCTTTGGCTTCTTCTAACACCTCTTTTACTCTTTGCAAGACTTCAGGATGAACTGAGGAATGCCCCACATATCCTCCAATATCTGCTTTAATCACCGACAAGGTAATCTTGCCCATAAAACCCTCCTTTTGGATGATTTCTTCTTTTCGAAAAGTATAATAGTAATGAAAAATTTTAGCAAGATAAAGGGACAATAAATTCTAGATGAAGGAAGAAGAAAAGATAGCCGTTGCTTTAAAGTATGAAGTAGAAAAGGGGACACCAGAGGTTGTAGCAAAAGGCAGGGGTAGGCTAGCAGAGCTCATTTTACAGATCGCTCGAGAACACAACATACCTATTAAGGAAGACCACAAGCTTGTAAAAGAGCTTTATAAACTCGAGCTTAACAAGCCCATTTCACCTGAGCTTTATTATGCTGTAGCTACTGTTTTAGCCTGGGCTATAAGGTTAAATAAAAGACTACAAGAAAAGGTTTTATCCCAAATAAAAAAGAGCGAATAGAATTTTCATTTAAGCTCTTGTCAAACTCAAAAAAGAGTTTATAAAAGACCTTTAACAATTTTTAGAACTTCAAATTAACTTAAGGGGGTTCGCATGCGGATACTTGACGACAGACTCTACTCTGAGAACCATCTTTGGGTAAAAAAGGAGAAAAAAAAGCAAGCTAAGATTGGGATTACTGAGTTTTTCTCTGCAAAAGGAGAGGAAATAATAAACATAGACCTCCCAGAAGAAGGAGAGGAGTTTGAAAAAGAGGATATTTTTGGAAGCCTTGAAACAGTTGAAGAAGTGTACGACCTTGCAATGCCAGTTTCTGGCACTGTTATTTCCGTAAATGAAAAAGTCTTAGACAATGTTGATATTCTCAACGAAGACCCTTACGATGAGGGTTGGCTCATCAAAGTTGAACTTTCTGACCCCTCCGAGCTTGATGAGCTTCTCCCACCAGAGGACTACGAGTTGAAAATTTCTAAGGAGTTTGAAGAGATCATTCCAGAAAAGATTACGGAAGAGGAAGAATAAGATGATTGCCTTTGTCTTCCCGGGACAAGGCTCTCAATACCTAGGAATGGGTAAAGATTTCTATGAAAATTACCTTGAAGTTCAAACAATTTTTGAAAAGGCAGAAAAAATAACGGGAATTCCAGTTAAAGCTTTGTCCTTTGAAGGACCGTTGGAAGAATTAACCAAGACAGAAAATTTGCAAGTTTGTATTACAACTGTGAATATTGCTTGTTTTGAAGTGATTAAAAATCAATTTGGAGAAATTTTGTCTAAACTTCGTTTTGTAGCAGGACATAGCTTAGGGGAGTTTAGCGCTCTATATGCCGCCGGGGTTTTAACTTTGGAGGAGACTCTTTTAACGGTAAAGGAACGGGGACGGGTGATGGGGGAAGTTGGGTCAAGTAAGCCCTCCGGAATGTATGCGGTCATCAATCTCTCTTTAGAAAAGCTTGAAGAACTTGTGAAATCCGCGGAAGGGCTTGTGGTTATTTCTAATTACAATTCTCCTAATCAATTTGTTATAAGCGGTGAAGAGCCCTATTTAACTGAGGTAGCAGAAAGGGCCAAAGCTCTCTCGGCAAAGGTTGTAAGGCTTAAAGTAAGTGCAGGCTTCCATTCACCTCTTATGGAAAGAGCGCAACAGGTTTTTACCGAATTCTTAAAAACCTTACGTTGGTCTGAACCTAAGATCCCATTTGTTAGCGCAGTAACCGGAAAAGAAGACACTTCAGCAGAGAGCATTTTTGAAGTGATGACTAAGCAGATTGTATCCCCAGTTAGATGGATATCCGCCGTTGAGTATATGTATGAAAAAGGCATAAAGATATTCGTAGAAGTAGGACCTAAAAAGGTTCTCTGTGGTCTTATTTCACAAATATTAAAGGATAAAGAACATAAAGTCTTTAATGTTGAAGATAGAAAGACATTAGAGCAGTTTTCTAAAGAAGTTTGGGCTTTCATGTGAAGATTAAGGTCAACGAAGAAAGGTGCAAAAGCTGCGGACTTTGTGTAGCCTTTTGTCCAAAGAAGGCTCTTGCCATTTCTGACAAGAGAAACCTTCATGGATACAAGGTAGTTTACTTTAAACATCCCGAGAAATGCAACCTTTGTGGGGTCTGTTATCTTATGTGTCCTGATGTGGTTTTTGAAAGGGTAGGGGATGACTAATAGGGTTTTGATCAAAGGAGTTGAGGCGGTTGCCTTTGGGGCTCTTGAAGGGGGATGCGAGTGTTATTTTGGATATCCTATCACCCCTCAGAATGAAATTCCTGAGATAATGTCTGTTGAATTACCCAAAAGAGGAGGGGTCTTTGTCCAAGCAGAAAGCGAAGCCTCAGCCATCAACATGGTCCTTGGAGCAAGCGCAGTAGGAAAAAGGGCTATGACAAGCTCTTCAAGTCCGGGAATCTCTTTGATGAGCGAGGGATTTTCCTATCTTATAGCCCTTGAGCTACCCTGCGTGATCGTTAATGTGATGAGGGGTGGTCCGGGGCTTGGGGGGATAGAAGCTTCTCAAGGAGATTATTTTCAGGCAGTAAAGGCTCCTGGCCATGGTGATGGAAAGTTTTTAGTGCTTGCTCCTGCAAGCTGTCAAGAAGCCTACGAGTTCACGGCTAAAGCCTTTGAGCTTGCTGACAAATATCGGAACCCAGTGATGATACTCATGGATGCTATTTTGAGGCAGATGAAAGAATCAACTGTATTAAAAAAGCTAAACATTAAAAGCATACCTAGGGATGATTGGGCTTTAACAGGAGCTAAAGGAAGAGAATCTAGGATTATAAAGAGCCTTTTTTTAGATTCTGTTGAGCTTGCCGAAAGGAACCTAAAATTAAAAAAGAAATACAAGCAAATGGAAAAAGAGGTTCGTTTTGAAAGCATTTTAGATGGGAACGAAGAGGTTTTGGTTTGTGCCTTTGGGTCAATGGGAAGGATAGCGAAGGAAAGTGTTCTTAAGCTTAGGGAAAAAGGCTACAGGGTAGGATACTTTAGACCAATCACTCTTTTTCCTTTTCCTAAAAAAGCCTTATCAAGCATTTTTGAAAAAAACAATTCTCTTAAACAGATCCTCGTTCTTGAGCTAAACTGCGGGCAAATGGTTGAAGATGTCATCGTCTCAGTTTGTGGTAAGGCTGAAGTAATATCCAAATTCTATCCTCCAAGTGTCCTTCCTTTTCCTGAAGATATTGAAAGGGAGATCAAAAAATGCTTAAGGAAAGTTTATTTCGTTTCCCTAAAAGTTTAAAAAGAACTAATTTTCATTATTGTCCAGGATGTCATCATAGCCTTGTTCATCGTATACTTTGTGAGGTTATCGATGAGCTAAATATAAAGGAAAGAGCGATAGGCATTGCTTCCATTGGATGTGCTTGTTTTATCTATAACTACATCGATGTAGACATGGTTGAAGCTCCACACGGTCGGTCCTGTTCTGTTGGAACTGGTATAAAACGGGCTCGACCTGACCTTATAGTTTTTACTTATCAGGGTGATGGTGACTTTGCGGCCATAGGGCTTGGAGATAGTCTTCATGCAGCTTCTCGTGGTGAGAGGATTACGGCTATTATGATCAACAACACTGTGTATGGCATGACCGGAGGGCAGGCTTCCCCTACTACCATTATCGGACAGAAGACAACCACAACCCCATTTGGAAGAAAACCAGAGGAGCACGGCTACCCTCTTAAGGTGGCAGAAATTTTGTCTAACTTTGAGGGGGTTGCTTATGCAGCCCGGGTGGCAGTCAACAACCCTAAGAGAGTTATCGAAGCAAAAAAGGCTATAACCAAGGCTTTCTTAGCTCAGCTTGAGAATAAGGGCTATGGCTATGTTGAGGTGCTCTCAGCTTGTCCTATAAATTGGAAGATGGACCCTGTTTCTGCAACAAAATATGTGGATAAACTAACGGAAATCTTCCCCTTAGGGGTGTTTCGGGAGACTTTGTGAGGAAAAAAGCGAAGAATTCTAAAATTGAGATAATATTCTCCGGCTTTGGCGGGCAAGGAATACTCTTTGCTGGCAACCTTTTTGCTTTAGCAGGAGTTTTTGCTGGTTATCATGCCACCTTCCTTCCTGTATACGGTCCTGAAATGAGGGGAGGAACTTGCAATTGCACAACAATTATTTCCCAAACTGAAATAGCCTCTCCAGTAGTTAAGGAGCCTGATGTGTTAGTGCTTTTAAACCTTCCCTCTTACCTAAAATTCATGCCAAGATTAAAAAAGAAGGGACTTGCTATTTTAAATTCGGACTTGATACCGGAAGAGGTAATTCTTAAAGATGATAAGCATAACCAAGGAAAGAGGCTTTTAAGAATTCCAATGAATTCTCTTTCAGAAAAAATTGGATATCCTCAGCTTGCGAACATTGTCGCTGTAGGTGCTCTTTGGGCAACTCTTAAGCCTTTTGACAAAAAATATATCGAGGAGGCTTTAAAAAAGATGCTAAGAGGGGACAAAGAAAGACTCCTTGCCCCCAACTTGGAAGCCTTTAATGCTGGAATAGAATTCGTAGCTAAAGAAAAAACTAAGTAGTCAAGATCTGTTTTATCTCATCAACCGAAAGCACCTTTCCTTGGGATACTAAACTTCCATCAACCCAAAGGGCGGGTGTTTTAAATACTCCGTAGAGAGCCATCTGTTTTAAGTCCTTGATGTGCTCTATCTGAGCTTCCATCTTTAATTCTTCCAAGGCTTTAACAACATTTTCGTATAGAGTTTCGCATTTCAAACAACCTGGTCCGAAAATTTTAATAACTCTCATCCTTCCACCTCCTTTGTTTTTTTGTTATGCTTTTATCCCCTAATTATACCAAATAAGTATCCGCAGATGGAACCTACGGTCAATACCAAGGCTCCGTATACTAAAGTCTTTTTAGGACCCCAAATGTTCTTTAGAACCAAAAGGCTTGGTAGGCTGACGGCTGGACCGGATAGAAGAAGGGCTAAAGCTGGTCCATATCCCATCCCAGCACCCAATAATCCTTGAAGGATGGGCACCTCGGTTAAGGTGGCAAAATACATCAATACCCCCATCAAACTAGCAAAGAAACTGGCAAAGATAGAATTTTCACCAACTAAAGCATAAACAAAAGAAGACGGGATGATTGCTTCATGCCCAGGTCTTCCAAAAAATAAACCAGCTATAAAAACGCCGATGAAAAGAAGTGGAAGTATCTGCTTTGCTAAAAGATAGGTATTTTGAAACCACTCTGACATCTTGCCTTTGGTTGTTGAGAGCGCATAAGAAAAGCCTAAAACCCCAATTAAGAATGAAATTTCTTTTTCAGAAATAACAAGATATGAAATAATTACAGCTAATATTGTAAAAATAATCTTCATTTTCGACACATTAAACCATAAACTAAGAACTATTCCTAAAATTATTGCAAACAAGGAAACAAGATACCATTTTATGGAATAGATCGTATAAGCTATTCCTTCCTTTCCACCCCAGGTTGCAAAAACTAAAATACCTGTTAATAGAGCAAGAACTGAAATTCTTTTGTAAAGCGGAAGGCTTTCTTTCTCCTCCTCAAATTCAATGCTTTCAAGCCTTGTTTTTTCTTCTTTTATAAAAATAAATTCCATGGCTAAACCAATGATTATGCTCCCAAAAATGGCTACGAGTGCCCTTGCTAACCCAAGGTCAAAGCCCAGTATTTTAGCAGTAAGCACTATAGCTAAGACATTTATCGCCGGCCCGGAGTAAAGGAAGGTAGTAGCAGGACCGATGCCAGCACCTCTTAAATAAATCCCAGCAAAAATAGGAAGCACGGTGCATGAACAAACTGCTAAAATTGTTCCAGAAACGCTTGCCACCAGGTAGGAAAGATATTTAGGGGCGTTAGCACCAAGATACTTCATCACAGAGGCTGACGAAAGAAATGTGGTTATTGCCCCGGCTATAAAAAGCGCAGGTATCAGACAAAAGATCACATGTTCTCTTGCATACTCATGGGTAAGATATACGGCTTCTTTTAAACCTTGTAAAAACCTTTCTTCGAAGGGTAAAAAATAGAAAAATAGAAATATCAAAAGTGCAGATATTATATACTTTAGCTCTTTTTTAAGCATTTTCTTCCTCCTTTAAAGTATAGGTTTTTAAGCTCTGGAATAAAAATCGTGAATTTGGCGTAGTTTTAGAGATTATCTCATCGTATAAGCCTTGTTTTTTCAATTCTTCAAGTAAAGTATCTAAAATTTTGTAAGTAAACTCATCCTTTGGGGAAAGCTTGTAGATGATGAAAAATTTAGATCTTTCAAAAGAGGTTATCCCAGCATCTGTTAACACCTGAAGGTGCCTTGAAATAGTTGGCTGAGAAAAACCGATAATGTTTACTAACTCACAAACACAATGGGGTCGAAAGGAAAGCAAGGCAACTATTTCAACCCTTGTAGGGTCAGAAAGGGCTTTCAACACCTTTGTAAGCCTTATCAAATCCATTTTTATCTTCCCCTATTTTAGGATCATCGTTGCTACTTTATAAGCAGTCACGATTACGATTAAAAGGGCAAAAATCTGCTTAATTCTTCCGCTCGGAACATAAAGGCTTGTTGCCCTTGCCCCAAGATATGAGAATATTGCCCCCACTCCCACTAAAATTATAGTAAGATTAAAATCCCATTTAGCCGTGTTAAGATGGGGTATAAGGGCTGAAAAGGAAGGAGGACATGCTGCAAAGGCATTAATTCCTGCAGCTCCTTTCGGGTCAAACCCACACAGGACAAGAGTTGGCACAAGGAGAAAACCAGGCCCAACTCCAAGAAGTCCGCTTAAAACTGAGATAGGTATAGCCAAAATTGCAGCAAGTTTAAAATTTTCTCGACCTTTCTCTTTTGGTCTGATGGGTTTAAAAAGTCTATAAGCAAGAAAGACCACCGCCAAAAAATAGATAACCCAGATAATGGTTTGAGGGATGTGGTGAGCTAAGACTGCACCTGCTGGGGCTGAAACTGTAGTAATAATAGCGAGTAAAATAGCTCTTTTCCAATCTACCAATCTGCTCTTAGCAAAGCCAATGGCGCTTAAAAGGGCTGTAACACCGTTTAACAAGAGACTTAAGGGTTGAACTTGATGAACAAGGTCTTCCATAAAGAGCCCTAAAAAAGGAGTGGCCGCAAAGGCAACGCCTAAACCAAGCATTCCAGATATGAAAGAAAGGACAGCAATACCGAGGGGGATTATCAAGTTGTTCATAAACTTCTTTCCGTTAAAGCTTCAAATTTTAATTAATACTATATAGCAATATAACTATATGTCAAAAGGTACTTAGCTAGACACCTAATCAAAAGAAACGCCACCGACCCTTCCCGTTTTTAATTTAACTTCCGATAAGATATATTATGTAAAATTTAAAACAAAGAAAACTTGACAGAGTGGAATTGTAAATGAATTTACAGAGCTTTGGGAACTCTTTCTTCAGATGGCGTGCTGTAGGAGTTAATGATAAATAATCTTTGATTAGAAAATTCTACTAATTCTCCCTCAACCTCAAACACCATTTCGATGACCTCTGAGGTTACCTCACTTGCAAATCCTTTCCAAAGGAGCTTGCCATCTTTCATGAAGAAAAGCTCATCGCCATACCTTAGTGCTAAATTCAGCTCGTGTAGCACAAGCAAGGTGATTAGGTTTAGTTTATAGGTCGTTATTTTAATGATCTCCAGGATCTCTATTTGGTTCTTTGGGTCTAAATGGTTTATAGGCTCATCGAGAAGAAGCACCCTGGGTGTTTGAGCCAAGCATCTTGCAAGGAGAACCTTTTGAAGTTGTCCTCCGCTAAGCTCATCAACGAATTTATTCTCAAATCCTTTAAGTTTAAGCTCCTCAATGATAGAGTTAACTATTTCTAAGTCTCTATTCCCAGGTCCAAATGTAAAATAAGGCTTTCTACCAAGAAGTATAGTTTCAAAAACGGTCATTCGAGGAACGTGGTTTGGTCGCTGGGGTAAATATGCGATGAGCTTTGCTATTTCCTTTAAGCTAAGATTTTGCAAATCTTTGTTAAAAAGACGGACTGTGCCTATTTTTGGTTTTAGAACCCTAGCCATGGTTTTTAAAAGCGTTGATTTACCTGACCCGTTTGGACCTAAGATTATGTTAACTCTTCCCTCAGAAAAAATTGCATCTATACCCTGAAGAACTAAGCTTCCGTCATAACCTACGTATAATCCTCTTACCTCCAAACTCAAAATCTATTCCTCCTTAACAATAATCCTAAAAATACCGGAGCGCCTACGAAAGATGTAATAACACCTACGGGTAAAATTATAGGAGAAAGGATCGTTCGGGCTAACAAATCTGAAGCAAGAAGTAATCCAGCTCCTGCCATCGCTGAATAAGGAATCAATAGAGTATAATCATTTCCTATTAAAAGCCTGATAATATGAGGAGATATTAAACCAATAAACCCAATTATACCTAAAAAGGCTGTGGGTACTGCTGTCAGAAGGGCACAAACCAAAAGAGAAAACATCCTCAAAAATTTAGGATTTGTTCCTAAATTTTTAGCCATTTCATCTCCCCAAAGCATAGCGTTATAATTCCAACGATTTAGCCACAACAACGCAAAGCTTGTGCAAAAAGTGAGAGCCATAATTTTATTTTCCTGCCAACCTGCCTTACCCACATCTCCAAATGTCCAGAAAACCGTTGAGGCTACTCTAACTTCATCTGAAAAATACTGAAGAAACATGGTCGCTGATGTAAAAAGACTGCTTAAGGCAACGCCAGCTAGGATGATGGCTTGAGGTGAAAGACCTCGCAAAAGGGACAGCCCAAGTATTATCAATACTGTAAGAAGAGCTCCGCAAAAGGCTGAAAAAACTACTGGCGCTCCATGAATTATAGAAAAACCTATAGGTCCTACACTAAAGGTTCTCCCTGCTCCAAGAACAATTATGGCAAAGGCTGCACCATGAGAGACACCAAAGGTAAAGGGTGAGGCTAAAGGATTTCGTAAAACATTCTGCATCACTGCCCCAGCAACACCTAAGGATGCTCCCGTTAATATCGCACCTATGGTTCTTGGAAGCCTTATCTCCCAAACTATGTAAGCCTCCTCGCTATCCTTTTGAAAAAGTAAATGCATAACATCGAAAAAAGAAATATTTATCGACCCGTGACTTATAGATAAGAAACGCTAATAAGGTCAAGAGAAAAAGAAGAAAAAGCCCCAAACTCCACTTGAAAGGCATTATTTTAACAAGATTTCCTTTTCGGTAAATTTCACTTTTTTAAAGGCTGGGTAAGTGCTTATAAGTTTATCATAGGGGTCAACCCCAAGAAAAGTTTTTAAAATCTCCCTTGCTTTTTTCTCGAAGTTCAAGTCACCAAAGCCACTCTCATGCACTGTTTTCCCGATAAAATAGGAGTTGATTAGCATAAGCTCAATGTTTGGCCTGTAAAAATTAAACGGAAGTAGCGTGTAGACTTTTTCATTCTTTACAGCCTTTAGCCGTTGATAAAAAGTCTTATTTTTACGGTAATCATCTGCAACGAGCGAAAAACCGTTTGCATCGATAAAAATGTAATCAGGGTTCCATAAAAGTATCTTTTCTCGGTCGACAAAAACATGTCCTTTTGTCCCTAACTCATCGACTACGTTTTTTAGGTTTAACCAAAATAAGGGTGGATAGTTAGCCTGCGTGCTTGTAATTCCGTGAGGGCCACGCATGCTAACTGCCCCAACATAAACAGTTGGCATCCTTCCACTTCTTTCAGAACGCTTCTTTAGGTCTTCAATGCAGACTCTGAGGTAGTGGATTAGCTCTTCTGCCCTTCTTTCCCTGTTTAATAAAATCCCCAAAAATCTTAGAACATCATATACATCTTCTATTTTAAAGCCTTGAGCTCCTATTGAAGCTAAAACTACTACAGGGATACCTGTTCGTTTTTGAATAACATCTGCAAGGTCAGGCTCATGGGTGAAGACAACATCCGGTTTGACTGCTATTAATTTTTCAAAGTCTGGAAGCTTACCCGGTCCACCCTCTCCAATTACTGGAAGCTTGTCAATCTTATCAGCTATAGCATTCCAGTATGCTCGACCTACAGGTGGATTTCCTTGAATAGACCTTTGTTTTTCAAATCCCTCTATGCCTACCACTTTGTCAAAGGCCTTCAAGTAGACTACATACCTTAAGGTCCCATGAAGGGCTACTATCCTTTCGATTTTCTTGGGAAGGACAACTTCTCTACCCGCTTGGTCGATTATCTTGATGGTTTCATTTTTAGCAAAAGAAACGCCAAAAAAGCAGATGACAAAGAGGCAACTAATAAAAAACTTGACTAATTTAAATCTCAAGGCCCCTTGCATAGTTCCACTTCTAAGTCGAAAGCAATATTCTTGAAGCAAGTTCCTTTGGAGGAACTAATACTTCATCAACTAACCTAACTTTACCCAAAATTGAATCTTCATACACTTTGGAGGAATAAGGAAATACTGCATCAACCTCTAAACCATTAGCCTTGCATAATTCTAAAACTTTTTCCCGAAGCTCATATGGTGCTTTGTTCAAAACAAAAAAGGTTCTTTTACCAAGCTCTTTTGCTAAATCGTAAGCTCTTTTCGCCACTTCAATAGAATCAAGATAAGGTTCGGCAACGACAATAACAGCATCAACTTCCTTTTCAATTCCCCTTCCAAAGTGCTCCACGCCCGCCTCTGTGTCAAGAAGAAGCACTTCTCCTTCTTCAAGGGCGATTTTTTCAAGAAACTTTTTTGTCAAAAATCCATACGGACAGGCACAACCTTCAAGGGACTTTCTGATCTTTCCAATGGAAACCAAAGCCATGTTCCCTTTTTTAAAAACATACTCCTCTGGAAAATCAGAAAGCTTAAAGGTCTTTTGGTTGAAAGGGCTTACTTCCTCAAGCGTTGGTTCAGTTTTTGACTGAAAACTTTTCCTCAGAACTTCCTTTAAAGCAGGCTTCCCTCCAAGAAAGTCAACCAAGGGCTGAGGAGCTTAAGGAAAACCAAAATATTTGTGAAGTGAATGGTTGCTTTCATCTCCATCAACCACGATAACCTTAAAACCTTGGTCTAAAAAGGCATTAGTTAAAACATAGGTAAGAAAACTCTTCCCTACCCCACCCTTTCCGCAAATGGCAATCTTTTTCATTTCTACCTCCTAACCTTACTTAAGCCTAATCTTGCTTAAAATTTAAAGGAGAGGCTTCCTCTTACCGTAAACGGTGCACCAACTGCATAAGTAGTTCCACTCACCGCATCATCCATCGCATGGATCACTGAAATATACTTTTTATCAAAAAGATTATCAACCTCAACCGACACTTTAAAGTTCTTCATAAACCCAATCCTTTCCCGTGAATAACTGACCCTTAAATCACATACTAAAAACGATGGTATTCTCTCAGTATGTTCGACATTACCGTAACGTCTGCTTAGATATCTTACTTGGGGCATGATTTCGAAGTTATTATAATTTAGTATCAGACCAGACACTACCGTCCATCTCGGAACATCTACAACTTGTTTTCCCTTACTTTTTAAAGTCTTACCAGCATAAGTAATGTCTTTATCATAGGTCAAATGGTTGTAAGTTGGATTTAAGTAAAAAACTAAACCCTCTCTAAGATAGAAATTTCCTGCTACTTCAACCCCATACCCTTTAGCCCTGCCTACATTTTGTCGATAGTTTACAGGTTTCCCTGTTCTAGGGTCAATAACTCTTGGGTCTGAGATAGTAGTAAGAAGTTTTCTATGTTTTGAGTAAAATAGCGTTGAAGTTACGTCGAAAAATTTACCATGCATGCGCAATCCTAAGTCAAAGTTATCAGACCTTTCAATATCAAAACCTTTAAAGAGGTCGTTCAAAGTTATTCCAGCTTTCCTAAACTCATCTCTAAGCCTATTGTAAAGGGTTACAAGGGGTAAGTAATTATAAGGTCTAATAAAAGTTCTTCCATAACTAAAGTATGCTTCGATGTTTTCGTTAAGTCTATAGGATAAACCTACCGTGGGAAGGAAGATGTCGTAGGTTCTTGCTTCCCTATCAAGGTCTGGTGCTCTCTGAAGCTTTAAAGTGGTTGCATTAGTAACAAAGCCTTTACTGCCTGGGTCTTTGTATTTGAAATACTTCAGTCCTGCCTGCCAGTTAAAATTGCCAAAGTCTCCTGCAATTTTTATATAAGGTGAGTGGATATAAGATTCCCCAGAAGCAGCAAAAACACCAAAGCCGCGATAGAGTAGAGCACCTGTCCCGTTTACTATCCAGTAGTTTTCGGTGTAGATATTAATGTCCGCGCATTCGTAATGATAACCGATAACAGCTAAATGATTGTTTATCGCTAAATTCAGGTTCCCAATAAAGCCCTTTCTTTCGATGTCCCTCGTTCTCTTTAGAACGCCTGGTCTACGCTGAAGTTCTGGGGTTCCATCCCAAATTTTAGCATCCTCGCTTGAGTAATATGGCTTAAGATTAAAGGTTACATTCTTAAAAAGCTTGCCATCTATCACCGCAAATAGGTCTCTGTTGAGATGCTTAGCTTTGTTGTATTTGTAATAAAGATAATCCTCTCTTGGATTACCCGTTAGCCGTTTGTTAAAATCAAGCCGACGGTGCCTCTCTAAATCTCTTGCCTGAGAATAATCTAAATACCTATACTTGTCGTGGGTTATCTCATTGAAGTTGGCAAAAATCTTCACTTCAAGGCGCTCTCTAATAGGTTGAACAAAGGTTAAATTTAGGTTGTGTCTTGGTCCAAGGTTTCCCGGTCCTTTCCATTTATCAGATTCTGTGTATGAATAAGCCGCCGATAACCTTGAACCAAGGTTATGAAGCTTGCCTGTATCTACCCTTGCATAGAACTTGTAAAAGTTAAAAGATCCAAAGGATTGCGATAATGTTATATCTGTTTTTTCTTTAGCCCAAGCTAGTCTGAGCTCGATTACACCAGCCCTGTTGCCAACTCCAACCCCAAGATCAGCAGGAATAGCACCTTTGTAAACCGCTATGCTTTCAAAATTCTCAAGGTCATAAACATAAGCCCTCGGACCTATGGGGTTTGCCCCATAGTTTGGGACGCCTTGAACCGTCAACCCTCCAAGATAGCCTCTAATTCCTCTTATCCTTACATTGATGTTCTCAGCCGCAAGATTGTTTGGGTCAGCGCTTTCAAATACAACTCCAGGCAGTATACTAAGAACTTCATACACATTTAGCGTTCCCTTTATCCCAGAAAGTTCCATCCCTCTTTTAGTTATCTCAACCCCAGTGTAAACAGTTTCTCCAGCTTGTTTGGTAGAAGCACTATCCTCTTTTCTTTAATTACTATCTCTTCGAGTTCTACCTCCCTTTTATCAAAACTTGAAACTTCTGCAGAGTATGCAAGGTTCGAAAATGTAAGAAGTCCCAAAATCCCTTGAACTAAGCGCAAAAAGGTAGGAAGCCTCATAACTCCCCCCTCCTTTGACGTTCTTTCAATATAATAGCACGATTTAAAAATTTTGTCAAGCAATGTATGAATTTTTTTATTTTTATTGTTCCTTAAGTTTGATTAGTTTTTTTTATTAGTAGTAAGAACAGTGGTAGAAAAACAAAGATCTAGATAGATGGGATTAAAAACAAAGAGAAGAAATAACGATCAAGAAAAGATTAAGAGCTTTTTTACCTTAAGAGCTGGGATGATGATAGTTCCGTCAATTCCTGTTAGACATTCGGCAAGATTTAATTTGTGAAAAAAACCTGTAAACAGACAGGCGATAGCATCAAGTTCATCCTGCGATGGGTAATCTACTTTTAAGCTTAAACCAAAAAAACCGCTTAATGTTTTGTAGAGAGCCTGTATGTTATCCCTGTCTTTGCGCTTTACTCCAAAGACATCGTAGAAGGCACCCGGAAACACCTCATAGACCTCTTTACCAAGCTTAGAAAGCCTTTCCCTAAGCCGCATACCCCGCTGAGTAAGCATCCTCATCGGACCAAGGGTAATAGGAAAAAACTTAATCCCTCTCTTTCTTAAAAGTAAGTCACACTCCCTAAAATGATGCTCGTTCCTAACCTCAAGCGAGGTCCTTCCATGAGGAAGAGTTAGTGGGGCATCAATATAAATAAACTGAAATTTTTGCATAATTTCAAGTAATTCTTTTTCATTTCTGAGAGCGAATGTCACGATCGTATTGTTTTCTACAAAAGATATGCCAGTATTCCTCTTTTCAGAGCCTGCGAGGTCAACCCCGAGAAAAAGTTCATAATCAATCTGAGTTGCTAAATTTCTAAATTTTTCTTTATCCATTCCAGCAAGGATGCTAGTTTTTCTTCTGTCTCTTTTCTCTTTATCAGGAATAGTGTAATTTTATCGCATAAATCTTTAAACTTTTTCACATAATGCCTAGCGTAGGGCTTTTCTCTAAATCCTCCGTAAGAAACAATCAGTAAAATTTTTTTAAATTTCATGCCCCTTTTTTTACAAAGAAGATAAAAATAGGTGATGGGGGGACAGTTTATGGTCCATTTTGGAAAGACAAGAATTAAATTTTCGCTTTGAGGGAGGGTGGCTTTTGAGGGAATGGGTAGTCCCGGGATAAAAGATAAGGCTAGCCAGGCTAAGTAAGGTAATCTCGGAGGCTCTATTTTTTTTACTGGTAGGTTTAAGTTAGTTCCTAAAAATTTGGCAATCCTTTCGCAGGTTCCAGTATAACTGAAATAGAAAACCTCTGTTTCTGTCAAATTTAAATAAATTCTCTGTTTTTATATTTTTCTTCTAACTCTGCTTCCTCTTCTTCTTTCTTTTTAAGATAAAGCTCCCAGTCTACTCTTTTTTCAAAGTTTGCTACCTCAGTGGCGATAAGCTTCTCTTTAAAACCTGGTCTTGTGATGTATGGAAGCACAGCCTTTAAAAAATTCTCTTTTAGGCTTTGATAGATAGCTGAAACTTCTCCTTCAGGGATAAAGGTTCTTTCCTTTTGATAGCGATAGTAAAGGAAACCGTCTGTTTTTTGAAGGAACTGTTCATAGTAAAAGCTTGATGAAAAATCTTCCCGTCTTGGTTTGACTCCTACTTGAGCAAGAAAACCAACCAACCAGCGGTCTCCAGCAAGCTTTCTTGAATAATCCCAGATTTCCAAGATTAAACCGTTACCAAGGTCGATCTTCTCAACCATTTTGCCTTCCCAAAGTGGTTTAAAGTTCCTACTTGGCGGTTGCCAGCGGTAGCTCATAGGTTAGGACTCCTAGTTACTCAAAGTTTGCTACTTGACTTCCTTTGCTTTTATTATAGATTAAAAAAAAGAAAAATGGGAGGTGGTGGTGTGTTTGCAGTTATCAAGACTGGAGGTAAACAGTATGTTGTGGAGCCGGGCATGAAGCTTGTCATCGAAAAGCTAGAAGGAGAGGTATCTCAAGAAGTTGAGTTTACTGAGGTTTTATTAGTTAAGAAAGGAGATGAAGTTTTGATTGGGCAACCTAAAGTGGAAGGGGCAAAAGTTGTAGCAAAAATTTTAGAACACTCAAGGGGTCCTAAGATTATAGTTTTTAAAAAGAAGCCCAAAAAGGGTTATAAAAGAAAAAAGGGCCATAGACAGTGGTATACTCTGGTAGAGATTAAAGAAATCGTTGTTTAGGGGGGTGAGAAGGTATGGCTCATAAAAAGTCGGGTGGTGCTTCGAGAAACGGAAGAGATTCAGAATCAAAACGCCTGGGAGTAAAAAGGTTTGACGGTCAATTTGTGAAGGCTGGCGAGGTTATCGTCCGTCAGAGAGGCACAAAGTTTCATCCAGGTTTTAATGTGGGGCTTGGCAGAGACTATACAATCTTTGCTAAGATTTCCGGAGTGGTTAAGTTTGAAACCAGACACGGAAAAAAGGTGGTAAGCGTCTATCCGGTATCTCAGGCCTAGGGCAATAGGGGGTTAAAATTTGTGAACCCCCTTCCCTTCTTTTTACTTGCCTATCTTTTAGGTTCTATTCCCTTTGCTTTAGTTGTAAGTCTTCCTCAAGGGGTTGACCCTCGGAAAGCAGGAAGTAAAAACCCAGGAGCAACGAACGTAGCAAGGCTCCTTGGTAAAAAATGGGGTTTTATTACTTTTCTTGGAGATGCCGGAAAGGGAATAATTGCCCTTTTCATCGCTAAATTTGCAACCGGATTAAGCTTTCACGAAGCACCGAGCCTTTATGCTGGAGTAGCTTTTTTTACCGTTCTTGGACATATGCATTCTCTATTTTTAAAACTTAAAGGTGGAAAAGGAGTAGCTACAACCATTGGCACTTTTTTAGTTTTAACTCCCCTACCCTCTTTGCTTTCGCTTATCTTTTTTCTTTTAATGGTCTATTTAACAAACTATGTATCTGTAGGCTCGCTTACCTTCTCCTTAGTTCTTCCAATCTTGATCTACTTTTTTAACTACCCTAAAGAATACTTTTTTAGTAGCTTAGCTCTGACTTTATTAATCTGGATAAAACACCGAGATAATATTAAAAGACTTTTAAAGGGAGAAGAAAATCCTTGGAAAAGGAGGAATTAGCTGATAAAAAAATTTGTTAGAGGAAGGGTTAATCTATGATAATTATGTATTTAGAGTAACATCGGATAAAATGTTTGCCTTTTTGGAAACTCCTTTGTTAACAAGGGAGGATAAGCGAAAATTTTTTAAAAACTACCCAAAAATTAAAGAGTTTCTTATATCTCATGGCATACAATTTGTCTTAGAAGAACCTGAGGAGCTTGACGGAAAACTTATCGTAGCCAAGGGGCATCCCCCACGAGAAGGTCATCCTGAGAGAATAGAATTTCTGCCTAAATTTGAAAGATTGATAAAGAAAACCGAAGAAGATTTGATAAAAGAAATTCCTGAAGATGAAGAAAAAGCGGAAGATTTAAGGGAAAAGGTCCAAAAAATCCTTTGTGTAAAAAAGGGAGAAGCGATAGCTAAATGGCATCCTCTTACCCCCCAACTCCAGGGATTAATGTATTTGGAGAAGAGGTTCAAGCACCCCCTTTAAAGGAAGAAAAAACCTTTGAACTTTCAGATAATGTTTACCTTGATGAAAAAGAAAGGCTAATAAAGGCCAAGATTAGTGGAGTAGTGACTTTTGAAAACAGGAATATTGATGTACTACCGGAGTATGTTTTAAAGGGGGATGTAGATTTTTCCGTAGGTAATATCTATTTCTATGGAAAAAAACTAACCATTCAAGGGGATGTAAAGTTTGGGTTTAAAGTAATAGTTGAAGGAGACCTTGAATTAAGGGGATGCACTGAAAATAAGGTTAAAATCGAAGTTAGGGGTAATTTTTTAGCCGATGGCGTAATAAGAGGTGAAAATACAACTGTTGAGGTTTGGGGTGAGGCTAAAATCAGGGGGCAGAATTTGCTAAAATTTTAGTGAATGGGAACCTATATGTAAAAGATTATTTAGTGTTTGCTGATACCCTCGTGGAAGGGGACCTAAAAGCCATTGAGGGTAAGGGGTGGATTTATGGTGGTGAGGTTAGGGCAAGCGGTAATGTTGAGGTTAAGATAGTAGGACATGCAGCTCAAACCTTAACCATAATTGGGGCAGGCTATCGTCCCGATATAGTAAACGAGTATTTAGTAACCATTGAAAGAATAGAAGTTCTAAATGAGTTTCTTAAAAAAATAGATGATGGATTGAAATTAGCTTTCAAGCTGAAAGAAGAGGGAAGGATAACTGAAGAAAAACTAAAGTATGTAGAAAAGATGATTAATGAAAGAAAAAAAATAACTGAAGAAATTGCTAAGCTTGATCCTATGCTAAAAGACCTATCAACTAAACTTACAGACTATAGAAAGAAGACTATAAAAATTCAACAGAAGATTTATCCAAATGTTATCCTTAGAATCGATGAATTCACTTATACCAATAATGAAGAACTAAATGGTCCAATCGTTTTTTATTTAGATGTGACAGAAATTAAATTTAGAGAAAGTGGAAAATGATGACGCGTATAAAAGGTTGGGAAGATATAGCTGAAACTTTACGCACTGAAGTTAAAAGAGAAATTGCTGAAGAGTATTTCTCTAAAAAAATTTTTAGAAGAAAGCTAGGAGAACTATCAAAGAGATATCAAAGAACTGGATAAACTCGAAGAAAGATTACTAAAAAATGTTTGTAGACTTGTTATGATGTTAAGAGATGATGACCTCATCGAAGAGTTTAAAAAGATTGCCGGGTTTGATTTAAAGGGATGTTATTTTCAACAGGTCTTGGAATCCGAAAACATAAAAAAGATACTGTTTAAAAAATTAAGAGCACCTTTAGCTTTTACTACTAAAAATAGATTTGTTAAGCTATTTTTAGAAATTTATAAAGACTTACAGGAATCAGCAAAGGCTTATAATGAAAAATTAAAAGCTTTTCAAAAATACTATGAACAACTAGTTAAAGATACAGATGTCTTTTACAAACGCTTTGATATGTCTGCTATTTTGGGTTTTTTTAGTAAGTTATCAAGTGGTGAGCAACCAGAGATTGGTAAGACTGAAGATAAAGGACAAATCTATGAAGAGCTTTCTTCTAAACTAAAAATTAAAAAGGCTCCTCCTCCTACGGCTATATACACTGAATATGGCGAGCAAAGACCTCTTCGTGATATCTCTGGCGATCTAATCCGCCTTGCTAAGACTGCTTTTGATAGGCATAAGAAGGAAGGGAGGGAGGGGACTTTTAGACCTTGCTACTGCGAAGGATTAAAAGATTTATAGAAGAGAACAAGCTTTTTCAGCCTGGAGATAGGGTCCTTGTTGCGGTATCGGCTGGACTCGATTCTGTTGCCCTCCTTGACATTTTATTAGAGCTAAGAGACCACTTTAACCTTAAGCTGTTTGTCTCTCACTACGACCATAGGATTCGGAAAAATTCCCTTGATGATGCTCTTTTTGTATACAGGTTATGCAAAGAGAAGCGATTGCCGCTTTTCATTACCTCTGCTCCAGTTCCAATGTACGCCAAGCGAGAGAGATTAAGCCTTGAAATGGCGGGGCGGGAATTAAGATATCGAGCCTGGTATGAATTAGCAAAGAGCTATGACTTCCAAAAGATTGCTCTTGCTCATCATCTTGATGACTTGACAGAAGAGATATTCATGAAAATTATCCGAGGCACGGGTAGAAGAGGTCTTGCGGGTATCCCTTTGAAAAGAGAGGATCTGATAGTTCGTCCCCTACTTTTTCTCACTAAAGAAGAGATAAAAAAATACGCTCAAGAGAAAGGCTTGACCTGGAGGGATGACCCTACAAACGAAGACCTTCGTTTTTTGAGAAATAAGGTGAGGCACGTCTTGATCCCTTTTTTAGCTAAAGAGTTTAATCCCAAGATTAAAGAGGCAGTTAGAAAAACTGCAGTCATCATCGCTGAGGAAGAAGAGCTTATAGAGGGTTTAGCTCGTGAAGCTTTTTATAGGGTTAAAACCACCATTGATGGCGATTTAGCCCTTAAATTAACAGAGTTAAAAAAGCTTCCCCCAGTTATTAGGAGAAGGTTATATTTTTTAGCCTTCCATGAGATGGGACTACCCCTCTTTAGAATCACCTCACGACATATTTTTCAAATTGAGGCACTGCTAACAGGGAAAGCTATAGGTCCTGTATGTTTACCCGGGAAGTATTGTGTCTACCGGGGTCCAGGATATATAAGAATAAGTCAAAGATTAAGCACGGTAGAACCCTTTGAATTAGCTATCTCCTCTCCTGGGATTTATGATTTGCCTTTTAAAAATTTAGGTAAAGTTTTAGTTGAAAAGATTAGTAGAGAAAGCCTCCCTGACTCTGCTTTTTTACAGAGGGCTATTCTCCTTGATGCTAATAAGGTTGCTTTTCCGATAATTCTTAGAAACCGGAGGCCAGGAGATAGAATACACATTCCTGGTTTAGGTCATAAAAAGTTAAAAAAATTCTTGTGGGAAAAAAGAGTGCCTGTCTATAAACGAGACTCTTTATTGATCGTTGAAAAGGACGGGGAAATACTCGCTGTCTATGGGCTGTACATTCATCCTATGTTTAGACCCACAGAGACTACAGAGGATGTGCTTCTTATAAGGTTAGAAAATTCTAACGCTTGATTTTGAGAAGAGATTGATATAGAATTTTTTAATAAAGAAAAAATTATAAAGGGTAAAAAAATGAAAGGAATCTCTAAACTTTTAGTAGTTTGGTTAATAATTGGAGCCTTGATCCTTGTGGGTTACTATTACTTCCTTCAGGAATTAAGTCTTTCTCCAACTTTAAACCTTAACTACTCTGAATTTTTGTCTAAACTTGAAAATAACGAAGTCGTAGAGGTTGTTATAAAAGGTAAACATGTAACTGGAAAGCTAAGGGACGGTAAAGAATTTTCGACCTATATACTTTTAGAGGACAAAGATTTAATAAGCAAATTAAAAGAGAAAAACGTAAAGATTACAGTTAAACCAGATGGTCAAGGGGGATGGGTCACAAGCTTTCTTATTTCTTGGATACCATTTTTTGTGTTGATCATACTTTGGGTTCTTTTTATGCGTCAAGTGCAACCAGGAAACCGCACTTTCTCCTTTGTTAAAAGCCGTGCAAGATTGATTAAAGAGGGGGAAAGCAAAATTACTTTTAAGGATGTAGCAGGTGTTGAAGAGGCTAAAGAGGAACTGCAAGAAGTTGTTGAATTTTTAAAGAACCCACACAAGTTTACCCGTCTGGGAGCGAGAATTCCGAAAGGCATTTTACTTGTTGGACCGCCTGGGACGGGGAAGACCTTATTAGCTAAGGCTGTTGCTGGCGAGGCTGGCGTTCCTTTCTTTAGCATCAGTGGGTCAGATTTTGTTGAGATGTTTGTGGGTGTTGGAGCAGCAAGGGTTAGGGACCTTTTTGCTCAAGCTAAAGCTCATGCTCCCTGTATAATCTTCATTGATGAGATAGATGCTGTGGGTAGAATGAGGGGGGCTGGGCTTGGGGGTGGTCATGACGAAAGAGAACAAACGCTAAATCAGCTTCTTGTAGAAATGGATGGATTTGACACCACGGAAGGTATTGTTGTTCTTGCGGCAACAAATAGACCCGACATACTTGACCCAGCTCTGCTGAGACCCGGAAGGTTTGACAGGCATATTTATGTTCCTCCTCCAGATGTTAATGGAAGGGAAGCAATCTTAAAAATTTACGCTAAAAAAATAAAGCTGGCTCCCAACGTGGATTTAAGAGTGATCGCTAAAAGCACCCCTGGCTTTACAGGAGCAAATCTTGAAAATCTAATGAATGAGGCAGCCCTCATTGCGGCTAAAAAAGGAAAAGAATTTGTGGATATGGAAGACCTTGAGGAAGCAAAGGATAAGATATTGATGGGAAAAGAGAGAAAAGGATATGCTATGAGCGAAGAGGAGAAAAAGATCATTGCCTATCATGAAGCAGGACATGCTTTAGTAGCTTACTATTTACCAGACCCAGACCCAGTTCATAAAATCAGCATTATTCCCAGGGGAATGGCTCTTGGGATTACTCAACAACTGCCTCTTGACGACAGGCACATTTACACTGAAGATTATCTTCTGAAAAAGATAACTGTGCTTCTTGGGGGAAGAGTTAGCGAGGAGCTGGTCTTTAACATGGTTTCCTCAGGTGCAAGGGATGATCTAAAGCGAGCCACCCAAATCGCAAGAAAAATGGTCTGTGAATTTGGGATGAGTAAAACCTTGGGTCCTTTAACCTATGGAAAAACAGAAGAGCAAGTCTTTCTCGGAAAGGAGCTCTTTCAGCTAAAAGATTATTCTGAAGAGACAGCAAGGCTAATTGATTTAGAAATTCGAAACATTATTAACGAGTGCTATCAAAAGGCTAAAACTATTCTTACAACCTATGTTGATAAGCTTCACCTTGTAGCGAACACCCTGCTTGAAGAGGAAACCATCGAGGCCGAAAGGTTTAAGCTTCTCCTGCAGGAAAATTAAAAAATCCTTTCGAAAGCTATTATTTGTTTTATGCTGAAACCTTTAAAAATTAGGGATAAATTGTTTAATTGGGAAGAAGGGCCCTTTTTTATGGGAATATTGAACGTTACTCCTGATTCTTTTTCAGATGGAGGAAGATACTTAGACGTTGAAAAAGCGTTACTACAAGCTGAAAGGCTTTTACAGGAGGGAGCCGATATCATCGATGTGGGTGGAGAATCTACAAGACCTTTTGCTGACCCAGTTCCAGAAGAGGAAGAGCTAAAGAGGGTTATACCTGTTATAAGAGAACTAAGAAAAAACTTCCCCCAGGCGATTATATCCATTGATACTTATAAGGCTAGGGTTGCAGAGTTGGCCCTTAAAGAAGGAGCAGACATAGTAAACGACGTTAGCGCTTTGAGGTTTGACAATAGAATGGTTGATGTGGTTAAAGATTTTAACTGTCCTGTTATCATAATGCATATGCAAGGCACACCAAAAACCATGCAGATATCACCAACATATCATGATGTTGTAAGGGAAGTTAAAGATTTTTTATATCAGAGAAAAGATTACTTGATTTCCCAAGGAATATCGGAAGAAAAGATTATCATCGACCCTGGTATTGGGTTTGGGAAAACCTTTGAACACAACCTTACCCTTCTCAGGAATTTGTCGTCCTTTAAAGAGCTTGGTTCACCTATTCTTATTGGGGCTTCAAGAAAAGGGTTTATAGGGGAAATCATAAAAAAGCCCCCTTATGAAAGGGATGCAGGAACTGCTGGGGTTACGATTTGGTGCTACCTTCAAGGTGCGAATATCTTTCGTGTTCACAATGTAAGCATTAATAAAGACGCTTTAGTTGTTTTTAAAACCTTACAAGGGAGAAAACTTTGTTTGCCTTAAATTTTCCCCAAGAAATTGAACATTTTATTGATGTTTTTCGTTCTATACAGTTAAAAGATCTAATAGATATTTTAGTTGTCGCTTTTGTAATATATAAAATTCTTCTTTTGCTTCAAGGGACAAAAGCCTTACAAATGTTAGCAGGTTTAGCTGTTATTATTCTGCTTTACTTTTTTTCGGGAATTTTAGAACTTTTAACATTAAACTGGATACTTGATACTTTTATGTCTTCATTACTAATACTAATAATCATCGTTTTTCAAGATGATATTAGAAAAGCTCTGGCTAAAATAGGAACAGTTCCTATCGCAAGGATCCAGACGGAATACTCATTTGGTATAGAAGAGGTGGTAAAAGCTGTTAGTAAACTTGCTGAAAAAAAGGTAGGAGCTTTAATAGTGTTTGAAAGGGAAATAAGTCTTAAGGATTATCTTGAAGGAGCCGTGCTCATTGATGCCAAAGTTTCTGAGGAGTTATTGATAAGCATATTCAATCCTAAATCACCACTTCATGATGGAGCAGTTATCATAAGCGGTGGGAAAATAGTTGCAGCTGGTGTAGTTCTTCCTCTTTCTACAAATCCGGATATCGCTAAAGATTTAGGAACAAGACATCGGGCAGGCATTGGAATAACGGAGGTATCTGATGCTGTTGTTATCATTGTATCAGAAGAAAGAGGAGAAATTTCATTAGCAGTTGGAGGGAAGATTTCGAGAGACATAACACCAGCTACATTAAGAAAGATGCTTTCTCAACTTTTGGGATTTGAAACTCCTCAGCCCTGGTGGAAGAGATTGCGGGTTAAAGAGGATGAAAAGAGAGCATAAATACAAAATTTTAGCTTTAATCTTGTCGTTCATTCTATGGTATTTTGTGGTCTGGGGGAAACCCATTGAAAAAATCATTCAAGTACCTATTGAGCCAAGACTATCTTCAGAAGGAAATTATAAAGTAGAGCTAAATCCATCTCAAGTAGATGTAAAATTAGAAGCCACAAGAAGTGATTTAAGAAATGCAGATATTAAGAATTTGAAACTTCAGATCGACCTTACAAGATACTCTCAAGGAGTATATCAAGTTCGAGTTCCTATTGAAAGTTTAAAAATAAAAAATGTTAAAATAAAAGAAGTAACTCCATCATACATAATGGTTGTAATAAAAAAAATCAGTTCTAAAAAAGTTCCTGTTAGAATACAACTTAGTCAAAACATAGTAGTTAAAACAAAGCTACTTATTGAACCAAGCTTTGTAATCGTAAAAGGAAGCTGGGATGATATTAAAAATATAAACCAAATAAAAACAGTTCCTATAGAGTTTGATGAACTAAAAAGGGAAAAGGTGATGTATGTTGAACTTGAAACTCCTGAAAATGAAATTGAGATTGAACCAAAAAAAGTTAAAATTGTTTATCTAACTCGATAAAATTCGTACTTTTATTCTTTAGTTCTTGAGAGGGGGTACTATGCGGAAGCTTTTTGGCACCGATGGCATTAGAGGAGAAGCGAATGTCTACCCAATGCTACCTGAGGTAGCCCTCCAGGTAGGTAGAGCTATAGGATATTTGTTTAGAGGAAGTTTTGGTCACCACCAAAAGGTTATCATCGGCAAGGACACGCGAATCTCAGGCTACATATTTGAGTCTGCCTTAACAGCTGGACTATGTTCTATGGGGATTGATGTCTATTTGGTGGGTCCTATTCCTACGCCCGCTATTGCCTTTTTAACTAAGGACATGAGGGCAAGGGCGGGGATTGTTATTTCAGCATCTCACAATCCTTACTATGATAATGGTATCAAAATCTTTGACCATACAGGATTTAAGCTACCTGACGAGCTTGAAGAAAGAATAGAAGCTTTACTTGAAGATGAAAGATTTAAGGAGATTAGGTCAACCAAAGAAGAGCTTGGTAGAGCCTTTAGGATTAAGGATGCCATAGGAAGGTATGCTATTCATCTTAAATCCGTTGTCCCTCCAAACATTGATTTTGAAGGTGTTAAAATCGCTATCGATTGTGCAAACGGGGCCTGCTATTATGTTGGACCTATGGTGCTTGAAGAATTAGGTGCTGAGGTAGTTAGGGTGGGATGCCAACCAAACGGGATAAACATAAACGAAAACTGTGGAGCTTTATATCCGGAAGTAATACGAAAAAAGGTGATGGAAGAAAAATGTCACATTGGGATTGCTCTTGATGGCGACGGAGATAGGATTGCTATCTGCGACGAAAAGGGAAACCTTTACGATGGAGACGACCTTTTGGCAATTTTTGCTACCTATTTTCTTAGAAAGGGAATGCTTAATCCAAAGATAGTAGTAGGGACAGTAATGACGAATAAAGGGTTAGAAGTATATCTTTCAAAGCTTGGCATAGAGCTTATTAGAACCTCTGTTGGAGACAGGTATGTTGTTCAAGAAATGAAGGCTAAGGGTATTCTTCTTGGTGGCGAGACATCTGGACATATCATATTTCTTGACAAATCCACAACTGGGGATGGATTGCTTACCGCCCTAAGGCTTCTTTCCATTTTAAGAGAAGAAGGGAAAACCCTCTCGGAATTTCAAGGTCTTTATGAAAAATTCCCACAGGTAATAATAAACATTAAAGTTAAGGAAAAAAGACCTGTTCATGAGATAGAAGGGCTCACAGACCTCATCAATAAATTAGAAAAAAGACTCGGAAATGAAGGGAGAGTTGTAGTTCGGCCATCGGGGACCGAGCCTAAATACCGAGTTATGGTTGAAGCAAAGGATAGCAAGGTTGCAAAAGAGTTTGCGGAGGAAATTGCTACCTACATTCAGAGAAAGTTAGAATGAAATGAATAAGCTTTTGAAATATTTACCTATCCTCTTTTGGATAATAGCCATAGCTTCCCTTTTAATTGGCTTGTTTAACTCAGGTTACCAGTTTGTTCAATCACGGGGTTCAATTCTTTGTCTTTCCTGTATGGGACTTGAAGAAAAAAGAAAATGAGGATTTTTAAGCTTCGCTTTCTTGTTCAGGTGGCTTCGACGCTCTTTCAGAATAGTTCCTTTCATTTTTTAACCACTAAGGGTCCCTATGCAGGTTTTCTTAAAAGTTTCTGCTCCTTTGGGTTGAATTGTTATTCTTGTCCTATGGCTTGGTTTTCTTGCCCTTTAGGTATTATACAAAATCTTTTTGCCTCACTCAGGATACTTCCTACTCAAGTTCTTGTTCCAGCTTTTGCTTATTCTTTAGGTTTGATACTTTTGATGAGCCTTGCCTTGGGAAGGCTTATCTGCGGGTGGCTTTGCCCCTTTGGGCTTCTTCAAGAGCTTTTGTATCGGATCCCCTTTTATAAAAGGAAAATTCTTCTCCCCTACTCCTCACAAAGATACTTAAAGCATCTTTTTTTCATTTTTTTTGTTATTCTTCTACCATTTTTATACTTAACTGAAATAGGTTATGGATTAGTTTGGTTTTGTAAGTTTGTTTGCCCGGCTGGCACTTTGGAAGCTGGGTATTTAAATTTGTTACTTCAGCCGCATCTGGGCAAAAATATTGGATTAACTTTTTATCTAAAAACAGCATTATTATTAGGTTTTTTAATTCTATGTATCATAGACCTTAGGTTCTTTTGCAAAAACATATGTCCGCTAGGTTTAATATATGGGATTTTTAACAAGTATGGGTTGTTTAGGCTTAGATGGAGCGAAAAGAAATGCACCCTCTGTGGAGCCTGTGAGAAAATCTGTCCAATGGGTTTACGCATTCCTAAGGATTTAAATTCTGTAGAATGTATCAGATGTTTAAACTGTTTAAGCACCTGTCCAAGTAAGACGATAGTTTTAGAGATGTCGCTATTCTACCTTCCTCATGTTGATGTAAAATCAATTTCCATAAAGGAGTTGACACATGCTAAGAAGTAGGGAAGATTTTGATAAGCTACGTCCTGTTAAAATTATTCCTAATTTTCTGCCCAACCCCTTAAGTTCTGTATTGATAGAGTTTGGGAACACTAAGGTTTTGATTAATGTGTCTTTAGATGATAAGGTTCCACCCTTTCTAAAAGGGACGGGAACAGGATGGATTACGGTAGAGTATGCCTTATTGCCAGGATCAACCAAGATTAGAACTCCTCGAGAGGTGCTTCAGCGTAGAGGAAGATCCCTTGAAATTCAGAGGATGCTTGGGAGGGTTCTTCGTTCAGTGGTTGACCTAACCGCCCTCGGAGAAAGAACCCTGTGGGTTGACTGCGATGTACTCAATGCTGATGGGGGGACAAGGTCAGCTTCGGCAACCGGAGCCTTTGTAGCTCTAAAAATAGCCTTTAAAAGACTTATGGAACAGGGCCTCATTAATAGGGACCCAACCCTTGAATACTTAGCTGGTGTTAGCGTAGGAAAGCTTGGAAACGATTTTTTGTTGGATTTAAACTATGAAGAAGATTCGATAGTTGACGTTGACGCTAACTTCTTTATGACCGAATCCGGTAAAATCGCTGAGATACAGGTTAGCGGAGAAAAATCTCCTTTCAGTTGGGAAGAATTAGAAGCGATGAAAAATTTAGCCTTTAAAGGGATCACCGAACTTATTCGAAAGCAAAAGGAGGTGCTTGGTGAAGCCTAAAGAAATCTTGATCGCCACCACTAACTTGGGGAAGGTCCGGGAGATTGAGTCTATGCTCAAAGACCTTGGGTTCTTGGAGATAAAAACCTTACAAGATTTTTCTCCTGTTCCACCTCCTGAAGAAAAAGGAAGCACTTTCTTGGAAAATGCTTTAGAGAAGGCAAGCTATTATGCTAAACATTTCAATATTTTGACTCTGGCTGATGATTCCGGGCTTGAGGTTGAAGCCCTTTCCGGAGCACCAGGTATACACTCTTCTAGATTTGCCGGTAATAAGTCAACAGATGAAGAAAATATAAAAAAACTTTTAAAACTACTTGAAGGGGTGCCATTTGAAAAACGAAAGGCAAGGTTTGTTTGCGTAATCGTGGTTTATCATCCTTCGGGCAAGTGGATTTCTGCTGAGGGAGAGTGGCAAGGCTATATTGCTGAAGAACCGAGGGGCACTCAGGGGTTTGGCTATGACCCAGTGTTTCTCGTGCCTGAGTATAATTTAGAAAAAACAGCTGCTGAACTATCGAAGGAGGAAAAGAATAGAATAAGTCATCGGGCAAAGGCTGTAAGGGCTATTATCCCGAAACTAAAAGAATTTTTGGAAAAGATTGAAGATTAAATTCGCATGGACAAGCCAAGGATTTTTTGCCCTCCATTGTTTGAAAAATATAAAGTTAAGGGGTTTTTTAGCACGGCTATAGCTCCCAATATAGACCCTACCCTACTTTTGAGAGCTATGTATCCAGGACTTGAAGTTTTTTTGCCTTCACAAATACATAGTGCAGATGTGCTTTATTTAGATGCCTTGCCATTTAAGAAAAGCTTTCAAGGTGATGGGATAATTACTCGAATATCTAAGGTAATAGTTGGAGTAATGACTGCAGACTGTGTTCCTATATTGATAGCTACTAAGGATAGTTCTTTGGTTGGAGCCCTCCATGCCGGTTGGCGAGGAAGCATTAAACAGATACTTCATAAAGCTATACTTAAAATTTTGACTTTAGGATATGCACCTACAGATATTTTGATTGCCATCGGTCCGCATATTAGACCTTGTTGCTACGAAGTTGGAAATGAAGTTCTAAACCTGCTTAAGCACAATTTTCCAAATTTTAAAGATTTTATCTTAAGATTAAACGGAAGGATTCATCTAAATCTTACTAAGTTAAACCTATTTCAAGCATTAGCCTGCGAAGTTCCAGAAGAAAACATATGGGTATCTAATGATTGCACCTTTTGTAAGCATGATATGTACTACAGTTATCGTTATCACGGAAAAACCAGAGGCTATCAACTTTCTTTCATCTTTAAAGAATTAGAATAAGACTAGAATGTGGTTATTACTCAAATTTTACAGCCTTATTCATCTCCTTCTATTGCCCCTGATTTTCCCGCTTGAGTTGCGAAAAAGAGACCCTAAAAGAAGGCTCCTTTGGCTTAAAGAAAAATTTGGCTTTGTTTCTTCACCATACTTTAGGAACAATCAAAAAATCATTTGGGTTCATGCGGTTTCTCTTGGAGAAGTAAGGGCGATAACAAAGTTCTTAGAATTGGCTACGCAGGAGTTTAACATTTGTCTCACAACAACCACAGAAACAGGAAGAACCTTTGCTGAAAAGCTCATGAAAGAAAATCCTAACTTTAAAGTATACTACAGCCCATTTGACCTTGAATTCGTTATCAAGAAGTTTTTAAAAAGGGTAAATCCTACAGCCTTAGTCTTAGTGGAAACAGAGATTTGGCCAAACATGATCTATGTCTCTTCAAATTATATCCCTGTCTTTCTAATTAACGCTCGCCTTAGCGATAAATCTTTTATAAGGTATAAAGCTTTGTCTTTTTTCTTCAAACCAATCCTCAATAAAATTTCAGCCATTTGCGTTCAAAATGAAAACTATTTATATAAATTCAAATCATTAGGCGTTATTCCAGAAAAACTATACCTAACTGGCAATTTAAAGTTTGATATTACGATACCTTTTATAAAATTTGAAGAATTAGAAATTTTAAAAAGACCTATAATCATTGCTGGAAGCACGCATGAAGGCGAAGAAAAGATTATTCTAACAAGTTTTCTTCAATTAAAAGAATCTTCAAGCTTACTCATTGTGCCAAGACATCCTGAGAGATTTGAAAGGGTTTATAAGCTTTGTCAAAAGTTAATAGGTTCAGAAGATGTGTTCGTTTTTAAGTATTCAGAACTTCTTAAGAACAAACCTCAAGAGATGTTAAAGGATTGGCAAGAAAAAAAAACGGTAGTCGTAATTGATAAAATAGGGATATTAGCATGCCTTTACCGGATTGCTGATGTGGCTATAATAGGCGGTAGTTTCATTCCTCATGGAGGACAAAACCCACTTGAAGCCATCTACTGGAAAGTCCCAGTAATAGTTGGTCCTCACATGGAGAATTTTCCTTTTGTTGCAGAATTTGTGAAAGAGGGAGCAATCCTTCAGACAACTCCTGAAGGGTTAACTGAGGCAATTCATTTAGTTTTAACGGATAAAGGATACAGAGAACGACTTGTCGAAAAAGCTTATGCTATGTTCATGAGATTAACGGGAGGGAGCAAAAAGACCTTAGAAATTATTAATTCATTTCTTAAATCAAATCCAAAAACTAAAAATTGACTTTTACCGAGATTCCGATAGATGAACTATCAAGCAAAAATTGATTTTAAACACTTCATCTTACCCTGTTTAGTAGTTTGAATTAATCATTTTTTTGGTAAAATAAGTAGTATAGATTTTAAAGAGTTAGGAGGGACAGATGGAAGAAACGAGAGAGCTCCCTAAGCTGGAAAAGAAGCTTGAAAAAATGACGATTAAAGAACTTCGGGAAATTGCCTTACAGATCCCAGAAATTCAAGGCGTTCATGGAATGACAAAAGAGGAGTTGATTTCTGCCCTAAAGAAAGTATATGGCATCGCTGAAGAGCCCAAAAAAGTTGGAGCTTCATTAAGAGAAATAAAAAGTAAGATTAAAAAATTTAAAAAGTTAGCGGAAGAAGCAAAGCAGAAAGGGGATTTTGAAAAATACGAAAGGTACCGTAGACTGGCAAGTAAATTTAAGAAACGCTCAAGAAAACTTGCTAAACTAGCAAGAATGTCCTAAGTTACAAAGGGGGGTGCCATATGTCCAATCCTGTGGTCTATACAAACATACCAGATGTTCCGCTCCTTCACCGGGGAAAAGTGCGGGATATTTACGACCTTGGCGATAGTCTTTTGATCGTAGCGACAGACAGAATTTCCGCCTTTGATGTTGTTCTACCGACTCCTATCCCTGATAAAGGAAAGATCCTAACTAAACTCACCCTCTTTTGGCTCAACTTTCTCAAAGACATCGTTGAAAACCATCTAATCACTGCCAACATTGATGAATATCCTGAAGTATTAAGAAAGCATCGAGATGTCCTTGAAGGAAGGAGCATGATCGTTAAAAAAGCAAAGGTCTTTCCGGTTGAATGCATTGTCAGAGGCTACATTACGGGGTCAGCGATGAAAGAATACCTTAAAACAGGTATGGTTTGCGGGATACCCCTACCCCCTGGTCTGAAAGAGGCGGATAAACTGCCCGAACCAATCTTTACCCCTTCAACCAAAGCTGAGCTTGGAAGCCACGACGTAAACATTACCTTTGAAGAAATGATCAAAATCGTTGGGGAAGAGACAGCGGAGGTTTTGAAAGAACTTTCTCTTAAACTTTATAGAAAAGCCTCATCTTACGCAGAAGAAAGAGGCATTATCATTGCCGATACAAAGTTTGAGTTTGGGCTGCATGAGGGGAAGATCATTCTTGTTGATGAAGTTTTAACTCCCGATTCTTCCCGTTTTTGGCCAAAAGAATCTTACGAGCCAGGAAAACCTCAGATAAGCTTCGACAAACAATACATAAGGGATTGGTTAAAAAACACGGGTTGGAAGGAAGGCACGCCACCCCCAGAAATTCCTACCGAGGTTGTAGAAAAAACAAGAGAAAAATATCTACTTGCCTTAAAAGTTCTTACTGGTGAAGAGTTATAAAGAAGTTCCTCTTACCTCTATCGATCTTTTAAAGAGAGATTACCTTCACTCATACCCTGAGAGAAGTTCTTTTCTCATCGAGAGCATAAAGGAGGTTGGACTTCTTCAACCTCCTCTGCTTTTAGATAAGCCTGAGGGACTAATCATCATCTGTGGAGAAGGAAGGGTTAAAGCTTGTTTAGAACTTGAATTTGCCTATCTTCCTTGCATAATTTTAAAGGACAGATGCCCGGACAAAGACTTGTTTTTTATTTCTCTTCAGTCTAATTTATTTCGTCCTCTAAATCTTGTAGAAAAGGCCATTTTTTTCAACAAAGTTTACCACCTTTTATCTGAAGATGAAATACCAAAAACTTTACACCTTTTAAACCTTCCAGCTCATCAAAATAGTATTCACACTTTACTTGTTATCAATAAGTTAAATGACGATTATAAAAAATTAATCTTAAATGAAAAAATAAATCCTCAAATTTTGAAGTATTATGGAGCTTTTGATGAAAAAGATTTCTTTAAGCTTTTAAACCTTGGTATAAAACTTTCTTTAAGCTTTAGTGAGCAAAGGGAGCTTTTTGAATTAGCTTATGACTTAATGAGTGTTGATAAGCTAGAAAAATTCTTAGAAGAATTATCTCAACTTTTAGACCTTGAAGACTACAACCAGAGAAAGAAAGCTTACAAAGAAGCTTTTATGAAATTTCGTTATCCTTTTTATAGTCAAAAATGGAAAAGGCTTAAGGAAATAAAAAGCCTTTTTATGGCTAAGGGTATTGAGGTACAGTATGTCCCTTATTTGGAGGAAAAGGATGTGGAGATTAGGTTTAAGGTCGAGGGGCTTGAAGACTTTGAAGAAAGGATTAATTTTTTGAGAAACCATGGAAGAGAAATTTTTTCCGTCTTTGATGAATGAGGAAGAGCTTGTTCGCCTAAGTCAAGCTTATTGCTATCCTGCTAAAGAATGCTACAAAGGCATAGTCAAACTAGACATAGATTTAACCCCTCTTTTCCCTTATCTAAGGGCTGTAGCTAAAACCTTATACTTTGAACCACAAGAACAGATCATTTTTAAATATCAGCATAATGGAAAGGATTATAAAGTATCTCTTTCCAAAAATGAAGTAAACTTTGCCCTTGTTTCGGACAAATACGAGGCTTATGAAGTTTGGAAAAGCCTAAAAGATTATTTAGAAGGAGTTTGGCAGAAGAGGTCCGAAATTCAACCAAGCTTTAAGCCTCTTCAAAGACCAAACCCATTAGAAATCTATAAGCTTTTGCCTAAAACTAACTGCAAGGAATGCGGGTTTCTGAGTTGTCTTGCCTTTGCCAGCGCCTTAACAACCGGAGATGCTGAACCCACGCAATGTCCACATTTGGATAATGTCGTCCAAGATTATTTTTTAAACATTTTGTAGGCTGTCCATTGGGTATACTTTTTACAAATCTTGGTTAAAGGGCAATCTTTGCAATTAGGATCCAATTCTAAACAATATCCATCTTCGTATAGATAAAAAGCGCCATTGTCTACATAAAAAGGTATTAGTCCAAAAGACTTGACAAGTTCTTCTATTTCACCTCTCATTTTACTTGCTTCAATGATAAAAGGTCTCTTTTTTTCATATTTTACTTCTTCTAATAAACCACTCCTGCAAAAAACTTTACCCACATGACCGTCCACTATCATTAAAGTATCTTTTAAAGAAGAAATACCCATTTCCCATACTTCTTCCATTAAGTATATATACCAATTTACAAGCATTCTGCAAGCTTTTGGATCATTTCCTACCCAACCAACTTCAAGTACGGGGTGCTCTTTTAAAAAGTTATATAAACCAACAACTCCGTTTGTCTTAGTTATTGATGTAACCAAAGTAAATAAATTTTGCTTAGTATTTTCCAACCATTTAATAAATGCCTCATAAGCTTTAAATCTATAAACAAACAGTGAAACAGGTTTAATACCTCCTAAGAAACCTACTTTATAAAGTAAAGAGCCCTTTTCTCCAGCTACTTTTCTAAAAATTTTGAGTAGTTCCGTTTCAAGTATTTTATGGGGCTTAAACAATACCTTTTCCGTAAACTCCTCAGCGATTTCAATTGATAATTCACGAACCTTTTCAAAGTTAGCTTGTTGGTTAATTAAAACTCGTATTAATAAGTATCTAAAAACTTTCTCTTTTACGAACTCGTCGTTTGAGTATGGATCAATATTAGAAGGTAATGACATATGCTCCTTCCATCTAACTAACCAATTAGACCTACCATAATTTTCAAGGATATTTAAGACTTCATATTTTTCTTCTTGAGATAAACTAAGTTGCTTTTTTGTTGCCATTTCGCAAAGAATTCTTCTTTATTTTATTTTGTAGGAATGAACGTAATGGCCTTGCATCATCTCTTACTATTATCTCAACTTCATAATCACGTTGAAATAGCAATTCATGATTAATTCCCATCTTTTTCTTAACTACTTCAACTAATTCTATATCAATTTCATATCCTACACTATTCCTCTTTAACATAGCTGCTACTTTGTTTGTTGTACCAGACCCCATAAAGGGATCTAAGATGGTTTCTCCAACATAGCTAAAAAGTTTTATTAACCTATAAGGAATTTCCTCAGGAAAAGCAGCTATTCCACCTTCAAGTCTGTTTTGAATTGGCAAAACATTTACAATATTCCAAACATTAAGATACCATTTTTTTTCTTGATATTCTAAAATATCGATTTTAGACTGTTCTCTTACTTCTTTCTTTATAATTTTATAATCAAATTTTCCTTTTTGAAAAATCAATATTGTTTCTTGTATATTATCAGGATAAAAATACATTGGATAGGGATGTTGCAATAAAACTCCGCTCCTTCTACTAATTCTAATATAACCTTCGGGTTTCAACCAAATAATTTTATCACGATATTCAAACCCTTCTTCTATAAAAATTTTAGTTAAATCAGCAACAACAGGATATTTTTTACCATTAATCAAAATATCATCGCATACGATACATACAATCCTACCGTCTGCTAAGACTCGTTTTATCTCTTTTGCTACCTTTTTCATTTTATTCAAATAATCCTCATAGCTATCAAACAAATCAGGATAATCAAAGGGGGCGTTAAAGTAGGGTGGGCTTGTAACTACAAGATGCACGCTTCCATCTTGAAGTTCTACCATTCTTTCAGAATCTCCAAAGATTAACTTGTGTAAAGTTTTCATAACTTTATTACTGTAAAGTTTAAGAGAAATTCTATTCTAAGATTTTCCATAAGTCAAGAATTAGCTTAGGGAAAACCTCTTCAGGTTTTCTAAATTCACGCTTAAGAGAGAGCTCTGCTTGGAAAAGGGCTTGAAACAAAGGGGCAAAGTTTTTTACTTTTTTGAGATGGGCTTTCATTGTGAATAGACTGTAAGGATGGGTTTCGGCAAGAATAGGAGGTATGTTTATAGCAGGATTACCCTTAATTTCTTGCCATTTTTTTATAAATGCAGAATAATAGTTTTCCTTTTCAATCTCTGGATGTTCGGTCAAAAACTCTTTTAAAATTTCCATTTTTTTGAAGTGTTTGTATAAATAGGCAATTATAGCTGTTGGTTCCGTTTTGGCATCGAGCAAACCTTCGATTAGTTTGAGAGTTTGATTTGGTCCTTTGTTAAAAAGGGCATCTCCAATCAAAAAAAGTGCTGAACTTGAGTAGGGGACAACGATTTGAAGAACATCGCTCTCGGAAATCTCTGTACCCTGCCCGACATAAAGAAGTAATTTCTGGAGTTCATTTTTGAAATGATGATAGTCATCACCAACTAGGGATAA
>Ga0081519_100014_pt1 | contig 44991 bp, 56 predicted proteins | sample ConSprmetagenome_FD_70987 | JGI IMG/M metagenome (GOLD analysis project Ga0081519, IMG submission 70987) | Hot spring microbial streamer communities from Conch Spring, Yellowstone National Park, USA - C T=80-84 v2 (version 2) | ecosystem: Environmental > Aquatic > Thermal springs > Hot (42-90C) ...
TCTCAAGGTCCTCCACCCCCTATGCCGTTGAGGACTAGAGGATAAAATACACAGACAGACCCGTTTGAAAGACAGTATTCAATAAAGAGTTCAGCCCTATAAGCGTTCCTGTAAAAGAGCTCGTCAACTACAATGCTTAGACTTCCTTCTCGAAGGCTCAGGGTAGAGGTATAGGGAGAGATTATTCCCCCATTCACAACAACGATCGGGTCTGAACTCGTGTCCGATGATTCAAGCCTAATAATGAACGTGACATCACCAGTAGCCTCCAAGTACTCTAGTGTAAGACGAACATGAAACTCTTCAGTAGAGACGAGGTTCAATTGTATAATCCCCAGTCTTGAAGATATGTTATTTGCGAAAAAGAATATAGTGGCCGCCGTGCCAGTTGGGTCGGCAAAGCCTTCAAAGGCTTGAATGTTTGAAACAAGGTATTCTTCACCACCTATTATCGGGATGGCCGTCCTCAGCGAGCAGTTTGTGCTGTTAGAGGTAATCAGTAAAACACCGCCATCGCCCACCCCTGTGACAAGATCCGCGACCACGCTTATTGACGCCTCACCATTAACGTCTGCTGACGCCCCTCCCACGAGGCTTCCATTTACATCGTAGACTTGAATATAAGCAAAGGAAGGGAGTCCCGTGACCGTTAGATTCGCGGGATTTCTCGTAGAGAGGACGAAGTCGTCGAAGACCGCGTTTCTCCCATCTATCTCTAATGCTACGTATGTAGCGGGAAACCTATTAGGGCTTGTGCTGGACGCGGAGACTGAGGCTAGGAGTTCGCCGCTCTCAGAGTATGCCTCTAAAGAAATATCAATAGAATCCCCCAGGTTCCGGTATCTGACAATTAGTGTGACCCATTGCTGAGTGTATGGGAAGGAAGGAGATGATGCGAGGAGTCTCCACCCTGGACTTTCGACGCCATAGCTGTATATAGTCAGCCTCGCGCTTGAGCCAGAGGGATTTATGGCAATCTCGTACAAGCGGTCTAAACCATTATTAATTAAGGCTATTCCTACATACCCTGATCTAGCATACCCTATTTTAACGCCCACGTAGAGTTCCGTGTATGAATCTAGAGGAATGTTTAAATAATACTGGGATGCTCCCCCTATCCCTCCGTCATTATCCGTACCATTTAATCCGCTTCCTTTATGACCATTACTGACTACCGACCAGCTACCCCCTATCGCCGACCAATCAGGCGAGACCTGTTCGAAATCGCTCCAGTAAATTGTGAAGGAGGAAATCTTAGTGAGATTACAAAGGATGAGCGAGCTGTTTAAAACCGTTAAAACAACAGGAGGCGGAGAAGGAGTGATCTGCGCTTCCAAAGGGTAGGATACAAATAATCCAGCGTGAAAACTGTTCGAAAAGGAAAGCATGATCAACAGTAAGAGAATGGTTTTCAATAATGGTTTTAAAAAAAATATTGAACTAGCTGATCCCGGGCGCAATGATGGCTCCCCTTACGGCGGCGTCTCATTATTCACTGTGCTGTACACCAGCTCTAAGCTAATGGTTCCGCTACCTGGAGGAGCCGTGTCATGGGAGCCTCCGGTGGTCGCATATCGGAATTCTAAATCGATCCTGAGCTCCCCGTTTCCGTTGAGGGCTATCCAGCTGTCTGGCTGTAACCCGGTTGTTAACAAGTCTATCTCTCCAACCTTAACGTCACCTCTATAGACGTGTATCTTGGCTGAAACAATGTTTCCACCAGTAATTGTTGAGACGACATTTACCTTCACATAGTAAACTTCGGAGTCCTGGTTCTTTATCCTCAACACGTCCTTGTAGTATGTTCTCTGGTAGGTAGGGTGTAGCGTGATTGACGCGCTAGTACCTGTTGCATCAATGTCTGTCGTAATGGTTTCCCCGTACAAGTCTCTCTGGTTACTATTGCTTCCCTCCTCGAATATTACTGGGGGTGCTCTAGGAGAGACCTGAACGCTAGCGGGGTAGTATACGAATACGCTGGCAAACACGATGCTTGCCAAGATTGTAGCAATGGTTAAACCTAGTATGTATTTTCCAGCCTGCATATTCTCCCCTATTCAGGTAATAATAATTCATGTTTTCCTTAAAAAGATTATGATTTTTCTTAAAAAGATTATAGTTTTTTTAAAAAAAGATTATGGTTTTATTTAAAAATAAGAAGACACCGGTTATTTACGCAGATGGTACTAGTTATAAAACTGAAAATGTTTAATTAGGGTATGGGAGGTCGGCCTTGCCAATCTAGGCTGAAACTATTAGCAACTCGAACAGTGATTGTGGTGTAAAGTTTTCACCCCTCATTCACGAGACCTCTCAAAAGGTAAGGTTGAGCAAGTTAAGGGATTCGCTCGAGTTGGAGAGATTAGAGCACCCTGGCCAAACCCTTAGGGATTTAGCATAAAGGCTTCAAAGGCTGGGGGAGGAGAGTATTTGCTACTTGACTACAGAGATATCAAGAGTGTCAGTTGCTTAATAACGGCTAAGTCCTATACAATTGTTAACATAGAGTGCCTTGGGATTGATGAAAATGTTGAGAAACAAATCGAACTCCTCGCTCGCGCTTGCATCAACGGCGAGGGTGAGCTACTAATATACAGGGTTAAACCAATCTTTATCGAGTGGTTGAAGAAATACGAGGTCGGCATACCGGTTCTCGACAAGGCTCACGAGAAAATGTTCACCGAGTTCCAGAAGGTTTTCACGGCTATTCTAGACGGTAGCGTAGATCAGGTGCCCGGGTTGATAAGAACGGCTTACGAGTCTGTTCTGGAGCATTTTAGGATCGAGGAGAAGTTGATGATAAAATATAACTATCCTCGGGCAAAGAGGAGGGAGCATGTAGAAAGCCACGTGGAGTTTGAAAACACTGTGAAGAAGCTTGTTCAATCCGCGGATGAAGACCGGTTTATAGACTTGTATATTTAACAGTACCAGTTCCTATTAACATATTTAGACTACATGTTGAAGGAGGATAAAGAGTTTACGAAGCTTCTTCTCGAAAAATGCGGAATTGAATGCAACATCTAGCCACCAGTCTTCGCCTCGCCTGTTCTACCCTCCTTTGCCTCCTGCTCCAGCTTCTTCAACTCCTCCTCAATCTCCTTCTCAATTTCCTCAATGGGTTTAGGAGGAGGCGTCGTGGCCAATGTATAGCCTATCCATCCCAGTATGCCGAAAACACCGATTACAGCAATCATCAGGGTAAGCTGGATGAGCATGAAACTATATTCTGTGAGAAATAGTATGTAAGCATAGGCGACAACAACTATTAGCGAAGAGATTACAAGAAGCCACCCTATTAATTGATCGCGACCCATTCCCACGACCTCCAGGAGTTTTAACATACTCTATAATATAAAAATTTTTAGCTTAACCCTTTATACGACCTGTAGGCGCCAATTATTGAGAGAGCGGTTGTAGTTAAACTTAGAGATATCGTCACGGGAGCCAGCCTAATCCCCCATGGAGTGTAATTGAGGATCAGCCCTATCAAAGGGACTAATGCCAGGCTTAACCCTATGGAGAGCGCTAGCTCTTCTAGGGGCCTCAGCTGTCTCCCAGGATACAGTGCTTTCACGAGACTGTAGCCAGGTAGGAACAGCACGAAAACCGTGCCCAGCACGTATCTCAAGGGGGTTAGCATGGTTAGACCATCTGTGATGAAAACAATTATCATAGTGAGGAAAGTGATCAGTATCAAGCTGTGAAACCATGCCGAGTAGTCGGGACGTAGTAGGAATTCCGGGAAGCTTCGAGGCTTTTCCGGGTCTTCGAGCACTAGCTTACCCTCAGCCCATTCCTTATATAGATCGGTCAAGAGGCTAGTATACTCCCACCAGTTTTTCGCATTCTTTCTCACATATTCTTCAAGCGTTTCTCTCCTGCTCAAGGCAAGACAGCCTCTGTGACGTTTAATCTTATGAAAACGAATCTTCCAGTATACTCCCAGATTCTCGAATCAGGGTTATAGTAATATAGTTCGCAAACAAGCGTCTGATTGGTGAATGGCTTGGTGAAAACTACGGTGAAAGGTATGGTTACGTTTTCACCGTGGTGGAGGAGGATGACGCCTTGGGTTAGAATGGTTTTGTCATGAAAAGGGGTTTTCTCGGAAGGTATTTCACCACCCCCTTCTTTAACCTGGTATTTAAACAAAGCCGTGTAACCGAGGTGATTGTATATGTAGAGATGAAGCTTCACGGGTTCTCCCACGCGGACTCTCGAAGGGTAATCCCCGATCACCCCCTCCTCATTGAGCAAGCCAAGAGCAGTGAAGGCCTCGGGGCTTCGAGGAAGGGTTAATGCAACCCCTAACACCGAGCCTATTATCGTTACTCCTAGTATTACGGCGAAAACCTCCTCATCAAGGATCACTTTCCAACACCCTCTAGCCCGCGAATCATTTGTTTCAAATTCGCTGACTCCTTAATCTTTATGCCGGTGAGACCAACCTTTCTCAAGTACTCACCTATTACTTGATACTTTAAACTATACGCTATAGGATATATTAGTATGAAGCCCGCGTTTCCCCCAATATTTTTCTCCTCAAGTAGCTTTAAAACACCCCTCGCGATTCCCATGTAGTAATTCACGAGCTCATCCCATACCGGGTAGGTGACCGTCTCCTCGATCATGACCTGGGGCTTGAAAAAGCTCTCATAGTTAAACCTAGCCTTTACCTCCTCCCGTGCTAAGAGCTCGTTTAATGCCGCAATTATTTGTACTAGGGTTCCCTCCGTGTAAAACATGTCTCCGTTGGGGAGTTTCAAAAGCAAGCGTATCCTCCGCTTGGTTGCGAAGAGAGCGGCATATGTTGTGTTTATTAAACGGTCGAGTTCGACAGGGTTTGACGCGTCCCAGTCCGCTATTACAAAGTCACTGCCTCCGCCGCCATCTTCCGATGTTCTCGAATAGGATTTCACCACTAGTTGCCCTTTGCTGATGCTCTTCTTCCAGTGGATGCTCCTAGGGTGGTCTCCTGGCATATACTCCCTTGCCCCGTCATATTCGCCTGGAACGCTAACACGTAAACCCTGATCGTATTTTCTTAACATGTTCGCGAAAAACACCAGCGTGTAGTCTGCCTTGTATCCCTCCTTCCCTTCTCCGCCAGGCAATGCTTTTCCCGAGGCGACTCCTCCCGCCCCTACTCCCTCTCCTAGATTACCGGTCCCTATTGAAGACCCTGTAACGTATTCCCAGCTTGGAGTAATGACCCAGATCGGAGGCGGAGTTATTGTGGAATAGTATTTAGCAAGTATTTCCCTGAAAGCCCTCATAATTACCAATGATCTCGGTGTAACCTTGATTTTCAAAGTGAACGGGTCTAGGGCAATCTTGGAGAGTCCCCGTGGATCAGCTATCTCGAACACTACGCGGTATTCGTGAACACCAGCTGTGTTGGGGTGGAGACCTAATTGAAAGGAATGATTTCCATCGGCGAACCCCTCGCCTTGGACTTCATTGTTGACAATAACCCTGTAGGCAATAACACCTTTAGAGGTTATGTAAAAATTGAAAACAGCCTGCTCACCCATCATTATTGACCGAGCCTTTTCCCCAACCTCCACCCTAACTCTCGAGAGCCTTAGGTATTCCTTGAAACTGAGCACCAAGTTTACGAGGAGGTAGAACGCCGCAGGGATTGTCGAGTAAGGGTTTAAAAGGTACACAGGCGTTAACACGGTGGCGGTGAGCGCTGATCTCCACAATCTTGGTCTTTCAGGAAACTCTTCTGAAACGGGTAGTTCGGCATGGACTATGAGAAGAGAGAGAAGAGGGATTATTGAAGCAGGCGTTTGGGGCGTGAAAACGGAAACGCTCCAGGCTAGGCTCACGGCATCCCTGTATTCCTTTCTCACGATGAAAACTAGCGTAGTAAACACGATTGTTACGACAAGGTAGAGGAAATCACCTGTTAAGTAAGTAAGCATTATAGAGTAAAGCAACTGTAGAGCGCTGATCAAAGCAGCAATCCTATCTTTTGCTACCAGCAACCATAATCACCGTTACGAGGAGTATTGATAAAATTCCTGTGAGTAAGACACTGCTTGTTCTAGAAGCCGCCAATCTCACTCTTTCAAACAATTGTTTCGACTGCACTATTTGATCAATAATGAGTGATCTATTTCCTTTGAGAAAATCTAGGAACTCCTTGTTTTCCTCAAGCATGTCGTTCGTGAAAACCCTTGGAGAAGCCATGATGACTACTTTTCCATCACCGTAATCGAACATTAAGGATATTGGGAAGGATCCGATGGGCTCTTCTAAGTCCATGAAACCATTGTTGTTTAAATCGAGATATGAAAAAGAGCTCGTCTCAACCAGTCCTGAATCCCCGTTGAGTGAAAGAGGGGATGGCCTCCAAACTGCTACGGTACAGTTGCATGCTCGACTGTACCCTTTAGGCTTAAACCTGTTGCCTGCGTTGAAAACCATATCATATATTGTTCCATTACCTGCTAAAACCGGTCTACCAAAGGCCTCTGCAACACTGTTCAGCAAAACCGCATCACCTGTTACAATAATGACCCCGCCTTCCTCAACGAAAAGCTTGTAGCGTGCCAGTACATCGCTAGACAGCCCTCCTACACCGCCAACCAGTAGAACGTATTCCACGGGATTGAGACTCTCCAGATCTTTCGGGCTTGTTAATATTGAGGCATTATAGTAGCGCACTAGTTCCGAGAAACCTGTTTCCCCATTATTTAACACGGAGTAATCCATTGTGGAGGGCAGGGCTAATATTGTTGCGAACCCTACAAGACCAGATATGATGAACAGTAGTGCCAGATAATTAGTCAGCCTCATAGTTCAACACCTGGTTTGCGATCTCAACCGCTTCCTCATAACTAGGTTTGCTCCTGGCATACAGGTCCTTCTCCGCAAGCTTGAGCAGTTTTTCCAACAAACTCTTTATTCCCCCTGAGAGAGTTATTTTGTGGAAATGTTCTCTCAAGGTTTCCGAGATCCCGGGTAGCCCCAATGAAAGCTTTGAAAGAACCGCGTAGTATATTTTGGCGATCACGGATTTACTCTCCCATGCTCTGTCAGATTGGGGAGTCCTGATATTGCGCTCTTTCCGGAGCCCTGAACGTAGCGTCTTCACATAAACCACGAGAACAGTCTCCATTGTTCTGAAGGCGGTGCTCAGAGCTATGAGGCCGAACCCTATGAAAACTGTGAGCAGAGGGTTTACAATCACGACGTTGAATTCTTGGAGGGTAGGTTCATAGGTAGGGTCGTCCGAGACGGCGTAAACCTTCACGGTTGAGGTCAGGATTGGGAGCCATGGGCCATTTATCTCTGTTTCAACAGTATTATTCTCGAGCGCAAATTCTTTAACACTGTTGAAAGCGTTTATTGAGACTCTAACGTTCCCTAAATAGTCGGGTTTAACTATGATGCGTACTTTGAAACTATTCGTTATGGTTAGTGAGAAAGGCTGTGCTTCAACAGTTAACGGTATCTTCCTCTTTAATACAAAAGTCGTTGCGGTCAGGTTTAACGGTAGTGTGGTGTCTGTTGCTTCGACTGATAGAGTTATCATTAAAACACCCGTAGCGTTTCCCAGTTGCTCCGGATTAATCAATACTGCCGAGTCCCCGGGCTGTAGGACAATCCTGGATATTATGGTCTGATTGATTATTATGGAGGCGTTATATGTTCTCTCAAATGTAGAAATAGTAATTCTCAACGGCTCGCCAACGTATATGAATGGCGGTGCATGCAGATAGATTTTCGGCTTCCCTATCTCGAGCCGGAAGACCTTGATCCCTACTACTGCATCATCGTTTACTCTTCCCCTTACTACTACTGCAAGCGTTATCTTGTCTCTAGGTGCTTGTAACACCTGTCTACCGATCAACTCTGATACTTGTGGTATCGGGAACCAGCCTAAGTGATAGTTCTCCTGTGGAACTAGAATGCCCTCCCCTACTACTTCAAGCGATGGCCACATGACTATTTTGAAAGCATTCTCGAGCACTACCTCTTTTGAAGCTGATGCATTGATGAGGACTACTTCACCCGGCGCATAAGAATCCCTACCGGTCCTAACCGTTATGGGATGCGGGTGAACAGTTCCTGAAGCGATTATCTCTGCTAATCCAAGTGTCGAATCCAAGATTTTCTCAGCTTTGAGAACGGAAATGATTTTTACAGTGGTTAGAAGGGATTTATCATGTATGCATACGGCTATGAAATTAAGATAGGATTCCACGCGTGATCGTAGCGAACTGCTTACGTCCTGTAGTCTTCTCAGTATTTCTGAAGAGTTGGAGTCGCGCTTTCCCCCATTGAGGTATTCTAGAGCCTCCAGATAGCTTGCTATTGCATCATAGGTCTTAACGTGAACACTCTTTAGAGGCTCGGGCAGGGCTATGCTTGCAAGTGTTGCAACCTGATCTTTAACCAACAAGTCATTGTTCGCCACCTTATCTAATATGTTAGCCAACATTACCCCTAGAAAGCCGCAGTCAACCTCCCCTTGAACACTCTCACCATTAGGTATGTGAACCCCCGCGGCCAATACCATTATGAGTAAAGGAATGGTTAGGAAGATTCTCCTCCTCATGCCCCAATTACCTCGAGCACTCTAAAAGCTACTATGAGGGTGAACAAGCCCAGGAGAGTTGCGTGTAAGAGTTTCAAAGCTAGGTTTAACCTGGGAAACGGCCTCAGGAGGGCGTAAGATATGTAGAAGCTTAGAATGTTTAGCGCGACGTACGCATCAGGCCTATCCTCTCCAAGGAATAGTAGTGTAGAGTTGAAAGCTGTGGCGAGGCTGACATACATGATCAAGAATAGATTGCTTTTAGCAATCATTTCTCCTTGATCACCTGGTATACCAGTTCTACACTATTATGGTAAACCCTCTGATGGATTAGTTTCACTGAGGCGGAAACCAGTTTTGCCAGAGTGATTGAAGGCATAATGTTGAAAACATTAACGGGGCGCCCTAATTCATCCTTAAGGATGCCTGGCACCTCCTCAACCACAATCTTAACCATGTTGCCTTCGACCCTTGCTCTAACCCGGTTGCACAAGCCTAGCTCGTGAACAAGTATTTCTGAAAGATTGTTCTCGAGGTTTTCCATCACGGTTTCCAAGGCAGAAAGGTTTTCCATCACATTTTCCACGGGGACAGCTATAATAGGCTGGCCCGCTCGCACGGTAAGACCAGGGTATGGCTGGATTGCTGAATCAGTTTTCGATATCACTACATAATAGTCCTTAGGGTTTTTCACCACTGTGATTTTCCCGTCAAGCAGGTCGGCCTCCTCAATTATAGATGTTAAGAAGTTCTCAGCGAACCTTAAATATTCCTTGAAGCCGTTTAAAACCGTCTCAGTACTTGCAAAACTTGTATAAATGATTGTTAAACCCAGTATGAAAGTAGACGTGGAAACGCCCGTTAACTCCAGGTTGTTATAAGCGAATGAATAAGCTAGTAGAGCGATCGAGACAAACACTATGGAGAAACCGAGGCCCAGCAACCGCGTGTTCAAAGTGAAACACCCGCGATAACGGTTTTAAACAGCATATCCACTGCTACGTAGTCAACCGCTCTAAAATTCTTCAGGTATAAAGCCTCCTTTAATCCTGTAGCGATAAGATTATATGTAAAGAGCAAGGGGGAGAGATAGAACACGGGTGATAGGTTTAGGGAAAGAGTGAATAGAATCAGTTGCATGTAAGCTCTGACAGTTTTCTTGTTGACGTCTGTAATGCTCCTGCCTGCCAGGGCATCTACCATGGCTAGGATGATTAACCTGCTTGGGAAGGAGAACCCGACGTAGCCGGCTATCAGCGACGATGCCAGTATTGCTGGTGGAGTAATAGGTGAAAATATACTCCGCAAGGCCTCCGTATCCCATGAGAGCACGACTAGTGAGGTAAACATAATTATCAGCGACAGCTCATGGAAAATATCGTTGATGCCGATGAGCTTGATGAGCGCGTAGGATAGGCTTGACCATAGTATCGGAATGAAAATGTTTGCGTATTCCCCAGGAATCTTCAGCAGGGCCAAGTAATTTACCGTGATGATAGTTAGTGATGAAGCCAGCACTACTTCAAGGAGAGGATTAAAGCCCACCAGCATGAGCATGTTTACCGCTAAACCATATATTAGCAATGCCTCAACGTTGAGCATGGATTCTCACTTTGGAACGGGAACCTTGTCTAACGCCTCCTCTATGATGGACTCGCTTCTCACGCCCTCCACTTCATACTCCTCTCTTATCTTCACCCGGTGAGCTATAGTTGGGACGGCTAAAGCCTTAACGTCGTCCGGTATAACGTAGTCCCTGTTGTCTATGATAGCGTAAACCCTGCTCATCCTCATTAAGTGAATGCTTGCACGTGGGGAGGGCCCGTAGAGGACTGTCTCGTGATTGCGGACGTAACCTATTATCGAAGCAATGTATCTTATAATCGCCTCGTCCACGTGGACAAGGTTCTGGATGGAGCTTATGACTAATGAGAGCTCCCCAGGGGTCACCACCTGGTTAATGGGAAGCTCGATGATGCTGTCGGATTTGGCAATGATCTCTTCCTCCTCTTCTAAAGGATTGTAATAGCTTTTCACGGATGATGCGAACCTGTCGGCCAAGGTCTCCATGACCTGGTAAACACCCGTTCCTATCTTTAACGGGGTTTGCGTACCTATCACCATGAAGGGTCGTGGAAGAGGATATCTAACACCGTCTATCGTCACCTGGTACTCCTGCATTGCCTCGAGTAATGCGCTCTGAGATCGGGTTGGAATCCTGTTTAACTCGTCAATAAGCAGTACGTTCGAGAAGACCGGTCCTCTAACAAATTCTTTTGAACCATCAAGCCTGTAGATATGGAAGCCAAGTATGTCCGATGGAAGAATATCAGGGTGGCCTTGAACACGGGAGTACTCGCCCCCGATAGTTTTCGCTAATGCTTTCGCAAGCAATGTCTTACCTGTTCCAGGGTATCCCTCGATAAGTAAATGCCCGTTGGCAAACAATGTTGCAACGGCGAGCTTCACGACATCTTCCTTCCCTACGTAAACCTTCCTTATTCCAGCAATCACGTCTTCAAGTACTCTCCGCACACTATCAAATTCTACGCTATTACCGGACATGTTTTCCCCCTACTCGTCTTACGATTAAAGGTGAAGCGATTATTAAAAAGTAAATGATTAAGACTCCGAAGGTTATGTAGAACGCTACGCCCCCGCTGTAAATTAAACGCGCAAGACCATGGGGGTAAAGATTCTCTTTGGACGCAGCGAAACGAGTAAGGAGGTTGGCGGCTTCCTCCTCTACAGTGGTCGGGTTAAACCTTGAGAGAGGTGTTAGGATAGAGATCCTAGTGTAGAGTCGAGTATTCATGTTAGAGGATATTACTTCAATCTCTTCTATAATATAGGATAATAAGTATTCAGCACCGTCCTTTTCGATTTTAATAAAGGTGACAGGGTTAACCAGGGCTGTTTTTATCCATGTGTTCAATACTTTGAATCCCTGTAGGGTGAGGCATAGTTGCCAAGTATGGAGTCTCGCAGGAGTGTCCACGATCTCCACGTATCCCGTATATGTTATGCGATTGTTTTGTGAAAATACGACTCTGTAAACCTTCAGGGCACCAAGAACGCGTGTAAGGAACTCATCATATCTTTCAGATAAAACAGTTACGTCGGGAGAATTCAATAAATGTCGTGACGGGTGATTTAGGAATTCTTCTAAATCCTCTAACTCCAGTTTCAAACCTCTAGGCTGAGCCTCTTCCAAACCTCTATGCACAGCTAACACTGTTCCGATGAAAATAGTTGAGACTAAAAGGGTTAAAAAGAGAGATGTTATCATGAGTCTGGGGGATTCGGGGGTTATCGCATGTAGCCTCGAAACGCTTAAGATACTGCCCCCTAAAAATCGCTTTATCAGCAATATTGCCACTATTATGGAAATGGATGAGTAAATGATGGAAGGGGAGTAATGGAATAGTGTTAAACCGATATCAGGTCCCATGAGCTTGACGCCTAGAATGACGAGGACAACTCTAACGAGATTTCCCGCAAACCCTATTACCAGGGCTGTTATCAAAGAAGCAATCGATGCAAGCATTTTCTTTTTAACAGTCCCCAAGGATGCGATTGGGAGAAAAAGCAGAATAGGGAAAACGGAAAAAATGTTGGAAAGAGTCACTATCCCAGTGCACACTGTTTCAACGCTGAAAGCAACCTCGCCGCTCCCGGATTCCACAATTATTTGTGAAAAACCCGGTTTTTCAACATAAACAGCACCCGTTAAGAGCGCGGCGACCCTTCCAACGACACGGGAGAGTTGAGGGGTCAGAGCGTCTATAACTGAGGTGGGGACGGGGATTAACAAGAAAACGGTCAGCAACGGGATCAGGTCTACGAAGCGTTGGGGTTCGTAAACAAGAATAACCAGTGCTAGAAAAAGCCAGGAGAAGCTTAGACCAAGATACTGGATCTTAAACTCAAGGTTAAACATTGACATCCAGTAGAAAATGAATGATAGTGTGAGAAAACATGATGATAGAAGTGTTTTACTCAAACGAATCCCGTATGAAAACCCAACCTGCCTCAGGCTCAGGTAAAGTGTCACAGTAACCGATAGAACCACGGGAATCAAGTAGCTGTATTCCTCGACCAGCATGAGCTTAGTTATCCCTGAAAGGTAATCCCTGTAGAGAGTTGTAAGGAAGTAGGAGAGGATGAGCATAACTAGTGAGAAGCCTGCCGAAAGGTTTTTCCTATATCTGAGTCTCTCTTCGTAAATAATCATCTCCCTCACCGAAACATGCATGAATCAATCTTAAATTATCGATATAAAGTATAATTGGTTGCGAGGTTTTTATATTGAAGCATTAATCAGTTCCTCTCTTCCTAACTATCCATTTCCTTCTGGTTTTGAACCAGACGTACGCCCAGAGCCTAGGGAGGAAGACATAAGTGATCACTGGTATGGAAAGTAATAACGCTACCTTCGCAGCAACCCCAGCAGTTTTCCAGAACATGTAGGATTGAAACTCGCTTTCCAATCTCCTGATTTCCTGGTCAGCCGCTGTGAGGTTAGACTGGATCCAAGCAATCTCCTCCTCGGTCAGGTCTTCCTTACCTAGTAAAAGCAACGCGTTTTTGATGAATTTTTCAGCCTCGGAAGTATTCATGCCTTCCAAGCTCAGCTTCTTCAATCTTGTAGCGAAGTCCTCAATCAAGCCAAGGTAGTCTTGAACAGTATCTTGGAGAAAATAGCTCCGGCAGGTTGGGCCGAGAAAACTGGATGTGACCACCAGTAGCAACATCACCCAGTGCATAAAGTCAACCCTGGCTGGGTTATTATCTCTTCTCAGAATAATAAACTGTTTAAGAATTGAGCACTAAGCCTTGCAGGAGGCATATATTTTCGCGAAAGCTTGAACCTGGTCCAGGAAATCCACTAACTCTTTTCTTTCAACTCTCGAAACTCTCTTTTTAAACTACCTAAACAGCCCGGGTCTTTCTTGAGGGAGGTACTAGATGCTAAATCTTCTTGAAACTTTTTCTCCAGTTCATGAATGAAGAAGAGTGTCTCTTCGAACATACACAACATGGTTGAAAGGTAGATGGCGTGTAAGAGCCGTGCGAGGGGCTCCGGCTCCGTAATAGGAAAGTATGGCTCTATTTTGTAAATTCTCGCTTCAAACATTTCTCGCGAGGAGAATATTTGATTTAATATCTTAACAGTGTCCTCAAGATTAGATGCTTCTTTGCAATTTACGTGAGTTGTCAGCTGACCCATCATGATCAGGCTACAGTTCAACGAGGAAGCACGTATCTCCGTGTAAACAGGATAGTTTACCGACTCCTTCATTACGAACTCGTATATCTTCCGGCCGTGCTGATTCAGAGTTATCACTAGTGTGACCTCAAGCTTCTGGTTAAGGATGTTCAGAGGGAGTAGCTCGAAGCATACTTTAATGCTAGGACTTATTATTAGTATGTTATTGTTGCTCAAATTCGAATCAACCTTGTTTTTATCTTATTTATCGTTAAATAAAAATTTTCAATATAAGCAACGGCTCCTTGCGGTTGGAACGATCGTGAAACAAATTTTTCATTCAGAAATGCACTCGACTCCTTCCCAGCTCTCAATTAACTGGTGTTTAGCGAACCCTTTCTTAGCATTCTCGGGCGATTGGGAGGTGAGCACTATGTAGCGTCTCGTAGGGTGTAGCGATGTGAGGGCGAACGCCCTGACTATTCCAGCAACAGTTGCCTCCTGGAGGACTATTACTTGGTCGCTCAACTCTATGATAAACCTTGTGTGAAGGTGTCCCTGGGGGATACATGCCACGATCTTTTTGACATCCTCGTTTCTGTATATTCTTACGGGTTTCTCCATGAGGATCGACCGTTTCACGCGGACGATCCTCAATTATATAATCATCGCCTTTTATGAATAAACTCTCAGTATTAAAATCTTGAAAGATCAAATCAGAAAGAGAAACCTGCTGAGGAGCGTTAGATAGCCTCTCAGGAGCGAATATCTGGATGGAATAGAGACGAAAACCTCTATTTTATCCTTCTCTAACTCACTAATCACAGCGTTGAGCTGTGAAATAAAGTCTAGCTAAGGATTGATGCTGAAGCCTGATGGCGTAATGAATACGGTAGTTGCTTCCAGTCCAGATTCCGGGGTTTCCTCCTTTATGAGTTCTCTGATGATCTCTTCTCCTGATAAGCCGTCTCCGGGTTTTTCAGAGGTTTCACCCATTATTTCTAAAACCTCAGCGAATCCAGGCCCTAACAGCTCTCTAATCATCTTTGGCAGCTTGGCAAGTTTTTCTAATTCTGGACCAAGTAGATATCGATAGAGTCGTGAAGAGTATTAGAGAGAATAGAGAGCAGGTGAATTATTATTGAAATACCACTTCGACGCGTCACTCTTTATTAAAGCTCTCAAGCTCTACAAGCCCGAGGTGCTCGTAGACAACTTCGCTCAGCGGCCTACAGTCTACGAGATTATGAACGCTCTGTAGGGAGAGGCGCGTATACTCAAATCTGTCTCCACAGAGAAGCTTCTCCAGCTAGTCGATGTAGTTATAGATGTTGTCAAGCACATGAGATCTATGGTGTTATAAGTCTTGAGAGGAGAATTCTAAAGAAGTCTATAGAGCTCGACTTTAGCTCGAGGAGCAGGAGACATTTTTTACTATACAATGACCTCGAGGGCCTCAAGACCATCTACGCTATAAGCAAGAGAGTTGTTAGGATAGGTAAGGAAAACCTATCCTAGATCTTCATAAACAGCGCAACCCTTACTCCGATAGCTGGAGGTTTCTATACCCATCATCGCGATTAATGTCGAAGCCTGAGATGGCGGGTATAGCCGTGGTTTCAAGTGATAACATCACTTGTATTAAACTCCCCTAGCTCCTAGTGGAGAGGACGTAGTTTTGTTCAGCAAGTATATCGGCCAGTTTTCCTACAACAGTGTCATGGGAGAATAGTTGAGTATGTGTATACTGCTCCCATATAGTCTAAAGGTATTGGAATTACTCAAAAACCCCGAGATCATTGAATCCGTTCCGAAGTTATTCCAGGAGCTGTAGAGAGGCCTAGGAGTATTAGCACGTGGAGGCGGATAGTTACTTAAGTGGAGTTGCTCGCCCGGCGTGTGAGATCATGTTGAGAAAGGCTTATTGCGAGGTTTTAACTAAAACTATTCTACAGCGATTAGAGTTGCCATAGCTATAGACTTAATGGATAGATATAACATGTATGAGATGAGAGCGTCGAGGTTAACAGGCGTACCTCAATCATTAATCAGCTACGTGATCCATGGATAGAGGAGAATTAGAGGCTTAGACAAAATACTCACAAACCCTAAGTACTTGAGAGTTATTAGAGAATACTCAGACATCATAGTGAGAGGGAGAAGTGTGAGCTTGTGTGATATATGCTTGAAGCTAGGAACGGAGTCAAAGTAAATTGGAGGTATCAGGCGTTAATGAGCTGATCACAGGGCTCGGCGAGTAGCATACGCTTTATCTACTAGTCTTCCCAGCTTAGCTGTCGCCTTTCTAACGCTTGGAGCCCCCATAACGGCTGATATTACTGCTACACCCACAACCCCCGTCTCCATGACTTCGAGAACTTTGGACTCTGTTGTATTACCTATAGCTATTACGGGGATCTCCACAGACTTAACTATAAGTCTAAGTCCCTCTAGTCCAATTACGGGGACGTTGGGCTTTGTTGGAGAGGGGTTTACGGAGCCTGTCCCGAGGAAGTGTCCTCCTAGTTTTTCAGACTCTACGGCTTCTCTAAGGCTACATATAGATGCACCTATCAACATGTTTAGCGCGATCTCCTTAGCTATATCTATAGGCATATACTCTGGTTCTAGCTGAACTCCATCGACGTTTGTAGCTAGAGCTACATCTAGTCTATCATCTACGGAGTAGAGTGCACCGTAGTCTCTTGTCAACCTCCTAATCTCTAAGCCCACCTCGAATATTTGCCTAGCTGAGGCGTCTTTCATTCGAAGTTGAGTCGAAGTAGCCTCTCCTTCAAAACCCTCTTCCACAGATTTAACCACGTTGGGTTTTAATTTAGGCTCTGTTATAACGAGTAGTTTTAAGGTACTCTTCAAGCCTCAACAATCCTCCCCTCCGCAAGCTTACTTAGCGTGTCTCCGCTTAGTCTGGGAAGCCAGTCGTACAATTTAACGTGAAAACTCCAGGATAGGGGGCTTCTTTGGCTGCCTCTTCAGCGGCTACTTTAAACGTCACTATATCCGGTGTGGCGGCTCTCAGAGGCTCTTCTACTGCTAAGTATGCTCCAATTAATGCTGTTGCGATACACCCTAACCCCCATCACTCTTCTTATTACTCTCTAAACAAGCTCCTCTACACTAGGCGCTTCGGGCTCTATAGCGTGTACTCTTTCGCCATTACTTACATAGTCCACACCACCCGTGACTGCTACCATGGTTGAATACTTCCTAGCAACGCTTTTCGCTATCTCCCTGGCTGCCGACTCATCGTAGACTGTTGTATCAACTCCACGCGTTTTACCGAGTTCTCCGCTCAGCGCGGAGATCTCGCCAAAATTACCTCTCGCAGCGCTCACACCACCGAGGCTCAAGATATGTGATGCAACCCTAGTTATAAGCGTAGTTGCGCCGGCGCCAACGGGGTCTGGGACTACTGGTTTACCGAGCTCTTTAGCCGGCGCCACAGCCTTGATCACAAAGTAGGTGAAGAAGTGGTCGAGGGTATCAATATTTATCACTACAGCATCAGCACTCGCAACTAACTCTTCAACCTCCTCTGGGGAGTGCGCCATTATTGGTGAAGTAGCAAGCGCTAATAGTGCATTAGCCGTAGTATTCATAACCACGAAGTTAGTTATATTGTGAACAAGAGGTCTCTTCTACCTACCTCTCAAGGGATTCACCCAACCAATCCATGTTCTCCCCTCACCTATGAGTTATTCAAAGCCATCTGAGAACACGCCACTACCCCCCTTATCACTCGTGTTACTTAACTCGAACACTCTATTCGTAACTCTGAGAGAAAGTGTTTAACTTCACTCTCAACTTTCAGTCTTTTAGAAGTCTCTTCTACTTCACTGCACGTATTTCTAATTGTATCGTCTACTCCATATCCGAGAGTCTTATACTCAACTCCAACTACGAGTGTCGCTACGTAGTTGCACAGCTTAGCTAATTTAGCTTCGAAATCTGATTGTTGAATAAATCTCTTGTATAACTCGACTATTAGTTGATTATCTATATTCCTGCTCACCATACTCAGTTCTAATTGCTCTACTGACTCGGCAAATTTCTCCGCTATAGGCTTCATAAGGTCGCCTGTAAAGGCCTCGCCTAGATCGTGTAGCAGAGCGTAGAGAGTTGCTTTAGCAAAGTCTACTCCTTGAATTCTACTGCTAAGCTCGAGGCATATATAAGTCGCGAGAAAACTATGCTCAGCCACCTCTCAGATAAGAATATTGAACCTCATCCGATTAACCAGCCTGTTCTAGCTATGTTCAGTATCTTAGCCTTTAACACGCTACTAGCCAAAAGTATAACCCTCTGCTTATAACACAGTTATGCTTTATAAATAGTGTAGGGTATGAATAAAAGCATGGTATGTGATAAGGAATGAGAACACTAGATCTTAGAGGCGAAGATTGTCCAGGACCTCTAGTGAAAACCATAAGAGAACTAGCTAAAATGAGAAAGGGTGAGAAAGTAGTAGTTTTAACCACTTCCAAGCTATGCGTGGAACTAATAAAACAAACTGTAGAATTACTTGAGATAGCAAAAATAGAAGTACATAATAGAGAGAACTTCTATGAAGTCTAATTGAAGAAAATAGCTGAAGAGATGAAAATTTGTTCTCATTGCCTCCTAAATAGAGTTGCAACGGGATTTTAACTCAGTATACGCTAGATCTCGAGCCCTTTAGGTCTAGGGGTTTCATCTTATAACAGTGTTATATTTATAGAGGATTATGGATTACCTCTTTATCGAATCACTGGACCGGGCGCTGGGAAATGCGCCTCAGGAGAGCCAATGTGGTCGTGTGCGAGTGTAGGTTGGAATTAGATGAACTTATAAAAATAGTGAGTAGCATTTTGCGGAGCGGGGGTGTTGATAAAACTGTATTTATCGACCCTAACGGGAGAGCTGTTGAGAACGTAGATTTATGCGTAGCGTTGAAGAGGCTAGGTGCCAGATATATACCTGTATCACATGGAGCATCAAAGAGTATATTTGTCCCCTTAGAGTCCCTAGGGTTTTTCGAAGACATTAATCTTAGCACATATAGAGTCTTCAGAGACGCAGAGGAGCTTCTCTATAGGAACTGGCCTACACCACTCGTTAGATTAGATTAGTCCTCTATTAGTAATAGAATAGTTTGGGTTAAGCTCGAGGGCTTTAATCCTTGGAGTATGAGTGTTAAAGATAGAATAGGGTGGTGCATGTATAGAAGAGCTCTTGAAGAGGATAAAAGAGTAGGAGAGATGTTGTTTTTCGAATCAACTTCTACAAGCACGGGCCTTGCAATAGTAGCTATGTGTAATATTCACGGCTCCTAACTTAAAGCATACATACCTTCTACGGTAACCCTCCTAGGGGAGCTCTATTTAAAGATCTTTGGCGTAGACGTTATTAGGTCTTCGAAGCCTCTTACAGTAGAGCTTACTGATGAAGTTGAAGAAGTTGCAGAAAGAGAGAATGCAATTCACCTTTAATCAATTCTATAATGATATAAACCTGGAAGTTCACTTGAGGTACACGGCTAAAGAGCTAGAGTTGCAGATTAGAGAAGCTGGTATAGTGCCGAAGGGTATATCTGGAAGTCTCGGCACCTCTGGGCACATATCGGCTATTTCCATATACTTCAAGAACAGGTTCAAAGGGATGAAGATATGCGGTGTTGTAATGAAAGCCGGAACAGCAATACAGGGTACAAGGAGGATTGAGAGTGGTATGAAGTGGATACACTATGTAGAAGTAGACGAGATATAGAGGTTTCACCTGAAGACGCTATTAAGGGCGTTCTTGAAGTGGTGAGGAACGATGGAATTTTCATAGGGTGGAGTAGTGGTGCAGTGTACTGGGCTTTTTAAAAATGGTGAATAGGAGGAAGCTAGAGGAAGGAGACTATATACTTGTGTTCCCAGACATGGGATTCAAACGCGTAGATCAGGTATCGAAAAACCTCGAAAAGTTACAGTAACAATGACTATTAACGTGTCGTAGAGTATGGGGACTCGTAATTATGCGGTGTCAAAAACTCTGTGCTCTAGAGCCCAGTGGCCTCGAGACGGCTCCCGTTGCTCTTATAGCTCTCACTAGTCACAGCGCATTCAGTACTACTAGGCTCTCCACAGTGAAACACCCACCTCCACACGCCATCAGCGTCTAGTCTAGCTCTAGCTGACATAGCCGAGGCCAGGCTATTGTGCTCACCGTGACCAATTATCACTACTCTATGGTGACCACTACTCTTAGTAGACTCGTAGATTAGTCGACTAGTACTACCTGTTAACGCGAAAACTACTGGCAGCGCGTCTCGAGACTCATTACCATCTCTCTTAGCCTCCTCGGAGCTGGTATTAGACTCGAGAAACACAACGTCTCTCCAAGCTCTGCCAATGGGCTCTCTGAATAACTTGTACACAGACTCTTAGTAACTCTCACCGTGCAGTCTAGTAGCGAAGCCGGCAACTACGACTCTCTTCACGGAGACTCACCAGCACGCACGGGGATCACCTTATAGAGAGGGAGGCTAATGTCTAGTAGTGCGCGTTGAGGCCCTGAGTTCTGATCTGAGCTTGATTATCTCGTCTGGCGTGTCTGTAGTTAAGCCGTCTACACCAAACTCGACTAGTCTCACCGCGTCTACTCTGCTATTAACAGTCCGCGCTACGACTTTTAAGCTATACCTGTGCGCGTAGCTAATAGACTTCTCACTAGTAATCTTGTAGTGCGGTAAAACTACTTTAACTCCGAGCCTAACAGCGGTCAGTACTCTACCTGGTGGCTGAGCGTATATTAGTCCAGTCACTATTCTCGGCTCCACTCTCTCAGCTGTAATTAACGCCTCATCGTAGAAACTTACAATAGCGACTTGAACTGTAACGCCGCGACTTCTATTCAGCTCAACAACTCTTTTAGTAGTATCTGGCTCTTTAATTTCAATAAATAACCCTACTCCATCTCTAACAGCGTCGAGGACTTCTTCGAGTAGTGGAACGTGTTCGCCGTTAATGAGAACACTACTTCTAATCCAAGAGCACTCTACACTCCTCACAGACGTGTCTATGCCGGCAGTCTCTTGAAGTCAGCATAGGGGAAAACTACGAGAAACCCGTCCCTAGTAGCCCTGACATCAACCTCGACGACATCAACACCAATGTTAATAGCGTAGTTAATAAACCTCAAAGTATTCTCGGGAAACCTCCCGGTAGCACCTCTATGACCTATAATCGAAAAAGCCTCAACGGACAGCTTCTCAAGAATACCTATCACTCAGAGCACCACTACGCAATAAGAACTAAAAACAATACGTAATAAAACTGAGCTGTGTAACATGTACTTGGGAAGACGTGATGATGAGGTAAAAAGAACTTGGAGGAATATTATAGCTACAGTACTACTTCACTTTTTGATCTCTTCGTGCTTCCTTCCCCACGCGTATAACGCGAGGCCTATTAGTAACACGACTAGAGATGTGGGTATCGCAACGTATTTAGCTGGGCATGCGGCGATAGAGCCTACTAGTAGTATTAACCCGATCACTGCTATTACTCCGCCGAGCATGTTTAGTCTCATCGATATACGCCTCCTAATAATTATTACTACGTAGGGGTTAATAACTATAACTATATGGGGGTCAAGAGAGTTGAGTGGTCGTGTTTAATGCTCATTGAACTGTAATCTTGTCTGGTTATCTGTTTTGGTCTAAACTCGTGAATACACTTGTGAGCTTAACAGGTATTTCTACAATGTAGTTTACTACTGACTTGTAGACTTCTACAACACCGCGCTTAGTTAACTTATAACCACTACCCGTCTTCTCTAGTAGTCCAGAGAGTTCCATGAGCTTGACTAGTAGTTCTAATTTCAGCGGTATTTTCAATTCTAGAACTCAGCCCGCCAGTAGTCGCTGTCTAGTGCGCGCCAAGGGGCCCACCTAGCTCTCTTCGAGACCTCGTCTCACCCGTGTTCAGACTCGTACTCTCTCACAGTAGCGTAGAGCCTCTTAGCCCTCTCCCAGTAAATAATTTGGTCTCTCACTTCACCATGCCACCTCGCGAAGCCGCAGAGCCAGCTTGTAGCCGGCATGTGAGTTAATTTCCTCCTAGCGTCTGCGCGCTTAACGAGGTCTCGTAGTGTTGCGAGCTCTAAGTAGCCGAGTCTCTGACAAGCTAGTAGAAGTGAGACTAGTTTCTCGTAGAAGGGTACTGTGAGTGGGGATTTTTGCGAGAATATCATCCAGTTCTCCCCATCTAGAGCTACTACGAGAGTGCCACCTGCTAGTAGTTTCTCAGTTGTTTTCAAACCGATCTCGTACGCCGATCTGACTGCGTGGATTTCACTTCTAAAGCTGCTCTTAAAACTCAGCGCGTCGCTAATCTCGTGACCTCCGAAGAATACTAGTAGAGAGCCCTTCTCACCCTTAACAACGTAGGGCTCCAAGTGACTACCCCTGACACCAATAGACCTCTCGAGGTGGCGCTTGTTGTCTAGAACGGTGTACTCGACTCCGATGTCGCTGTAAATATCGACGAGCTTCATGTGAAAAGCCATCTCGGGTGTCAAGGCGCCACGAGGCTTTACTTCCACGACTCTCCTAGTGATCTCGGCGCTGTACTCGACCTCCTTCACGATGTCTTCGGCTCCGAAGTACTCTATCAAGTAACTTGCAATATTGTGAGCGTACATGCTCGTTAAGACGTCTATCTACCCCCGCGCGGTGGCATCTCTGTACATCTGCAGGGTTTTTCTCACAATCTCTCCACAGGGACTACTGGGCTCGAGTAGCCCTCATTATGCTTAACGTCGCGCTCGATTAGCTCTACCCACTGTGAGAGTAATCATGGACTCAGACTGTAAATGCACCTCTACTCCCTGTACTTCTCCAGTGCCACTGCGTGCTGGTAGTAAGGCCCCTTACTATAAGGCGCCAGCTCCTCGCTACACGTGTGTATAAAGGCCCGTGGACCGTGGTATAAGCCGTTTGGAAGGTAGTTTGGCGCCTGGTGATGCCAGACTAGAGCTAAGCGCCCGCTAACGCTGCTAAACGCGTCTACTACTCTTAACCTACCCCTGTCCAGTACGCTCCCCTACACTCAGGGTACCAGCTCGTAGCTATCCGGCGTTCTTGGGGCGCTTATCTCGACTACGTACTCCCTCGCGCCGGGTTTAAGCTCTACGATCGCTAAGAGTCCCCTGTGCCAGCTAATACCAGCAGTCACGCTCTTCGAGGTCGCGGCCACAATGCTGACTAGTAGCTTATCTCCTGGGGCAGTAACGGGCACTCGGGTATAATGTATGCCTCGACGTGGCTCGCGGGCATTGCCAAGACCCTTCGCGCTCTGAAATATTATCCCTCTAAGGCATAAAGACGCTAGTGATCATAGTGGGTACGTGAAAAACGCTACTCGAAGGCTCGCGACTAAATGACTAAGCCCGAGTACATTATATGGATCTTCACGACTAAGTGCAACCTGAACTGCCTGCACTGCTACACGTACAGGTTTAAAGGGCTGGGAGAGCCGAGTCTCTCAGAGAAGCTGAGAGTAGTTAGTGATATAGGCGAGACTGGAGTTGACTACGTTGATATAGCCGGTGGTGAGCCACTAATACACCCGCACTTCCCACACCTAGTTAAGACGCTGAGCGAGTACGGCGTAGAGGAGAGCGTTGTTGCAAACGCCGCCGTTTATTCGCGACGACGTGGTCGACCTGCTCCACAGGACTGAGACGTACGTGTTTGTCACCATTGAGGGGCCCAGCGAAGTCCGCGACGAGAATAGGGGGCTCTTACGGCTCAGCCACTAGGGGTGTCGAGTCACTGAGAAGAAAACTAGGTGGCTTCACAGTAGTGAGCACTGTGAATAAATTGAATTACAAGAGAGTACACGAAGTAGTGGACTACGCGGTAAGCGTGGACGCGGACGCGCTAGCACTACTACCAATCATGCCCTCTGGCAGGGCACTGAAAACCCGCGTTTACATATCAGCCAGCGGGTACCTAGAGGCTCTCGTAAAGACGTGGCTGAGAGCGCGCGAGTACAGCTTAAAACTCTCCGCGTGGTGTACTCCGTGGGCACCGCTTCTCAAGAGAGATGTTGGGTTCTGGTTCCGCCGCGAAATGAGCGATGTAGACACAGACCCCGAAGGCAACGTCCTCCTCTGCGACATACTAGACTTCAAGATCACTAGTATTGGAGGCAAGAGCGTTGTAGAGGCCTTTAGCGAGTTCAGAGAGCACCCACTGGTGAAAGCCGTGAGAACGCCCTTGAAGCTACCAGAACAGTGTTTAAAGTGCCCTATTTCACTCGGCTGTAGAGGCGGATGTTACGCTAGAGCATACACGTTAAAGGGCGACTTAAACGCCGGGAACCTCCTCTGGCCTAGAATTAGTGGTGCCGGTGAGTCCTAGTAGTCACTAAGTGGCGTCCCTGTCGCCCGTACGCGACTATGAGTTCTATGAGTTTATAGCCAGTGAATATAGGTCTCGGCTATGTGACTATAGATTGGTGGTCACGTGTCTATTAGAGTTCTGCGTGTAGAGGACGCTGTGGGGCTCAAGCTCTACCACGACTACACGTGCATTGAGCTGGGCTTTAAGGGGCTGTTAAAAGGCGTGGTGAAGTGGTCGCGGCTGGTGACATAGAGCTCTTAAAGCGTTGCGGTCGCTACTACATCTACGTGCATGACGAAGAGCCCTCGAGACCCGGGTATATCCATGAAGTAGGGGCTGTCGAGAGGTTTTCTCCGCGCTCTCGCTGGAGATAACCTAGTAGTAGAGGTGGGAGATGAGGGTAAGGCGCTAATACTCGCCAGTAGAAGCGGCTTAGCACTAGTTGATGGTTTAGTGCTAAGAGAAGTAAACTCTACTGGTGTTTTCGTCGTGACCGGGAGAACTGGTCACTACGCGCGGGCCGGAGACTCAGTCGGAGTTGTGGACTTAATACCGCTAGAGGTGCCGGTAGCTTTACTGAGGAGCTTGAAGAGAGTAGCGAGAGTTAAACCCGTTATCAGAGCAGTCGAGAACAAGCACCCCGGAATAGGCGTGGTCGTGACCGGGAATGAGATCGTTGAGGGCTTGAGGAGAAATCTCGCGGGACCAATCGTTCTTGAGAAGATTAAGAGCTACGACCGCGTTCCCGGAAAGCTGGTGTATTCGAGAGACGACGTCGAGGAGATTTCCAGTTAAATTCTCGAGCTACTGTCTAGTCATGACTCAGTAGTAGTAACTGGGTGTGTGAGCGTTTACCCGACTGACCATACTCCTCGAGCAATCGCTAGTGTGGCCGACGAGGTCGTGGCATATAGAGTGCCCGTAAGGCCCACGACCATGAGTGCGATAGCCTACAGGGGTGGCAAGGCGACTATAGGAGTCTCTAGTAAGCTAATACACTACCCTAGGAAAACATACTCGACATAGTACTCCCCTGGATTGTCAGTGGCGTAAAAATACCCCCCGGGAATTCCTCATCTCACTTGGAGAGGGTGGTTTACTGAGCTCTTTTCTAGCTAAATTCAGCACCATCAGGCTTTAACACAGCAACACTAGCAATGTGCACTCTGTGGGTGTTACTAACAACCCTAACCAAGTATGTTGTTTGTAAAGTCTGCTCTAACTCACCTCCAATAAAATAGCGGTATTTCTATCGATATATTTGTTGAGCGGCTCCTTAACCCCCATATCCCAAGACGATAAGTTCTCGCCATACTAAATGATGGAAGCTGAAGACCCATTGATGTAGACGTTTACTCTACCCTAGGACACAGCATAACTAGTATTTGTCTCTCTTTACTTCAACACCATCTTAGTTGTGCTAAGGACTATGTCTCCTGGTAGGTAGGGTCATTCAACTAGTTCAACACTTCCTTTCCTGTAAATGTATAATGTGTTGAACAATTCGCACCCCTCAACCTGATCCAATGGAGTGTCACTAAATAGCAAAGCTATCACAGCTAGCATAATAAGCTTAGATCTATCAACATTGCTTACCGCTAATCCTTAGCTAAAACCCTTGGGACACTTATCCCTGCTATTGCCGGCGCGAACAACAGGACTACTATGGTTAGTGCAGGAACTTTCACAAACATTTCTAGGCTTTACGATTTAGTGAAACCAAGACTTCAAAACCTCTCAGAGAAGAATAAGGACTCCGGTTATTTACCACAGGCATACTCGCAAATAGCTACTTTGACCCTGTCTGTTGTCGTCCTTAAGTCGAACACTCTCGTATTGCTTAGTTTATTAAACATTCTCACTACTTGAAGATTTCCAGGGCTTCTTTTCTCATAGATGACTGTGAGTCTACCCACTTTGTGAATAGATATGAAGCGGGCCAGTGCTGAGAGAGTACTAATTGTTTCCGAAAGTGTTGAGTCGAAGAAGAATGGAAGGGTTGTCAGGTAAAGGTTATCTGGGTCGCAGTTGAATACTGCTTGAGACTATTCAAGTTTAAGCAACGTCTTTAAATCATGGTTGTAAAAAACCATTGCTACATTACTATAATATCTTATAATGCTATATCCGTTGAAGGCTTTCTTACCAAGTAAGGACCCGATCTTTTTAGCGAGTTCAAGACAGGACATTTTACTCAGTCACAACACTGCTCATGCTTCCCGACACCGGCTCAACCGTTGTTTTCATTAATTGTTTTCTGAAAACTCTTTTATCGCCACATATAAAACTGCTTCGGCAGGAAGCTTTTAAAGCCCCTGCTGCAGTCGCGTATTTCAACGCTTTTTCCACGCTCCCGGTTTCAGTGTAAGTTGCGTTGAATAAAGCGTTGAACGCGTCTCCAGAGCCCGTTGTGTCAACAGGCCTCTCAACAGGCTCCGCACGGGAATACCACGCTTTGTCGCGGTTTATCGCAAGGGCTCCTTTGCCCCCTAATCTTAACACGATGAGCTCTACGTTTAGGGTTTCAAGCCTGTTGACGGAACCTTCTGTTATCACGTGGGCTTCATGCTTGTTGAGAAATAGGATGTCAACGTGTTTCAGTGTTTTCAAAACCCTAGAGCGCGCTGTGCTTACGAATCCGCCAGGGTCGTAGGAGACCAGGGGGACGTATTTCTCGGCCACACTCGCTATCTCGCAGGCTAAAGCAGGGTTCACAGATGCCATATGTAGCACGTCTGCTTCTTTAAGCAGATCTAACGGTATGTCGCTAGGGGTTAGAGACTGGTTTGCGCCGGGGTATCTGATCATTGACCTGTTGCCGTCGGGGTAGACCATGATTATGACCATCCCGGGAACGTCTTCAACAATTTTAACGTGTGTTGTTACAACCCCTTTCTCGCTAACAGCCTTTAGCGCGCTCATAGATAGGGGCTGGTTCGAGATTGATGAGATCAGAGCGGCCCTGTGTCCGAACCAGGAGGTAGCTACGGCATAGTTTGCAGCCGCACCTCCCGGTCTTATTTCAAGGGCTTCTGCTATCAGGCTTTCGTCCGGTTCTAATGGCTTTCTAACGTATGTTACAATGTCAAGGTTAAGGTTTCCCACGCTAACGTGAAAATAGCTCTTACTTCTCCTCAAAACTGCCGCGCCTCTTTACCAAGGTTTCAGCGATCAAAGAAGGAGTGATTATTTTTCTGCCGGTTTTTTCGAGCTCTCTATCCCATTCGTTAAGGATTTTCACGGCTTCATTCGCAACTTTCACGGCTTCTTCAACCCCTGCGTTTGGAATGAAGACCTCTGTTTCCCGGTTAGCTATTGCTGCGCAAACGGCTCCTGCCCTCAAACCATAAATATTTGCTAATGTAAATATTACTGAAGCCTCCATTTCAAAGTTTAAGACATTAACGCTTCTCAGGAACTCTATTAATCCTTTTTGGAAAGGAGGAAGGTAGCCTTTGAACCCGGGTCTTTCCTGACCTACGTAGAAGCTGTCACTGCTCGCGGTCAGCCCTACGTGATAATTGACGCCTAAGGATTCAGCAGCCTCTATAAGAGCTAACGTCACATCTATGCTTGCGACAGCCGGGTACTCCGGGATCACATAGTGTCTGCTGGTTCCATCAAGCCTGACCGCGCCTGTAGAGATGATGAGATCCCCTACTTCAATACTTTTAGTTAAAGCCCCGGTTGTTCCCACGCGAATGAAGGTATCGGCCCCAACTCTTGCTAGTTCTTCAACGGCGATTGCAGTCGCCGGGCCCCCTATCCCGGTGCTAGTTGCAGTGATGAACACGTTTTTGTAATATCCGCTATACGTCACGTATTCTCTATGTTGAGCCACTTTCCAATTCTTCTCCCAGAACTTGGCGATGAGCTCGACCCTTCCCGGGTCACCGGGTAGCAACACGTATCTGCTGACATCGCCTGGCTTCACTTCTAAATGGTACTGTCTCCCCTCTTCGGTTTCCGGAGTGCTCGCGCTTTTCAAAGCCTTAACCATAATACATCCTCTCAACGCGTTAAAATTTAGTTATACGTAGTATATTTTAGTTTCCAACGAAACAGTGTCAATCACTCCATAAGAGACCTTGCCCGTTAAATATCCGCATCCTTCGCCAGGGTTAAACACGATCACACCGTTCACATCTTCGAAATGTGGTTGATGCGTATGCCCAAATAATACTGCGTCAACCCGCAGGGTTTCAGCAAGCGCTCTCGCCACGTCTAAAGTGAACGTAGCATCGCTTAACCCGTGGAGCAGGAAAAACCTCCTACCATTGACCTCGTAGATGAAGGGTTCTTGGCTGAAGATCCAGCCGTAATTCCTGAAAAGAGTTGTCAGCAGGTAAACATCACCGTCATTATTGCCTTTCACAGCAATTACTTTCACGTCTCCGAGAAGCTTCTTCATAGTTTTAACTGTAAAGGGGCTCACTATGTCTCCTAAATGTATAATAGCGTTAACGCCTTGGTTTAAAAGCTCTTTAAGGATTTTCTCGGTGGAAAAAACGTTATCATGAGTATCGCTTATGACGCCGATTAGCAATAATAACCCCTTACTCTACACTTATCTTAAACCCTTTCCTCTCTTTTCTCGTCTTCTTCATCTTTACTTCTAACACTCCATTCTTATAGACAGCTTTCGCTGATGAGGGATCAACCTCGGACGGCAGTTCTACCTCTTTATAGTACTTCCTATTGACGTCGCTTGCACTTATCACTAACGTCCTGCCATCTTCGCTTATCTTTGTTTCTATCTTATCTTTTTCAACCCCGGGGATTTCAGCTACGACGGTTATCTCGTCTCCGCTCTCGAACACGTCAACCAAGGGCTCTCTCTCCTCAGTTATCACTGGCCGTCCTTTGACTCTTCTAACGTTTCCAAACTCCTCTACAAGAGGTTTTCCATCGGGTCCGATGGTTATTCTAAACCCGTAGACATATGGTTTAACGCCATATTTCTCCAATTCCTTTTCAAGCTCTCTCAGCCTCATCGGATGGAATAATTCCTCAAACTCCCTCATCATATCTTCAATCATTCTTTCAATATCTCTTTCAGTATCCCACCAGAAGTATCTACGCCTTCTCCTATACTCCCAATCATCTTCCAATAGAGACACCCGAAGTATTATTTGGATTTGATAACTATTAAAGTTGCGTTATTAAGGCTTCCTGGTAATAATAGCATTAATGGTGATGGTTTTGAAAACCGTTAGCAGGGTAGTGAGGGTTTCGACGACCAATAGGTTCCAGCTTGTAAACATAACCAGGGAGGTTGAAGCATTCGTTAAAGAATCGGGGGTTTGCAACGGTCTTTTAGTCGTTAGTGTTCCGCACGCTACGGCCAGCGTAATCGTTAATGAGAACGAGCCGGGGCTTCTTCAAGACATTATTGAGAAGGTAGAGTCGATAACGGAGCCGGGAAGTAGTAAATGGCTTCATAACTCGATTGATGATAACGCTCACGCCCATATAGGGTCCGCCCTTTTTGGACATGAAAGGGTTTTCCCTATTAGCGATTGCAGAATCTTAAAAGGGATTTGGCAAGATATATTTCTATTAGAGATGGATGGTCCTAGGAGTGAGAGGAAGATAGTTCTAGCTGTTCTGGGGGAGTAGGCGTGAGGTTCTACGTAGCCTCCGAAGAGGACTTGTTAAGTGGTGTTGTAACCGATATTTATTTCAAGAGAACGGTTGACATTCTAAGAGCCAGGAATATTCGAAAAAAGGTGAGAATGGAGTTTCACTCCATGAGCCTCCCCGAAGGCTATGAGTGGGCGGTTTTCACAGGACTAGAAGAAGCCCTTAAGTTGCTTGAAGGAAAACCCGTTACTGTTTACTCAATGGACGAGGGCACGCTGTTTAAGCCCGGCGAGCCGTTAATGATCATCGAAGGGTTCCTTGACGACTTCATCACCTATGAGACAGCTTTACTAGGAATTTTGCGACACTATTCGAGCATTTCCACGAAGGCGGCAAGATTGAAGAAACTAGCAATGAATAAGACACTGCTGTTTTTCGGCTTGAGAGCAGTGCACCCCGTTCTAGCACCCATGGTTGACAGGGCCGCGTTTATTGGGGGGATGGACGCGGTGTCGGGTGTGGCAAGCGAGAAATATCTCGGCTTAACTCCCTCGGGGACAATGCCCCACGCACTCATAGTAGTGTTCGGGGATCAAAGAGAGGCTTGGAAAGCCTTCGACGAAATCGTAGAAGACAGTGTTCCACGGATAATGCTTGTGGATACTTTCTATGATGAGAGAACGGAAGCTTTGATGGCGGCTGAAACACTTAAGGAGAGGCTTCACGGAGTAAGGCTTGACACGCCGGGAAGTAGGAGAGGGAACATGAGGAGGATCGTTGAAGAAGTAAGGTGGACGCTTGATCTACACGGTTTTAAGAACGCGAAAATAGTGGTTAGCGGGGGCATTGACGAGGAGGAGCTCGTTAAGCTGAGAGATATTGTGGACGCGTTTGGAATAGGCACGAGCGTTTCGTTCCCACCCAGCATAGACATTAGTGCCGACGTAGTCGAAGTCTACGAGAACGGAGTGTGGAAGCCTATAGCTAAGAGAGGGAAGCTCCCAGGCGCTAAACAAGTTTACAGGAAAAGACCAGGGTTAAACGACATTGTGAGGCTTCTGGACTCACCCGGGGATGCCCCACCTGATTACGAACAGCTTCTAAAACCCTACATTATTGATGGAAAACTCGTGAGAAAGCCTCCCACAGTATTGGAGATCAGAAAATATGTACTGGAGCAGTTGAAGGAGGTTCCGGATCCTTCCTAAAATAATCTTTTTATAAAACCAGGTCTAACACAACTCCTTAGGAATGACTAACAGCATCCCTCAGAATCTTTTCCAGTTCCAGGAGATTTCTAATAGTTGGATAGTTTCCAGCGGGATCGTCCCATGGAAAGCTCCACTGCTTTTTGAACTCTTTTCTAACCAAGAGGATGCGAGGATCGTCTCCTATCTTAGCGCTTATTTTGAACAAGCTTACCGGTTTATCATCCACGTAGATGATCAGCGAGTCTTCATACTTCTCCTCCAGGTATCTTAATGCTTCATGCCTTGAGGAGAAGTCCTCACCAACGATTATTATTTCATCGAAGTAAGGGGCTAGACCATCCGCGTCAAGCCTCCACCTCTTCAGACCCGGGATGTCATCCATAAATCCAACGTGAACTACTCTGTAGTTTCTTTCACGGAACATCTTAAGAGCTGTGAATACGCCTGGCAGGATCGCGGAGTTTTCTATTCTTCTCTCCCAATACTTCAGTAGTAAGTTAAGTAGTAAGTCGTCCTGGACATCCATGATGCTCGGCCACCAGTCAATCCTTAAAAGACCGCACCCCTCAGTCAAATACTCCATGTAGAGGAGGTGTCTTCCGAAAGCTGTGTCATGACCTGTCATCGTCGGAAAGTCTTCGAGGTAAAATTTTTCCAAACCATTGTAGCTGTCGACCAGGACTCCATCATAGTCAAGCGCTATGATGGTTTGAACCAATTTTTCCACCCTTATCGTGGATACTACTTTAAGTATAAGGAAAGTTATTTAAAAACGGGTTGGAGGATTTGCTGGCTCCGTGCAGTAGTGTTTTAGACCATTACTATGTTAGGACGACTGGGAACTGCTACGGAGTGATAGTGGGGAACGATCATACACCTTACTATTACATTGGCTATTTGAAATACTGTCCATCCTCTGGCGAAACCTACTGGTGGGATGGTGTGTTTTTCTACGAGAGGCTTGTCAAAACCTACGAGCCGTTCCAGGTTTATAAGCACGCTGTTTTGAAGGAATACATCCCCTTCTATGATGCCTACGTCCCAATCATTCCTATTTCCGCTGTTAATAAGGTGTACGATCCTCGTGTGCGTGCAGAGGAATTGATAGTTAAACCCGTGGATGCGTTGGAGGCGAAGGCTTCCTCGCTAATTCAGGCACTACAGGATTGTACAGGCTTATCCAGCGGGATAGGTGTCACAGGGTCTATCCTACCTCGTATCCATAATCCTGCCGTAAGCGATATCGACATCGTGGTTTATGGCTGGAGAGAATCGTTGAAAGTTATGGAGTGTGTGAGAGAGTCAGATATGTTTCAGTCCTTCCCTGAACCAATGCTGATTGAATGGTCCTCTAAGCTCTCAGAAACAACTGGGTTACCGGTTGAGGATGTGAGGAAATTGTATAGAAAATACAGAAGAGGGCTGTTCAATGGCGCGCTGTATTCGATAATGTATGTTTCTCATCAAGGGGGGAACGTGTTGTCGAAGCCTCCTTTCAGAACTCTTGGCGGGACAATACTGTCAGGGGTGGTTAAAGGAGGTTTGGAAGCTCTCTCCTACCCTTCAAGAGCAAGGTTGGAATCCTACAGGGTTTTAGAATCCAGTATTGAACCGCCTTACGATGTCGTCGAGATCCAGAGTTTCGAAACACTATATACTCCAATACTATTCGAGGGCGGCAATATCTTGGTTGGAGGGCTACTCCAGTGTAGCAGTAGATTGGGGAGCTGTAGGGTTTTAATCGGGGGTGTGGAGGGTAAGGGGTTTGTCAAGCCAACATCCTAGTTTAAAATTAGCGGTGGTATCGTGGCTTTACGGCGATAAGACTGCTGGGAGGCTCCTCTGCTATTACCTGCGAGCGAGAAACATACGGATAGTCGTGCTTGCTGGGAACACAGTCTCGCCAAGCCTTATTGAATGGTTATCGGAGAAGTGTGGTGCAGTGATTCTAGGAGTTACAGGTAATCTTGACGATACATCAGTAGCTTCAGCACTTGCTTCGAAAGGATTCTTGCTTGAGACAAAGTCCTACCTTGTTGATAATTTAAGGCTAACAGGACTGGGTCTTACAGCAACTCCAATGGAATATACCATTGGCTCGACTGGGGAGGCAACGGTGCTCGTCTCATTTTTGAACGGGAGGCTACACAAGTGTTGTAGTGGCTCATCAGCCAGCATGGTTGATGAGGTTTCAAGAACTATTAAAGCAAACCTGGTGGTCACGGGGTCATGCCCAAGCCCTTGTGTAAGCGAGAGAGCAATGTCCCCCGGCTTCGCCTATCTAGGATGGGTTGGCGTAATAGAATATTCGGCTGGATATTTCAACATAGGGTTTGAGAATCTGAGGAAAAGTTTGTAAGCACATAATACTGGGTGATTATTTATATATGGGGAGTCAAATACGCATGAATTGAGAGGTGCTTATAAATGGTAAAAGCATTGTTTGAACCCAAAAGCATAGCAGTAATAGGTGCGAGCAGGTCTCCAGGCAAGATTGGCCACGTAGTTCTCAAAAACATTGAATTCTATGGCTATTCAGGGAGGATATACCCGGTTAACCCGAACGCGGATGAAATCCTGGGGTTGAAAGCATATCCTTCAGTCTCAAGCATTCCCGGCGAGGTCGACGTAGCGGTTATCACGGTGCCAGCGCAGGAAGTCCTCCCCGTAATAGAGGAGTGTGCGCGTAAAGGTGTCAAAGTAGCGGTAGTTATAACAGCTGGTTTCTCAGAAGTTGGAAATGTTGAAGTCGAGGAGAAAATGGTTGAGACAGCCAGGAAGTATGGTATGAGGATTCTGGGGCCGAATATATTCGGCTACGCCTATACTCCGTTATACATTAACGCAACGTTCGGGCCACTCGAACTTTCAAGAGGCAACATAGCGTTCATCACTCAGAGCGGGGCACTGGGTATTGCGCTGATGGGTTGGACTATAATGAACGAGATAGGCTTATCAGCCCTGGTAAGCGTTGGCAACATGGCTGACCTAGACGTTATCGAGCTCTCGGAATACCTCGCCGACGACCCCCACACCAAAGTGATAACAATCTATCTAGAAGGTTTGAAGCCAGGGTATGGAAGAGAGTTCGTTGAGAGAATGAGAAAAGTAACTAGGAAGAAGCCTGTAATAGTTATCAAAGCCGGTAGAACCCAGAGGGGCGCTTCCGCAGCGGCTAGCCACACTGGGAGTTTAGCCGGTAGCGACTCACTCTATGAGGCAGCTTTCAAGCAGGCAGGAATCATTAGAACATACACTGTCGAAGACATGTTCGATGTTGCAAGAGCCTTCGCCCTCCAACCACTCCCTAGGGGTGACAGGACGATCATTATCACTAACGGTGGAGGTGTAGGCGTATTAGCTACTGATGCAGCCGAGTTAAACAACGTGAAGCTTGTTGACCCATCCCCTGAGTTGAAGGAAAAGCTTAAAGCCTCTATGCCCTGGTTTGGTAGCCCTAAGAACCCTGTTGACCTGACAGGGCAGGCTATGGCCGATAACTACTTGAAAGCGTTGAAAGCTACGCTTGATTCTGAAGAAGTTGACAATGTAGTGTTGCTGTATTGTAGGACAGCGATTCTTGATCCGAGAGAGCTCGCTAAGGCGATTGTGGAGTTTTACCAGTCAAATGGTAGTAGTAAGCCTATAGTGGCCGGATTCGTGGGCGGTGAAGACACTTATGAAGCTGTAAGGTATTTGAATAGAAATGGGATACCGGCTTACGGGGCTCCTGAGAGAGCTGTGTACGCCTTGTCGAGAATGATATGGTATAGTAAATACGTTTCCTCCTCCAAGTGAATACGTTTAAATTTACCTTAGAACAACCTGCTTCCTGGAAGAACTGGTTTTTCAACAGTCGCTATCACAGGGGGGTCGGTATCTGTCGCCAGCAACATGCCTCTGCTTTCAAGTCCCATCATTCTTTTCGGTTTCAGGTTTGCGACCACTATAATGTGTTTGCCAATGAAATACTCCGGAGGATACCATTTACCCAAGCCCGCTATTATTTGCCTCTCACCCAGGGGCCCTAAGTCTACAATTAGCTTGATAAGCTTCTCACTGCCCTGCACTCTCTCTGCAGACTTAACAAGCCCCACTCTAAGCTCAATCCGCGAGAAATCCTCGATCCCTACTTCCTGGCTCATGATACCACCTTAATAGGGGGGCTTCGCCTGTCACTAATGAAATGGGCCGGTATAAATGTTTAATGCTGTGCTTGTAAGACCCGGCGAGTACATGGTAAGAGAGCAGACCAGAGGTGTATACCTGTCCTTCTTGAGGGAAAGTATTGAGAAGACGTTTGAAAGGAGAGGCTTGAGCGCGCGGGTCAGAATTGTGGACGACGTTAGAGTATTAATAGATAGTTTAAACTCGCTCTTGAATCAGTATTTTAGCGTACTCCAATGCGTGCCAGGAATCTCTTCATTCAGTCCAGTAGTGGAGATCGAAAAGGACTATTCCGTCCTAGTTAAAACTATCGTCGCCATCCTGTTGAGGGAGAAGGCTAGGAGATTTAGAATAGAGTTACAGGGACAGCTCGACATTGGTAGAAAGGAGTTGACTGCCTTACTATCCAAAGCGGTTGTCGATGAAACCGGGGCTATTGTGGATCTAGTGGAGCCAGAGGTTGTTGTAGGAGTTGATGTCAGAACCCACGGCATGTTCATTTACAATGCGGTCCACAAGGGGATGGGTGGGCTACCATACGGCTCTCAGGGTTGTGGAGTAGTCTTGTTCTCAGGCGGCGTAGACTCCGCGCTGGCATCTATTTTAGCCGTTAAGAGAGGAGTTCGCATAATACCTGTCTTCATAGATATGTCTCCTTACTGTTCCTCGATGGCTGTTGAAAGAGCGATGGAGGGTTTGAAGCTTGTTGCTAAAAAAATCCCGTGGAACACGCTTAAAGCATACATTGTAAGGAACGCGTCGAGATTGCCCGCCAATGCTCAAATACCTTTGAGGTATAGGTGTTTAGCTTGTAAAGCAACCATGTACAAGATTGCAAGCCTGGTGGCGGAGAAGGAGAACTGCGACTTTATAATTACCGGGGAATCTATAGGACAGGTTGCATCCCAGACACCTAATAATCTTAAAACCTTAACGGGGCTTATCGATAAGCCGATCATGCGTCCGCTGATTTTCATGGATAAGGAGGAAATAATTGACGCATCGAGAAAGACGGGTTTATCAATTCTTTCGCGAGAAGTCGGCGGGTGCGGGCTGAGACCCGAAAACCCAGCAACATCTTCGGGCAAAGAGGTTCAGAGAATTCTTTTGGATTTCCTGAAGCTGGTCGAGAAAGATTTGGAAGAGGTTGTTCAGGAATCCGAAGTAATTTACCTCTGACCCGCCTGCTCAGCGCTTATTCCGGCTAGTTCGTAGAAAACTTGCAACGGTGTCTTGTTTTCCATCAATGTTAGCTTTTCGCTAACTTGCTTTTCCACTTCCGGATCGAGCTTCTCAGGAATAATCTGTTTCAAAGAGCTGTGCAACCTGTCAAGACGCTTCTTCCCCTCTAGGAGGATTCTATTATATTCATTAACGATAATGCCCAAATCCTCCTCTGCTATCACGGGATTTTCAACAGTCCGCAGGAGTTGCGAGACCCATATCCCAGTGGACAATTCTAACAAAACCCCTTTTGAACGGCTCAAATGCATGATGCCGCTGTGCTTATAGCCCTCCTTTCTTGCCAGCTCCAAAATCCGTAGAGCTAAGGATATCTGCGAAGTGGATAGGTGGATTATGGGACCAGTGACGATAATCCATAATTTCCTGGCAACCTTTACCCGGTAAGCGCTCGCCATCTCATCCTGAGTGAGTGGTGTGTGTTTTTTGAAAACCACGGCGGTATCCTCCCTGCTCCATGGATTGTCGCCATCAACGAGAGTGATCCTGCCGCTACAACTGCTCATGGTGTAAATGCGTGCGTCAAGGTTGAGCATTATGAGAAGAGGTAGAAGGTCTTTGTCCAAGTACCCTATTTCCAAATCCTCCAAGATTCTGTTCCAGAACGCTCTCTTCCTCTTCCTCCAAGAATCAATATCTAATTTCATCGCAATCCCTTATTATTAAAAATATTCTCCGCTTATAATTCCAGACAGGTGTGAGGAATGTATGGTCTCGCCTACAGTATTAACGATCCAGCTGGGGATGGAATTGCGCGTGTCTTAAGGGACAAGCTCGGGCTTTCAGAATCCTCTTCTTGCAGAGACAGCGAGACCTGTTTTCAGGGCGTAAACGTTGTGTTAGCAGGGTTCAGGGAAGACGTTATATATTTCGATTTCCTCGATGAAAGAATGCCCCGGGAGACTGAAGTATATATTGTTCTGTCAAGACACTCGAGCGAGGCGAAAGTTAAAAGCTACACAGTCCATCACACGGGAAACTTCGGCGACCATGCCCAGTATGGCGGTAATCCCGGAGAACTCGGCATATCCTCGCCCAAAGTCTCCTGGCTTATCCTCCGAGCCCTCAGCGAGAGTTGGAGGGTTAGTAATCGCGTCGAGTACGAGGTTAGCTACGAGGCAACACACCACGGCCCAACCTCTCTATCTAAGCCTATTGTTTTCGTGGAAGTTGGTAGTAGCGTGGAGGAGTGGAGTGATACGTTAAACCACTTCATCGTCGCCTCTTCAATTATAAAACTGCTCGAGTCTCCGTCCGCGGATTGCAAACCGGTAATTGGAGTAGGAGGTGGACACTATCCCAGGAAACACACGGATCTAGCTTTAAAGGAGAATGTTTGCTACGGACACATAATCCCCAAATATGCTCTTCAACACCTTTCCTATGAAACCCTTGACAAGATGATTAATAGGAGTGATATCGATATAAAAGAGATTATCGTGGAAAAGAAGGGAACACGTGTCGAACACAGGAGTCTTATAGAGGACTACGCGAGCAGAACGGGTATTGAAGTAAGATATGTTTGAACCCTACCCCTTATTTTAGATGTATTGGTAGGTCCAGGAACCAAGTCTTTGTTAGTTTTCGCCATATAATTCTCAAAGTAGCTTCATCAACACCTTCAGGAATCTTGACGTGGATTCTCCTGTTGATGACCATTCGGGGCTCAATCCTCCCTACATCCTTGCTTGTGTAAATAGCTTGTCCTTTGTGTAGAATAGTGTATACTACACTGTCAGGAGCAGATTCACCAGTGTTCTTCAAGCTTAAATGAATCACTAAACCCCTACCCTCCAGTCGAACCGATTCCACGTTCCCAACTAAGACCGGTGTTTTAAGACTGGTATTGAACGTTATCACATTAGCAAGAAGGAATCCCTTTGCTTTCGAACTTTTAACGGTCTCATCGACTTGGATGAACACCGGTTGGTTGCTATCTCTGGTGAACTCGTACTCTTCGAAATCATTGTGAACATTGAGCCTGACAGTCTTTTCTCCTATGTGTAATGTAGGGATAAGATCCTTTGACGTGGAGCCATATATTATTTTAACGGCAGAGTTGGGCTCGGCTTCACCGTTACTTATTTGGAATCTTTCCCCTGGTTTCAACCGGGCCAGCCCAGACCTGTATTCAAGGCTTGTCTTTCCGTCCTCAGATTCATAAACTGAGAGAAGGAGAAGGGTTTTGAGAGAGAAACCAGTGCCGCCCTCATGCTTTATCGTCACATTAACCCAGTTCTTGCTCATAGACTCTTCAGTGTTCAATATGCTTGTTACGTCGAAAACGAATTTAGAGTAAACTGACGAATCGGTTTTGACGGTGAATAAGGGTTTGAACTCCTTGGTCACGTTGACTCCGTTGACCTTAACCTTCCAGTCGATTTTATCATCTGGTGATTCAACAATCATGTCTAGAAGTGCGAGCTGGAGCGGAGTAAAGTTCCTATTCGGGAGGCCTATCGGTATAGTCACCTTCTGGCTCGCGTTCCCACCAAGCTTTACCTCAGCATTTCTGAAGTCAAAGTAAAGATCTCCGTTGAAAGTCTTTTTCAATATTAATGGTAGTTCGCTCTGGCTCATTCAACCCCCCGTGTCGAAATTATTATTAGGACTAGGGATATTAAATTAAGGGATGAGGAAGCCCTGCCGCGAGAGATTTGGGATGATCCGAGTGAACCCCTGACTGACCGAAAATTTTAGAACAAGGGAGCGGATATCTGATTGATTTATGTCTTAATGAGAAGTCTCCTTGCACACGATATCCGTAACTTCCTCTAACGCTTTTATGGGCTCGTATCCTCTGATAAAAATTAACTCATACAGTCGCCTATAATGATTGGAAACCTCTTCGGAATACTTCTCTAGATCATCCCATGAAGGCTCCATCTCCTCCCCCCTCCCAACCCCGGGGCATATGCTGGAAACGTAGACCTTATCCAGTACTTTAGGTCCGTACGGGATGAACGGAAAGAGCCTGCATCTCATGGGTCTCGCAGGGTAGATGCTACATGATGGTAGTCCGTTGACTTTAACGAGGAAGACGCACCGGTCTTTAACGCCTCTGAGGAATGGGATTGGCATGTGGTCTGCTACCATGGCATTGATGTATCTACCTATGAGCTCCCTCCATTCAACATTCATATATTTTGCTATTCTGCAAATATCGTATGAGGTTAGGGTCACGTTGGGCCCGCTACTGCAACAGACACCGCTCCTCTGGCACTTGAAATTGAACTTGACCCCTCTCACTACCTCACGAGGCATTTTCAACTACCCGCACATTCCCCGTAAAGGGCATCTCGAGCACTTCGACCCTGTCAATTCGTAATATATCTCCTCTCCCTCCTCATCAAGGATGACCCCGGGGACAAACTTTTCTTTCACATTCTTCTTACTTTGTCCACTCATCTTCGACCATCAATTATAACAATGTTTTAACGGTTTTTAATCATATACCCTCCTATGGATTTCCAACGGCTTGCTCTTAACAAGTGGGAGAACTTTCAATATGTTCGAAGCGGACACTTGTCTATTGGTTTTAAGCAAGTAGTCTCCGGCCAGCCCGTTTAAATATGCTGCAATGCATGCCGCGTGAAACACGTTCTTAACTTGAGGTATTAAACCTGTTACTAATCCTGTTAAAACATCACCTGTTCCCCCAACCGCCATATACGGGTTTCCGGTTTTGTTTAAACGTGTTTTCTCCCCGTTACTTATGATGTCAACTGGCGCTTTCAACAAGACTACAGCGTTCAAGTTCTTTGCCGCGGTCTCAACCAGCTGTAAAGCCTCACCAAGGTTCTCGGTGATAGTGTAATTTGTTATGTTTCTGAACTCTCCTCTGTGGGGAGTTAGAACAACCATACCGTTAAATCTGTCTACTCCCAGCTTGACGGTTTTGAGCGCATCCGCGTCTAAGACCAGCGGAATCTTCCTCTCTACTATATAACCAGTCAGTTTTTTCACGGCTTCCAAAGTTTCCGACTCGCTCCCGAGACCCGGTCCAATGGCGATTGCGTGTGGCTTCAACTCTTCAACATACTTAGTAATCAATGACACCGCGTCTACTGATAAGTAGTCACCTGGGTAGGATAGGGTTATGACGTCAGGTGAGAATCCAGCCGCTATTCCCCTGATCGCCTCGGGTACTACGAGAAAAGATAGATCAACTCCCGCTAAGAGCGGGGCTTGGGCCGCAAGGTATGCCGCTCCAACGTATCTCTTGCTACCTGCGATTACGAGGACCCTCCCAGAAGACCCCTTGTGAGCGTCCCTTGGTCGAGGAGGCACTCTATGGATCACATCGCCCGGTCCAACATACTTCTCAGCTTCAGAGGGAATGCCGATGTTTGCGACAATTATCTCGCCAGTGTACTCACGGTTTTTTAACAACCCTGGCTTGAGATCATGGAAAGTGACCGTGTAATGTGCTTTAAAAGCCGTGCCGTGCACCTCTCCGGTGTCCGGGTTGAGTCCTGAGGGCGTGTCAGCCGCGATCTTCAGAATAGCCTCTACTTCATTAGCCTTATCAACAAGCTCTTTTAACGGGGATCTCAATACCCCCCTAACCCCAGTGCCAAGCAACGCGTCAATGATTACATCCTTGTTTTCAAGAACATCCAGCCTTCCAGGCTCATGGATTTTTACACTGTCAAGCTTCTTCAAAATTTTCAAATTGAATAAAGCATCCGGGTGCTCCACCTCCGATGAAGGATAAGCAGGTAAAACCTCGACCATATAGCCTATTGACGAGAGGTATCTCGCTGCTACGAGTCCATCGCCACCGTTTCCACCTTTTCCAACCATTACCACTATCCTTAATCCTCTTTTCCCCTTCAATTGTGAATCCACGAAGTCCGCAATGCTCTTGCCTGCCGCCTCCATTAAATTGTTAAGCGGGATTCCCAGTGCTACCGAGTTTGTTTCAAGAACCTTCATATCTGTGGTTGTGATCATCTAAATCCCTTACAATATTATTCGGCACATCTTTAATAATACTGTTAATATAGGGTAGACGCAAACCCCTCTCGACCGCCACATTATACTTTTACAACATGTCTAAGAGGTGCATTGTCAGGGATAATTCTCATTAATCCTTTCCTGACGACTTCTTTAGTTGAAACTATTAACTCTCCGACGCTAGTGGGGATTACGCAGGTATTCCCCTCTCTTCTACCGACTTCGACACAGGTCTCACGCATCAAGTCCTCTAAGCCTTCTCTTAAGGAAAGCATGAACAAACTCAGCTGATCAAATCCCGATTCCTTGAGGGTTCTCACACCCCTTGGATCTATGTAAAATTTGAAAACATCCGTGTCAACCGGCTCCATGTTTAAAAGAACAGGCTCACCACCCACCTCTACGAATAAGGTTAAACCACCATAGAGCATTGAAGTCGTGATCACCTTCTTCAACCCTTTTTGCTCATAACTAAGTCCTTTCGCCATTTGAAAGCATGCTTGGATGGTTTCATCAGGGTCTAACTCAAGCGGAATGTTGTGGAAAAGAAACCAATCGCTCCCTTTCTTCAAGACATTCGCCCTGTAGTTTCCAAGGGACATGGACAGGATACCGGGGTACTTCCCTATAAAGGTCTTGCTTATCAGGATCGTCTTTGGGCAACTGTAAAGTTCTTCGTAAATCCACAAACCAATTCACCGTTTTGATCGTTTCAACAGGGTGGAACGATGTCCAATGGATTTTATCAATAAGCCCTTATTTAAAACGGTCGACACACTATTTTCACGGTGAAAGGTATGAAATGGTTGAAAATAGTCCCCATATTAGTGTTAACCATTCTAATCGAGTCGCTAGTAACCCCGGCTGCATTAACAGCGGCTGAGACCCCAGTTGAGAATGAGAACATAGTCAGAGACGTGAAAGTTGGAGGCGAAGCGTACGGGTTGTACAAGACAGTCATCGCCTTCACTGAGGCTCTAGACCTTGCCTACACGATGAGAAACCTGACATACAGTCTTTTAATGTGGGAGATTGAGAACAATGTTCAAGTTGCTAACGTGTCCTTGACAAGAGGGGACTTCTTCCTTGGAAAAGCTATTGAGCTCGGCGAGAATAATACTCGAAGAGCCATAGTATTCGCGATAGTTGCAACTATTCACTACAGTCATGCGCCAGCGTTTGCGAACCCCGTTCTAGCCAAGATTATACCTCCAACCCTCGATGAGAATGGCACATTCACCAACGCGACCGTTGAAGCCGTCTTAAACAAGGCGGTTGAGTTGAAGGGATTGCTCGAAGAAGCCATTGTCCAAGTAGAGGAGTGGAATCTGACAGTACCACAGCTAGTGTACTGGCATATCGAGAGAGGTGATAATTTAACGGCTATGGCCGAGGAGTTGCTCGAAACCAATCTCACTGAATCCTTCTGGCACGCGGTAAGGGGATACAGGGCTTACATAAGAGGCTTCGCGGTGCTGGTTAAAAGCGTGTTCGCCCAGAAAATAGGGCTGGTTGCTTCAGACTATGAAGGATTAAGCAACAGGTTGATCGTTCCAAGAGGGCTGAAGCCCCACTTGCTCATCGTTTCGGAGAAGCTTCCTGCAGAGATTAGGGAGAGGATTAGGGGTAAAATAGAGGCTGGAGAGATAAGGAACTTTAAAGAGCTCGCACAGTACGTGAGGAATGAGGCTACTCAGCTTCGGGAGAGATACAGGGCTATGCAGATTGATGCTGTAGCCAAGATATTGGTGGATTTCATCATAAAGCTAGAGCTCAGGCACCCGTTTTTAATGAGGCAATGGAGAATTAATAACGGTATCAGCAATGTTACAGAACTCTACCAGTATTGCCGCCAGCTTGTTGAAGAAGTCTCCAATGAAACCGGCTCAACCGGGTTACAGCTACTATACCTCAGCCTCCACAAATTCCAGCTCGAGTTGAGAATGGATATTAGAAGCATGTTCGAGAGCGAATTGGTAAGGGTTAGAACGGGCCGGTAGTCAATAATGCCTTATTTTTAAATCCCTTCTTCCCCATAATTCTCCTTGGATGATACATGTTAAAACAGCTATCTCTAGTTATTTTAATAGTTTCACTGTTTAGTTTGGTTCACACCCCGGTTTCTCACGGGGAGTCCACATACTCCGTTAACATTGAACTTTTCTACGATATACTGGCGAACACGGGGTTAATGGAGATAAGAGTTCACATCTCCGACTCCTCCAGTGTTACAATGCTTGAAATACCGTTGACATTCCTAGGGGAGAGGGTAGGCGTACTTGTGATCAATGTCTCAGCTTCCCCGGAAACGGGGAGTTTAATCTACGAGCATGACGAGTATAGCAGAGTTTTGAAAGTTATAACTTCAAATGTAACCAGAGTTTCGGCGTGGTTCACAGTGGAAAACATTGCCGAGAACTATGCTCCCGGGATATACGGGTTCTTCCTAAGCCTTGTAGAATTCGCGAACGCTAGCAGTTTGAGATTCAGCATGAATGTTTATGGAAGCTATGATATAACTGTTGAAAACCTTCTAGATAGAGCATATAATGGGACAGCCTACTTCTCCAACCCGTTCACGCTTCTAATACTAGACCGGCCCAGCTTATACTTCATCCTTATTACTATGAGGATTGAGGAGCAAACTCCGAATCAACCCTCCCCTCTTCTAAGCAACTACTTCCTGCTAATCGGCACTATCATAGGGGTTGGTGTAGCAGGTAGTTTACTGTTCTTATGGTGGAGGAGGAGAGCTTCTTTAGAGCTTGAAGCAGTTGCCGCAAGAGATTTGTTGAACGATGAAGTAGCAAGAGATATTATCCTTGCCCTCGGCAGGGCTGGTGACAAGAGTCTTCAACAGTCAGAATTGGTTAACATAACAGGGAGGCCTAAATCCAGCGTTAGCAGAAGGATTAAAAAGCTTGAAGAGGAAGGCTACGTTAACGTGGTTAGGGCGGGGAAATACAATTATCTCAGGTTAACGGATAAAGGGTATGAGGCTTTCAGGAAAGTAGCCTCCAAGGAGAAGAAGAATGAATGAGCCCTTCCCGGTGTTTGCTAACGGATTTTTCACAGTCCAGGAGAACGGGGTTTTCAACGAAATAATTCTTTTCGAATACTATGATCCAGGAGGATACTATGCTTCCCTCCTGAGTGATCAAAACCGGTTAGACGAGGAATTGGAAACCCTTTCCAGGAATATGCAGTTTTACCTTGATCTTGAAAAGGTGTTGATCAACGGTGTGGAGTCACCTCCCACTGTTTTAAACGTTAACATCGGTCTTAGAGGCCATCCTAGAAGACCATATATTCTTTTCATTATAACTTTCAAGGGGAGGCTGGCTAGGGGCTTAAACACTTATGAAAACTACTATGATGAAGAAGTAGCAGAATACGATTACGAAGTAGTATGGCTTTTCCCCGCTAAAGCAAGAGTGGTAGAAGCGGACTTAGGTGTCCCCTACGAGGTTGAAGCGGGAAAAAGGGTTTTAAGATTCAATGTCAAGAGAGGAACCCGCGTTAGGGGTTTTGAAAAAATATTGTTTGAAATCGACTGAAACCAATACCGTTAAAACCTGTTTTAACCTATAATCTGAAACGGCGGGGTTGATGCATGGGGACCTCCCATGAGGGAGGGTCTCTGAAGAATGATGTGGGGCCAAAGCGCTGAACC
>Ga0081519_100005_pt1 | contig 43410 bp, 55 predicted proteins | sample ConSprmetagenome_FD_70987 | JGI IMG/M metagenome (GOLD analysis project Ga0081519, IMG submission 70987) | Hot spring microbial streamer communities from Conch Spring, Yellowstone National Park, USA - C T=80-84 v2 (version 2) | ecosystem: Environmental > Aquatic > Thermal springs > Hot (42-90C) ...
CCGTGGGTTTTTCAAACTTTTCAAACTTTTCCGAAATTTCCTGTATGTTTTTGCACATCCTAATTTCTTTCCACCAAAACCTTTCCTCCGCCTTTCCCCTCTGTTCCTCATTTTGGGCTACCAAGAGATCCGCACCTTCAAGGGAGATGTTTATTAGAAGATCCAACAAGAGTCCAAAAATTGCCCGAATTTTCCCTTTTCTTGATAAAAATCTCGTATATTTCAAAAAATCAATGCCCTCCTGCGCATTTGAGCTCCATATGAAAGTTGATGAAAGGAGAACCTTTGATAGGAAACCCACAACCGTTAAGGCGCCCCTCCCCCTCTGAAATACTAAAGTTGGCTCAATTTCCAAAACCTTTTTAAGGAATATCGGAATCTTTAGTATCTCATAGCGTGGGTTTCTCAAATAATGGACGAAAAGCCCACCCTCCTTTATTACTTTCCCCACCTTGTTTTGATCGTTGGTTGAAACCAAAAGGTGAGATTCTCTGTATTCGGAGAGGAGTTTGGCAATTTGATAAACTTGAAGGTGGGAACCCGTTATAAAGGCGCTTTCGTCGTTAGGATGGAAATCCGATAAAAATACCAACCTATCCAATTTCTTCCTTTACCCTCCTTAACTTTCCCAAGGGGTCGTAGCTTTCCGTTATCTCCCTTCCCAAAACCAGCACATCATTCTTATCCAACCATCTCTTTACTTCAAATATATCCGTCGCAAATATGTGGTCATCCTTACTCCTCTCAAGTCTAACACCGGGGATTACCAATTTCAAGCTCTTAAAGTTTTTCCTTACGAACCCTGCAAAGTTTCCGGGAGCAACCAAGCCCCATGCACCAGCCTCGGATGAGATCCTTGCTATGTTTGAAATTAAACCCTTTACCCCCCTCTTGAAAACACCAAACGCCCAATCCTCGCTTATGCTGGTCATAAGGCTAACTACAACTATCTTTATGTCCTCCCTCTTCTTAACCGCCCATTTAACCATCTCGTACCCACCTAGCCCATGAACCGTCAAGATCTCAACCTTGGGGATCTCCTCAAGGGATAAGGATACAACCGATGGTATATCGTTGAGCTTTAAGTCAAGGAAGACCTTTATGCCGTCCCGTATAAGGGCGGATACCTCCTCCTTCCCCTTTCCTAAATATAATGGTAGTCCTACCTTGAAGAGCTCAACTTCCCCCCTTAAAAGGTTTATAATTTTCCTTGCTTCATCCCAACTTTTAGTGTTAAGTGCTATGCATATACGGGTCATATTCGTATATCCTAACAGAGAAATCCCCAAGCTGAGATAAGTTTTCTAAAAAATTCTCCCCCAAAACCTTTATTTCCCCTTTTATTTTTGCCACCATCCCCAAAAAGACCCCCTTGTATCCGAACGCGGGAATAAAAACCCCTCCCTTCGTGTAAAATATTCCAAGCCAAATGTTTGTCTCTTTCTTTAAGATCCTACTTATCTCTTCAACACCATCCTTTCCCACCTTCTCGTAAGGTGCTACGAAAAACGGTAAATTCAAGGAAAGGGCAATTAGAGGATCTACGGGTACGAGTTTCGCTTCACTTTCAGGGAGATCCTTAATATCAATTTCCCTCACATCCCCTTCACAAGAGAACGCCAAAACCAATTTCCCCAAAATTACCGAAATTGCATAATTTTCCACCTGAAGGAAGAATGTGGAAGGGGGTAGGTAGGATTTTATTTTTTTGACGCCTTCGGGATCCAAGGTTTTTGGAATTCCAACCGGCATCTTCATGAGTACTTCAACTTCCTCCCTTGATGGTACCCTCCTTCCCAAGCCCTCCAATTTCTTTAGATCCCTAAAAACTATCTTCCTTATAAGCTCCTCGTTCGGGATGAAAATTTTGGCGGGTGTATCCGAGAATTCGTACCTTCTCACAATACTCTTAGGCCAATCAAATATCCTTTCCAAATTTTCAACGGATGAGCCCCAGGTGCTCTCCAAACCCACAACATCCCCATCCTTCAAATACACAATTACCACCCCATAACCTTTATCGGGAGGGGGTATAAAGTGCAACTTGGCGGTTTCCCTCTTTTTTGATGCGAAGTACAAAATAACCGAGGGATTCACACTAAATATTATAAAACCGACCTTTTCCTTAAAAAGTAAGCCAGGAGGTTAAAGAAGAGGGTCATTAAAAAGAGCATAAAACCCACCGCAAATATTGTACTAAATTCCAAAGTTCCATGTGGCACATCCCCGAGGCTAACCTGAACAATATAGGCGGTCATAGTCTCTATGGGTTCCAAAGGGTTCAAGGTTAGGTTGGGCTTTTGTCCCGCCGCTATTGCGACTATCATGGTCTCACCTAAAGCCCTTGATATCCCCAAAATAAAGGAGGAGGCTATGCCAGAAAAGGCGGTGGGAATCACCACATTAAATATAGTTTGGAACTTTGACGCCCCAAGGGCGTAGGATGCCTCCCTCAAGGTGTTGGGAACCGCCCTCATAGCGTCATCGGAAAGGGAGGATATTATCGGTATTATCATAATACCCATCACGATTCCCGCGGAAAGGGCGTTAAAACCCGAAAGGTTCGGTATAAAGGTTTTTAGGAAAGGGGTTACGGTCAAAAGGGCGAAATACCCATACACAACCGTTGGAACACCCGCCAGGATCTCCACAAGGGGTTTTAGGATCCTCCTTGTTTTTTCCCTTGAATATTCGCTCAGATATATCGCTATAAAGAGGCCGGAGGGTATTGAAATGGACATTGCTATGAGGGATGTTAAGAAGGTTCCCGCAACAAGGGGCCAAATTCCAAAACGCTTTTCGTAAAACAGGGGTGTCCATTGGGTATCAAGGAGGAAATCCTTAAGGGGAACCTTAAGGAAAAACTGGAAAGATTCGTAAAGGAGTATGGCTACTATTCCCAACGTCGTAAGAATCGTTATGCTTGATATCCCCAAGAGAAGAAGTTCAACCAACTTATCAAACCACTTTGCCCGCATTGGCAATTCTAACGCCGTTATAATACCCCCGTGCAAATATTTGATCCTCATATACACTTTCAATCCGCTTCTTTATATGACCTTGAGCTTATGTCCCTTTCGGGAGTTAAGTTTATAGTGGGTTTTTCGCAACCCGCTTATAGATTCTTCCACCCGGAGACCTATTTGGATCATTACGAGAGGCTTTTAAGGTTTGAAAAAGCTAGGGCGGAAAGCGTGGGAATAAAAACATATTTGGCCATGGGGATATCGCCAAAGGCAAAGATGAGGGATCCCCTAATAATTCTGGAAAGTCTTGAAAATTACCTAAAGCTTGACGTTGTGGTAGCCATAGGGGAATGTGGGATAGAAGATATATACGATGTTGTGGAGCTTGAAACCCTAAAGGTTATGTTTGAGCTTGGGAGGAGATATAAAAAACCTGTTTTCGTGGATTTACCCGAAGAGGGAAAAAGAAACGCGATAAAAAAGGTTTTAAAGTTGGCCGAGGAGGCGGATATTCCGGCGAATTTGGTGGTTTTAAACGGGATTGATGTTTGGACAGCCTTGGACTTTCAAGATTTGCCCGTATGGTTTTGCTTTAATTTACACCCAAATCCCCCAAAAAACTTTACGGAAAACATACTAAGGGGAGATTTGCCCCTTGACAGGATCCTCATATCCTCAAACTTCGACCCGTACGCGAAGGACCCCCTCCTCCTTCCAAAGGCGGTTTTGGATCTGAAACTTTTGGGGTACGAAGATATAATCTTGGAAAAGGTTTTTTACGAAAACCCAAAAAGGTTGTTTGGATTGTCCTAAGCGTCCATAAAATACCCATATGGAGAGGATAGATGAAGTTTTAGAGTTTCTTGAAAATAGCGATGTTGAGGTTATTACGTTGGTTTTTACGGATATTTTGGGGAGGTTGAAGGGTTTTAATTTAAGCTTGGGGGAGGTGGAGAGGGCGTTCAGGGAGGGTATAGTCTTTGATGGTTCTTCCGTTGAGGGGTTTGTGAGGATAGAGGAATCCGACCTAATAGCAAAGCCGGATCCGGAGGGGATATTCATAGCCCCAAGGGAAATAAGCGGGTTTAAAACCGTATATATAGTTTGCGATATCTTAAAACCTAACGGAGAACCTTTTGAGAGGGACCCGAGGAGGGTTTTGAAGGAAAAGTTAAAATCCCTGAAGGAAAAGGGGTATAACTACTATATAGGTGCGGAGCTTGAGTACTTCTATTTTGGTTCGGATAAAAGCCCCGAGCTTTTGGATCATGGCGGGTATTTTGATGTGCTCCCCAGCTATAAACCCACCACCGCCAGGGAGGAAACCGTAAAGGTTTTGAAGGAGATGGGTATAGAGGTGGAGGCATCCCACCACGAAGTTGCATATAGCCAGCACGAGATAGACTTCAGGTATTCCGATGCCCTTAGGATGGCGGATGTTTTACTAATTTCAAAGATGATAGTAAAAGAGATAGGGAGGAAACACGGGCTCTATGCATCCTTCATGCCAAAGCCCATATTCGGAATAAACGGTAGCGGATTACACCTACATATGTCCCTTTGGAAGGATGGGCAGAACACATTTTATGACGAGAAGGACAGCTACCAGCTTTCGGAAACCGCTAGAAAGTTTTTGGGAGGGATATTAAGGTACATAAAGAATATTACGTTGGTTTTAAACCAATGGGTGAATTCTTACAAGCGTTTGGTTGTTGGGTATGAGGCTCCCGTTTATATATCCTGGGGTAGGGCGAACAGGTCCGCCTTGGTGAGGGTACCCGCTTTCAAAAAACCCTCTTCCGCAAGGATAGAGCTTAGGTCCCCCGATCCCGCAACCAACCCATATCTTGCTTTCGCATCGATTTTGCACGTAGGACTAAAGGGTATAGAGGAGGGAATAGAACCACCCGAACCCGTGGAGATGGACATATATCATATGGACGAAGAGAATAGGAAAAAATTAAGGATAGACTCCCTGCCATCATCATTAAAGGAGGCGGTAGATATGGCGCTTGAAGATAGGATCTTAGAGGATGTGCTTGGAAAGAGCCTATTTGAAAAGTTCGTGGAGAACAAAATATTGGAATGGGAAAGGTTCAGGATAAGGGTTACGGACTACGAGATTGAGACCTATTATTCTATGCTATGATTTAACTTTAGTTCCTCGTGGTGCCTTATCTCGCCTCCGAAATAGGAGGTTGCAACTGCGGTAGCTGAAATAAGGAGGGAAAGGACCAAAATTATCCAAGATATAACCTTGGTGGATTTGAAGAAATGAAGTATTGACAAGATCCCGACAATTATAGCGAGGGAAAAGGGTATAAGCGCTGTACTTTCGTGGGTTTCCAAAGCCTCGTGGGATATTCCGCTTATTTTTTTGATTATTTCTTCGGAATTGTGCCCGCTGAAGTAAGCCACCGCGGTTAGGATGGTGGAAAGGATGAGGATGAACAGGGAAAAATTCCTTATATCCCTATCATCTTTCCTTAAACCGTAAAAGAGGAAAACCGCCCCAAACAGAAAGCCAAAAATGGGAAAATGGTTCGTTATTAAGTGTATAAAAATCGGGTTGAACATAGGGGTTATTATAAGGTGGGTACAGCTTGGGAAATCTCAACCATAACCTTTAAGGTTTCGGGTTTCCTTGCGATTTCAAACCCCTCCGCTATATTATTCAGTTTTACCCTATGCGTTATAAACCTTGAGGGCAAAACCCTGTTTATTATGCTTAGGGAGATCCTCATATCATCCGGACCTGCGGAATAGGATGGTATCAACGTTATCTCCCTGAAGTATATATCGTTTATGTCAAGCTCGATTGGGCTATTGGGGGGTAAGGGCGCGAAAAGGACCACCCTACCCCCGTTCCTTACATGTCTAAGGGCGGAAATTATTGCATCCTTGTTTCCCGGTGCAACTATAACCACGTCAAACTTATTATCCTTTATATCCTCATAACTTCCCACGTTCTCAAAAAACTTCTTCGCCAAATTTATCCTTTCTTGCAAAACATCAACTCCAAAGACCTCAGCGCCGAAAATCTTCGCCACTTCAAGGTTTAGCAAACCCATAAAACCCAAGCCTATGCCTAGGACCCTTTCCCCCACCCCTATATTCGCCCTTCTAATTGCCTTTACGGATGTAGCCAAAGGTTCCACCAAAGCCGCATCGTCGTCGGATATTTCCTCCGGAACTTTAAGAACATCCACCCTATGTATTTCCTCCGGTACCAAAACGAATTCCGAAAATCCCCCCGGGAATATCTTACTTTTTCTCCAAGTCTCGCAATGAACGTAATCCCCTTTTATGCAATAATCGCATACCATGCAAGGCGCATGGTGATGCACCACAACCCTCTCCCCGACCTTGAAATTCTTAACTTTTTCCCCCACTTCATGTACCACCCCTACGATCTCGTGTCCCGGGGTATATGGAGCCTTTAAATCAACGTACCAATCCATCAACTCACCCGTACATATACCGCATTTTAAAGCCCTTACCAAAATATCATTTTCTCCGATTTTTGGGATCTCCCCTTCCACCAACCGAATGTCGTTGTGTGAGTATAAAACCGCCCTTATCATTTATGCGAAAATTCTACGGAAGTTAAACCTGCCTTATAATATCCATTATGCAAGTTTCAAAGGACAAAGTTGTGACTTTCCATTATGTGATAAAGGATAAGGAGACGGGAGAGGTGATAGAGGACAGCAAGGAGCACGGGGAACCCGCAAAGGTGCTATTCGGTAGAAACATCCTACTAGAGGGTTTGGAGAAGGGTATGATGGGTATGGAAGAGGGGGAAAGGAGGACGATAGAGGTTAAGCCCGAAGAAGGTTACGGTGAGGTGGATCCCGAGCTCATCCAGAAGGTTCCGAGGGAATATTTCGGGGATATAAAACTTGAGAGGGGTATAACCCTGAGGGCGCAAACTCCCGATGGACAGATAATAGATCTAAGGGTGGTGGATTTTGACGAGCAAAACGTTATAGTAGATCTTAACCATCCCCTTGCGGGGAAAACCCTAATATTTGAGGTTGAGGTACTTAAGGTTAGGGACGCGACTCCAGACGAATTAGAGCATGGGCACGCGCATTAGCCTTTAACCACTATAACGGGTTTGTTTCTACTTACGATCCTTGATATTCCCACACCCTGCACTATCCTAACCACCGCCTCCGCATCTTTGTAAGCTTCAGGGATCTCCTCAAGGATCGTTCCCTTACTACTTGCCCTTAACTTTATACCTTTTTGGGATAGTTTATTTACGACCTCGGAGACGGAAAACATCCTTTTTGCCTTGCTCCTTGAAAGGACCCTACCCGCACCATGGCAGGTTGAACCGAAGCTCTTTTCTATTGAGCCTTCCGCACCAACATCACCACCTGACCCTTAAATAAGCCGAATTCCTTCGCTATCTTGTCGTTATAAATTTTATCAATTACCTGAACCTCCAAAAAATGGTTTCCGGAACCTAAGGTCCCAAGCTGATCCCTTCCCCTCTCCCTTGCCTTCTTTGATACATAAGAAAAGTCGGCGTTCGGAAGCCTTCCCTCCTCCTCTATGAACTTATAGTCATCCTCAAATCCGTACCCAAGCTCAATGGCGTACCTTGCCCCCTCGTGGGAGATCCTCTCAAGGTCTTTGTCGGAAGCCTTGAAAAATCCACCAACTCCAACCCCAGAAGGTACGTATTCATAAAGCTTGTCCGCAAGTTTTTCCAATGTCCTTTCGTCGAGTTGGGATATGTGCAAGTTCGTCTTTACGAGCCTGACCCCGCAGTTTATATCAAAACCTATACCGCCGGGTGAAACTATGCCATCCTCAACCCTGAAAGCGGCAACGCCCCCAACGGGAAAACCATAACCCCAATGTATATCCGGCATACCCAGGGAAAATTTCAATATTCCGGGTAATGTGGCTACGTTTGCCACTTGCTCCAAGGCCTCATCCTCGGGCATTATACTCTCATCGGTAAATATTATGCCCGGAACCCTCATCCCTTCTTTATAATCTTGAGGCAAAAGGTAAGTGTAATTGTCGATCTTTTTAAGGTGCTTCCTGGCGGACATACGAATAATTATAAGGGTGTAATATTCTGACTTTTTTGGTCAAGTTTCAGCCTTAGAATATCCAATATGGCAACCCTTGAGATAAAAAATTTGGTCGTATCCATAGATGGGAATAGAATACTTAAGGGCGTAAACCTCAGCGTAGGGGAGGGTGAGATCCACGCGATAATGGGTCCCAACGGCTCAGGTAAGAGCACCTTGGCGCTCGTCATTATGGGTCATACCGCTTACACGGTTGAGGAGGGGGATATAATATTTGAGGGGGAGAGCATTTTACCCTTAAAGGCGGATGAGAGGGCGAAAAAGGGTATATTTTTGGCTTTCCAGCATCCCTTTGAAATAGATGGGGTAAAGGTTTCGCAGATGCTCTGGAAGGCGGTGCAGGAGAGGGGTTGGAAGGTTTCTCCCATGGAATTCAGGAGGATCCTAAGGGAATCTTACGGAAGGTTGAAGATGGAGGAATTCATAGACAGGTACCTAAACGTGGGGTTTTCTGGGGGGGAAAAGAAGAGGTCGGAGGTTGCCCAACTTTTGACGTTAAAGCCCAAGCTTGCCATTTTGGACGAGATAGATTCGGGTTTGGATATAGACGCGGTTAAGCTTGTGGGTGAGGAGATTACGAGGGCTAAGAAGGAAAATCCCAAGTTATCCCTGCTTATTATAACCCACTATCAGAGGATCCTAAACTTCATAAAGCCCGATTTCGTGCACGTTATGGTGGATGGGAGGATCGTTAAGAGCGGGGGGTTTGAGCTCTCGCTTGAGCTTGAGGAGAAGGGTTATGAAAGCCTATTAAAGGAGGTGGAAGCATGAAGGAGTACGAGCTTGAGTTTGATTACTCAAAGTATGCCTTTAGGGATGAGATAGAGTACAAGTACATCGGAAAACCCGGTTTGTCAAGGGAACTGATAGAGGAGATCTCCCATATAAAGGGTGAGCCCGACTGGATGAGGGAGATAAGGCTAAAGGCTTACGAACACTTTATAAGAAGGCCCATGCCAAGTTGGGGTCCGGACCTTTCGGAGGTGGAGGAGATTTTTGATAAGATAGTTTATTATGCTTCTCCTACGGATCCGGGCAGGAGGGCAAGAAGCTGGGATGAGGTTCCGGAGGCGATAAGGAGGACATTTGAGAGGTTGGGAATTCCCGAGGCGGAAAGGAAGTACTTGGCGGGTATCACCGCACAGTACGACTCGGAGGTTGTTTATCATAAGATAAGGGAGGATCTGGCAAAGAAGGGTGTTATATTTACGGATATGGACACCGCGGTGAGGGAGTACCCGGATCTCGTTAGGGAATATTTTGGAACGGTTATTCCATATTCTGATAACAAATTTGCGGCTTTGAACACCGCGGTTTGGTCCGGGGGCTCCTTCGTTTATGTACCCAAAGGGGTTGAGGTGGATATACCCTTGCAAACCTACTTCCGCATAAACCTTGAAAATTTCGGGCAGTTTGAGAGGACCTTGATAATAGCGGAGGAGGGTTCAAAGGTGCATTACATTGAGGGATGTACCGCTCCGATATATTCAACCGGATCCTTACATTCCGCGGTGGTTGAGATAATCGCCAAACCCGGGGCGCATGTGAGATATACAACGATACAAAACTGGGCAAAGCACATATATAACCTCGTTACGAAGAGGGCGATAGCTTACAGGGATGCGTTCGTTGAGTGGGTTAACGGTGAGCTCGGAAGTAAGGTCACCATGAAGTACCCTGGTGTGATACTCAAGGAACCCGGGGCGAGGACGGATATATTGACGGTCTCCTATGCGGGTAAGGGGCAAATACAAGACAGCGGTGCCAAGGCTATACACCTTGCACCTTACACAACATCAACAATAACCTCAAAATCCGTATCAAAGGACGGGGGAAGGACGAGCTATAGGGGAATATTGAAGGTGGTAAAGGGGGCGAAGGGGGTAAAGTCAAACGTCCGCTGTGATGCCCTTCTCCTCGATCCCATCTCAAGATCCGATACTTATCCTTACATAGAAATAGAGGAGAGCGATGTTCATATAGGGCATGAGGCGACGGTGGGAAGGGTAGGGGAAGATCAGATATTTTACCTTATGAGCAGGGGTTTAACGGAGGCGGAGGCTTATTCCCTAATAATTTTGGGGTTCATAGAACCCTTCACAAAGACATTACCTATGGAGTATGCGGTTGAGCTTAACAGGCTGATAGAGCTCGAGATGGAGGGAAGCGTAGGATAAACGGGCTTAGAATTCCCAATATGTCCAAAATTTATTACGACGTTAAGCTTGCACCCGAGGAGGAGAAATTTATAAGGGCACAGTTAGAAAGGGCGCTTCTCCTTACCACGTTGGAAAAGGCTTTGGCTTGGGCGGTAAATTGGAGTAGGAGCAAATCTCTATGGCCCGCGTCTTTCGGTTTGGCATGCTGTGCCATAGAGATGATGGCCGCAAACATGCCCAGGTACGATATGGCGAGGTTTGGGTATGAGGTATTTAGGGCTTCCCCTAGGCAGGCGGACCTTATGATAGTTGCTGGGACGGTTACTGTTAAAATGGCTCCCGTCTTAAGGCAGATATACGACCAAATGGCGGAACCAAAATGGGTGATATCTATGGGTACATGCGCGAACAGCGGGGGAAAGTACCACAACTACGCGGTTTTGCAGGGTGTAGATCAGATAGTTCCCGTATCGGTTTATGTTCCCGGTTGCCCACCGAGGCCCGAAAGTTTAATTTACGGTATCCTTATGCTTGCAAGGAAAGTTCAAAGGGAAACTGGAAAGATACTCCTCTAATGGAAATTTCTAGGGAAGCTTTTCTTCCTACCGTTTATGGGAATTTCAGGATAAGGGCGTTTAAGGATGGGGATGGGGAGCACGTGGCGATAATTAAAAAGCCCTTGAATGAACCCGTACTTTTGAGGATCCATTCCGAGTGTTTTACGGGGGATGTATTGGGTTCCCTAAGGTGCGATTGTGGGTATCAGCTTGAGATTGCCCTTGAGAGAATATCACAAGAAGGTGGAGTATTGATATATTTGAGGCAAGAAGGTAGGGGGATAGGGTTGTTTAATAAGATAAATGCATACTCATTGCAGGACGAGGGTTTTGATACCGTCCAGGCGAACCATCAACTTGGTTTCGAGGCGGATGTTAGGAGGTACGAAATCTCGGGGAAGATCCTAAAATTTTTGGGAATAAAAAGGGTAAGGCTTATGACGAACAACCCCAAAAAGATCGCGGATCTTGGGGAATTCGGTATAGAGGTGGTGGAGAGAGTAGCACTTGAGGTTGAACCAAACCCCCATAACATAAATTACTTGAGGACAAAAAAGTTAAAGCTCGGGCACCTTCTCACAAAGGTATAATGTTGGGCTTTTTACCGATTTACACATTGCACATACCCGACACCCTTGAAATTTCCTCCCTATGGTTTGAAGGGGGGGTTGTGTACTGGGGAAGCTTGGATGGCTCCGTCTTTGCGAATCTTAATCAGGTTTTAAGAACGGAAGAGCCCATAACTTCAATATGTAAGAGAGGTGGGAAGATCTATGCGGGGGGGATATTCAAGATTTACGAGATAAATGGGGGAAATATCCATACCTTTAGGATACCGCAACCAATAAAGAACATTTCTTGCTCAAGGAGGGGCATGTTCATATTAACGTCGGAGAATATTCTCCTTTCAAGGGAGGGGGAGGCACCGAGGGTGATAACGAAAGGGGTTTTCTCCGACATATTCGCCTTTAGGGATACCCTTTACATCCTTGAGGATAACTTGTTAAAGCGGTTTTATGACGGTAAATTCGAAATTGTATTGAACTTTGAAAGGGAATTCTTGAGGATATGGAAGATTGGGCAAATATACCTACTCTTGGATAAGGAGAACACCCTATGGGCTTACTTTGGGGGGAGGATGGGTAGGGTATTGAAAGTGGATAACCTATCTGTTAAAGGGGATACGGTGGTAATTTACAGGAACGAGGATTTCGGGAAATATATTTACGTCCTTAGGGCATTGAGGTGTGGAAAAATTTAAGAAGTTTTTCATATCATCAAAGCCAGGGATAGTACTATTCGTGGGGATAACCGCCCTTGCATCCGCATACTTGGGAAGCTCGGATCCAAAGAGGGATATACTTAAGATCATATTTGTTGGTTTGGGGGCGGTTCTTTCCTCAGGGGGCTCCGCCATAATAAACAACGTTTTGGATAGGGAGTTAGACAAGCTTATGACGAGAACATCAAAAAGACCCACCGCAACGGGGGAAATTTCACCAAATGAAGGTATAGCGGTAGCGGTGTTTTTAATAATTTTGGGTCTCACCTTGGTATTTTCATTTGGTGGGGTTGTTCCTTTCCTTTTAAGCTTTTTGGCGGTTATCCTATACGACCTTTTATATACGCTTATCCTAAAAAGGAAAAGTCCGTTTGGGGTAATACTGGGTGGATTACCGGGCTCTTTACCCACATTGATAGGTTATTACTCCACCGCTATTGGCTGCGGATCTTTCCCCCCACCTCTTCCCTATGCTAACCACGGCGGCGGGAACATTAAAACCCGCGAAGGTTTTGGTAATTGGGGTTGGGGTGGCTGGTTTGCAAGCTTTGGCAACCGCTAAGAGGCTTGGCGCCCTAACCTTCGCTTACGATATAAGGCCCGCGGCGAAGTATGATGCGCAAAGCGTGGGCGCGAAGTTCCTTGAGTCGCCGGTTTGGGCGGAGGGTGTGGGGGGTTATGCGAGGGAGCTAACGGAGGAAGAAAGGAGAATACAGCACGAGTTTTTGGCAAAACATATTGGAAACTCCGATGTGGTAATAACTACCGCCCAGGTTCCGGGTAAGAGGGCACCTTTGATAATCACAAAGGATATGGTGGAGAGGATGAAACCAGGTTCGGTTATAGTTGATATAGCGGCGGATAATGGTGGGAACTGTGAGCTTACGAAACCCGGAGAGGTTGTAGAATATAACGGTGTAAAGATAGCGGGTCCTTTAAACGTCCCTTCAAGCGTTCCAAGGCCCGCAAGCGAAATGTTTTCAAAGAATATGGCGAACTTCCTTGAACTTATCATAAGGGATGGTCAAATAAAATTGGATTTTGGGGAAGAGATCCTTGAAAAGAGCCTTTTGATAAAACCGGGGGTGAAAAATGAATGAGGTTTGGATTGCGCTTTACATCTTTATGCTTTCCGCATTTACGGGTTTTGAGGTGATCTCAAGGGTCCCAGTGATCCTCCACACACCCCTTATGTCTGGCACCAACTTCATACACGGCATAGTTTTGGTAGGTTCCATGATCGTTATGATGAATGCCCAGACACCCTTTGAGATGGTGGTCGGAGCTTTTGGCGTCTTTCTCGGAGCCTTAAACGTCGTGGGTGGCTTCGCGGTTACGGATAGGATGTTGGAGATGTTTAAAGGAGGGAAAAAATGAATCATATTATTACGGGAACTTACTTTTTGGCGGTTCTTTTATTTATTTTCGGCTTAAAACTCCTATCTTCCCCAACTACCGCAAGGAGGGGAAACCTGATAGCGGGGGTTGGAATGCTTTTGGCCATCCTAATAACCTTTCCCCTAATATACCTCCAATACAACCAGGATCCCCTATTTACCACGAAGATCCTCGTGATGATTTTGATGATCCTCTTAGGTTCCGTAATAGGTTGGGTTTCCGCAAAGAAGGTCCCCCTAACGGATATGCCCCAGATGGTCGCCCTTTTCAACGGTATGGGTGGAGGAGCGGCTGGGGTGATAGGTTACTTGGAAATCTTGAGAGGGCATGGGGAGTTTTCCCTTAAAGTCCTCGCGGCGTTGGCCCTAATAATCGGTGCCATATCCTTCAGCGGTAGCATAGGGGCATTTTTGAAGCTTCAGGGTTGGATAGGGGACAGGCCCATAACGTTCCCCGGTCAGCAGATTATCAATGCCATCCTCCTTTTAGCAACATTAATTTTGGCTTTTCTAACCCTCAGGGATATATCCTATCTGAACCTTTTCACGATTTTACCCTTGATCTTGGGTTTCCTGATAACCCTACCAATAGGTGGGGCGGATATGCCTGTGGTAATATCCCTGTTCAACGCTATGACAGGCTTGGCTGTGGCTTTTGACGGCTTTGCCATACAGAACTATACCCTAATTGTAAGCGGTACGATAGTTGGTGCCTCTGGTACCCTACTCACCTTCCTTATGGCTAAGGCGATGAACAGGTCAATAACCAACATCCTATTCGGAGCGATGGGGAAGATAGTGGGGGGTGAGGCAAAGGATAGGGTGATGAAGGAGATAGGTGTGGAGGATGCAGCCGTAACCTTGGCGTATGCCAATAAGGTTATAATAGTACCGGGCTTTGGACTTGCGGCGGCGCAAGCCCAGCATAAAATAAAGGAGCTTATGGACGAGCTTGAAGGTAGGGGGGTTGAGGTTAAGTTCGCCATACATCCTGTTGCGGGTAGAATGCCCGGACATATGAACGTGCTTTTAGCAGAGGCAGATATACCCTACGAGAAACTCTATGACCTTGAGGAGATAAACGAGGAGTTTTCAACCGCGGAAGTTGCCCTGATAGTGGGAGCTAACGATGTTGTAAATCCCGCGGCGGAAAACGATCCGAATAGCCCTATATACGGAATGCCAATACTCAAGGCTTACAATGCTAAAAACGTTTTCGTGATAAAGAGGGGTAGAGGTAGGGGTTTTGCGGGTATAGATAACGAGCTATTCTATTTGGATAAAACCTTTATGCTATTTGGGGATGCAAGGGATGTTCTCTCAAAGTTGGTGCAAGCAATAAAGAGGTTTTAACGGCTTTAAAATATCTTCTTCGCCACCCTAGCTCAATTGGCAGAGCGGCTGATTTGTAATCAGCAGGTTGGGGGTTCGAGTCCCCCGGGTGGCTTTTTGAACGTTCCCCTTACGGACCTTGTAAAGCAAAATTTGCAATTTGAAGAGGAATTCTTGAAAGCATTCTCAGGGATAATAAGAAGCGGGCAGTTCGTTTTGGGTGAAAATTTACGAAAATTTGAGGAGGAGAGTGCCAAGTACATAAGGGTAAAATATTCCTTAGGTGTAAATAGCGGGACGGATGCTCTGGTTATATCCCTTAGGGCTTTGGGAATTGGGAAGGGAGATAAAGTGGTGGTTCCCGCCTTTTCCTTCTTTGCTACGGTTGAAGCGGTGCTCTTGGTGGGGGCGGAACCCATAATTGTGGATATAAGGGAGGATACCTTCAACATAGATCCCGAGGCGGTAAAAGCTTTAGATGGAAAATTTAGGTGTATTATACCGGTTCATCTCTTTGGTCAGATGGCGGAGGTCGAAAAATTAAAATTTGAAGGTGTATTTATCCTTGAGGATTCCGCGCAGGCTTTTGGGGCGAGTAGGTTTGGAAGAAAAGCGGGAAGCTGGGGGGATATATCCGCCTTCAGCTTTTATCCTACCAAGAATTTGTCCGCCTTGGGGGATGGGGGTCTTATAACAACCAACAACGAAAGATTTTATGAGATAGCAAAGGCTTTAAGGATACACGGTTCGTTTGGGGATAAGTACTCAAACGAAATGGTGGGTTATAACAGTAGGTTAGACGAGATCCAGGCATCCTTTTTGCTAATAAAACTCAAAAAGATAGACGATTGGAATAAAAGGAGAAACGAGATAGCAAAAATTTATGATGAGGCTTTGAAGGACTTGGTAGTCATACCGAAGGTCCTTGAGGGAAATTATCATATATACCACCAATACACGATAAGGACGGAAAGGAGGGATGAGCTCTTTGAGTTTTTAAGGAAAAACGGGATATACGCATCAATATACTATCCCAAGCCTTTACACTTGCAAAAACCCCTCCTTGATCTTGGATACAAAGTTGGACAATTCCCGGTTTCGGAAAAAATATCAAGGGAAGTTTTAAGCCTCCCAATATTTCCCGAGATGGAGGATTGGCAGATAAATTATGTAATTGAGAAAGTTAGGGAATTCTTCAAGGGATGATCCTCGTGGATGCGATCCTTGCGGATGAAAAACCCACCGGTATAGGGGTTTATACTTTCAACCTCGTAAAGAACCTAATAAAATACCTTGATTTTGAAGTTTTAACGCATAATCCCGATCTATTTCCCGGCCTAAAAACCGTAAAGGCTCCAACTTTTGTTTCCCCTTCGAGGGGGAAAAATGGGGCTATTCTTAGAACTTTTTACCTTCAAACCCTTACAGGTAAAGGAATACTATACCGCACATACCACCACATATCCCTATTTTGGAGGGGAAAACAGATTATAACCGTTCATGACCTATTGCCTATCCTCTTCCCCGAAAGGTATATAGAGCAGTATTACTTTTTCAAGTACTTCCTCAAAAGGTTCATAAATTTTGTGGATTTCGTAATAACCGATTCACATAGGTCAAAGGAGGATATTGTCGAATTTTTCAAAATAGAAGAGGGTAGGATAAGGGTTTTTTATCCAGGCTATAACGAGGAGGTCTTCAAACCCGTCGAGGATAAGGATAGGATCCTGAAGATCAAGGGTAGGTTTGGGCTATTTGATTATATCTTAGTGGTGGGCGCCCAGTATTCCCACAAAAACGTTGAGGTTGTAATGAACCAACCAAAGCATCCTTAGCCTCAAAAATGACCTTCTTATCATATTTCCCCACATCCTTAACTGGGATATAGGGTGGGTTTGATACCACAATATCAAACTTCCCTTTAAAGCAGTCCAAAAGGTCACATCCAACTATAAAAACATCCGCCCCTAACCTTTCGGAGTTTAATTTCGCCACTTTCAAAGCCTTCTTATCTTTATCGCTCAGAAAAACTTTAAGATCTGGCCTCAAGAGTTTTAATGTTATACCTATAACACCGCTACCCGTACATAGATCAAGTACCTTTCCGTTTCTTGGAGCCAATTTTAATACTATATCAACTATCTTTTCCGTATCGGATCTTGGGATAAACACACCTTCCTCCACATAAAATTCAAAACCGTAAAAAACCGCTTTCCTCAATATATACTGCACAGGGTACCCCCTAGGGTATTTCAAAACCTCCTCAAAAACCTTCCAAAGAGCTTTTCCCTTAACATCCCCAACCAACACCCTCGCCTTTGATATTCCCAAGATCCCCGAAACCAGCTCCGCCCACTCCCAAAAATCGTACCCCAAACACCTCATTTATGTAAAATGTACCATAGGATACCAAGCGCACCGCCAAATATTAAGATTCCCAAAACCATCAAAATTATAAAGAGCCTCCAAGGAAAACCCTTATCCTCTATCTCAAACTCCTCCTCCTCGGGAAGAGGGACAAATTGTGTTATTTTCCTCATCCTAAACTCCTCTTCCTCCACCTTCCCTTCCGTATTTTCAGCGGGTATGGATGTTTCGATCTTTACCCTCAAATTGTACTCCATACCTTTAGCTTCCTCTATGGACAAAAGGGCATCGGCGAATTCTTTGGCACTTTGAAATCTTTGGGAAGGGAGTTTGGAAAGGGCTTTCTCAAGAATAGCATCTATTTCTGGATCTACTTCGGTGGGGGGTATGGGATCGCGTAAGATCCTGTGTTGTAATTCGTATATATCCTTCGCATCCTGAAAGGGGGTTTTCCCCGTCAACATCTCGTAAAGCATAACCCCCACGGAGTAAAGGTCAGACCTCCTGTCCGCCCTTCCCCTGAACTGCTCGGGTGCCATATATTCCGGCGTTCCCACTGCGGTTTTTTCCCCACCACCCATCCCACCCAAAACCGCTATGCCGAAATCCAAAAGGTATGCCCTCCCCTCTTTGTTGATCATTACGTTTCCGGGTTTTATATCCCTGTGCACTAAACCCTTCTCATGGGCGTACTGAAGGGCGGAGAGAACTTGAAGGGTTATATTTATGGCTTCCCGTAAGGAAAGCTTACCCCTATGTCTTAAGATCCTCTCCAGGGTATCACCATCAATAAACTGCATAACAAGGTAAAGCAAGCCATCCTCATCCCCAAAGTCAAAGATCTTAACTATGTTCGGGTGGTCAAGCTTTGACGCCATCTCCGCCTCTTGTAAAAATCTCTGAACCAACTCAGGATTTTCGGAAAATGAAGGTAGCATCACCTTTATTGCTACGGGTTTTTTGAGGTAGATGTGTTCCCCCCTATAAACTACCGCCATACCGCCGGAGCCTATTTGTTCCAGAACTTTATATTTCCCCCCTATTGTTTTTCCCACAAGGTTCATATTAACCTCCTAAAGGTAAAGGACTGAAAGTGCGCCAAAAGGGTAGAATATAATGGTGCATCTGTTATTTCGACCGCTACCGCGGTGAGGTTGTCCTCCCCTCCCCTCTCGTTGGCAATATCCCTAAGCTTCTCAAGGAGGGGTTTTGGCTCATATTTTCTTATGTAATCAATTAGCTCACGGAAGGAAAGGTAAGAGTAAAGCCCATCGGATGCTAAGAGGAACTTATCCCCCCTTGATATGTACCCTTCGTACATATGAGGCTTTACTAAGGGTTTTGAGCCCAAAGCTCTAACCAAAATGTTCCTCGCTGGGTGATTTAATGCCTCATGGGGTTTTATAAGCTTTTGTTTAACCATAAGTTGGGCCTTTGTGTCATCTTCGGTTAATAGATAAAGGTGTTTCCCCCTCAAAAGGTAAGCCCTAGTATCTCCGACGTGGGCTATATACCACTTTGATCCTGCAAGAAGCAGGGCGGTTAATGTGGTCATAGACCCTTTCAGTTCTAAGGAGGAGGTTGTTTTTTGGAAAACCGCGGAAGAAGTGTTTAAAAAAGCTCTTAAAAGTGCCATCTTGGGATTCCTTTCGGTTTTTAGGGTTTTCTGAAGCTCCAAATCCAAAGTTTCCAGCGCGTAATTTGAGGCAAAATCCCCCGCCTTTCTACTCCCAAGCCCGTCCGCTATGGCAAATAACCCCGTAAATGGATTTATTACGTAGGCGTCTTCGTTTTTGTTCCTTACCCTTCCTATATCCGTTATCCCGTAAAACTTTCCGCGCACGTCTTATAAGGATTGCCACTCCTTTATAGCCTTATCCAAAAGGTTTTCGTATTTCTTTATGTATGCGAAAACCAATCCCAAAATCGCCTTTTCCCTCCTGAGGACTATATGCATATAGAAGGGCGTGTCGTTTATGATCTTTGATATAAAGATGTACTTTGGGGTGAAGGAGAAGATCTCAACCTTATCCTCGGATTCTCCCATAGCCTCCATTGCCCTCCTTTGAGCCCTTAAAAGCTCAACGCTGTAAGCCGCGGTTATCGCAACCTCAAAGTTTGGATCCACCTTATACTCCGCTATCGTCAGCCCCTCCTCCTTATCCACCACCGCGCCTGCGACGAAACCCTGTATCTCCGAAGACATAGACGCCAAAATATTTACAAGTTTTTCCATCTCATACCTCCTTTTTTTCCATCCTTATCAAAATCCCATCCTCAAGCCTATAAACGGATGTAAAGAACTCCAAAAGCCTCTCATCATGCGTTGCTATTACAAATGTCTTCCCTATCACCCTCAGATTGTTCATTATGTGCATCAAATTCATGGCATTTTTTCTATCAAGCTCGGATGTGGGTTCATCGCAAACGAATATATCCACATCCATAGCTAAGGCCCTTGCGACCGCTACCCTCTGCCTCTCCCCTCCCGAAAGGAGCTGGATATTCTTGAACATTTTATCTTTACCTATTTCCACCGCCTCTAGGACATCCTCCGCCCTTTTCTTCGCCCTTTTGGGTGAGTACCCCTTCAATAGCAGGGGGAAATATACGTTTTCAAAGGCGTTCATTTCAGGCATAAGGTTATGGGACTGGAAGATTATGGCTATATGTTTTCTGCGGAATTCCGCAAGCTTATCGTAAGTGAATTTTTCGGGTGATATTTCGTTCTCCATAATCTCAACGAAACCCTTGTCCGCAAAATCTAAAGTTGAAATTATGTTTAAAAGGGTAGTTTTCCCCGAGCCCGAGGGACCAAAGATCCCCACCATCTCCCCCGGCACAACCCTCAAATTCACCCCCTTAAGAACATCAATTTTTGTTTCCCCAATTTTATAAGATTTCCAAACATCACTTAACTTTATTACGGGCAGGTACAAGCATAGAATTATAACATTGAAAATCATTCCAAACGCTCACCCTCTCCCCTAACGGGGGATTTGAACTTGATGTAGGATATTTCCTCATCCGTTTCAAGCCCCCTTCCATAAAGTACCCTATCCCTCTGCCTTATCTTCACGGGATCGTCCGTCCATATAACCTTCCTCTTTTTATCCCAATGTAAAGACCCAGTCCACAGCTCCGTACTGTCGGAGGATATAACATACACCTCCCCGTATGCGCTCACGTTCCCGGAAACCTGATCGTACTTTCCGCTGTCCGCCCATAGCTGGGAAGATGGTTTATTACCCGAAAAGAACATTATGCTAACGCCAAAACCCACCAACGTATCCCCCCTTTCCACCACCTTTTTCGCCTTCATTATCCACATCTTCCTACCGTTATCCGTTGATACAACCTCAACGCTATCCGCCCCAGGCTTCACCTTCTCCCTAATTTCCCCCTTTTCACCGCAGGATAAAAATAAAAGAAGAAACACCAAAACCTTCCACATTTTCGGAAATTTTAAGGCCGATATTTTACGGGTTTCTCAAAGGCTTTATAACTCTTGACCCATTTATAATACTTGCCTATGAAAAGGTACGTTCATATCGGCGCCCTCGCTATTCTCCCAGGGCTCCTCTTTGGGAGGGAAGTAAAGGTGGAAGGGTTAATGTTTGGGGATTACTACCACTTCACCTCCGCGCAAGACACCATAAACGTCCAATACCAAAGCGGTTTCTGGATCAGGCGAATATTCCTAACCTTCAAGGCGGACATAGCGGATAACTTCTCGAGTGTAATAAACTTTGAGATGAACTCACCCTACGGTTTTGATCAGAGTAAATCCGCCACTTTGGTACCTTTCGTGAAGGACGCGTATCTGAAATATAAGTTTTACGATCAGGCGCTCCTTATGGGGATAATTCCCGCTCCCACTTATTCGGTGGTTGATAAGGTTTGGGGAAAGAGGTACCTTGAGAAGTCACCTGAGGACCTTTACGGGCTTGCTCCACAGAGGGAGATAGGGGTAGGATTGGAGGGGGGATTCGGGATCTTGAAGTACTACCTATCCTTTGGGAACGGCGAAGGAGAAAGTTCGGAGTACAATAGGAACAAGAAGGGTATGGCGAGCCTCTCGGTAAAGCCCTATGGCGATTTTGTGATTGAACTTTATGGAGATTGGTGGGATAGGGACAGCTCGAAAGACAAGATTCTGGGGCATATATTCCTTGGGTACGACGGCAAGGATTTGGGTTTCGGTGTTCTATACGCCCAACAGCGCATACAAGGTGGATTGGGAGATCCCAATAGGTGGGATAATATAAGGGTTGCGGGCGTTTTTCTCAGATCGAAGTTTATGGATAATTTTGGGCTCGTTCTTAGGTACGACAGGAGCTTTGATAAAAATAGGGATGTTTTAAGGCAGAGGTACGTATATTTTCCTTCCGATACATCCCTCCACTTCGGGCTCGTTGCCCTTGAGTATTACCCAGCGAAAAACATAATAGTTTCCCCGAACGTTGAGGTAATAAAATCTGACCAACCGAACGTGAAACCCACGGTAATCTCGAGGCTTACTTTATTTTATAGGTTTTAAGGGGTGGGAATATGAAAAGGGGAATTCTTGCGCTCCTTGTTTTGGCGGTATCTTGCGCCCCCAAGAAGGAAGGGGGGACGGTGATCGTGGATGGATCTTCAACGGTATATCCCATAACCGAGGCGGTCGCGGACAAATTCCAAAAAGAAAACCCGAACATAAAGGTGGTTGTGGGGATATCCGGAACGGGTGGGGGTTTCAAGAAGTTCTGCAGGGGTGAAACGGACATAAACAACGCTTCAAGGCATATAAAGGACGAAGAGATAGAGGCTTGCAAAGAAAACGGTATAGAGTTCATAGAGCTTCCCATAGCTTACGATGCTTTGACGGTAGTGGTTAATCCCCAGAACAACTGGGTGGATTATTTAACCGTACAGGAGCTAAAAAAGATATGGGAGCCTGAGGCTCAGGGTAAGATAAAAAAGTGGAACCAGATAAGGCCTAACTGGCCCGACATCCCATTAAACCTCTACGGCGCGGGTGTGGATTCCGGAACCTTCGATTACTTCACAGAAGCGATAGTGGGAAAGGAAAAGGCAAGCAGGGGTGATTACGTCTCTTCCGAGGATGATAACGTCCTGGTTCAGGGGGTGGCGAACGACAAGTACGCGTTGGGTTATTTCGGTTTCGCGTATTACGAGGCAAACAAGGATAAGCTCAAGGCGGTTCCCATAGATAACGGAAACGGACCCGTTGAACCCTCATACGAAAACGTCATAAACGGAACATATCAACCCCTCTCGAGGCCCATTTTCATATACGTAAATAAAGAGTCCTACGAAAAGAAGCCCCATGTTAAGAAGTTCTTAGATTATTACCTCAAGGTAGCTAAGGAGAGCGTAAAAGAGGTGGGTTATGTGCCTTTACCCGATGAGGCTTATGATCTCGTGAAAGAGAGACTTGAAAAGAAAATAACGGGTTCCGCCTTCAGGGATGCAAAACCCGGCTTAAAAATCCAAGACATAATAAAGCTGGAAAAATAAAAAATAGGGGGGCCTTGAGGCCCCCCTTCTTTTATATTCCCATTTCCTCGCGCTGTTTCCTCATCATCTCAAACTGTTTCTCCATTTGTTCCATAAGGGCGGTGAGTTGTTTACCGGAGGTATCTATACTTCTTCCCAAAGCTTTTAACATAAGGAAAATGAAGCCGAGCGCCCTTTGAACATCGGGATCCCCAAGTTCCTTTATTATGCCCGAGATCCCAACCTTTGGAGGGTTTTTGAAGGTTTCTGGTGTCATAATTTCTCCCGTAGCCTTTATGAGGTTGTTCCCCATAACGGAAATTATCGTGGGATCCATAAGCTCAAGAAAATGTAAAAAGTAAGCGATGTTTGCCCATATCCTAAGGACCTTTGGGTCGGTTAAATAGGATAGAGCCTCTGAGGAAACTTCGCTTAGATTCTCAAGGAGATCCAACGTTCCATTCTCGTGAAGCCTAACCGCAACATCCAACAGCCTTTCTAAGGCTTCCGCCCTTTTTGCCTCCATCATTTTCCACCTCCTTTATTTTGTCAAATAACTTGCAAACCACATAGCCTCGAAGGCCATCTTTAACAACCTAACACCCTTTCCGCGTCCCATTATTCCACAACTTGGGGGACCGGAAAGATCCACATAAAACTTTGAGAATTCGCACATTGGAAGGACCGCATCATCCCCGAAGTCCATAATACACATAGCTACCGGAGAGAAACTCTCACCCACGTAAGCCCCCTTTATCTCCGACCCGATCAATATCTTTCCTCCTTTGAAGTTCTTTAAGGCTTCCCTTAGTCTAAGGGAGCCCTCCATCGTCCAGGGATGATAAGCCTCCTCCTTGAAGTTTGGCATAGCCTCCTCATCTATCTCGGCCCCCAAGGATACAATAAGGTAATCGTAAGAAATTTCGCCCGCTTTTTCAAGAACAACCTTGTTTTGCGAGGGTATAATTTCCTTTACGTTGTCGTTTATGAATTTTACGCCTTTCCTCTCAAGAAGATTCAAAGGTCTCCTTATATCGTCGGGATCCTTATAACCCATCGCCACCCAGGGATAGCTGGGCATAAACTCGTGGTAAGGGTTTCTATCAATTAGGGTGATCTCCGCCTGATCCTTAAATATTTTTGCTAACTTGTTGGCGGAGACCAAACCCCCGACTCCTCCTCCTAGTATAAGTATTCTTGGTTTCATGGCACGGATATCATAAGGCTGACTTATTGATAAAAAAATATGTATATTTGAAAATCATTTTATGTGGGTGAGCCTAATTGAAAATTTTCCCACACAACCATAAAATTTTCATACTATGAAGAGGTTTATTCTGATAATATCCATAGCCTTTGGCCTGAAAATACTCATTTTTCGGCTTGGGGAGCAAAGCCCCCCATAAAACCAATAAATTCAAAAATTATTGACTTAATACTATTTAAATTGGATAAAGTTAAAGTGATCAATAAGTGATCAGTAATTCTTTTATTATTTCAATAGCTTTTTTTAAGGATTTTAACTCAAGGGGCTTAAAAAATTTCTTTTTATGTATTGGTTTATCTACCTTTCTTTCACCCCTCAAAAGCGTAATAATGTTTAAATCTATATCAAAGTATGACAATAAAGTATGAACTGATGGACTACCTACATTAACTTTCTTGTAAATTTCTGAATAATCGCCACCAAGTTGGCTTTCTAATTGAAATAACAAAAATTTAACATCTGGGTAGATATGTTTTACAAGTGTGCAATCAACCAAAATTCTTTTAAGCATAGCAACCTCTGTATAAGCTTTACATTCAATATAAACTTTAAATCTGTTATCAATATAAACTTGAATATCCGGCTTTATTTCATAAAACATTTCATTTGAATTTTTTAAAATGTACTTTCTAACTTCATGATTTTTTAACCTTTGGACATATTTTTTAACATCTTTTATAGGGATTCTTATTTTTCCATTTCTAAATTTTAATCTATTTTTATCATTTCCCAAATCTTCCCAAGCAATCCTAAAAAGTTCCTTTGCAATACTTTCTACTAATTTCCCTTTGCCAGCCCTTAAAATTCCGCCATAAGCTCTACCTTCTAATTTTTCCTTTTCTTTGGCAGATCTATCTATTCCTTTAACTAAATCTTCATAAGCTGATATTATTCTTTTTAATTCATTTGTTAGTTTATCCTTCATTTTCTTTCTTAATATCAAACAATGATGGAGGTGAAGCTTCGTTTTTTAATCTTTCTTCCGCTATTCTACAATAATCTTCTGATATATCTATACCTACATATTTTCTTCCTAGTCTTTTTGCTACAACAGTTGTCGTTCCAACTCCATTAAAAGGATCTAAAACAATATCACCCTTAAAACTAAATAATTTAATAACCCTTTCCGCTAATTCTTCTGGAAACATAGCAGGGTGACCAAACTTTTTCATATTTCTTTCAGGAGGAATTTCCCACTTAGCATATACCCATTTTTTGAACTCATCAGCGGTGATAGTTGCATCTTCTTTTTTCCCATAATGCTTTAAAGTTCCTTTACTGAAAATTTCAAGGAATTCCCATGTATATTTTAAATATGGATTGGATGGACTTTTCCACGACCCCCAAGCAGTATATTTACAGTTATAGTTATTCTTTTCCCAAATTATTTCTCCTTTCCATATCATTTTATTTTCCATAAAGAAATTTGAAATAATATGGTGAGTTGGGATATAATCTGAAAATAAAGGTTGAACATTTACTACAATTCTTCCTCCAAATTTTAAAACCCTTATACACTCCTTAAAAATTCTAAATAGTTTATCAAAGTATTCTTCCCAATGAACACCGTCCTTGTAGGTTTCATAATCCAAACCAAAATTATATGGTGGCGAAGTAAAAATTAAATCTATTGAATTATCAGGAAATTTCTTTAAAATTTCTTCACTATCTCCTACTATGATCTTATTAACAAACTCATCAGGCAACTTATTGTTTTTTCTTGAAAAGTTATGATTTTTAGCATAGAAAAACGGATTTCTCAATTTTTCTTTTAATGCTCTATTTTTGACTTTTCTTTCCTTGTTATAATCAACATAAATTCTTTTGTTTCCTTTAACTCCATAGCTTTTTATATTTTCAATTTTGGATAAAATTTCCAAGAAAATTTTTTCATTTTCATTATTTGTTAGCTCCGATAATCGTTTCTTAAAAGCCATAAAGTCTATTTGCCTTAAATATACTTTTAATAAGTTTCCCTGAATTTCATAAAATATATCTTCCTTCGGAAAATGAGAAAATAAATTTTCAATATAAGAAATAATAGTTTGATTTAAAGGATAGTTTATTTCAATAATTTTATATTTCACAGCTTATAATTCTAAGATTGAATCTTGGTTTCATGGCACGGATATTATAAGGCTGACTTATTGATAAAAAAATATGTATATTTGAAAATCATTTTATGTGGGTGAGCGTAGTTAAAGATTTTCCCACACAGCCATAAGTTTTTCATATTATGAGTAGGTTTGTTCCAATAATATCCCTAGCCTTCAGCGGGTGCTTCTTTGGGACCTTTCAAACCGCTGAACTCGTAAAACAAGGGGAGATGGACGCGGGTTTATATTTAAACTTCTCCTCTGATCCAAGGGCAAAAACTACAACTTACGGAGGGTGATTTCTCGGGTTTGGGGTTATGGATAACTTAAGCCTTGGATTAGGGGCAGGGGGTACAGGAATAGGACCATACGCAAAATGGACCGCTTATCGGCATCCGAATTATTACCTCTACTTTTCCCTAGTTCCAAGGATCTACGTGGATGTATTCTCTTCTCCAACTACGGTGTTTCCGCAAATGGATCTTATTTTTGGTGCGAGGGCTAATAGGTTCTTTTCTTGGTATGTATTCTATCAGGTCCTCTATTCCCAAAGGGAGATGAAGGTTTATGAGGGGGATACCTTTAGGATCCCTGGAAGAATAAAAGACCTTCCATTATATCACTATGCGGGCTTGGGGTTTGACATAACCACCGTATTCAGGGGTTTAAACCAAAAGACCCCTTACGGCTTCAGGATAGAGATAGGAGGCTCTTATTTTAGGAATAACGGGAGATACGAACCTGTAATAAGCTTTGGTTTTGCGCTAACAAATGCCTCCGCCTTATGGCTTGTTGATATGACATTTAATTATGTTTGCTTGCCTATGCTCGCAATAGCCTTATCTTCAATGCTTGATAATAATCAAAGCAAAAGCACCTCGGCCCAGCAACCCACATCGGGAGAGCAAAAACCACCTAAGGATACGACGGGTAAAGGTAGGAGGGTTGAAAAGGGTAAGGAAAACAAAGAGGTTATTATCAGGATAGACGAGATGGAGAAGAAGGGGGAAGAACTTAAGGAGGATAGCACAAAAGTGGAAAATAAGCAACCAGCGGTTCAGGATACCGTTAAAAAAGATACCACGGTTAAGGTACCGAAAAAACCCAAAGTGATAAGGAAAGGTATCACGAAGAAACCACAACCTTTGCCGAAAAAGGATACGGGTAAAGGGATAAGGGAGGAAAAGCCCTCGGAAACCCGTTGAAAATTTTCCCCCACAACCATAAAATTTTCATACATGCTATGAAGAGGTTTATTCCGATAATATCCATGGCCTTCTACCCAAACCCTCTTCTCCCGAAGACCTTAGGAAGGTTGTCGAAATTTTCAGGGGGATATTAAAGGGTAAGGAGAGGGTTGAAGAGGTTTTTCTGCCAGAAATTGTTTTGGTTGGGGCTTCAAGCGGTTCTCCAAAGTCAATAATAGAGATCTTTGCGGATAGGAAACCCAAAGTCCCCATAATCATTTGCCTGCACATACACGAGCAATTCGCGGAATCTTTCGCCCAAAGGATCTTCGCGGAGGTAGTATACCCGGGTGGGAAAGTTATATCGGTGGGAAAGTACCTACTTTACCCCTCAAAGAATTTTATTTTTGCATCCAAAAACCTTATTAAAGATACCGAAATCAAGAGCACATTCTACCCTTCCGTTGACCTTCTATTTTTTTCCGCCGCAAAGTTTTATGGTAATAGAACCCTTGGGATAATTTTGAGCGGTATGGGTAAGGATGGGATGGAGGGAAGCAAAGAAATAAAGAGGATGGGGGGAAAGGTTTTAGCGCAGGATAAGAAGGATGCGGTGGTTTGGGGAATGCCAGCGGCCGTAAAGGGGATAGCAGACGCTTATCTAAGTAATGCCGAGATTATATTGAAGTTGAAGGAGTGGGGGGTGTTTGAATGAACCTGAGACTCTTGGGAATTTCCGTTCTCGGAGTATTCTTAATATTAGGCATGTTCTTGTCCCTGTGGTCGGTATCAAAGCTTGAGAGAAAATCAAAGGAAACCTCAAGATCCTTATCCGCCCTGATCTCCGCCCTGATAGTTTCCTCCCTAACCTACGAGGAAGTTTATTTAAAACTTGGAAAGGTAATCGAGGATATAGATTTTCCAGTTGCGGTAATTGACAAAAATGAGAACCTCATTGCGTACAAGAACGTCTCACCGGAGGATGTTGGAAACTTAAGATTCTCGGAAGATATAACATATTACAACGAAAGGGTCGGGGTCCTGAAATACGATTATCCTGGTTACGTTAAACTGTTAAGGGTAATTACTTTTTTACTTTATGGGGGTATGGTTGTGCTAAGTGCCCTGATATTTTACTCCCTTTACTTTTCCATAAAATACGAGAGGGCGGAGTTCTGGATGGGGTTCGCTAAGGGTTTGGCGCATCAACTTGCAACGCCCGTATCCTCCCTTTACGGCTGGTACGAGGTGGTGAAGGAAAGCTTACCCGAGGATGCAAGGGAAGGCATAAAGAGGGATTTAGACAGACTATCCTCCGTTTTGAGGAGGTTTTCAAAGCTGGGGGGGAACATATCCCTTGAAAAGGTGGATCTGTTTGAGGTTGTGGAAAGGGTTTTGAGATATATGTCTGAAAAGTACAAAAGCTCCACAAATATAACGCTTGAGGGGGAAAGATTTTATATAATGGGGGATGCGGAACTTCTTGAGTGGGCGATTGAAAATTTAATAAAGAACTCGGTTGAAGCGGGCGCGGACAAGATAAAAGTTAGGCTCCACTCGAAAGGGAACAGAACCTGTTTATCCATTATAGACAACGGAAAGGGGTTTACCAAAAAAGAAATCGGGATGGCATTTAAAACTTCATTTTCCACCAAGCAGAAAGGGTGGGGTGTGGGACTCCTTCTCGTAAAGAGGATAGCGGATCTACATAAGGGAAGCGCTTTTATAGAAAAGAGCGACCCCTTCTTTGAAACCATCATAACCTTATGTTTTCCAACCTTATAATATTCGGATAATCAAATCGTGTTATAAGGTTTAGTGTATGAAACTTATAAATTTGATTTATCTTGAGTTTCTCCTTTATAATTTTCCCTTATGAGGATCACGAAACAGAGGGAAGTAATTTTAAAAATTTTGGCGGAGAGGAGGGATCATCCCACCGCTTTTGAGATTTACGAGCACGCCAAGAACCTTTTTCCAGAAATAAGTCTATCAACCGTATATCGCACCCTCAAGGAGATGGTAGAAAGGGGCGAGGTAATTGAGATCCGTATGGATGGGGAGACAAAGGCGAGGTACGATATAAACACGGGAAACCACGCTCACTTTAGGTGTAGAAATTGCGGAAGGATCTTCGACATAGAGATCCTTTTCCCCCTTAAACTTATCGGTTTCAAGGTGGAAAAAGTTGAAATTTATATATACGGCTTATGTGATGAATGCGCAAAAAAGGAGGTTATGGCATGAAGAAGGGGATACATCCTGAGTATTATACGGATGCGGTTATAAAGTGCGCTTGTGGGAATGTGGTGATTACGGGTTCCACAAAAAAGGAGATCCATGTTGAAATTTGCAGTGCCTGCCATCCCTTTTATACCGGGCAGTTGAGGCAGGTTGTGGATACGGGGGGTAGGGTGAGGAGGTTTAAGGAAAGGTATGGTTCTAAGTAGCATTTTGTTTGCGCAGATTTCGGGTTGGGTTTTCGTGGATCCCGATAAGCCTTCGGGAAACGCTAAGGGTTGGAGGATACAGGTAGGTGCCTTTATATACAAGCAGAACGCGGAGAAAACCGCCTCAATCCTCGATAAAAAGATAGACCTACCCGTATATATAGTGGTTGAGAATCCCTGGTATAAGGTTTTGGTTGGGGACTTTAGGACAAAGGAGGAAGCGGAAAAATATCTGGAAATTATACATAAGATAGGTTTTGAAGATGCTTTTATCAGGGAAAGCCCTATAAACTTGCAAAATGACGATAGGGTTTATCCAAAATCGGGACCATGATAAGGGTGGGGGTTTTCTGCGACGTTGAAAATGTCGTATCAACTTTTGCTTTGATAAAACAGAAAGTTAGATTTGAGAGGCTTTTAAACTTCGTCAAGGAAGAAAGCGAAAGGGAAGGGAAGATCCTTTGGAAGGCGGTGGCATTCGTTCCAAAAAAGGAGAGCCACGAAAACCTAATAAACGCCTTATCCTTTCAGGGTTGGAGGGTTATAACAAAACCCGTTAGAACCCTACCCGATGGTTCCATTAAGGCAAATATGGACCTTGATATGGCGATAGAGATCTTACAAACATCTCCGTATCTTGAAGAAATTGTCCTTATAACGGGGGATGGGGACTTTGTTCCAATAATAGATCTCTTAAGCAAGATGGGGAAGAGGGTTTGGGTGATAGGTACGAGAAAGGGATCCGTGGCGATAGACCTAATAAGGGTTTCGGATAGGTACATAAACATAACGGATATACCGGAGGATTATAAAGTTCTGGAATTTTACGATGAATTTAAACATCAAGGTCCCTGAAGAAAGGATAGCGAAGTTCCCACGGGAAAGGGGTAAATCCCTCTTGATGGTGGTGAGGAGGGAACCTTTCAAGATAGAGCACAGGATATTTTACGAAATAGTGGATATTTTAACACCAGATTACCTCTTGGTTTTAAACAACTCAAAGGTCATAAAGGCGAAAATAAAGCTAAAAAAACCTTCCGGAAAATTGGCGGATTTTTTATTCGTTTCTTTGGATGGAAACCTTGTGAAGGGTTTGATGAAGGGTAAGGTGAGGGAGGGGTGGATCTTGGAAAGTAAAAAGGGTAGGAAATTTGAGGTTTTGGGTAGGGATGATAAGGGTTATGTAGTTTTGAGAAGTGAAGAAAATATATTTTCCGTTTTGGAGGATGAGGGGGAGATACCACTTCCACCCTACATAAAAAGGGAGAGCCTTCCCGAAGACGAGAGATATTATCAAACCGTATATGCCCAAAGACCCGGATCCATAGCCGCACCTACCGCAGGCTTACACTTCACGGAAGAGATATTAAAAACCCTAAACGAAAAGGGTATTAAGACTGTCTTTATTACTCTTCACGTCGGACCCGGAACTTTCAAACCCGTGGAGGATCCTGAGAAACATAAAATGGAGGAGGAATATTACGAGATACCGGAGCAAACCCTTGAAGAGATATTAAAACATAAAGGAAAAGGGGGTAAGATCCTTGCGGTAGGAACCACGAGCGTAAGGACACTTGAGAGTTGGGCGAGGACGGGGAAAAGCGTAGGTTATACCGACCTTTTCATAAAACCCCCCTTTGAGTTTAAAATGGTTGATGCCCTTTTAACGAACTTTCATCTACCCGATGGAACCCCCATACTCCTCGTAGCAGCATTTATGGGTTGGGATAAGGTGAAAATCACATATGAGGAGGCCCTTAAAAGGGATTATATGTTCTTTTCTTATGGGGATGCAATGTTGATATTATGATTACCCTCCTTTTGTCCATATTATTCTTTTCGTGCTCAAGGGGAAATAGGGAGGAGGTTTTTATTGTGATAAAAAGGGGACAGAGATTAAGCTCTATTCTTGAGGAGATGAGAGAAAAGGGGGTTATCAGGTACCCTACTTTGCTCAAAGCCCTTATGAAGATCTCGGGGGTGGAAAGATCCATAAAACCGGGTAAGTACAGGTTCTTTAAGGGGCAGGGGGAAATAGGGGTACTCCTGAGCTTGAGGGAGGGACCACAGGTTTCTTACTTTCGCCTAACCATAAAGGAGGGGGAAAACCTTAGGGATATAGCCAAGAAACTTGAGGATGTTTCTTTGGATCCATCGAGGTTTTTATCCCTTTCCAAGGATAGCACCTTTATATCAAAGTTGGCGGAAATGGGATTTGATTTTTTAAGGGGTAAAAGGTCCCTTGAAGGGTTCTTGTATCCTGAGACCTACTTTTTGGATTATGGAATAACGGAAGAAGAAGTATTTATTGAACCCCTGAAAAAGTTTAAAAAAGTTTGGGATTCCTTGAAAGTTGAGGAAAACGCTAAAAATGTTGGTTTAAACCCTTACGAGGTTCTGATCTTAGCCTCAATAGTTGAAAAGGAAGCGGTGGTTGAGGAGGAAAAACCCCTGATAGCCTCCGTATTCCTAAACAGGTTGAAAAAGGGTATGAATTTGGCCGCGGATCCCACCGTAAAGTACATCCTTGAAAATCCCCCAAAGATCCTATCCTACAGGGAAATAAAGGTTGATAACCCGTATAACACGTATAGGTATCCTGGGCTTCCACCCACCCCCATCTGCTCGCCCACCGCATCCTCAATATACGCGGTTCTAAACCCGGCGAAAACGGATTACCTGTTCTTCTCCTCAAAGGATGGTAGGTATCATTATTTTAGTAGGAGCTATTCCGAACACCTTAGAAATGTCAAAAAAATGAAATTAAGGTAATCTTAAAAGCTCAATTAGGGCCCTTGCCGCTTCCTTCCCTTTGTTTCCCAACTTCCCACCAGACCTATGCAATGCCTGCTCAAGGTTTTCCACCGTAAGTATGGCGTGTGTTATCGGTATAACTTTTTCCATAGAGAAAGCCGCGAGGCTGGATATCACGGCGCTTGAAAGAAATTTCCAATGTTCCGTCTCCCCCTTAATTATACAACCTATGGCGACAAAACCCTTATACGTACCTTGCGAGTAAAGCTTCGATATAAGGTATGGTATCTCAAATGTGCCGGGTACCCAGAATACCCTATATTCCAACCCCTCCTTTTCCAGCTCCCCAACGCATCCCTCTACCAGCCTCGCGGTTATAAGTTCGTTAAACTTTGATGCTACTACCCCTATCAACTATTTATTCTCTTTCGGGTAGGAGTATGTAAACCTCAACCCTCCTGTCTTTTGCAAGTCCCTTACCCGTAGGCTCAAAAATCGTGTAGTTCTCCATGATGAACCTGTCTTCAGAAAGGTCAAACTGCCTCATCAGGTACTCCTTAACCGCCGCCGCCCTCTTCCTGGAAAGGAGCTCGTTGTAGAACGCACCACCCCTCCTGTCCGCATGGCCCCTTATTACAACCTTGGCGTAAGGCTCTTCCACCAGCATCTGTCCTACCTTATCAAGGTCCCTTTGATATTGTGACTTTATGATAGTTTTGTCCGTATCAAAGTAAACCGTTGCGACAAGCTGAGGTTTCCTTGAAAGTTTCTTCTTAAGCTTAACCTTCACAACCGCGTCAGTTTGTAGGGCGACTCCTACGTCAACGGGTTGATAACCTTCATCCGACTTTGATATGCTTAGGAGGTAGTTGGACCTTGGGAGGGAATCGTCCCTGTAGGTTCCCGCCTGGTCGGTTTTCGCCTCCTTGCTTATTTTACCCACAATTTTTATATCCGCCCCGCTTATGGGCTTACCCGTAAGGGAATCAACGACTATAACGAGTAGGGTTGCAGCTCCGACTTCCTCTTGGGGAACCAAGATACCCATACCGGGACCACCGATCCCACCTCCAGGGAAGGGCTGATATATCCTCTCAGCTATCCTTGCGGGGGATACGTGCATCCCTACAAACAGCTCCCAGTTCCACTCCCACTTCTTGGGATCTTTGGGAGTAAGGTAGTACCTGTTGGTATAATAGTTCCAAGTTAGGTTGGTTCCCGCGGAAAGGGCAAGTCCCCCATTGAAGAATTTATACCTCGCCATAGGTGTGACGAAAACGAAATCGGGATTGAAGGATATCGGACCGTAATATTTGATCTCAAAGCCGGCATCAAGGTCGTAATAAGCTGTGAACAATCCAAAGCCCAAGAAAAGCGGGGTGCTCGTTAAACCAAAACTCCTACTATCGACGTTGTATCCGAATCCAAGGGCACCGTTAAGTAATATCCTCAGCGACCAAAGCTCCCTTACAAAATCGTATCCGCCCGCCAAACCTATACGCGCCCCATGCAAACCCTCGCGAACCTTTATTGAATCTTGGTACATGCTACAATCGGGGGGTACGCATAGGTTCGTAGACTGCCTCTCACCCGTTGCTATCGTCCCATTCAAAAGGAAAGATATGCCCCAACTCCTCCTTTCAACGAACTGATACTTAAGGCCGAAATCAAAGTCCCTTACTCCTCCGAACCACCTTCTCTGTGGGGATATCGCGGTATCGGGAAGCCAGTTCATACCCTTTATCGTCGTGAAGAGCTCCAGCCTTCTTATGGGAACCACATTTATTGAACCCCAACCGAAGAGGAACTCCTGTATACCGTAAGGGCTACTCCATATCTGGCCCGCGTATATCGTGGTTTGAAGGTAGTTTAGGTATCCCCCGGAGACGAGCTTCTCGGTGGAGGCCCTCCAGTCAAATATGTCAAAGTATCCCCCTGCGCCCGTGTTTGATAGGTATGATATTACCGCTATCATAAGTGCCCCGCGAGGGATTTGAACCCCCGACCCACGGATTAAGAATCCGCTGCTCTACCGGGCTGAGCTAGCGGGGCAATCAAGGTGGGTATTATAAGGGCGTTTGATCACTTTTTGGATACTTTTTTAAAAACGCGAATAGTTCAGCCATGTCCTTTGGGATTGGGGCAATAAACTCCATCTCCTTTCCCGTTCTGGGATGTATAAACCTGAGCTTCCATGCGTGTAGGGCTTGCCTGTTCATAATCCTTAGTACATCCTCAACTGGAGCCTTTTTCCCCTTCAAAACCTCCTTTATCTTCCCCATATCCCTCCCCGAATATACGGGATCCCCAATTATGGGATAACCCAAATATTCCATATGCACCCTTATCTGGTGTGTCCTACCGGTCTTTAAGCTAACCTTTAACAGTGTAGCAAAATCAAAAACGACCAAAGGCTCATAATCCGTTATGGCAGGCTTTGAGTTTATTACGGTTACTGCCATCCTTTCCCTATGGATTGGATGCCTACCTATGGGGGCGGTTATCGTTCCGCCTTTTTCGAGGTTTCCCCAAACAACCGCAAGGTATATCCTCTTGGCAACCTTAAGGGCCATTTGCCTCGCAAGTTCCCTAACCGCCTTTTCGCTCTTTCCTATAACCATAACGCCGGAGGTGTCCTTATCCAACCTATGAACGATCCCGGGCCTTTTCCTTTCAGCCCCAGGTGCGTTTAAGAGTTTATGATATAGGGCGTTTACTATTGTCCCCGTGAAATGCCCCTTTGCAGGATGAACCACCTCCCCCGCCGGTTTATTTATCACTATAACATCTTCATCCTCGTATATTATGCTCACATCCCTCTCTTCTGGAATTATGATGTCGGGCTTCTCCTCAACCTCAAACTCCGCAATTATTACATCCCCCGCCTTCACCCTATAGCTCGGTCTAACCTTCCTACCATTTACCAAAACCTTACCTTCTTCTATTATTTCCCTGATTTTTGTCCTTGAAAGCCCGCACCCGCTTATAAAGAGGTACTGGTCAATCCTTATGTTCTGGCTCTTAGGATTTACTATTCTCTGGAAAGTCTTCTTTATCATCTTTAATTATTTTATCAAGCTCTTCACCGCTTATCGTCTCCCTCTCCAGCAAAACCTGGGCAAGCCTGTGTAGTTTTTCTATGTTTTCTTTTAGGATCTCCTCCGCCCTCCTTTCCGCCCACTCAACTATCCTCTTTATCTCTTCGTCTATGATCCTTAAGGTTTCTTCGGATATCGGGGTTTTAAGTCCCAAATCCCTGCCGAGAAAAACTTCCCTCTGCGTCTTTCCAAATGTTGTCGGTCCAAGCCTTTCCGACATCCCCCACTCCGTCACCATTTTCCTCGCTATTTCGGTCACCCTTTCCAGGTCGTTGGCTGCCCCAGTTGATAGGTTTCCAAATACAAGCTTCTCCGCAACCCTTCCCCCCATAAGCACCGTGATCATATCCTCAAGGTATTCCTTCGTCATAAGCCTTTTATCTTCTTCGGGGATCGCGACCGTAACCCCCAGCGCCATACCCCTGGGTATTACGGAGACCTTATGGACGGGATCCGCGTTGGGCAAAAGCTTTGAGAGTATTGCATGCCCTGCCTCGTGATACGCCACCCTTTTCTTCTCCTCAGGGCTTAAAGCCCCCTCCCTTGCGATCCCTATCATCACTTTATCCACAGCTTCCTCAAGATCTTCCTGCTCAACGAATTTCTTGTTTTTCCTTGCCGCCAAAAGCGCCGCCTCGTTTATGACGTTTGCCAAATCCGCACCCGAAAATCCCGGCGTAATTTTCGCTATCTTCTTAAGATCAACATTTTCTGCAAGTTTAACCTTCCTCGCGTGAACCTTTAATATCTCATACCTACCTTCAACATCCGGCCTGTCTACCACCACTATCCTGTCAAACCTTCCGGGCCTTAAAAGGGCGGGATCCAAAATATCGGGTCTATTTGTAGCCGCCAAAACTATTATCCCCGTTCCGGGTTCAAAACCGTCCATCTCAACCAAAAGCTGGTTAAGGGTTTGCTCCCTCTCGTCATGCCCCCCACCTATCCCCGCCCCCCTCACCCTCCCCACCGCATCTATCTCATCAATGAACACTATAGCTGGGGCAAGTTTTTTAGCCTTTTCAAATAGATCCCTTACCCTTGCCGCCCCAACACCCACGAACATCTCAACGAATTCCGAGCCGGAGATAGAGATAAAAGGTACGCCCGCTTCCCCCGCTATAGCCCTGGCAAGGAGGGTCTTACCCGTTCCCGGAGGTCCAACAAGTAGAACACCCTTGGGTACCCTGGCCCCTATTGACGCGTACTTTTGCGGATTTTTTAAATAATCCACGATTTCCTTGAGTTCTTCCTTTGCCTCCTTGGCATCCGCAACATCATCAAAGGTTACCTTGGGTTTGTCCTCCGTGTATATCTTTGCCCTGCTTTTCCCAAAATCAAAAGCCCTATTTACGTTCCCATTTACCTGGCGAAACATCAGGAACCATAGGAAAACAAGGATTAATATCCATGGTAGGTAGCTTATTATTACATCCATCCATATTTGGCGTGGCTTAAATTTCACCACAACCCCACTTTCAACCAGATCCCTAAACAATCTCTCATCCTTGAAAGGCAAATATATTCGGAAGTTCTTAACTTGCCTATTTCCAATATTCACGGATTGCTTGAAAGTCCCCGTTGCCTCACCATCTGTAACCACCAAGCTATCCAAGTTCCCCATATTCGCTTGCTCAACGAAGGTGTTATAAGAAATTTCAGCAAATTGGACGCTTTGAATCGTAAGATATTGCAAAGCAAGGAAACCCAAAAGGAGTAATCCCCCCCATATCAACAAACTAACGATAAAAGAGTTGTTTCCCTTTTCCATACGATTTCTCTATTCTAAAGCGGATAAAAATTACCCATCAAAGTATTCCCTTATTTCTTCCAAAGGGATCATCATCGTTATAACCTTACCCTCAGGGTCATAATATGGGTTGTTGCACATAAAGAGTTCGGAAAGGAGAACTTCCTCATCTTTCAGTCTGCCTCCTGAAAGGAACCTTGCCAAGTTTCTTACTATTACTTCTTCATCTTCCAAGTTTTGGGAAAACTTGGCAAAATTTTCAAGGATTTCAAAAGTTTCCGCAACTTTCACCATCCTCAAAATTTTCCTCTTATCAATCTTGTCAATCGGTGGAAAATTTTTATTCACGGTCTTAACCTCCAAAAACCACACCTCCCCTTCTTTTTCGGCTATTATATCAATTTCCCCAAAAACCTTTCTATAATTCCTCGCAAGGATCCTAAAACCCTTTTCCCTCAAAAATACCTCTACCCTATCCTCCGAACCTTTACCTTTTATTTTCCTCACGGAGGGTTTTGAGCTTCGCCTCCTTACCTATCTTCTCCCTAAGATAGTAAAGCTTCGCCCTCCTAACCTTTGCCCTGGAAACTATCTCTATTTTCTCAAGGTAGGGGGAGTGTATAGGAAAGATCCTTTCAACGGGAACCCCATAGCTAATTTTTCTCACTACTATCCTTTTACTTATACCCCTACCCTGCATAGCCAAAACCACGCCTTCAAAAACCTGCGTCCTGGATTTAACCTCCTTCGTCTTCTTTTTCGGATCTTCCTTCACCTCCAAGATTTTCCAATGAACTTTTACCGTATCACCAACCTTTATTTCCGGCAAATCCTTTCTAATTCCCTCCTCCTCAACCTTCCTTATAAGCTCTTCCATAGTGCGGGTATTATACGGGTGAGGGGTTTTCGACTTTAGAATATTCTCTTATGTTCTTCTTGTTTTCTTATATCTCCTTGAACAACGCAAGCCTTGAAGATCTTAGAAGGATATTCCCCCCGGATATTGCGGATAGCGTCTATAAATACAGGCAGTTAAGGGGGGAGTTTGAAAGTATATATGAACTTAGGAATGTTCCGGGGGTTACGGATGAAATTTTCGCAAAGGTGGTGGATTCTCTCGTCTTAAACTCCCCCGAGGAGATGGATACGGTGAATTTGGGGGGAAGGATATCGGATGTGATATCCAAGAGCGTTAGGGAGGAAAGTCCATCGGATCTAAGCAGGGGATATTGGATCTTCTTGGGTGGAAACCCCATAAATCCGAATAAAGCTAGCGTTTATGAACTTATGAACATATACGGGGTTTCCTTTAAGGATGCATTGGCGGTGATCAAGTGGAGGGAGATTACGAAAATAAACTCCTTGAGGGATTTAAGGTCCACCCCAGGTCTCTCCTATTTTGCCTATAGAAACCTCCGAAATTTTGTAACTTTTAGGGAAGAATTTAAACCTTTTAGGGGATTCGTATCATTTTATACCCTCATAAACAATTACCCTTATGACCCCTCTTCCTTCTTTGCTTCAGCCATAAACCAACTTTCCGATACTGGAATAAGTTCGAGGAACAGAAATTTGCTAAGGCAGGGGGGATGGTCGGATGAAAGCATAAATAAACTCATAGAAAGGCTAAGGCTTGAGTATAACGATCTGAAACTTGTACCAAGGCTCGGATATAGCGTCAGGGGGATCTTCAGGCTTTACGAAAGGTTTGATTTTGGGTTTTATAGGTGGGAGAAATATCAAATTTACAACAAGTTCTTTTTTGGGTATAATTCGCAAAACCTTAGGGTTTTGGTGGGAGATTACAGGTTTTCCTTTGGGAACGGGTTAATATTTGAATCTTCCGAAAACCTTGGGGATAGGGTTTACGAGAAGGTCATGGGGCTTATGCCCGATGTAATCTACGGGAATACTTTTAATCTTAGGGGGGTTGGAGTTTGGGGGAACTTTTTCAATTTCTCTCCATTCTTTATTTATTCAAGGAGTAAAAAGGATGGGTTGGTTGATACCGCGGGAAGACCCTTGTTTTACTATTCAAGCGAGTTTGTCCCAAGAATTTATTCAAAGGTGATAGGGGAAAGGATCTTGGGAGGTGGGTTCAACTATATAAATCCTCTTGGTTTTGGCTTTGGAGTAATGTACTTCCAGATAGAATATGACGAGCCTTTCAGCGGGGATTGGGGTAGCTTAACAATACCCTATTACTCCTACACCTTCAACAACGGCTGGCAATATGATCCATCATTTAAAATAGACACTTCAAGGAGGCAGAGGTATTTAGGTCTTACTTATATGGGCCTTTTGGGGGATCTTGAATTTAGAGGTGATATTGCGGGAAATTTTGAAAACTTTAAACCCTCTTATCTCTTTATAGCGAAATGGAGCAGGGGTAGTAAAACTGTGGATGTTGTTTACAGGAATTACTCCACCTCCTATTCAAATCCGTACGCGAGGCCCTTCAAAGAGGACAACAGATTTGAGAGGACGGATTTTAGGTACTCCTATAGGGTTCTGGATCCCTTGGCAACAAATTTAGCTGACCTTCCCTTACCCAAACCCGAGGAAGGGATATTTGTCCAAGTTAGGGATAGGCTTTTCCAGAACATAATACTCCCAAGGGTATATTTGGATTATTGGAGGGATAAAACCGATGGGCAAACAAACGTAAGGTTGCATGCGGAGATTGAATGGAGGGTACTTTGGTCCTTCAGGGTTAGATTATGGAGGAGGTATCTGGATAGGGTAGATATAAGGTACGGATCCCCTTATCTTTCAAGATCCACCGAAAGCGCTGTGAGGTTCTTCTTTATTACCGACGCATCCTCAATTGCGGGGATAGAAGCCAGGTATTCCGAGTTCAAAGCGGGCACCTTAAAACCCTCATCCGGGACCTTTTTGAGTACCTTTTACGAATTCCCATTTGCAAGCGGGACGAAAATAAATACGGGCTTGGCAACATGGACAAGCTCGGGACCTTCTTTATGGATCTTTGAGGATGATGGGATAGATTTCCTTTACAGCAGGGGTTCAAAGGTTTATTTGAGCGTATCAAAGGCTGTTTCCCAAAACCTCTATTTGAGGCTTAAATTGAGATACAAAAGGCAGATAAACGATGGTAACTCGTTAATTTCCGCGACTGGGGAACCCATCAATGCGGGTATTGGAAAATATGATTACTTTAACGCGAATTTTAGGCTTTATATTACTTTTTAGCGCATTCTCCTGCCCCAAAAACAGGGAAAAGGTATTATTAACGGAAATAGAGATAAACGGACTTGCAGATAGGATAAAGAAGATGCCAAACTTTGTAACTTCGGGAACTTACGAGATGAGGTTTTTTATAAACACAAAAAGCGGGAAATTCAAAATATACAAGGCTGGGGATAGTATCTTTGTGAGGTTGGACGATGGAGCAACTTTTCTAATTTCCCTTAGTATGTTCAAGCGAGGGAATTTTCAAGATCGGAGAATGCGCCTTGTCGGGGACACATTTGAAATATCGGGAAAGGATGGGCATTACCTGAAGGTTGTGGGAGATAGGATAGAGGAGTTTAGGGGGGAAGGGATAAGTGCCAAACTTTTAAACTACTCCATGGAACCCGTAAAATTTCCAAAGAAATGGATTATACGTTATATGGGGGCAAGCGTAATTTTGAATGTCGAGGAGATAGAAATCATATATTGAAGCCTTCCCACCTTAGAATACACTCTATGTTTTACGTTAGCGTTTATTTGAGGCTCCTTCCCGAGGATAGGGCGGATAGGCCACCAAGGTATCTTCTGAGGTTCAAAAACCTCGTTAGGGGATTTAAGGAATTCATAAAAGAAAAGGGGTTGGATGAAAGGGATTATGAGGGGGTTTTTTCGGATTTTGATAGGATAGAAGATTTTATATCCTATCCGAAGAGCCTTGAGGGGGGAAGGGGTATAGCGATATTCTCAAACGGAAAAGAAGGGATTTGGGAAGCTCACAAATTGCCCTTCGTATATAGAGATGCCCTTGTCGTGGATACTGAGCCATACAAGAGGGAGATGTATGCCATAGAGACGGACTTCGGGAAAAACCTCATAGTTGATTTTGGCAAGAAACATTTGAACATTTTCTTGGTGGACACGAAGAATTTCGTAACAATTCAGGAAAAGGAAGATTTTACCCTTTGGTTGGAAAGGCCCTCAACATTTAGGTACGCTGTAGGAAATGTAGCGGCTTACAGGACCACGGGAGCAAAACACTTTGAGATGCTTAAGGCGGAAGAGGACAGTAGGCTCGCAAAATTCTTATAGATCACGTTTTGAGTTTGAACGGTAGGGTGGAGGTGGCAAATACGGAGAGGCTAAGAAAGGCGATAGCGGGGTCCGTTGGGGCAATTCTTAGATGGAAAATTGAGGCTAAGGTTTAGTATAATTATTTTTCCCTTGATCGGATGCGCAAAAAAATTTCCTCCCCCCGGTAAAGGTGAGTTTGATCCACCAAGGATGGTAGTTTTCTCTCCTGGTTTTGGTGATACTTTAAAAGGGAGCTTTAGGTTAAGTCTTGAAGCTCAGGATAATTCTGGGGTTTATAAAGTTGAGATTTTTAGAGGGGGAAATTTGATGGGGGTGTACAATTTGAGGGGAAAGAGGGTGGTTTTGGATACTTTAATTAACCTGACAGAAGAGGGTGAGTTTTATCTACCCGATACTATTCAAATTAGGGTTTTTGATAGGTGGGATAACGAGAATTCTCTGAAAGTTGAGGTATTTACGAGGAGGAAACCGCCCAAAAAGGAGGGTAAGGATGATAAAGGGACTGGAAATGAGGGTGGGGAGGATAGTGGAGGCAAAACCCCACCCAAAAGCCCGTAAGCCAGCCTACGTTTTAAAGATAGACTTCGGCCCTTATGGGATAAAGACTTCCTCCGCACAAATTACCGACCTTTACAAAGTTGAGGATCTCATTGGAAGGCTGGTGATATGCGCCACCAACCTTGAACCCAAAAACATAGCGGGGGTAATATCCGAGGTTTTGGTTTTGGGAGTTCCGGATGAAGAAGGAAGGGTGGTTTTAATAGGTCCGGATAGGGATGTACCTCTAGGAGGGGAGGTTTTCTGATGTTAAAGAGGGCGGTATATCCCGGAACTTTTGACCCTTTCACGTTAGGGCACCTCGATATCGTTGAAAGGGCGGCAAAGATATTTGATGATGTGATAATAGCGGTTGCGAATCCGAGGCATAAGGAACCCCTTTTACCAATTGATGTGAGGAAAAATTTAATTATTGAAAGCGTAAGTTATCTAAAAAACGTAAGTGTAATGGAGTTTGAGGGGCTTTTGGTGGATTTTTTGAAGAAACTGGGAATAAAGACGGTTATAAGGGGTCTAAGGGCGGTATCGGATTACGATTACGAGCTTAAGATGGCTTGGATAAATAAGAAACTTTATGATGAGATGGAAACCATATTTTTGCTTTCTTCAGAGCAATTTGCCTACCTTTCATCCTCCTTCGTAAAGGAGATCTTTTCCCTAGGTGGGGATATAAGGCCCTTCGTTCCCAAGGCGGTGGCGGAATATCTGGAAAGCCTTAGGAAAGGTACTTTTTGATTAGGATGTTGGAAACCCTCTCCGCAAGCTGTGATATGTAAATATCCGCCAAAGTTTCCCTCTTTTCTTCTTCAAGGGACTTTATCTCCTCCCCGATTTTTGAAATTTCCCCCTCTGGGTCATAATCCTTAAGGTGTTCGTAAAGATGCTTGTGTGCGTCCTTTTTTACTATAACCTCCACCGCATCAAGGACCTGCCTGTGGGGAGTTCCCTCCCAAATGGGCAATATCATAGCCTCCCTAAGGAGCCTCTCAACCCCATATTCCCCAAGCACCCCCATTCCAGCATTCACCTCCATGGACCACTTTGAAGTTTGAACGGAGATTTCCGCGGTCCAGAATTTTGCAAGATGTGCCAAAAGCCTGAAGGCATGGTAAAAGTTTGAATACGGCGGTTTCTCCAAGAAGACCCCATTTAGCATTATCGCGCTCTCCCAAGCCAGGGCAAAAGCCTTCATTATGAGGGAGATCCTATCATAAAACTGCCTCTTCATTAAGGGATGTTCTAAAACTTTCCTTCCAAAGGCGAACCTTTCCTTTGCGAAAATGTAAG